>Ga0315900_10001701_pt1 | contig 34901 bp, 27 predicted proteins | sample LakEriMetagenome_FD_203521 | JGI IMG/M metagenome (GOLD analysis project Ga0315900, IMG submission 203521) | Freshwater fungal communities from buoy surface, Lake Erie, Ohio, United States - Buoy 12 MA114 | ecosystem: Environmental > Aquatic > Freshwater > Lake > Lake biofilm | place: USA: Lake...
GTCATCGGGAATTTTGCCCTGCTTGCCGGACTGCATCCGGATGAACTTGATCAGTGGTACCTGAGCGTGTACATCGATGCCATTGAATGGGTGGAAATGCCAAATACCCGGGGCATGAGTCAGTTTGCCGACGGCGGCCTTATTGCTTCCAAACCCTATGTTTCCTCCGCTGCCTACATCAGTAAAATGAGCGATTACTGCGAAAGCTGCGCTTATTCCGCCAAAATCAAAACGGGTGACAAGGCCTGTCCTTTCAACAGTCTGTACTGGCATTTTTATCAGCGTCATTCAGATAAGCTAAAACGCAATCCCCGCATCGGCATGATGTACCAGGTCTGGGATAAAATGCAAGACAAAGCCGCCATCCTGCAGCAGGCTGAAAAACACCTGCACAGCATCGAATCATTATGAAAAAACGCATTGCCCTTTGGTTCAAAAACGACCTGCGCCTGAGTGATCATCCTGCTCTTCATTCTGCACTGCAGGAGGCTGCCGAAATTCTGCCAATTTACTGTCTTGATCCGGCCCAGTTTGAAACCTGCGGGGAATTTGGTTTTCGTCGAACGGGCGCATTCCGCTCAGCCTTTCTGCTGGAAAGCCTGAAGGCCCTGGATGCAGACCTGCGCCGCTTGGGTTCCGGGCTTCTTCTGCTTCAGGAAAAAGCAGAAAAGGCCATTCCGGAATTCATCAAAAATCATAACATATCGGCCGTTTACACCCTGGATGAGTTTGGTACCGAAGAACGCCTGGAACTGGATCTGGTCAAAAAATCGCTGCATGATGCCGGCGCTGAACTGCGGATTTTTCCGCCGGAATTATTATTGTCTTTGGAAAATCATCCCTTTACGGCCGAAAAGATGCCGGAAGTTTTCACGGCATACCGGCAGAAGGCAGAGCAGGTTTTCCTTTCGGAAGATGTTCTTCCAAAGCCTGAGGCCATTCCTTCACCGGCCATTCCTGAACTTCAACTGCCATCGCTCTCAGTATTCGGATTGAGCCTTCCTCCGGCAGATGCCCGCTCGGCTTTTCCGTTTCGGGCCGGGGAGGAAGCGGCCAGGCAGCGCCTGCGCTATTACGGAGAGGAAAGCCGCCTGCTCTCTCAGTACAAAGAAACACGCAACGGACTTTCAGGAACGGATTACTCCTCCAAATTCAGTCCCTGGCTTGCGATGGGAAGTCTGTCTGCCCGCATGATTTACCGGGAGGTAAAGCGCTATGAGCGACAATTCGGGGCAAACCAGTCTACGTACTGGCTGATATTTGAACTGCGCTGGAGGGATTTTTTCCGGATGATGATGTTGAAGCATGGCAAATCCGTTTTTCAGTTTCAGGGTTTCAGTCAGGGTTTTGTTCCGCCTTCGGGCCGGGATGAAAAGACCTTCCGGCGCTGGACAGAAGGCAGGACAGGCCAGCCATTTGTGGATGCCGCAATGCGCGAACTCCGGGCTACCGGCTTTATGAGCAACCGCATGCGTCAGGTTGTAGCCTCTTACCTGATCGATTACCTTAAACTCGACTGGCGTCTTGGTGCGGCCTGGTTTGAAGAGCAGCTCATCGACTACGATGTTTCAAGCAACTGGTGCAACTGGGCCTATCAGGCCGGCGTTGGCAATGATCCCCGTGGCAAGCGGGTTTTCAATCCGGAGCGCCAGGCTGAAATGTATGACCCGGATGGCGCATACCGGAAACTCTGGAGTTGAGGTTTTTTGGACGTTTACACCGCCGAATAAAAGTGTTCCGAATTTAGTGTAAGTCAAAAGTCAGAAGGAAGAAGGCAAAAGCAGTTGCCAGACCATGTGCCAGTCCGGGCATGAAAAAATGTTGTTCCCCTTCGAGGGGATTTGTCCGCTGAGGCGGACTTCCCCTCCTCAATCAGGAGGGGAGCTTTTGGGGATGATTCCTGAAAGCCTTCAGAATGGCTCAGGTTTCAAAGAAAATTGTTTTTACTGCGAGATAATGAAAGTACTGTTTATGTCTCCTTCACCCTCACCACTCTGCGCAGCACCTCGCCCGCGATGTTTCCTTCAAGAGAGCGAAGTCCGTATTTTCTGCAAAGGACTTCGTATTTACTTCCGCCACCGGTGACAGGCTGTAAAATTTCCTTAGGGAAATCGGTTTCATGTAAGCCGAAGGCCGGGTTAATATTTTTTACGCCGATGGTTTTCACCAGCAAAACTTCAAGCCCACTGCTTCCCGGTATGTCTGCCTTATCTATGATGACCGAAAATGCGCCTATGGTTTCATTGGGGGAAACGGTCTTTACATTGTTGGCAACAAGGATTTCCTCCCAGAGGATGTGGCTGATGTCACGGGCTGCCGAAGAAAGAATCTGAGAAATTACCAGGCCACCGCTTACCACTACGCCGAGCCCGTCTCCCTGATCGAAGCGGTGATGATCGAGGTGAATGGGATGCGTAACCAGAAAGCGGGTAGAAAGAGCCAGATTGGTTGAAATGCCCAATGGCCTGGCAAAAGTATGCAGGAGGATGTCGCCCTTCTCCACTGCGGCAGTACTCATACTGAAACCAGCAAGTTTGCGGCGGCTGCTGCTCAGTTTTTCCCAGCCTTCCAGGGCTGAGCGCAGGATTGCATCGTCATCCGGTAATTTTGCTGAAATCTCGGGAAGCAACTCTTCTCCGCCGAAAGAAGCGGCCTGGGCCGGATAAAGTTCCAGTTTTTCTACACGGAAAACCACCTCTCCGCTGTGCAGGCAGATGAGTTCGCGCAGTGTGCTCACCACGGCCCTTTTACCGTCTTCGGTGTTCTTTACCCTAAGCATGGTAATCTTTTGCCTCAGGGTATCGCCTGTCTGAATCTGCCTAAGCTGCCTGCCGTTCCGGAAACCAAGGTGGTAAATGGCGCCATGAGTATCCGACATGGAAACGCAGAGGTAGAGCATCATCATGAAAGGAACCGGCATGGCATTTCCGCTGCATTTCTTCAGGGCTTCGGCATAAAGCCGGCTTGTATCAGCCGGATTATGCGAGTAAAATGACTGAAGCCAGAGGTCCAGCAGGCCTTCGGTAATGGTGATTTCATAGGGATTTGAAATGACCGCACCGGGAAGCATGGATGCATCGGAAAGATGGCGGATAACCCTGCCTTTTTTACCGCTTCCATCTTGCCGGTTCTGTGCCGAGGTACTCAGAATCCGCTGTGCAGATTTGATATGAGGTGGTCCGATCAGCTGACCGTCAACGATGCCCATGCCATCGGTTTGTCGTCTTGCCTTATTTCCTGTTTCATCCTGGTTCAACTTTCTGGCAAGGGTATTCAACAGGCCTTTTTTTCTTACATCTTCCACTCTCGAGGCCCAGGCCAGTTCATCCGGGGAGGGTTGCATGAAACGTTTTACCGTTTCAATCTGGCTTGAGTGGATGCAGGCTTTTCCGTCGAATCCATGCCTCTTGGCGTCCAGGGTTTCTTTTTCCAGGCCGATGATATCCGACACTTTCGTGTATGGGGTATCAAAGGCGGCAATACCTGCAGCGCGTGCGGCAAACAGAACTGCATTCCTTGGAAAATCCAGCGTAGTGGGTGCGTGTGGGGTTGCCCCGCTTAGGCGGAATAAATCTCCGTGGCCAAGAAAAAGACCAATAATCCTGCCACCGCCGGAGCGGGCAATGGCATCAGCCCGCATGATGGCAGCAGGTGTTTCGATGAGCGGCAACAGTTTTATTCCTCCTGCTGTCAGGCCCATTTTCTGCTCTCTTTGCAGCAGTTTCTCGTGCAGCTCGTCGAGTTCTTCCGGATGTTCTGTCATCGTGGGCATGAGGGCTGTAATGCCTTGCAGCCCCACCACGGCATCGAGATCCAGTTTCTGCTCTTCCGGAATTCCGGGTTCATTGATTCGGATTACCAGCGGAGTGGTTCCGAATTCTTTTTCTGCCAGTGCCTTTCTGAAACCTTGCCTGGCAGCAGCTTTTGCCTGCAGGGGAACGGCATCCTGAAAGTCAATAATAAAGCAGTCTGCCGGAATTTTACCTGATTTGGCAAAGGCAAACTGCGGAAGGAAAAGCATGGTTTTCCACGAAAACGGGCTGCTCATGAATTACTCAAAAATGATTTCTACTTATTAAGGTTGATTTTGTGGATCATCAAAACTCCGGAATTTTTTCAAAAGCCCTTTTTCTGTTATGACCGGATAAAAGTATGAAAGGTTAGGAAAGCTGCGAAGCCTTTGGAAGAATTTATCCCGCCAGCGATCGGAGTGGCCCGGTCTCGCCACGGCGGGACGGAAGCGAAGCGTACTCGCGGAGAGCGCGCCCGGGCGGCATAAAAAATTTTAGTCCAGAAAGCGTGCTTTCAGTTCCGGAGTCGGGATCATGCAGGAATCGCTTTTTCCAAACATGCGATACCGTGAACCGGCAATCAGGTCGTAGATAAAATCGCGGAACGACAGGGGCAGAAAACGGAAGAAATAGAATAGTTTCCATATGCCTCCCAGCTCTTTGAGAACCCGAAGACCGGCATTTGATTTGATGAAATACTGCTCTCCGCGGATGAGCACAATCGAATCAAATTCATCGGAAGGAAGTCCGGATTTCTCCAGCAGTTTCCGGCCTGTTTCGGATTGCAGGGAAGCGAAGATGAATTTTCCTTGCGGGTCTCTTTTGATGATGAACTGCACGATGCCGTTGCACAAATTACAAACGCCGTCGAAGAGAATGATATCCGGTTCCGCTTTTTCTATGAAATCCATCTACCAGTTCCGGATTAATGCGGCCAGATTTTCTGTGTAGGCCTCCCAGGTAAACGACAGTGCAGACGCACGGGCAGCCATCCGCATGGCGGAATAGTTTTCATCACTCAGCTGGCGTAATTCGTTAACGGCACCGAGGATGGCTTTTGAATCCCGAACCGGAATCACCCAGCCGTTGAGGCCCTGTTGCACAATGTCCGGAGCCATGCTGTGTGCGGTGGCAATTACCGGCAGGCCGGCTGCCATGGCTTCCACCAGTACCAGACCAAATCCTTCGAAAAGGGTTGGCAGAATCAGGGCATCAAATTCAGTGTAGAGCCGGAACATTTCGGTCTGTGAAACTGCCGGATGATAATGAACCAGGTGTTTTCTTTTTCCAAAGGCCTGACCGCTTCCCTGAATGCCGCCAATCAGGTGAAGTTCCACTTCTTTTCCGCCGGCCCAGTTTTCGGCAGCATCCAGCAGATAGCTTATGCCCTTCCGCTGGGTGATGGTTCCGGCGAACAGCAGTTTCAGTGGCCTGGAAGAAAATCCTGTTGCAATGGTGGAATACGGGATGTGTTCTGCCTCAAAACCCAGGGAGAGTTTGCGGATTTTTTCTGCCGGAATTCCGCTTTGCAGCAGGGTCTGGCTGGTAAAGTCAGAGGCTGAAATAACCAGATCTGCCCGATGTGGTTCTTCTTCCAGACGCTTTTCGTAATCTGCCGGAAAGTAGAGGTTATCAATGCTGTCGGCCCATTCAGGTTGCAGCCTTGCTTCTTCGGCCAGGATCCGGCGGGCCTGTACCACATGGGCAGTCGCCAGTTCGCATACGGCCATTTTTCCGGACTGCCGTGCGGCGTCGAGGCTGGCATGGCAGGAACCCTGAAATCCCCAGAAAACATCCGAACGGATGCCGGCCATTTTACGCGCCATCATCCGGTCGAAGTCGGTATCTCTTTTGTAAACCAGATCCTGCACCGCCTGACTTTTCCCCTGAATTTTACGGGTCAGGAATTCCGCCAGTTCAAAATGCCAGTGGCTGTGGACGAATGGCGAGGAAAGGCCGGATTTGAAACGGCGGGAGAAAAACTGATTGCCGCTTTTCAGAACCAGTTGCTGAATCCAGGCAGGCGAAAGGTAGGAGCTGGTGTAAAATCCTTCCAGTCTCCCCAGGTCCAGCAGAGCTTTAGCCAGGTGATAGGAATGCTGTTTGCCTGCATGACTTACGGTAATCTTTTTTCCACCCATTTCCGGACCGGAATTTTCGGCAATTTAGCGTCAATTTATTTTGCCTTGAAACTGCCCTTCCGAATCCCGCAAAATCTTCCGTTTCTCAAAGAATCACTGGTATCAGTGGGCTTCAGGGCCGCCTCTGCTCTTGCTGTGGGAAAGGTGATTGCGCTGGCTTTTGGTCCGGCAGGAACGGCGCTGTTTGGCCAGGCCATGAATCTTTACACGGCCCTGTTCAATATTCCGGGCGATGCCATAGCCAGGGCCATGGTGCGGGAAGGAGCTGCCGGCCGGCAGAGTGGTGAAGCAGAACGGGCGGAAACTGCGGCTATGTCGGCCTCGGTGATGATTCTGCTGATGCTCCTGCTGCAGGCATTTGTCTCATTTTTAATTGCCCGCTATACAGGCTGGTTTGAGCCTTTTCAGTCTGCTTCCGGCATCACCACCTACCTGCTTGGCTTTGCGCTGGTGGGTACCGGTTCCTTTACCGCTTCTTATTTTCTCATTTGGGGAAAAACACAGTTTCAGGCGCAGGCTGCCAGCTTTATGTCGCTGGGCGGATTGCTGGGCGTGCTGGCGGCAAGGGCTGCAGGCTTCGATTTTTTTTATTGCCTGATGGCCTTTTTGGTCGGACAGGCAGCAGGAAGTTTTGGATTGCTTTTGTACCGCTCCGCAGAAATTCCGCCATTTTTCAGGAAGGATTTGTGGGACAGCGCCATGGCCAGAACCATGCTGCTCTTTGCCATGGCGGTGGCGGCCTCCGGCCTTGTTAATCAGATTACCATCTATTCTCTGGTGCACTGGGCGCTGGACAACATCGGTGCTGAAAAGGTCGGGCTCTGGATGGCTATGAACCGCCTTGCTGATTCCTTCAACATTCCGATTCTGGCCGTAGCCAACAGTATTCTGCTCCCCACGCTGGCAGGCCTCTCGGCCAATCTTCCCGGACTCCGGGAATTTCTGCGTCCTATTTTTCGCCAGAGTCTGCTCGGACTTGGCATCGGGATGCTGCTGCTCTGGCTTTGCTATCCGCTATTGCTGAGGATTCTTTACAGCAGCGAATTTCAGGCCGATCCGGCACTGTTGCCCTGGCAGATTGCCGGTGATTTTTTCCGGAGCAGCACCTGTGTTTTTGCAGTACTGATGCTGGCCATGGGTCACACCCGTTTCTATTTCTGGCTGGAGTCGGGCTCCGCCCTGTTCATGTTGGCCGGCAGCTGGCTGCTTTTTCCACGCTTTGGATTTGCCTGTCTTTTCATAACCCATGCCCTGCGCTATTTTCTGTACTGGCTGGCCATCGTGTACCAATACCGGAGGATATTTTTCTAAGCTATGATCCGGGTTTCGGTACTGGCACTCTGCTACAACCATGAGGCTTTTCTGGAAGAAGCCCTTACCTCTTTGGCCTCGCTTCCATCTGAGGTGGAAGTATTGGTAGCCGATGATGCCAGCAGCGACCGCTCACCGGAAATCCTTCGCCGCTGGCAGATGAAAAAACCGGAGTGGCAGTTCATTTTTCATGAGGAAAACCGGGGCAACTGCGCCACCTTCAACGCGCTGCTGACCATGGCGAAGGGCGACTGGGTGCTGGATTTCGCTACCGATGATGTTCTTTTGCCGGTGCAACTTCTTCCCTGGGCCAAGCGCGCTGATTCTGTGCCCGGGTGCGGGTTTTGCTATGCCGATGCCTTTGTCTTTTCCCGGAGGGGCAGCCCTTTGCGCCGTTTTTGTGCCGGAAGAGCGGTGCAAAGTTTCCCGGAAGGTCGCATCCTTCAAGACCTTTTTTCTCCGGGTCTGATTTGTCCTCCGGCGGTGCTGTTTTCACGCAGGGCTTTACTGGAAATCGGGGGATATAATGAAAACCTGTCCTACGAAGACATGGATTGCTGGCTGAGGCTGGCGAGGAAATATCCGGTTTGCCGTTTTCCGGATGCGGTAATCCGTTACCGGCAGCATCCGGATTCCATGTCGGCGCTGGTGTACCGGGGCAGAAACCGCCGGCATCTGCAATCTACACTCACTATTTTGCGGGAAATCCTGGACTGGCCGGAATTTCAGCCGCTTCCGCAGCAGCTGAGGGCCTTTATCCGATACCACCTGAGGCTTTGTTTTTTTCTTCAGTTGCCGGAAGAGGCAGGGGCATTTTATCAGCTGCTTCAAAGTCCGGAATTACGCGATCAATGGCTGAGTAAGCTGGCGGGACATTGTCCGGGGATTACGGAATTCTATAGCCTGTTCCGGCAGGCGCGGGCAGAATGGAAGGAGATTTTCTGAGGCGGGAATACCTGGCGGCATTACCGTGGCGTCAGGTGTTTGCGCCTTAGGCGGAACAGGTCCACCTGACGCAAAGCAGAATCCTTGCATGCAGCTATCCTGTCTGGATCCGGGGTAGAAATACTGCGGGGTTTAATCGTCAGGTGGAAACACCTGACGACACAAAAGGACCAAATCCGGGACCGCCTCCCGTCCAAATCCATCTCCTCCCGCAACATCAGCGGCTCCCTCCGGAATATCTGTTGTACATGATGTTATAAATTTACCTTTTATTCTTTAGCTTTGCCTGCAATAAAACCAGACCACTCTTTTCAAAACAACAATGAAAATGCGTAACCTGCTCCTGATTTCCGCAGCCTGTCTGCTCAGCATTTTTTCCTCCAGCGCCCAGAGCATTCCTTCCTACATCCCAACAAACGGACTGGTTGGCTGGTGGCCCTTCAACGGCAATGCCAACGATGAAAGCGGTAATGGGAATAACGGAACGGTGAATGGGGCAACGCTTACCAAAGATCGCTTCAGTAAAGCTGGGAATGCGTATGATTTTTATGGTAGCAATTTTATAAAAATAGAGAATTCACCTTCATTAAATCTAAATGGAAGTGTCTCTTTTTCGGTTTGGGGGCGACTTTCACAACAAGCGCCTGCGAATATTATTCATTTAAGGAATAATTCTAACAATCATGAAAGCTCAATAAGATCGAATGCACCCTTAAATTACGATGCAAATAATGGCATTAGCGGTGCTTTTATTTCAATAGCTTCACAAATAGCAAGTGATACTTCATGGCATCATTTTATTGCTGTTTTTAATATGGGTAATGGAATCTCTTCCTTTTATGTCGATGGCACTCTTCAAGGAACTTCTAGTATTTCAATAACTTCGTTAGGAAATATCCATGTTGGTATAGGTGCAGCTGTGTACAGTAATTTTTCAAATCAATTTTTCTTAGGCTCTATTGACGACGTCGCCATCTGGAACCGCGCGCTTTCTGCGCAGGAGGTCAGCAATCTTTACCAAAGCAGTTCTACAGGTAGCGGCGGCACAGCCGGCGGCAGCAAGGCATTTCCCAGGGGCATCAGCTATCAGGCAATTGCCCGCAATGCGCAGGCCCAGCCTCTGCTGAACACGGCCCTGCAGCTTCGCTTTACCATCCTTTCAGATTCGATTAACGGCAGCAGCGAGTATGTGGAAACACAAGCACTGAACAGCAATGCCCAGGGCCTGATCAATACCAGCATTGGAAACGGCACAGCACAAAGCGGCAGCTGGGCAGCCATTAACTGGTCGGCTGGCCGTAAGTTTCTCCGTGCCGAAATCGATGCCGGCAGCGGTTTTGTAAACCTCGGCACCCAGGAAATGTTGTCCGTTCCCTTTTCCCAGCGCAGCAAATCGGCCGATGCCATCGAAAACAGTGGCCTTCCCGTGTACGGCTCCAATGCCGAGGCCCTGGCCGCCGGTCTTCGCGCAGGTCAGATGTACCGCACGGCCACCGGCGTGCTGATGGTGGTATTTTAGAAGTATTAAGTAATTAGTATTAAGTGTTTAGTGGGGGAGGGGAAAAGTCAGAAGTCAAAAGTCAGAAGGCAAAAGTAGTGGCCGACCCATGTGTCGGCCTTGCTGGTGTTTAGTGGGGGAAGTGAAAAGTTAAAAGGCAAAAGTCAGAAGGCAAAAGTAGTGGCCGACCTGTGTGTCGGCCTTGCCGGTAGCCAGACCTATGAGGTCTTCAAATACCTCATAGGTCTTTTTGCTCCTGCGCCAGGGGGTGACGCGGAAATCGCCTCGCCGGAGGCGGGGAATTGCAGCAAAACACCCGGTGCCGCGTTACCGCGGCAGGCGCCCAAAAAATCAGGAAAAATCAGCGCCGGTTATCCTCGCCTTCCAGCATGCTCAGGTAGCTTTCGTAGCGGGTGAGCGGCAGCAGGCCCTTATCCAGCGCATCGAGCACGGCGCAGCCCGGTTCGTGCACATGGGTGCAGTTGTAAAAGCGGCAGTTTTCTGCGAAGGGCCGCATTTCGGGAAAATAATGGCTGAGGGGATCGTCTTCCATGTCGAGCAGGCCCAATTCCTTGATGCCCGGCGTATCGATGATGCGGCTGTCACCGAGGTGATGCATTTCGGCAAAGGTGGTGGTGTGCTTCCCTTTGCTGGCAAAATCCGAAATCTCCTGTGTGCTGAGGTTGAGACCGGGAAAAATGGCATTGACCAGGCTGGATTTTCCCACGCCGGAATGCCCGGAGAGCAGGCTGGTTTTGCCTTTCAGTAGTTCTGCGAAGCTGTCCAGATGCTGTTCTTCCTTCACGGAGGTGAGCAGGGCCGGATAACCGATGCTATCATACATGGCGGCCAGGGCTTCGGCATATTCCAGTTCTTCGGGACTGAGCAAATCGGATTTGTTGAAAATCACCCTTGCCGGAATGCTGTAGGACTCGGCAGAAACCAGCATGCGGTCGATGAAGCCCAGAGAAGTGCGGGGAAGTTTGAGGGAAGCGATTACCAGCACCTGGTCGAGGTTGGATGCAATGATGTGTGCCTGTCCGTTCTTGTGTACCGATTTGCGGATGAGGTAGTTGCGCCTGGGCAGAATTTCCCGGATCAGGGCCTGACCGGGATGGCCTTCTTCGGGCTCGATCATTACCTCATCGCCAACGGCCACCGGATTGGTTGCCCCGGTTTTGCTCAGCTTGAGTTTGCCGGCGAGGCGGCAATTGAGCATGTCGCCGGATTCGGCCTCAACCCGGTACCAGCTTCCGGTGGATTTGCAGACCAGACCTTTCTGCAGGCTGCCGGCTTTGGTTTCTTTCTTCAGAATTTTCCTGTTTTCTGCAAATATCGATGAAATGCGCTTCAGCGCATGAAAGAATTCCGCAAATTACCGCCGCAAGCAATCGCCTCATCAGGCCTGAGCTATTTTGTCCATGTATCTTTCTGCGCCTTCGTTCCTGAAAATTTTGCTGATGTCCTGCATGGCAGCGCTGCTGTTTACGGGCAGGCTGGGCGCACAGACGGCAGAAGCGGACACCTCACTGGAAAATGCCTTTCAGCAGTATCTCCGCTTCCGCTCGGTTTCAGGCAATGAAAAACCTGCAGCCGAATTTCTGGAGAAGTATGCACTCTCACGCGGACTTTTTACCCGATGCCTTTCCTGCACGGATACCACGGTGAATCTGGCCATTTCCCTCTACCCGCTGGAACCGGATAAAAATTCGCTGGTTTTGCTTAGCCACCTCGATGTTGTGGAAGCCCCCGATTCGGCCGACTGGCGGAGTGCGCCTTTCGCTGCCATCAAAAGTGATTCGGACATGGTAGCCCGCGGGGCACTGGATGCCAAGGGCCTTACCTTCATGCACCTGGGCGGACTGCTGCGCTTCAGGGAAATGCTTAAAGATTCTATGCCGGCCTTCAATGTGGTGCTGCTGGTTGTGTGCGGAGAAGAAACAGGCGGAGAGCGCGGGGCCAAACTGATTGCCGACCGGCACCTGGATCTGCTGCGTCCCTGGATGGTGGTTGGAGAGGGGGGATCCGGAATTACCGGCCTGATTCCATCGAGACCTGCAACGCCGGTGTTCGGCATTTCAGTTTCGGAAAAGGTGAATCTATGGCTGCGCCTTGATCTTAAATTTTCATCCTTTGGTCATGGCGCCGCGCCGCCGGAAAGCTATGTAAACAAGGATATGCTGAAGGCATTGCACAAACTATCGCAGGTAGAAGGCAGGCCCGAATTTCATAAAACCACCCGGCGCATGTTCCGTGAACTCGGTCGGATGGAAGGCGGTTTGAAAGGCTGGTTTATTGCGCATCTGCCGGCAGCGCCCTTCCGTCCAATTGTAAAGAGGCTGATTAAGAAAGAACCCATCATGGCTTCCATCCTGCAGAATACGGCCATCATGACCAATATTTTCAATCCTCCGGGCCCGCCTAATAAAATTTCGAACAAGGCCACGGTTTTTCTGGATTGCCGGCTGCTTCCGGAAACGCGGATCCGGCGCTTCATCCGGGAAATCCGTTATGGTCTGATTGAGCCAAGATTCAAGGTTTCCATCATCAATCAAGGACCTGAAGCGGAAGAGAGCAGTCCCGATTTACCGGAGTATGGCTGCCTTTCTTCAGCCCTGCTGGCAGAGTTTCCCGAAGCAGAAGCGGCACCCTTTCTTTTCCCGGCTTCCAGCGATAATAACTACTTCCGGCAATTCGGAATACCGGTGTACGGCCTTGTGCCGGTTGTGCTGAGCCGGGAGGATCTGCAATCCATTCACGGCACCAACGAGCGGATAAAGCTTGCTGATTTCCGGAAAGGCTGCCGTGTTTTTGGCCGCTTTCTGGACAATGCAAGGAGCCTTGATTCCAAGCTCTATTTTACCCCAGTAGGCAACCGCTGATCAGCGGCCTGCGTACTGATTTTCATAGTATTGCTGGTAGGCACCGGAGGTAATTTCCTCCATCCAGGCCTCATTGGCCAGGTACCAGTCGATGGTTTTGTCCAGACCTTCTTCAAACTGCAGGCTGGGCTGCCACCCGAGCTCCTGCATGATTTTATTGGCATCAATGGCATAGCGCAGGTCGTGGCCGGCACGGTCGGTAACGAAGGTGATGAGCTTTGCAGCACTGCCTTCTTCTTTACCCATTTTCTTATCCATTACCCGGCAGAGCAGGTGCACAATGTCGATGTTTTTCCACTCGTTGAATCCGCCGATGTTGTAGGTTTCGCCGTTTTTCCCTTTGTGAAAAACCATGTCGATGGCCCTGGCATGATCGACCACATAGAGCCAGTCGCGTACATTTTCGCCCTTGCCGTAAACCGGAAGCGGCTTGCCCTTGAGGATGTTGTTGATCATGAGCGGCAATAACTTTTCCGGGAACTGGTTGGGCCCGTAATTGTTGCTGCAGTTGCTGATGACCACCGGCATTTTGTAGGTATTGTGGTAGGCCCGCACCAGGTGGTCGCTGCCGGCTTTGGATGCAGAATAGGGCGATTGCGGGTCGTAGGGGGTGGTTTCGAGGAAGAAATCTTCCGGCCTGTGCAGGGAACCATAAACCTCATCGGTTGAAACATGGTAAAACAGCTTGCCTTCCATGTTTCCGCTCCAGATGCTGCGGGCGGCATTGAGCAGGTTTGCCGTGCCCACCACATTGGTCATCACAAAGGCCAGAGGGTCGGAAATGGAGCGGTCCACATGACTTTCGGCAGCCAGGTGAATCACGCCGGTGAATTGCTCCTTCTGAAATAGTTCGCTGATGAAAACGTTGTCTGTAATGTCCCCTTTTACAAAACGGTAATTTGATTGGTTTTCAATGTCACGGATGTTGGCCAGATTGCCGGCATAGGTGAGGGCATCCAGATTAACAATGTCGTATTCCGGATATTTTTCCACGAAGAGTCTTACGACATGAGAACCAATGAATCCGGCGCCGCCGGTGATGAGGATTTTATTTTTCATGGTATTAAATCAGGCGCAATTTAGGCCAAAGCCGCGGAATTTCCTTTTGGCTATTCTTCGAGAATGGTGAACTTGCGCAAATTTCCCGGGAAAAAACTAAAACTGAATTGCGCATACGGTCTTTCTCTGAGCTGGCAAACCTTCAGGCAGGTCGCTTTGCCCTACTTCTTGGGCTTTCATCGGTCCTTACCCTGGCTTACATTATTCTGTTTCACCTAACTAAGGCATACAGCCTTTCTGTCAATGCACATGATTTCGGAATTCAGGTCGGGGCAGCCCGCAACGCCATGCTGCATGGCAATTTCTATTGCGATGTTATCAACATGAATTACCTGGGAGACCATTTTTCTCCTTCGCTTATTCTGCTGAGTCCGGTTCTGTTTTTTTCAGCACACCCTGTCTGGGTGCTGGTTTTTCAGAATCTGGTCATGTTGCTTGCTTTGTGGCAGTCTTACCGGATACTTCGCCTTTTCTGCGGCTGGAAGATTTCGCTTACCGCGGTAGCAGTACTGGTGCCGAATCTGTACTTCACGGAGATTTTCAAGCACGATTTCCACATTGAATCACTTGGCTTTTACTTATTTCTGGTATTGATTTATGAGCAGTATCACAAAGAATTCCGGCCCTGGATTTTCTATCCGGTTCTGATTGTGCTCGCAGGCATAAAAGAAGATGTACCCCTGGTTCTGACTTTCTTTTTCGGAATTCATTATCTCCGCTTCCGGAGAAGACGCGACCTTTTTGCCTCCATCGGATTGCTGCTGTATTTCGCCCTGACTATGAAGGTTTTCATGCCTTATTTTTCTGATGGGGTATATACGCATATGCATCGCTACCAGTCGCTGGGCAATTCACCTTCGGAAGTTTTCCGGAATTTCTTTACCGATCCCGTCCGTTTCCTTACGGTTATCAAGTGGGATTCCCTGAATACCTTTTTTAAGAGTTTTTACTACCTGCCCTTGCTGGCCTTGCCTGAGTTTCTTCCGGCACTGATTCCGCTTTACTACAACAATGCATCCGACTATTTTGTACAGAGCAATTTATGGTGGATTCACTCCTACATGATCCTGCCTCTGGTTATTCTGGCAACCGCTTCCTCCCTTTCCATGATTTGGAGACTGCTGAGCGGTAGTTTTTTTGAAGTCAACAAAGAGGTATTAGCACGATGGAAAAGCGCCTTTCAGAATCTTCTGGCGCAATTGAAAAACTGGCTGGCTATTATTCATGTAAAGCAGGATACAGGTTCATTATGGTTTCTTCCTCCATTGGTTTTGGTTCGTCGTCATTTCCGTTTATTTATGGTATGGATGGTATTTCTGGCTTTTGTCACTTTCTCATTAGCTGGCCGGTACCGATCAATAGTAGTTGATTCCTATCCGAATGCAGAGCGGGTAAAAAGTCTGAATCAAAACGGACCTGTCCTGCAAGCACTTGAAAAAGAAATAAAGCAGCGTATTCCACTCTCTTCGCGGATTGCCAGCTGTGGTGAATTGCAGCCACATTTGCTTGATTATGCCTATTCGGGGTTTATGGGCCTGCCGCAATGGGACAGCCTCACATTTGTTCAGGCCGATTACCTGATATTTCTGGAGGACCGCTGCCCCTGGCCTTTCAGTGATGAAAGCTCTTATGTGAAGTACAAGGAGGATAGACTGCCAGTTTTTGAGCCTTATTACAAGGACCAATATTTTCTGGTTTTGAGGAAAAAGCATGCTTCGGCCCGACCCTAATCTCCCGGAAAAACCCGGGGTTTACCGATTTCTGGATGCAGCCGGCATCCTGATTTATGTCGGCAAAGCCAAAAACCTGAAAAAGCGGGTTTCAAGCTATTTCAGCAAGAACCACAGCGACCGGAAAACAAACCGCCTTGTTTCCCAGATCAGGGGGATTGAATTCACCATTACCAACACGGAATTCGATGCCCTGCTGCTGGAAAACAACCTGATCAAGGAGCATCAGCCAAAGTACAACATCAACCTCAGGGACGATAAAACCTATCCCTGGATTGTGATCACCAAAGAACCCTTTCCGAGAATTTTCCCTACCCGAAGGAAGCTCTCCGGCCGTGGAGAATACTTTGGCCCCTTTCCTTCCGGAAGGATGATGCATGCCCTGCTTGAACTTTTCAAAAAGGTTTTCACCTTTCGTTCCTGCAAGCTTCCGCTCTCTGAGGCCAATATCCGGAAGGGCAGCTTTAAAGTATGCCTGGAGTACCACATCGGCAATTGCCTGGGGCCTTGTGCCGGCTTGCAAACAGAGAGGTCTTACCTCGAAGAAATGGAACAGGCGAGGCAGATGCTGCTAGGCAAAACAGCACATGCAAGGCAATACTTCAGAGAACAGATGAACCGCTTTGCCGCAAACCTTGAATTTGAGAAGGCCCAGAAAGCAAAGGAGAAACTGCATTTGCTGGAGCAGTGGCAGTCCAATTCGGTCGTCACTGGTCAGGATCTGGGTGACCTGGATGTGCTGGCGCTTCTGCGGCAAGAGGACGATGTTTTCATCTCCTACCTCGGACTAAGTGAAGGCCGGATTGTCCGGGCACATACCTTTGAATTCCGTTGCCGGGTGGAGGAAGAAGACGCTGATTTGCTGGCGCATGCCCTCCTTCAGCTGGGTGATATTTATGGACCACTAAGCCGTGAACTGATTACCAATACCATAACGGAAATCGCTTTTCCCGACTGGAAAATATCGGTGCCGCAGCGCGGAGAAAAGAAGAAACTGCTGGAAATGGCATTGAAAAATGCCCTTTTCGCTAAGAAGGAAAAAGCCCTCCGCGACCTGAATGCCAAAGCAGAAAGTCCCTCAGAGCGGATTCTCAGCCGCATGAAAATGGACCTCCGGCTCGACAGACTTCCCAGGCGGATAGAATGCTTTGATAATTCCAATCTCCAGGGAACAAATCCGGTTTCGGCCATGGTTTGCTTCATTGATGCAAAGCCGGCCAAAAAAGAATACCGCCATTTCAATGTGAAGACGGTTGAAGGTCCCGACGACTTTGCCAGCATGAAAGAGGTGGTAGGCCGCCGCTACAAAAGACAGCTGGAAGAAGCGGCCGAACTGCCGGACCTCATCCTCATAGACGGAGGAAAAGGTCAGCTTTCGGCTGCCTGCGATGCGTTGAAAGAACTGGGCCTGTACGGAAAAATTCCCATCATCGGCATAGCCAAGCGGCTGGAAGAACTGTATTATCCCGGCGATCCGATTCCGCTGCATCTGGATAAAAAGTCTGAAACTTTGAAAGTTCTCCAGAGAGCAAGAGACGAGGCGCACCGCTTCGGAATCACCTTTCACCGCAGCAAGCGGAATAAGGCCGGTCTGAAAACTGCCCTGGAATCAGTTCCCGGACTGGGGGCAAAAACGGTAGAATTCATTTACCGGAATTTCAAATCCGTTTCTTCCATCGGCGAAGCCGACCGTGAAAAAATTGAAGCCGGAATTGGAAAGAAACGAAGCGATGTGCTTTTTGCCTTCCTCCAAAATTCAGAACCAAATGAATGATTTTTTGAATGTAGCTCTTGTACAGGCAGATACCCGCTACGATTCGGTGGAGGGGAATCTGGCTATGCTGGAGGAAATGATTTCAGGCCATGGTATGAAGGCCGATATCTTCCTGTTTCCGGAGTTATTCAATACCGGCTATCGCAATGCATTCACCATGCGGCCCGAAACAATGAACGGTGCAACGCATCGCTGGATGAAGCTGATGGCAGAAAGAACCGGCGCTGCAATGGCGGGTTCCGTTTCAATTTCAGAGCATGGTAAAACCTTCAACCGGCTTTTGTTTGTGCGGCCAGACGGGATTACCCAGCACTATGATAAGGTCAATGTGTTTGCTTATTCCGGAGAAGATAAGGTGTTCTCGGCGGGAACGGATTCTCCACGCTTTGAGTGGCTGGGCTGGAACATCAAACCCATGATTTGCTTTGATCTGCGGTTTCCGGAAACGGCAAGGAACGAGGCGCCATTTTACGACCTGATACTTATACCCGCGCACTGGCCGGATGCGAGGATTCAGGCCTGGGACAGGCTGTTACCTGCCCGGGCCATCGAGAATCAGACCTATCTGGCAGCCGTAAACCGCACCGGAATCGAAGGAGAGGCTGTTTACACAGGGCATTCTTCCATATTTGATTTTATGGGAAATCCGCTGCCGGAAGAAGTTCTTACGAAGCCGGGGATCTATCGGTACTGCCTGGAAAAAGAAAAGCTCCTCCTTTACCGGAAGAGCTTTCCCTTTCTGAAATAAGGTATTGCTTAAAACTCCTCGATGGTAATATCCACGCGGCGGTTCAGGGCTGCGCCATCAGGGCTGGTTTCATTGGCAGTGAGCGGAGCCGATTTACCCAGGGTTTTAATCTGAATTCGTTTTGCATCCACACCCTGTTTCTGCAAGTACTGCTGAACCGATGCTGCCCGGTCACTGGATAGTTTCATGTTGTATTCATCTGAACCTCTGGAATCGGTATGACCTCCTATTGAAATTTTCATTTTTGGACTATTCTTCATGAGTTTAGCCAGCCTGTTGAGTTCAGGAAAGGATTCTTTTTTGATTTCGCTTTTGTTGTAATCAAAAAAGATGTTGTTGAGCGCTATGATATTACCCTTTTTTATCGGTATGAGGTATAGATCCTGCTCAATTACCTGACCCTCTTCCAGATTAAGCGCATTCAGATTCTGGGATACAGAAAAATATCCTTCCGCCTGCGGGCTGTAGCCATAATTTGAACCTACAGGAAAAGCCAGTTTATAGGCACCCGTGGAAGGGTCAGATTCGTTTATGCCTTTGGTGTTCCCGTCGGTGAGGGTTTCGTATGCAATTCTGGCACGAATGGGCTTATGGGAAAACATGTCCAGAACCTTGCCTGTAATTTCTATTACAGGTTTTGGTTTGAACATATCAGGAATGCGGAGCCTGAACAAATCCAGCTGACCGTTGGCTTCTTTGCCCCCTGATGAGAAATAGGCATAATCTCCGTTTGCAGGCAGAGTGAAGAAAATGTCGGATTCCTTTGTATTGATATTCTGACCAAGGTTCTGCGGCTTCGACCATTTTGTCCAGGTATCGTCGAGACGACGGGTCATGAAGATATCATCACTTCCATACCCGGAAAATCCGTCGGAACTGAAATACAGTGTTTTGTCGTCTGCAGAAAGAAAGGGTGCAGACTCATTTCCTACGCTGTTGATAACCTGCCCGGTATGTTTGGGTTTCGACCAGCTGCTGTCGCTTTCCAGAAAGCTTACATAGAGGTCGGTTCCGTTTTCACCCAGTGCATCTTTGTCGCGGATGGCCATCAGCATGGTTTTGCGGTTCTGGCAGAGGTAGTAGTTCACCTTTTTGTAGTCGTTTACATAGCCATTGATTTTTAGTGGCCGGGGCTGACTCCAGGTTCCATCGGAACCAATGCTGACCATGGATACACCTTCCTCCATTTTGACTCCCTTTTTGTCAAACTTGTACACGTTGCCGATAAGGATATTCTTTCCGTCGGGTGTGATGGAGCACATAAAATTCGGCTGGCTGTTGTTGATGGGTGAACCTAGATTTTTGGCAATTCCCCACTCGCCTTTTTTATCATCCCAATCGGAATACCAGATATCCTCTTCATCCTTTTTTCCGCCTGCATTGGCCGGATCGAATTTGCGACCGAAGTAAAGGCGTTTCCCATCCGGTGAAATGATGGGATTAACCTCGTCATAAGGACTGTTAATCTTTTCAGTAAGCCTTTCGGTAGCTACATTGGGGTTGATCTGATTGGAGGTATTTATTTTCACTTCTACAGGCGTCTTTCCGTCTGAAACGGCAACAAAGTCTATGCTGTTGAAGCCGGGCACTTTTTCACAGTCCATCTCAATACGGATGGCATTTACCTTGTATGGAGTTCTTTCTTCCAGAATGAGGTGAAGTAAGCGGGAATCCTGCCGTATGGGACGCGGATTATATTCATTTAGGAGATGTTCCATGCCGCTTGGCTCGATGGCAAAAACCTTGCTTACCGAACCCGGATTGTAACACTCCCCGATTACTACCTGCTCAATTTCAATATCCTCCGGAAAGGAAACGGTTATCTGCTGCTGGCCTGTCTGTCTTTTCGGACTCCATGCAAAAGGACTGTCGCCGCCCGTAGGAAGCGCATTTGGCTCACCCAGAATCTGAATGTGGCTGTAAAGTTCAAAGCTGAACTCGGAAGAGTAGGAAACAACCTTGCTGGCGTAAAGGACTTTTTGCATTTTTTCCTGTGCCTGAAGGAGAAAAGGACTAAGAATCAGTGCAAATTTCAGAAGATGCTTCTTCATTTTTCTTGTAGGATTTGATTTTGTAATCCGGATTCAAAATTAGTGTTTTTTCCAATAATGGCTTCTGATTAATACTAGAGGGCGGTAACCCGGATTTCAACCCGCCGGTTAAGTTTATGAGCATCGATATTGCCCGTATTCACAAGGGTATTTCCTCCTCCGATTGCCTTGAGCTCTATCCGGTCCGGGAGAATGGAGTTGTCCGTCAGGTATTTTTTTACTGCCCTGATACGCTTTTTTGCCAGGTTAAGGCTTCTTCTGGATTTGGAAACATTATCGGTATGGCCCTCGAGCCGGATGAAGATTTTGGGATTTTCCTTCATGATTTCAAGCAGGAGACTTAGTTCGGGCTGCGCCAGCCTGGAAATGACCGAGCTTGCCGGCTCAAACAGGATGTTCCGGAAAGGAAGAATATCATCCAGCATTATGGGTACCAGATTAAAATTGCAAACAATTTTATCCTTTGATTTCAGTGAATCGTGATCCAGATTAAGTTGATGGAGTTCCGGAATATAGCCTGGAAGAGAGGCTTTCAGTAGATAAGTTCCCGGGCGTACGATGGTAGCAGTGTAGCCGTCTTCACTCACATGTGAAATGAAGGTAAGCCCTGCATCCGGCTGTTTTTCGAAGGTTACTTTCGCCGGAATAAGTTCTTTGGTTTTATAGCAGCGGATTTTGCCGGTTACCTGAAAGGGCTGTGCTTCCAGTCCAAGGCAGGTAAATAAGAAAAGGAGCAGGCTGCAGCACCGGGAAAGCCGGGTTAAACATGATTTGTTTGCAGTACACATCTGGATTTGAATTGACAAGGCTTTTCAGGGTTCAAAAATGGAAAAATCACCCAGGCCGTTCCGGATTACTTCAAAACGATCTTCCTCACAAAGCACTACCGTTGAGGCAACATTATGACCAAACCCACCATCTATAACAGCGTCCACCTTATTTCGGAATTTTTCGTAAATCAATTCCGGGTCGGTGCTGTATTCCAGTACATCATCTTCATCTACAATGCTGGAGGTGAGTATGGGATGTTCCAGTTCTTTTACTATGGCCCTGGGTATACTGTGGTCTGGAATCCGTATTCCGATGCTTTTGCGGTTATTATGAAATATCTTAGGCACCTCATTGGTGGCGGGCAGTATGAATGTGAATGGTCCGGGTAGGGCCCTCTTCATCACCTTGAAAACAGGGGTTGAAATACGGGCATATTCGGCCAGATGGGACATGTCGTAACAAATGAAGGCGAAATTTGCTTTTTCGGGCCGGATGTTTTTCAGTCTGGCAATCTTCTCAATTGCCTTTGGCTGGTAAATATCGCAGCCAATGCCGTATACGGTATCCGTCGGATAAATCACCAGCCCTCCTGATTTGAGAATCTCCACAACCTCCCTGATTTTTCGTTCGTCAGGATTTTCCGGATGAATTTTATACAGGCGGGCCTGTGTCATGGATATTGTGGTAAACCAGTGGCTTTAATCTGAATGCGAAGTTACTGTTTCTTCCCCAACAAGACAGGCGATTCCGGATTCTTTTGGTAAATCTTCCAAGTCGGGTTGAATTTTTTTTCAAATTTTTCAGAAAAAAAGTGGCCTTATCAGAAAAAAAGCTAGGTTTACACCTGCACCAAATTTTTTACAGCTTCATTTTACTATTAACTAAAATGAGAGTTAGAGTCGTATTTCAGGTACTTAATGAGGGCGGGATAGTCCCTTTTCACCAGCAGGTTCTTTTAACAGCCTTTGTTCATGATTTCATTCCGGATGGTCTTGAAGGACCTGCATCCTGGAATTTTTCCGGCCTGAAGGGCCAGACCCGCGTCACCTCCCGTGGTCTCTATTATAATTCACAGAAAGTAACCATGGTTTTCTCTTCGCCTTCCAGGGACCTGGTTGCAGGATTTATTTACAATTTGTTTTCATGCAGCGTGATAGGGCTTGCAGGCCTCGAGCTCAGGCCCATTCAGGTGCTGGAAGAGATCAACGATTTTTACTCCGTGCGTGAAAAGTATGTTTGTATTTCACCTTTGGTTATTCTTTCTGAAGGCCTGCCGGATTCTCAGCTGAAGCAGTTTATTTCACCTTCTTCCGAGGCCTTCGCAGACTTGCTGTTTGAATCTACCATGAGCCGAATGGAAAATGCCGGTATCGAGCCTGGGAGTTTTACTGGTTCGAAAGAGTTCCGCTTCAGTCCGGATGAAGATTATCTCCTGAAAGCCCGGGAGAGCGACAGGAAGTTTTCGCGGATTTATTCCCTTGAAGGAACCGGCAATTTCAGTGATTTACGCGGATACACCTTTCCATTTTATCTGGATGCAGATCCGGAAGTCCATCGTTTTATTTTTGAATCAGGATTTGGCGAGGCCACCCGATTTGGCTTCGGCATGGTCGACTTTGCCGATAAGAAAGAGCGTACCAGGCTGGCAGAATACCAGGCCGGCTCAGGCCAGATGGCCGGAAGGGCATAAAAAAACCCGGATTCCCGGGTTTTGATTTCTTAACCAAGATAGGGTTTCAGCGCCTTGCTTCGGCTGGTATGCCGGAGACGGCGGATGGCTTTCTCTTTTATCTGCCGAACACGCTCTCTTGTGAGATTAAACTTCTCGCCAATTTCTTCCAGCGTCATAACATGGGCGCCGTTCAGACCAAAATAGTATGTAACCACATCGGCTTCGCGCTGGGTGAGTGTAGACAATGCCCTTTGAACTTCTTTGCGGAGGGAATCCACCATAAGGTCCGAGTCGGGTGTTTCTTCCGAATCGTTTTCGAGGACATCCAGCAGAGAATTTTCTTCACCCTGTACGAAGGGAGCATCCATGGACACGTGCCTGCCGGAAATTTTCATGGTGTCAACAATTTCGTTGGTACTCACTTCAAGTACCTCGGCAAGCTCTTCAGGAGAAGGCTCACGCTCGAATTTTTGCTCCAGCTCAGAAAATGTCTTTGATATTTTATTCAGGGAGCCTACGCGGTTAAGCGGAAGGCGTACTATCCTCGACTGTTCGGCAAGGGCCTGCAGGATAGACTGACGAATCCACCATACTGCATAGGATATAAACTTAAATCCCCTTGTCTCGTCGAAGCGCTGAGCTGCTTTGATAAGACCAAGATTTCCCTCATTAATGAGGTCTCCCAGACTGAGGCCCTGATTCTGATATTGCTTGGCAACAGAAACAACAAAGCGAAGATTGGCTTTGGTTAGTTTTTCCAGTGCAGCCTGATCACCTTCCCGGATTCGTTTGGCCAGATCAACTTCCTCATCCGGAGTAAGCAAATCAACCTTCCCGATTTCCTGGAGGTATTTGTCCAGAGACTGGCTTTCACGGTTGGTAATCTGCTTGCTGATTTTTAGCTGCCTCATTTGTTATTTTACGCGTTAGGTTGTAAGAATTCCAATTTGCAAAGTAAAAGAATCGCTTGCCCAAAAACAAGAATCGGGCCGCTGCAATTTAGCGAACGATGCGTTCCGGGATTAATTGCCGTATTCAGAGAAAAATTTGACTCTCATCAGGCGGAGTTCCTCTTCTGTGTACTCGCCGTCAAATTCCTGGTAAGCCTGCTGAATGTCATCGCTTTCAGCACTCAGGAAATAATCCATGATTTCTTCCTGCCTGTCATCATCCAGAATGGAATCAATGTAATAATTCAGGTTCAGTCTGGTTCCGGAAAAGCAGATCATTTCTATTTCCTGCAGTAATTCCTGCATGGTGATTTTTCTGCTCGACTGAATTTCATCCAGGCTGAGCTTGCGGTCTATTTGCTGGATGATCTGAATTTTATTTTTCGACTTGTCGCCGGTAGTCTTGATGACTACATCAAATTCAGCTTCAATTTCATTCTCCTTTACATATTTGGAGATCAGTTCGATGAAGGGTTTGCCGAACTTAACTGCCTTTCCCTGTCCTACACCCGAAATCTGGGTTAAGTCCTGCTCCGTTGTCGGATAAACGGTAGCCATTTCTTCCAGGGCCACATCCGAGAAAATAACATAAGGGGGTAGCCCTTTCTCTTTACCTACCTTTTTTCTGAGTCCCTTCAGCAGTTCAAAAAGCTCGCCGTCGTAGGCGTTTCCTTTGATAGGCTCTTTTTCATCGGTGTCGTTTTCCACATCCATCTGTTCGGAAGTGAAGTCGTGGTCGACCGATAACTGAACGGGATATGGTGCATTGAGGTACTTTATGCCTTCCTGTGAAACACGGAGGGCGCCGAAATTTTCAAGATCTTTTACAATCAGCCCATTGATGGATAATTGCCTTATGACAGAATACCACCATTTTACTGTTTTGTCTTTTCCCTTGCCGAACAGCTCCAGCTTATTGTGACCATAGCTTACCACATAGTCGTTTTCGACGCCGCCGCAGACATCTGCAATGTGCTGAATGGCAAACCTCTCACCCGTCTGGCGAATGGTTTCCAGTACCAGCACCGCTTCGTCTTCTACCTGGAATTTAGGCTGCGGCTTGCGGCAGTTGTCGCAGTTCTGGCAGTCTTTTTCCATGTATTCGCCGAAGTAATGCAGCACCTGCCGAACACGGCAAACAGAAAAGTCGGCGAAATCGGTCATTTCCTGAAGGAGAAGCCGGGCATTGTCGCGTTCCGTTACACTTTTATCTTTATTGAATTTCTCCAGCTTGTCGATGTCGGCATAGCTGAAAAACATCAGGCACTCCGAAGGAAGTCCGTCGCGGCCGGCCCTTCCGGTTTCCTGATAATAGCCTTCCAATGATTTGGGTGCATCATAGTGTATCACAAAGCGCACATCCGGCTTGTCGATGCCCATGCCAAAGGCAATGGTTGCCACCATTACATCGCAGTCTTCCCGGAGAAACTGTTCCTGATTGCGCATACGGGTATTAGCGTCCAGTCCGGCATGGTAGGGGAGGGCCTTGATGCCGTTCACCCGAAGAAACTCTGCGATTTCTTCCGTCTTTTTTCTTGATAAACAATAGATGATGCCTGCTTTTCCTTTGTTGTTGAGGATGTAGCGCATCAGCTGCTTTTTGGCATTTACCTTGGGCCTCACTTCATAATACAGGTTGTGCCTGCGGAAGGAGGACTTGTAAATGCTGGCATCTTCCATGGTGAGGTTGCGCTGTATGTCCTGCTGTACCTTTGGTGTGGCAGTGGCCGTGAGCGCAATGATGGGCAGGCTGCCCAGCATATCGATGATGGTCCTGATCCGGCGATATTCCGGTCTGAAATCATGACCCCACTCTGAAATACAATGTGCCTCGTCAATGGCCACGAAAGAGATTCGGGCAGTGCGCAGAAAACTGATGTTGTCTTCCTTGGTGAGGGATTCAGGTGCAACGTAAAGGAGTTTAACCTCTCCTGCCAGTACCTCTTTTTTTACCCTGGCCATTTCACTTTTGGTAAGCGTGGAGTTGAGGAACTGAGCATTCACTCCCACGCCATTCAGAAGATCTACCTGATTTTTCATCAGGGCAATGAGGGGGGAAATTACAATGGCGGTGCCGTCCTGAACAATGGCGGGAAGCTGGTAACAGAGCGACTTGCCTGCACCGGTGGGCATGATGACGAAAGTATTCCTTCCTGCCATCAGGTTTTGTATTATTTCTTCCTGATTCCCTCTGAAGGTATCAAACCCAAAAACCTGTTTAAGGGCGGTGCGAACATCTGTTCCGGTACTCAACTCAACTTCCATCTGCTAATTAATTGATTATCTTATATTTAGGTTAGTAGTAATGTCAAAATTTTCAGAACTTGAATATATAGCGGTTTTTGCTTTCCAAACAAATTATTCGATTAATTGGAAGAAAAAACAATTCAGGGTCTTCCATCCGGACCGCCCTGCCTCAGTTTCAGTCTTTTCAGGTATTCAGGAAGCTTCGCTGTGCGGCTTCCGTACCAGCTGAAGTTAGTGCCGTCGACAAGTTTAACCTGAGAGTCCGGGAAATTGTTTTCGAAAAAAAGCCGATGCTTTTCTTTAAAAGGGAATGGCTCGCTCGAAAGGAGAATAACATCAGGATTCAGTTTTCGGATAGAGCCGGTATCTTCCAGTACCGGGTAACGATTGTCTGATGGAGAGGCATTCTCAAAACCACAGTGTTCGAGCAGACTTCCGATGAAGGTATCCTTTCCGGCACACATCCAGGGATTTTGCCAGATGAAATACAGGACCCTGCCGCCGTTTTCCCTATGATTTCGTATGGAATTCATGCCGGAGCATATTTTATCCGCACTGCTCAGGTTATCCAGCAGCCTTCCGCATTCTCTCACCGTAGAAATAGCATCATCGAGGGTGCGGATATCAAATACCACGGTCCGGATTCCTGCCGCCTGAATCTTTAAAACCTGGTCCCGCTCGTTTTCTTCCTTAACGGCGATGACCAAGTCCGGATTCAGGGCAAGGATGCGTTCGGTATCCAGGTCTTTGGTGCCTCCGATTTTAGGAATTTTACGGATGCCTGGCGGGGATGTGCAATATCGTGTCCGGCCGCAGAGGCTGCCCGGAGCGAGCTCTTCTACAAGTTCGCTGAGTGAGGGTACACAGGAAACAACACGCATAACACAAAAAAAATCCCGCTTTATGCGGGATTTTTCGTTGTCCGACCAGGGCTCGAACCTAGACAAACAGAACCAAAATCTGTTGTGCTACCATTACACCATCGGACAAATCGGGTGCAAAAATAAGAGCCGCAATCTTTTTAAGAAAGGCTTTTGCTGATTTTTATGTTCTTTTTTCAAAAAAAGCCGGATTGGGATGGAAATCAGTCACAATCAGGACGGCCCGTCGAAGCGCCATGCATGATTGCAGATGAAAATGAAGTTTATTATTTGCCCCGGAGGAATTATTATTGCAACCTGAAACCGTTGAATAACATAAATCTGCATCATCTGCAGACAGAACTACCGCCTGTGCATCCCACCAATATTCTTTGTAAAAGCATCCTGCTGCCTTTCCTTATCCTGCTGTCCGTATTTATGTTACCGGAAGCAAACGCGCAGTCGCTGGTTTTGTACACAGAGGATTTCAATTCCGTTTCGCCTGCATGGAATACAGGTTTAAACGGTTCAGATCTCATTCTAAATTCATTCCCAAGCACGGATGCAAACAGCCCGAATCGCTGGATAATCGGTGCAGTTCCCCCTGCCTACCAGTCTGTTGATGGAACGAAGGCCTTGTATATTTCGTGCAACAATGCGGAATGTGGCGATGCCCGTCCGGAGTTTAAGTCCATTCCGGATGAACTTTATGCATCCAATATCGCCGCTACCATAACCAATCGCATTCCTTCCTCAGTTCTGGGGCAGGGCGGCAATCTATTTCTGGAGTTTAACTGGATTTTTCCCAAACAGGGTGAGCCTGAGAATACAGCAGGAGCCAAGCTGATATATTCCATTCCGGGAAACAACAATCAGCCGGTTGTCTGGCGTGAAGTCAATCAGCCTTTGCTCAAGGCCGGTGCCTCTACCCCATTCAGTATCAAACTGGGTGCAGCCAATTTTCCCGGATATGATTCAACCAGAGGCTTATTCATCGGATTCCGCTGGTTTAATGCTGCTCCTTCTGCTTCTGACAATTCCATCATTATTGACAACATCCGGGTTGTACTTAAACCAACTTTAAATCTGCTTTCCGTAAGTCCGCAGGCACCGGTTCCGGTTTGCTCAGGCAGTCAGATTGTAATCAACACGGATATTACAGGATTCCCTGCAGGTACAAGCTTCATCGCACAACTATCTACGCCAGCGGGCGATTTTTCCAATCCCTTTAACCTAGGCACTGTATCTGATGGCGCCAATACACTGGTCATACCTGCAGACAGGCTAAGCAGCCAATCCTACAAAATCAGGCTTACTTCATCCAATAATCTTAATTCCAATGCTGTTGACATCAACATTACAAAATTGCCCAACAAGCCGGTTGCCGGCGGGGATCTTTCGCTCTGTTCAGCTCCTGAAGATCCTGTAAGCATCGGATCTGAGGCAAGCACCGAGGAGAATGTGACCTATGCATGGAATATTCCCGATCTTACAGGTTTATCCAATACTTTTCATGAGTTTGATGCAGGTGATGCCAATCTGATCAACAATGGCTTGTCGCTCCAGACCAAAATCTTTATTGTTACAGCCACCGCCAATGGAAACTCATCCTGTCAGACTTTTGATACGGTTCTTGTGAGGCTGTATCCAAAACCACAGATCAGTTCCGTTTCTGTCCCTGATTTTCCGGAGGGATATCCCCTCTGTGAGAATGAAGGCTCATTTCAGTTGTCGGCAAGTGTTTTGCCCGCTACTGTGCCTTCGCCGGGAACTTCAACCGGAGTATGGAGTGGTGCCGGTATTATTTCGGGACCCTCGAATACTCGTTTTTTCAACCCGGGAGGGCTCTCTGACCAATCTCCGGTTACCCTTATCTACACGCACTCCATTAAGTGGACTGCAACGGGGCCTACCTGTAAGTCGGAAAAGGAAGTAAAATTCAAAGTCAAGAAAATACCAACTGCAGATCCTGGCCCCTCTGCCAAAGCCTGTCAGAATGAGTCACCTGTAACGCTTACAGCAGGAACCAACACAGGTACCCTTACATGGTTTGGAAATGGTGTTACCTCAGGCGGCCTTTTTGACCCTTCCTTCGTAACATTCCCGGGGAACACTGTCTCCAGAGTTGTAAGCTGCTCACTCAGAGTGCAATCCACAAACCTCTGTTACGATACTGCGGTTAAATTTATTACAGTATTCAAGCCACCTGTGGTGAATGCAGGTTCAGACGATACCATTTGTCAGGGAACCCAGAATCTTCTGCTACTGGGATATTCTCCGCTTCCGGCAGGCTCAACTTCAAGTGGTGTATGGACTGGTTCAGGGGTAACAGGAGGCAGCACCCAGAATCCGGCTTTTAAACCGGGAGTGGGTACGGGTCAGGTGAATGTGCTCACATACACATTTACGGATGAAAACAGCTGCAAAAATTCCGATACTAAGGTAGTTTTTGTGCTACCGGATCCGGTAGCAACGGCAGGACAGGACCAGGAAGTCTGTTCCGGCCGGTCAATTGTTGTGGGAGGTTCTTCCATCCCCAACTACTCCTATGAATGGTATTCGCCTCCTGCTGCTTTTTTCTCTCAAACGGATGCCTCTTTGGCAACGCTTACACTTACCAATAATTTCGGTGTTACCGCCCAGACTGTAAAGGCGAGACTGCGTATTAAGGATACTATTACAGGTTGTACAAGCATCGACTCTGCACTGATTACCGTAAAGCCCATACCTCAGGCTACCCTATTTTTACCTGCCGATACCACTGCCTGCGAAGATTCTCTCATAAGACTTAAAGCCAACACCAACGGGCTCCCTCCAAATACACCGTTAAAATTTCAATGGTTCCGGGATGGCTTTCCTGTAACACTGGTCAATGAAAGTTCCTTTTACGATGCAAGTCTTACAGGAAAATACCAAGTAGCAGTGAGTATAGGAAACTTTGGCTGCTTTGATACATCCACTGCTGTATCCCTTCGTTTTTATCCTAACATAAAACCAAGGGTTGTAGGCGATACCAATTTCTGCGGAAGCAGCAGTACCCTGCTCAGGGCTGTTCCGGCGAATGCTGCCTTTGCCTATGAGTGGAAACTTGTTCTTCCCAAAAGAGATGTGCCCGGAGACTCCATCAGCATCATTCTTCCGGGCACTCCGGTTGCTGCCGTGCAGGTAGCGAAAAAAGGGAAACTTATTTTGAATATGCTCAGTGATAAGGGGTGTAAGACGCAGTCGGATACCGTCAGCATCAGCCAATTGGCACAGCCGATTGTACTTCCGGGCGAAAAGAAGACCGTTTTTTGTGATAACGATGACTTCAAATTTACCACTCTGGACAGTATTGCATTCAAGTATCGCTGGATGGATTCTGCGAACCGAAATATCATTTTGAGTGAAACTTCCTCCTTTCAGCCAAAAGTAGCAGGCACCTATTACCTGGAGGTTTTTAATAAATGCGGAGTTGCATCGGATACTTTTCGGGTATTTCAGATTTTGCCGTCACCGGCTTTTGGGATTCTGACCAATGGTAAGCGGGATACTACTGTTTGTCTTAATCAGCCCTATTCCCTTCTTGGCCCTCCTGGTTATGTTGGATACAACTGGGCAATCAAGGATGAGATTAGCGGAAAGGATACCACCATTTCCATCGGGCAGGCCTGCCCGGCAGACAGCCTTCCGGTAAATCCGGAAAGGAACTACCGGATTACCCTCAGGATTCGGGACCGCTTTGATTGCGAAAATGAGGACTCCATCAGGGTTTTTGTAGCTCAATGCCCTGCACAGCTCTTCATACCGAATGCCTTTATCCCCATCCAGAATCCCCAGTCAGCGGAAGAGCTTGCCAGTAAAAACAAGCTCTGGTTTTTTGATGGTTATGGAATTGCATCAGTAAAGTGGTATATCTATAACCGATGGGGCGAAATGGTTGCATCAGGCAACAGTTACGGCGAGCCTCAGAGTCCTCAGGACGGCAGGAGCTGGGACGGAACCTTTCAGAAATCAGGCCTTCCATGTCCTACAGGTACTTATAAATATTTAATTGAGTACACTGGCGAGAAAGATAATGTTGTGAAAAAACTCGCCGGTAACCTCACACTCATCCGCTAAAACCCATGCGTTTTTACTTATTAATCCTTATCTGGCTTTCGGCTGCACTCACTGCATACGCTCAGGATCCTCAGTTTACACAGATTTATTCTGCTCCTATTTACCTGAACCCTGCATTTGCGGGTAATCTGGAATATGATTGCCGTAAGCTGCCTGCCTCCCGGCTCAAAACGAATATGAATTACCGGTCTCAGTACGGTAGTGATTTCAGTACTTTTTATGGTTCAATAGATTATCGGGAGAAATCGGGAAAGGTCGGCATAGGAGCTACCTTTGTTCACGATGAATATGGTCTGGCACCGGTTACAGCTTCTCAGGCCAATCTGGTGGTTTCATACAAAATACCGGTAGACCTGAGCTGGCAGATTCATACCGGTGTTCAGGTTGGCTACCAGTTCCGCAATGTGAATCTCAACAGGTTCATCTATCCGGAGCAGATTGACAAGACAGGCATCCTTCCGCCTTCGGCTGGTTTACTTCAAAATGCAGATACGCGTTTTTTTGATGTGGGTCTGGGCGGATTGCTCTTTAATGACAAGATGTACATTGGAGCAGCAGTTCATCATTTGAACCGGCCAAATCAGTCTTTCCGGGGTGATTCCATTCAGGATCCACTGGAGATGAAAATCTCGATTCATGGAGGGTATAAAATTATGCTGGATAAGTCAAAGGGCTTCAAGAAATCAAGAAAGCCTGAAAAGAGCATCACGCCTACTTGTCATTTCAGGTATCAAAGGCCTTTCAGACAGCTGGAGATTGGAACCTTTGTGAACCTGGAGCCGGGCATTTTCGGTCTTTGGTATCGGGGGCTTCCCTTCCTGAAGGGTCCTGACGGCAGGTTCAATCAGGAGTCAATCTGCATTCTCGCCGGTGCAAAGCTACCGACCGATTATGGACTTATCAGATTGGGTGTGAGCTACGATTATCCGGTTGGTTCCAATCTGCCTTCTCTGGGTCAGACCTTCGAACTTTCTGTTGGCTACCAGTTCATCGATGAGCGCTGCCGCAAGCGCATCGTTTACCGCCGGATTCCTAATCCGGACCTTTAATCAATTTCAAGTTCTTTCAGAAGCAGACGAAATTCCTTTCGCCAGGCATCGTATGCTTCGCCGGTGGCAGGGCCGGAAAAGCCGCTGTGCACCTTCAGCACTTCGCCGTTTTTCTTTACAAACAGAGTGGTGGGAAAGGCCTTGATGCCGCCTGCAGCCGGGAGCGCTTTTGAGGCAGAATCTTTATTGGCATTGCCGCCCCAAAGAATGGGGTAGGGCACCGACAGCTTTCGTTTCACCGTCGCAATCCGTTCAGCAGCGTAAGCGGCATCGTTTTTCCGCTCAAAGGCAAGCGCCACAAACTCAATTCCCTTTGGCCGGGCTGTATATTCTTCCACCAGAAAGCGGGTTTCGTCCAGGCAGTTCGGGCACCAGGAGCCCATCACCTGTATGACCATGGCCTTGCCTTCAAAATCTTTTTCGGAGACATTTTTTCCATCGCTGCCGCTGCCTGTAAAATGCAATTTCTCCTTCAGTTCTGGTTTTGAAAATCCTCCCGCCAGTTCGGCAGCATCGTTTCGCATTCCGCGGAAAGCCTGTTTTCCGTTCTGGCTGTACAGAAATTCGCCCTTCAGACTTTTTCCGTCTTCAGAAAATTCCATCCGGAAAAACCAGGCGTGACCACCGTCAAAGGTCTGCAGGAAGGCTTTCCTGCCGCTGAGTTTTCCATTCAGAAAGCGGTAATCGCCGGTTTCGGTGAGGATGCTGCCTTCCAGTCTTTCTCCCTGTTGGTTCAGCACAAGAATGCCTTTATCATTCACCTTTTCCCCTTCCAGAAATTCGAGTGGCCAGCGGCTTTTGAGCAGTCGGTATTCCGGGGCATTGAAGGGTGGTGCTGCTGAAAGTTCTTCCGCTTCAAAACGGAGTCCGGAGGAAGGGACTTTGGCATCGCCCTTTCGGTACCAGCCGGCAAATTGTTTTCCCGGATTTTTCGGGAAAACCAGGCGTGCATCAAATATGGAAAGGGCCAGTTCCACACTGTCTTCCCGGATGGCTTTCCGCTCGGTTTCTACTTTTTCTGTTCCATTCAGAATGAAGTAGTCCCCTGTTTCAGAACGGCTAAGCGTAAAGCGGATGGCCTCATCCTGAATCTTCATTTTGCAGGCCCATTCGGCTCTTTGAGCGACCAGGCTCAGGCTGAAGAAAAGGAAGGCCGGCAGCAGCAGGATTCTCATTTGCCTTTGTATTTGGTATTCAATCCTTCGAGCACGGCCGGTGTGATGTCGAGGCTATCGGCGGCATACAGGATTCCGCCGCCGCGGGTATAGCCGAGCACATATTTGAGTCCGTGTGCAGGTGCGTATTCCTGCATGTAATCGAAGATCTGATCGTTGAGTCTCTTGCTCAGACTTTTCTCCTCCTCCAGCAGCTGACCGGTTTTTTGCTCCCGCAACATGGCCAGTTCCTGCTGCTTCCTGCCCAGACTTTGCTCGGCATCTTTGATCAGGGTTTCGGTCATGGTACCGGCCTGAATTTTTTTCTGCACATCCATATACTCGGATTCCAGTGCACGCATTTGGCTGCCGAGCTCACTCTCCGCCTGCATGCTCTTCCTTTCAAAGGCCTGACGCATGGCTTTGAAACTCTCAAATTTTTCGAGAAGTGTATCGGTGTTTACAAAAGCCACTGCCCCCATGGTATTGCCCGAATCAGCCACCAGTACCCGCGGCATATTTTTCTTACCGCCGGAAGCCTGTTCTTCTGTGGAAGATCCTCCGCTGAATTGCCTGTAAACAAGAAATAGAATTGCGATACCGAACAGGATGTTCAGGATGGTTTGTATGTTTTTCATGGCGGTAAATATAGCAGGCAGGCGGAAATCAGGCCGCACTTCAGCAGAATTGGTTAATTTGCCCCTGGATAGCTGGCATGAATTACATTCGGAAAAGCTGGGATTTTTTTAACGAACTGCTTTCGGCATGGAATGAGGACGATTGCTTCCGGCTGTCAGCGGCTCTCAGCTATTACACGCTTTTTTCAATCGCACCTTTGCTGGTTGTGCTGATTGCCACAACAGGTTACTTTTTTGGGGAGCAGGCCATCACGGGTGTCATTTTCGACAAGGCAAGTTCCATAATTGGTTCTCAGGCGGCCGAAGGACTTCAGACCCTGGTGAAAAATGCCTACATCAGCAGGCCGGATTCGCTTTCGGGTCTGGTGAGCGTGGCTGTTTTGATTTTTTCGGCTACCGTTGTACTTACCGCCCTTCAGGCTTCCCTCAATACCATTATGAATGTACGCATTATGGCGGAGAAGGGCTTTATCTATTTTATCATTTCCCGTTTTCTTGCGCTGGCCATGCTGCTGCTGATTGGTCTCCTCCTGGTGGCTACGCTGGTAGCCAATGCCGTTCTGGTAGCCATTTCTGATTACCTCGACCGCTTTCTCGGGGCCGCTTCGGTTTACCTGATTGACGCCGGTCAGATGCTTTTTGGTCTCGGCATGACCACCCTGCTTTTTGCCCTGATTTTCAAGTATCTGCCAGATGCCATAATCCGCTGGAAGTATGTCTGGACAGGTGCCCTTACGACTTCAGTACTTTTTCTTTTCGGGCGTTATCTCATCAGTTTTTACCTGGGAAATACCAACATTACCAGCCTCTATGGTGCGGCAGGTTCGGTGATTTTGTTTATTGTCTGGGTGAATTATTCCTGCTGGATATTCTTTCTTGGGGCAGAACTGATCAAGGTTCTCAGTCTGGCTGCCGGGCATAAAATTCTTCCGGGTAAAAATGCCGAGACCTTTCTTAAGGTAGTGGAGTTCAAAGGGGATTCCAGAAAGAAAAAGGGAGCGGAATGAAGCCGGATTCTCCATTCCGTTGGCTGCATCGCTGATTTTGTGATAGGATTTCGCAGATTTTGGTTCGATGCAATGCCCGCGTGAGGGGGCGACGCGGAAATCCTCTCCGCTGCAGGCGGGGAGATTGCAGCAAAGCACCCGGTGCGAACGGCAGTGAGCACACGCCCTGAAAAAAAGTTAAACCTTTTCGCCTTTCCGGAACAGGGCCTTCCAGGTGCCTTTTTTAAGGTTGTATTTTAAAGCCGATGGTGCTGCCAGAAACCAGTAAGGGTTCAGATTGGTGCTGAATGAAGGCTGCATGTAGCAGTTGATGGTGCATCCCTGGCAGCCTGGCAGTCGTCCTTCCAGCATACGCAGGCTTCTTGCTTTTTCGGAGTGAAAAGTTTTGAAAAGCCCTTCAGAAAGCGGCATAGACTCCATGCCAAGGTGGTAGCAGGGCAGAACCAGCTCATTTTCCGGGCTGATTACGATGGTACTGCTGCCTGCCCTGCAAACCGGGCGGGATGTCTGGTTTCCTCCGTC
>Ga0315900_10001702_pt1 | contig 34886 bp, 16 predicted proteins | sample LakEriMetagenome_FD_203521 | JGI IMG/M metagenome (GOLD analysis project Ga0315900, IMG submission 203521) | Freshwater fungal communities from buoy surface, Lake Erie, Ohio, United States - Buoy 12 MA114 | ecosystem: Environmental > Aquatic > Freshwater > Lake > Lake biofilm | place: USA: Lake...
CATCGTCTCCAGCTCCTGTAGCAGAAGTTTGTACGCATACGGAATCTCAATCGCCGCGAAACTCGTCGAGTTGCCACACCCTCTGCAGTTCCAGATGCCCTCGCGCGGATTCACGATAGCAATCAGACCACAGTCCTGGCACGACCAGCAGCGGAAGAGATCCGAGCATTCCATAAAGCGCTCCTTGGTGAATTCCGCGATTCCGTGTGCTGCCACGCAGTCACGCTCCATCTCGCCAAAGCGGAGCCCTCCCTCTCGAGCCCTACCCTCCGCCGGCTGTCTCGTGAGCATGACCAGCGGCCCGCTGGATCGCGAGTGCATCTTGTCCGCGGAACAATGGCGCAACCGCTGATAGAAGCACGGCCCCATAAAGATACTCGTCTCCATCTGACGCCCCGTGTAACCGTTGTAGAGGATCTCATTCCCCGCCGGCTCCAGCCCGAGCTCATCACGCATAATAGCAGTTACACGCTCCAGAGTGACATTGTTGAAAGGGGATCCGTCGCCGAGACAGCCGACCTCGCGACCCATCTTGCCCACAAGCGTCTCCAGAAGCTGCGCAATCGTCATTCTGCTGGGGATCGCGTGTGGATTTATGATAATGTCTGGCACGAGCCCATTGGCTGTCGTGGGCATATCCTCTGGGTCTAGGATCATTCCACATGTACCCTTCTGACCGTGTCTGCTCGAGTTTCCTGTCCAGACGCAACGCCCATTCCGTCGCACAAGGAATACTTCTGTAGGGACACGTAAGCAATATACCTTTCCATCAAAGTCGTTTGTAACAACCTCCTTCTGCCCCTCTTGAGATGCACAATGTCCATGATTCAATGTGGGGCGGAGGCGAGTCCTACGAATACCAATATCCCACGCGTCAGCAGTACTTGTAATAATGCGACCATCTGACATTGTTGCGCTATGACCAGCCTCATATCGTCGCGTGATATATGCTGTCCATCCTGCGTGCTGACATAGAATCTGTACATCATCCGCCAACCCCTTTGAAGAAGTATAATAATGTAGAGATGTTCCAGTCTCGTGTCCATCACCCAAGCACATACCATTTAGTAGAATACGTGATTGCTCTGCATTTAGAGTAAATACCCAAGAAGGTAGGCGTTTATTTACAGCACCAACGCTCAGCACGTCTAGTTCTGTAGCAATATCCTTTTCATTTACATAGAACTTCTTGAACTTTTCGTTAAAGTGATAGTTCCAGCCCAAAGTTGTGCAGGCATCGATTAATGCTTTCTGAACCCTCGGTTTATTAGCAGCAAACTCGAGACGAGCCAGGTAATCTGCTGGCTTTACATACGTCCATCCCTCTGCTATCCAGATACCAAACAGTGTAAGCCAAGCGTTCATTACAGTTTCTTCTCCAAAGTAGTGCTCTCCAACAGTAACCCGTGCTGATTCGCGCTTAATAGGGCCATCGCACTGGAATCGTACCCTCTTTCCAATCATGTCCTTTGCTTCAATCAGTTCATAAGAGGACGAGTCGCGACGCTGCACCCACATTCTATGATTCATGGTAGTCTTAAGACTCACACCCTGCGTCTCCACTTCATACATCTCACCCTTGTGATCAAACACGAGTGTTTCCAGAGGTGCTACATACTCCATTGCTCCAGTTTCCCTATTGAGTTGTGCCACACGATCATCAATGGTGACGTCAGCGATAGGCACCCACCCCCGCGTCTCCGTGAGCACATCGTGGTCGGCTGTCAGGCAGAACTTATCCCCTATCTCAGGGATCCTATCCTGTCTCACGCGCACCTTGGCGAACGAGTAGCCCTCACCATTCCTGTTCTTGAACACGCGATCCACCCAGCCCGTCTCATTGTTCCGCATCGTGCGCGACACGTCACGGAATCGCTTGGCCCCCGCAGGAATCACCATTCCCGTGGGAACGCGCAGAGGCACATACTTCCCTATTAAGATGTCATCCGTATCGACGAAGACGTTTTCAGGCACGAATCCGTCCTCGCCGAGCTTCGCGTAGTTCGCGCTCTTCATCTGTTTCGTCAGCGCCGGATCCGGCTTGGCAAATCGCTCCTCCTCTCCACTGCTCTGGTTCTTCCGCTCCTCATCTTTGTAGGTCCGGTAGAAGATGCTGCGGAAGAGCCCACGCTCAAGTGAGGCGCGATTAATCATAATACTATCCTCTTGATTATAGCCCGTATAGGTCATAATGGCCACCACGATGTTCTGGCCCGACGGCATCGCCTGTGAGCCATAGAACTTGGACATGAAAGGGGAGACAAAGGGCACCTGAGGGTAGCAGAGGAGATGCGCCAGGGCATCATAGCGCTCGCGGAAGTTGAGTGCATACATTCCCATCGCCTGCTTGCCCATGGCAGCCTGATAAGAGTTTCTCGGTGACTGATTGTGATCTGGAAAGGGGATGTTCGATGCCAGAGTTCCCAGCGAGGTACTGGGATGAATCTCGGCGTGCGTGTAGGATTCGTGCGGACGCGCGGCGACTTCATCTGGAAACATTGCAATATAGGCGGCCTCCGTCTCACCCGCGTCGATATACTCAATCAAGTTGTTCCGACCAGGTGTCTCCCAGAGAATGAGCTGCTCCCAGGACTTGATCGCCGCCACAGAGGCCGCCAGGGCTCCGCTCCTGTCCGCGGCGATCTCACGTAGAGCATCAGCTACAAAGACGGGGCGCAAGACACGTCCTGCCTCTGTGCTGATCCAGATTTCGCGCAGAACCGGCTTCCAGATAATGGCTGTCTGTACGTGAATCCGCCCACACCTCTTTGCCCTCCGTAGCGTAGTCAGTGTGCGCTGGGTGTCTGCCACCGCCACGGTACCAATCCACGCGCCGTTCAAGAACATCCGCGTCGAGTTGTGCTTCTCGCCCACCGTCGTCGTCTCCAGGGGGCGCACCGTTCCAATCGTGACAATAAAGTCGCGTACCGTCTTCGCGTTCGAGTAGATACTCACATTGCACGTGCTGCTCATATTCTTCACCACTCCTACTGAGTGTCCCTCTGGCGTCTCGCTGGGACAGTTACTTACAAGAATTCCGTTGGCATAGAAGTCGTGATTTTCGGATCGTGTTGTGAAATCATATACTGGTTCAATAGGAACCTCTTCAATAGATTTGATGGGAACAATAACTTTATCATCTATTTGCTGAATATTCATATTGAAATCAGCAATGGATATGTAGGTTGAATCATTAGATTTACAAATCTTATCAGGATTGATTATAAATCGACGAACAGACTCAGCTGACATTTTACCATCAATAGCTGTCACAATATCTTTGTATGTACAACCGTTCTCACGCATATTACGAATATTTAGGACTATATCTTCTTTCTCTTTCTGAAGAGAATCGCGGTACATAACATACTCAATGGCTTTAGCAGATGTACGCGATTTTTCTGAGCAATATCTATAACCGATTTTCTTTGCGTATGTAGCCAGATTTCTATAGTCATTCATTATACGAAGTTTATGAATAACTTTACCCTCTGATGGCCCATTACACTGTTCAATCTTTGTGCGAACTCCTAACTCTTCAAACAAAGCAGCGATACTCTCAATATACGATTTATGTTGCTCTGCAACTGAACGCTCACACGTTAGTTGTGTTGCATTCATAGATACTTTATATGATATACTTCCATTTGTATAGAACGCAATTCTGCTACCATCTCCTCCTTGAAATCCAGCTAAATACTCACGTTTAACAGATGGTGCAGCTTTACGAATCCACGCAGGTACCATAGGATACTCCGCAGCTGTCTTGTTTCCAATATATGCCCCTGTAGATACCATTAAACAACTAAATGATCCGCATTTAGTAATAGCATAATAGTTATATTCTACTTCTTTTCCATTTTCTCCGTGATACACACTTCTCTTCTTGTAATATTTTGGTTTATCAAATCCAAGTTCGGCAATATCATTTTGAATGGCCTGTGCATCACTTTCTTCTCCAACATAGAAACTTACACTCCAACCATATTTTCCATTATCTTTTGTAGTAATATGTCCATCGGTTGCACAAATCCCGTGGAGGCGTGCAAGGATTTCCATAGTTGTTACAGGTAGAGGAGTATCTAGATAATTCATCCATCGTAGCTCCTCAATATACTTATTTTTGATGATACTACTAGATTGAATAGTGAGTGGTTCTCCTCCATCCTTTGAAAGGGGAATATTATAGTTTTTAACTACCAACTTATCTCCAATCTTCAGATCCCTTGAATGTACCCATTCAAATCCATTATCTGTCTGAACTAGAAGTGGGTGATCAGGGCTACATCCTACAGAACGTCCTGATAGAGTTGTAATCTTTAGTACTTTTTCAGGAGTTGTCTTGAAATAATTATATATTTCTGAAGAAGATTCCTTGAGAGTCGTCGAGTTTGATGTCATAACTACATCTCCATTTTTCATATCAATGATTTTCATTGTATTTACCCCATCCCCCATTAGAATATCTGTATCACCCAATACACAGATAAACCCATGCTGCGTGTTGTGCAGCTTGCGCGGGGCCGTGAGCTTGCCCGTCTTCTCAATAGGGGTCGAGATGCGGCGCAAGTGGGAAATGCCGGCAATATAGTTGAGCCGATTGAGCACCTGGGACACACCGATCTTACTCGGCCCACCAATCTTCGCGGAGCCAAAGTTGCCCGTGGCCAGCGACGTCTTCAGACCCACCTCCAGAATCACCGACTTGATCACCTTGTTAATGTTGCTGATATTGACGATCTCCTCGAAGTTCCCACTCGCTCTCCAGCCGCCCCCGTGAATCTCCTTGGCCAGACTGGACCTGATGTCCTTCACCATCTTCGTCGTGAAATAGGTGCGAAAGAGGTTGGCGAGGAGGAAACCTGGCAAATCCACGAGCTTATTCGGATAGGCATCACGGTCATCGTTCGGCATTCTGGCGCTGACCACCCAGAGAACTTTCCTGGTCATATGCGCCAAGAAGCACGCTTTTGCGTAGTTGTGGGCCGGTGTGAGGCCAATATGCGGGAAGAGCTCTAGAGAGAGAATGTCCTCGATCCGCATCTGTTTCGTTGTGCGGCTACTCCAGGAATTCACGTGTGTGGAGAGCCAGGCGAGGGCGGCCTCGCGCGTGCGGCAATCGACGGCCTCCAGAATGGATTCGTCGATGATGCTGTCGAAGGTCGGATCGCCCTGGGGGCCGAGGATGAGTTCGCAGATCTCCTTGTCGGTGAGGACACCGAGGGCACGGAAGAGGATCCAGAGGGGAATGTCTGTCTTCACGCGGGGCATCGTGGCGCGCAGGAGGTGAATCTGGGGATTCTTCGGATGGTACATAATCTTCACGGCGTTCGACTTGGGCACCTGATCATTGTCGGGGCCGATGGATTTCACCTCGATCACCTCCACATCCTTTGTAGGGTTGCGGTTGTTGCGGAAGACCACGGGGCGGTTCGCCGCCATACGCTCCTGGCTGATGATGACGCGTTCGCCGCCGCCGACGATGAAGTAGCCCCCGTAGTCCTCTGCGCACTCACCGAGACTGAGGGGGGTCATATGTTTCTGGTCGTGGAGGAGGCAGTACTTCGAGCCGACCATCACGGGAATCTTGCCGAGATGCACGTTGGGGAAGAGGCGTTCGCGCACCTGCCGCTCGCCTCCTTTTGTGTTGTCGATGAAGGTGGTGCGAATGCGGACGTCGACGAAGAGGGGGCTGGCGTAGGTCAGGTTGCGTGTGCGGGCGTCATTTGGCATCATTGGCAGAATGGCGCCGTTGTTCTCGAAGATGGTCGGCTTGCGCAGGGAGACATTCTCGAACATCAGGGCGATCTCGTACTCGTGTTTGGCCGCGGCGGCGGCGATGAGCTCTGTGGTGCGTCCCATCAGTGCATTCGCCGCGGAGGTCGAAAGGCCCGTGGCAGAGGCGAGGGCGGATCGCGGACCCGAGAGAGGAATCTCTGGACTGCCGCGGACGATGAGGGGATTCACCTGCTGAACGATTTCGGGAATGTCAATGTCCATAAAGTGGTTGAAGGACTCGATCTGGTGCGAAACGATCTGACGCCCCTCGGCCTGTTTGAAATAGAGGTCCAACACGTGCCTATAAGAAGGAACGGGATGTAGGGATTCCATTTGTCCCTTATGAAGTGAAGAGAGGGGTGGGGCTATACTAGCCTTCAAATGTTGCATTCCGATCAATTTCACGGAGCGGGGGTGCCTGTAGTAGTATGCGCCCAGCGTTTAGGTCTCTACCCCTTCTCTACCCCTTCTCTACCCCTTCTCTACCCCTTATAGAATGGCTGCTGCCACGGCCGATAGACCCTCCATACAGGTCGAAATCGACACGCGCTCTTACAATGCCCCCAAGAAGAACTGTGTCACTCTCGAGATGCGAGATGGGACAGTTCGTTTCGTGCGCATTCTGCGACCGGCGGGGCTGAACGCGAGGAAGCATATACAGGCCAGGGTGCGTGTCTATACGAGGACCGCCTTTGTAGAGGATGCCCCTGACGGAGTGTATAACTGGATTTTCGGGGACAATGATTTCTTCGCGGTCCCAGTGCTCTCTCTTTTTGAGTACGGGACGCTGCACAAGCAGATCGCTGAGCAGACGGGGACACGGCGCATTTTCTTTGCAGGGGAGTGCTGGAAAGAGGGGGAGCTGGTTCGCTTCAATACGCTCTCGGGTACCTTTACCAAGATACTCGTGGAGGAGGGGGGGCAGAAGGCGGCCGAAGATATCAACAAGTGGTCTGGGGAGATGTTTGAGACGATGGGATTCGGCGCCGTTATGCAAGAGAAGGGCGCGAGGGCAACTTTTATTCGGGAGCCGTTCATCTCTTTAAAGGAGGAGGAGCTCGCCTTTTACAAATCGCTGGGCTTCAAAGTGGATCTCTATCGCGGCGAGGAGGCGTGTCGCGGAATGAGACGGTCCTTCCTCGAGGCACAGATTCGACAGAGGGAGGCTATGTTTAAGGGAGAACCTGGATTCTTTCGAAAGGTGAAGCTCTCAGCTGAAATAGAGGAGCGGTTGAAGGGGGAGATTGCAGATTTTCAGGGGCAGTTGGCGGCCTTGGAGCAGCCGAGTCCGTGGGCAGCGTCGGCGTCGGCGTCTCCCTCTCGCTCTCCCAAGACACGCAAACGCCCACGGACAAATCAGTGATTCTGTACAAAATCTACGCCCCCTATATAGAGATGTCGGCAGGGGGTGAAGACAAGAATATAAAGAAGATCGAGCTCAAGGGGGGCATCACCGCCGAGATGGGCGCACTTCCTACAGAGGGAGGTGGCACACGGCGTCGTCGTGAAGGCAGTGGGCGCACACGAAAAGTCTTGCACGTAGGCACCATTGAAAAGGAGGGGAGCGGCGAGACCAAGGGCGGTGGCGCCACGAGTACAGGAACACTTGTGCAGCTGACTGCATCGCACGTGCCCGGAACACCTGGAGCTCCTGAGCCTGTGGGTCGTAACTCTACTCTTACGCAAAAGGGGGCTACTCTTGGAGGAGGCAGCGGGGAGAAAGAAAAGGAAAAGGGGAAAGAGCCCGCAACGCCGGCCAAGCCTGTGAAAGTTGTCTTGGCACCGAAGGCGAAGAAAGAGAAGGTTGTGCTGGCCGCTGGGAAACCCGCCGCCGCGGCGGCGGCCCTCTCTGCCCTCAAGGGCGGCGCTGCCGCTGCTGCGAGCAACAAGACACGCAAGGCCCGCAAGATACGCGTGAGTATGCGCGGCCTCAGCAAGAAGATTCACCGTGCGCGCACCATTCGCCAGAAGGCCAGCGAGACCACCTTCGAACAAATCAAGAAGGATCTTCAAAAGGCGGGACTCATCAAGGCCGACTCGAAGGCCCCAGAGACCATCATCCGCCAGATGTATGCCGATTATATGACCCTGAAGACCAAGGCGCTTTAAGATAGCGCGCATATTCCTCTTAAGAAGCCGTCGAGCCTCATCTGCTGCCGCTAAAAAATGTACGAGAGATACATCCAAGAGTATAAGACACACGAGGCCAAATACGGCCCCCTAACAGCCATTTTTATGCAGGTGGGCTCATTCTATGAGCTCTATGATATCCCAGATCCCAATACGGGCCAACCGCAAACCTCTATGCGACGTGCGGTTGACACGCTGGGTATTGCTTTAAAGGTGAAGAAGGGCGATGGACCACGGGGCCAGGACGGCTGGTTTGCCGGCTTTCCAGACACGCAACTCCACAAGTTCGCCGCCTTGCTCACGCGAGAGAACTGGACCGTCGTCGTTATAGACCAGGTAAAGGACGGAGCCGGTCGCGTCGATAAGCGTCAGGTAGCTCGCATTCTCTCTCCAGGAACACATCTCGAGGCCGCCACGGGCGACTCGGCATATCTTGCGGGGCTGTGGCTGGAGCTGCCGAGCTGGACGGAGAGCGCGTTGGCTGCTGTGGCCCCACCCAAGTTCGCCGCGGTGGCCATTGATCTCTCGACCGGATCAACAACCTTCTATGAAGGGTCCGCCACGGGTCGCAAAGACACATGGACCTCCGATGATCTCCTCCACTTTTTCGCCGTTCATCCGCCTCGCGAGCTCATCATCTGGTGGAGAGGCGCCGCGCTCGATATGCCTTCGGAGCAGACTCTACGCAGAAATCTCGGAGTTCCCACGGGCCTTCTTCATGTGAAAGGGGGTCTGCCTGCGGAGCAGGGAGGTCTAGAGAAGCCCCTTGTTCGTGAAGATCTCTTGCGCCGGTGCTACCAGCCCAAGACAATGCTTCCTCTTCGGGAGGCGCTGGGCCTCGAAGCCGATGGCTGCAGCCTGGCCGAGCGCGCCCTGGCTTCCACACTTCTCTTCGTAGAGGACCACTTCCCTGCGGCAATGGAGCACCTTCACGCGCCGCACGCATGGACACCTCGCGAGGCCGTCGTGCTCGGAAATCACGCCCTCACGCAGCTGAATATGATTACTCCGCGTGAAGAGGATTCGGTCCTCGGCCTCTTCAGTCGTACGCTGACTCCTATGGGGAGGCGTGGGCTACGTCGGCGTCTCTTGTATCCCCTGTGTTGCCCCGAGAAGCTGGAGAGGAGATATGAGGAGATTGCATGGTGGCTAGGCGCGCCCACGGCAGGTGCCACAGATCTCTTACGCCAAATGTCGGACCTCGCGCGGATGCACCGAAAGATAACGACAGCCACAGTGGCCCCCTCGGACATTCTCTTGCTCGACCAGACCTATACGTGCTCAAAAAGGATGGCTACTGCCCTCGCCGCTACTCCTCTACAGATTCCTGCCACCCTTGAAGAGTTCCCTCAGTATCTTGCAGCCTTCGCCCGCGTCTTTGATACGAAGAAGGCTCTGGCGGCGTGCGAGGACGCCTTCTGCTTGACAGAGGAGGCCGGTCCGAAGTGCAGCGCCATCGAGCAGCAGATTGCCGCGACACACGCGAAAATGGGGGAGATTCGGAGCGCCCTCGCGGAATGGCTGGGGGAGTCCGAGGAGTCTCTTCGACTTGAGATCAAGGACAGCCTCGTCCAGGTGTCTGCTGCAAAGGGCTTGATTACGAGGGCACAGGAGCGCTTGAAGAGGGCTAGATCCCCCCCTGAGATCCTCGCCGGCCTCCAGATTCACGCAAGAAAGGCGGGAGGGAGCATTGAGATTCCCGCCCTCACTGCCCTTTTTCACGGGTTAGCACGGCTTCGCGAATCCCTGGCAGCGGCTGTGCGGACCGAGTTGGAGCCAGTGTGTGATGGACTTGCGGACCAGTATGCGGACCTCTGGGATGCTTTAGAGGAGTGGATTACACACGTGGATGTCACGGGGGCTTTGGCACGCGTTGCGAGTGAGCGGGGATATTGTCGGCCGAGGATCAGCTCCGCTGCCGCGGCGGCGGGGCCTGCAGGCCTCAAGGCTGTCGGTCTTCGTCACCCTCTTATTGAGAACCAGGCCACCCGGGTCGAGTATGTGCGCCACGACGTGTGCCTGGGGGTGGAGGGCTCAGCGGAAGGCTGGCTCGTCTATGGAATGAATGCGTCGGGCAAGTCGAGTCTGATGAAGTCCGTGGGGATCGCCGTCGTCCTCGCACAGTGCGGCTGCTTCGTACCGGCGTCCTCCTTCGAGTTCGTCCCCTTTCGAGGACTCTACACACGTATCTTGAATACGGATAATCTGTGGGCAGGGCTCTCATCCTTTGCAGTCGAGATGAGCGAGTTGCGCGAGATTCTTGTGCGGGCCGATGAGCGGAGTCTCGTGCTCGGCGACGAGGTCTGCTCAGGCACGGAGTCGGTCTCGGCCACGGCCCTCGTAGCATCCACTCTGGAGTCTTTCAGTCGGCGCGGGGTGCGCTATATGTTCGCTACGCATCTGCACGACCTCCAGAAACTCGCGGTTATTCGCGAACTGCCTGGGCTGAAAGTGTGGCATTTGCGGGTGCGCTATGACGCCGCGGGGGATCGACTCATATATGAGCGGACTCTGCATCCTGGTCCTGGGAATACTTTGTATGGGCTGGAGGTGGCAAAGGCGATGGCGATCCCTCACGGGGTCCTCGAGCGCGCCCACTCTATTCGACGGGAACTGCTTGGCACTGCTACAGAGGAGGAGGCACCGGCGTCGAGCTGGAATGCAGCGGTGCAGCGGCGGGCGTGCGAGGTCTGTGCGAATCAGATCGTGCGTGACTTGGAAGTCCATCATATTCGTCCGAGGGCTGGAGGGGGGGACAGAATGAATGTGCTGGAGAATCTGGTCGTTGTATGCCAAGTGTGTCACGATGCACATCACGCGGGAGAGATAAAAATAGGGGGGGTTCAGATGACGAGCGAGGGGCCGAAGAGGGAGATTGAAAGAGTAGCGCCTGGCCCTCCTACGCCTGAGTCCAAGAAATCCACGCATCGCGCAGGAGGCCTGAGTGATGAGAAGATTCAAATAGTGAAGTCCTATCTTTCCACCTATCCAAAAGCAGCGCCTAGCACTCTTGTTTGGAGCTTGAAAGAGAATGAGGGGATTGATATAACGGCGGCGCGACTACGCAGCATCCGCCTCTCTATGCAGTAGATTCGGCGGCAGCTGCGACAGGGGCGGCAGCAGCAGGAGCCACACTAGGCATTACACCCTGGGGCATTGCGATGTAGGTCATTGGTCCCGCGGGGCCAGTGTCGCCTTTGGGTCCAGCGGGTCCAGCGGGGCCAGCAGGGCCAGCGGGTCCAGCAGGGCCAGCGGGGCCCGGAGGACCGGCAACACCGGCAGCAGCTCCACCGACACCACCTGCCTTCAGAGCAGCCACGGCCTTCTTAAGTTCCTCGACCTCCGCCTCTAGAGTGCGAACCTTACGGCCCAGGGGATTGCCCCCCTGGTAGTTGAGCCCACTCATACTTGTGACAGAAGACATCTCTGTAGCAGTGAGGGGTATTCCCGGGAAGAGATTGAACGCAAGCCGCGCCCCCACAAAATTGCCGTCGGCTTGTTTCCCCCTTTCAAGGTAGCAGCCAAAATGATCATTCCTATCCGGTGTTTCGAGTGTGGCAAAGTCATCGCCGACAAGTGGCGTTTCTACCAGCGCGAACTGAAGCGTATGCGTGGCGACGATGCCACCCAGCGCATCTATTTCGACGGCGGCAAGGTTCCCGAGACGGCTGAAAAGGAGTTGCTCGATAAGCTCAAACTCAATCAGTGCTGTCGCACACACTTCCTCACACAGGTCGATCTGATCGATAAGATCTAAGCCGAGCACAGAAGAGGCGGCTGAGAGATGGAGTTATTCCTTCCGTCGTTGCTCATAGTTGTACTTGCCCTGGGACTCGTTATAGGAGTCTTTCCTAGACTCACTCCCTTCTTTTTAGTTATACTTGCCCTCGTGGCCCTCGTTTTAGCGGCCTACAACCATTTTACCCTTTTCGCCCCCGAGTATCGCATACAGACGTGGCTGGAGACGGCGAAGTCATTTGCCCCCATTCTCTTGATAGGGACAGTTGTCCTGTTTTCAGGCGGCTATCTCCTTTATCTCTGGGGGCGCGGCAAGGGGGCTCCAACCCTTTCTAGAAATGCCTATGTTGCTGCACCGCCTAACACTGCCACGAATATGGTTACAGAGAATATCGGACGTGCGATAGAGAATACGGTCAATAAGGGGCGCAACCTTATTAGTAAGAACCGGTCACTTAATATAACGAGTGCTGAGGAGCGGAACGTGGCTGCAGAGAGATTGGCACAACAGATATGATTAAATATCCCGCGCTATCAGAGATGTCGCCTAACGGGACGCGGAAGAAGAATACAAAAAACGGATCCACACGCCGGCGTCGCATAGGCCCCGCCATGACGATCCCTGAGCTGAAGCGCTCATTCGATTCCCTGGAGTCGCACGTGGCCTCCATTCTCAAGATGCCCGAGGCACAGCGAGTGCGCAAGTTCCAAGAGGCCTGGAGGTCGATATTCGGTCGTCCGGTCGAGAGTTCCGCTGCAGCCGCTTATCTTCAGGTGAAGGAGCGTGAAAGTGGGCGCGCCGCCGGCTCGGCCGCATCCAAGACACGCAAGCGAGGCCGCGGCGGCGCGCAGGCCGGTGGTGCAGCCCTCGCCGGCGCCCCCCTCGATTTCCAGCTCCGCCCCGGCGTTGACGGCGCACACGGCTCATTCCCTCCCTATATATCGAGCGGCTTCGGCTTCTACAACACGGTGAATCAGGAGGCAATGTTTAAGGACTGCGGTGTGCAAGATATAACACCCAAGGTCCCTGTATCCATCGGAACCAATCAGGTACAGGGCGGAGGCTCCTTGATAGGGGATGCCCTCTCCGCCATCGCCGGCCGCCCCTTCACCTCCTCTTCAGTTCCCAGCATCGGCAAGGATTTTCAAGATATGTGGATGGGGCGTGAAGTCGGCCCCTCTCCAGGCCCTGAGCAGAATCGCCTGCAGTATCGGTGAGCGATTGCGTTCAATGTGAGCCAACTGCTCTTAGCAATATTCTCTTGAAAATCAAAGCTCCAATTATAAAGATGAATAGCTCTGCCTCTGCACCTGTCCCTGCCAATAGCCCTGCCAATGCCCTTACCAAGATGTCTGCTAACGGAATGAGCGGCGGTCGTCGTCGCCGCAGCACCCGTCGCCGCAGCACTCGTCGCCGCAGCACCCGTCGCGTCCGCTACAGCCGACGCAGGTAGATCTCTTGATAAAAATGCACAATGATTCACACCCCCACCTTTAAAGGTGAAAATGCGAATCATCTAGAGCCTGCCCTCCCCTTCCGACACTAGCTTGCGCTAGAGTTCCGAAGCAGGCACCTTGATACTACCACGACGGCGAGGCCGCGCACCGCCTAAGCAGCCTAAGCTCACTCCTAAGAATAGAGAACACCGTGCCCAAATGGACTTAGGAATAAGAGGAGAAGAAGCTCGCGATTTGGCCGAGCGCCTCCTCAAGGTCTATTTCAAGACACAGGACTACCCCTATACGCGGCACCACATTGAGAGCTACGACCAGTTCCTCTCTCAAGACCTTCCCGCCATCATCAAGTCCAGTAATCCCATCACACTCCTCCACGAGCAGTTCGGCACCACGGGCCAGTACAAGTATCGCGCCGACATCTACGTGGGCGGTCTGGCCGGCGACCAGATCTATATCGGCACTCCCACGGTGAGCCTGCAGGACTCCAAAGAGGTGCGGCTGCTATTCCCCAATGAGGCCCGTCTGCGCAACCTGACCTACTCCTCTACAGTGGAGGCCGACATTGTCATACGTGTGACATACACCCTGGCCGACACGGACGTAGTGGGCGGCTTCAGCAAACGCGAGGTGCTGATGGATCCCCTGGCCGACCCGCAGAACTTCGGCTTCCTCGCGCGTTACCCCCTTTTTCGCATTCCCATAATGCTCCACAGCCGCTACTGTCTTCTTCACGGAAAGCCCCAGCTCTTCTTGAAAGAGGCCGGCGAGTGCCAGTATGACCAGGGCGGCTATTTTATTGTAGATGGCTCCGAGAAGGTCCTCATTACCCACCAGGAGGCCGCTTTCAACACTCTCTATATAAAGGAGCAAAAGTCCGATCCCCAGATCGCCTACTACGCCAATATTGCCTGCCTGAATCCGCAGAGCCGCCAAGTACGCACGATCGCCTTCGGTCTCTTGCGCCGCGCCAACACTATACAGGTGACGATCCCCTTCATACGCAAGGCCATTCCCATCTTCGTCCTCTTCAGGGCCCTCGGCGTCCAGGCCGACTCCGATATCTTGCGCCTCATTTTCCCCGACCCCGATGCTGCAGAGACGAAGATTCTGGAACCCATGCTCCACGAGTCCATCCTCGAGGCCTACCCTTTTTACGACAGCTACTCGGCCGTGCAGTACCTCAAGGTTCTCACCAAGGGATTCAGTGAGGAGCACGTCATAGATATTCTCTACAATCAGCTCTTCATTCACATCGACAATCGCCCACGCAACCGCGCGACCTTCCTGGCCGAGTGCGTGCGCCGTATCTTGCGTGTGAAGGCCGGCATCGACAAGGAGACGGACCGCGACGATATTCGCAATCAGCGGTGTATTACATCGGGGGTCCTCTGTCGCCAACTGTTCCAGGGGCACTATATCAACTGGCGCAAGGCCGTCAAGTACTCCTTTGACGAAGAGTACAACTATCATAAGAGCATCTACTCAGGTACGAACTTTCAGAGCCTCTTCATATCCGGTACGATGAACGAGATGTTCAAGCTGGGTAAGCTCACGGATGGCCTGATGCGCGCCTTTAAAGGAAAGTGGAGTGCAGGATCCGGATCCGGCGTGGGCGAAGAGAAGACCGGCGTCATACAGGCCCTCTCCCGCCTCTCCTTTCTCGATTTCATGTCCCACTGTCGCCGCGTCGTCCTCGACTTTGACACGGGTATGAAGCTGCCCTCACCGCGCCGACTCCACACGAGTCAATACGGCTATTTCTGCACGAGCGAGACACCAGGCGGAGCCAGTATCGGTATCACGAAAAACCTGAGCACGCTGACGGCGATTTCCACGGCGAGCGATCCGGCCCCCTTTATCGAATGGCTGCTGACCCGTGGAGAGGTGATGCGCTGCGTGGATATGACGCCCACTACACTCGCAAAGGCGGTCCCCGTCTTTGTGAATGCCGGCATTGTCGGCTACACCTTCCGTCCAGTGGCCCTGCGCGATGCGCTCAAGGTCCTCAAATGGACGGGCTGCCTGCCGGCCTCTGCCAGTGTCGCCTTTAGCATACGTGACCGTCGCCTCTTCGTCTATCTTGATGAGGGTCGCCCCCTGCGCCCCCTCATTCATCTCGGTCCAAAAGGAAAGATCCCCGTCGATGCCCTCCGCCGCGCAAAGAGCTGGCGTGACCTCCTAATGGGCGTGCTCCCTCTTACGGTCAAGCGCGGCATCTTCTCCACTGGCTTCATTGATCCCTTCGCTACCGAGGTCACCGCGCCCCCTCTAGAGGCCTACGTGAAACGGCTCGCCGCCGACGCCGGCGTCATTGAGTACGTGGATCCCTACGAGATGAACGAAACATTCATCGCCAACTACCCCGAGCACATTCAACCCGAGACGAGCCATATGGAGATTCACCCCAGCACCATCGTAGGCCTCCTCACGTCGATGATCCCCTATGCAAATCACAACCAGTCCCCCCGTAATCAGCTGTCTTGCTCCCAGTCAAAGCAGGGTCTCTCCGTATATTCGAGCGCATTCCCCAATCGCTACGACAACCAGGTGCATGTCCTCTGCTATGGCCAGGCTCCTATCGTTCGCACCCTCTATTACGATTATCTTGCCGACGGTCAAATCGGGTATGGGCACAATCTTATTCTGGCGATGGGCTGCTTTACAGGATATAACCAGGACGACGGCATTCTGATGAACGCCGACTCGGTGGAGCGCGGGCTGTTCCGCAGCACCTGCTATCGCTCCTATGAGGCGTCAGAGGAGGATCTCGCGGCCGACGGAGCCCCCGCCTTTGGAGAGAGGAAGCCGGTCACGCGCACACGCATTGGAAATCCCGCCAATATTCCTGGCTGGACACGCCTGCGCCCTGGCATCGATTACACGAAGCTCGATGAGCGCGGCATTGTCCGTGTGGGAGAGCTGGTCGATGAGACATCCGTCCTCGTCGGCCGTTATATGCAGAGCTCCTCTGGAGATATGAGTGATGCGTCCCTCACGGCCCAGGTCTGGACAAGGGGGCGTGTTGAAAAGGTGAGTGTTACGGTGGGCGCGGGGGGGCTGACGATGGTCAAAGTGCGCGTCGTCCAGGAGCGTATTCCTGAGCTGGGTGATAAGTTCTGCCTGACGGCGGATCACCAGGTTCTCACGCGCGAACGGGGCTGGATCGGAATCGCCGAAGTGCGGGGCGGAGAGCACATTATGCAGCGCGGGGCCAGCGGTGAGTGCCAGTTCGTTCTGCCGACAGAGACTGTATCTTTTGAGCACACTGGCGAGGTCTTCACTTTTATGAATCCTGCCGGCAACATTCGTATGCGTGTGACAGGAGATCACAGGGTCCTCGTACGAACGGAGGACGGGAGCGAGGCATTTCTGACGGCGGCCGATCTCTACGCGTCAAAGGCGACTTACTGGTTTGTCTTGCCTGGTTCTGCCGCAGCCGACGACAACACGGTGATTTCGCAGAAAATCGCCGACTTGCGCAATCCCGTGGGCAATGGTGTGTTCTGCTTCTCCGTCCCCTCTGAAGTGTTCCTCGTGCGCTGTGTAGAGGTGGGGGGAAAGGTGGGCCAACCTGTCTGGACTGGCAACTCGAATCGCCACGGCCAGAAGGGGACTATCGGTATGCTCCTCCGTAGCTACGATATGCCACGATCCAGGTCGGGTATCCCTGTCGATATGATTATGAATACTCACGCGCTCCCCTCGCGTATGACGGTCGCGCAGCTTCTCGAGATGTTGATGGGCAAGGCTGCGCCCGAGCTCGGTGTTGTGGGTAACGCCACCCTTTTTATGAATGAGGGCAATCCTGCCGCGGAGATCGCCAAGGTTCTCCAGGATCTGGGTATGCATCCTCTTGGGGACGATCTGATGTATGACGGTATGTCGGGACAGATGATCCCCGCCCAGTTCTTTGTAGGAAACTGCTACACGATGCGTCTGAAGCATATGCCTGAGGACAAGTGGAATGCGCGGGCAGAAGGGAGGAGAGAGCAGCGCACACGGCAGCCCACGGGGGGTCGCGGGGCACAGGGTGGTCTCCGTATAGGTGAAATGGAACGCGATGCCATTCTGGGACACGGCGTCGTCGATTTCACCCAGGAGACATATTTGAAGCGGTCGGACGGCTACGAGACATATATCTGTAACGGCTGTGGCACGGTGCCTATATACAATGAGAGGGACAAGGTCTTTGTCTGCTCGATGTGCGATGGACCAGTGCGATACACGGGGAGCACCACGGAGGATCTCGAGCTCTTGCCTCCCAATAAGCGGAGCGTCGTTACCTTCTCTAAAGTGCAGGTACCGTATTCGATGGTTCTCTTGAACAACGAGATGAATGCGTATATGAATATGGGTATGCGGTATTTAACAGGTGGTGCTATGAAGAAGTTCAAGGGTCCGAATGAGAAGGAGATTACTGCGGACGAGGCGCGGGCGCTATTGGAGGAGCCGTTGCCTGAACGGCAGTTGCAAGATACGGAGACGCCCGAGTTCCTACCTCCGCCGGCGGAGGAGACGGGACCGAGCGCCGAGGATCTGGCTGCCCTTGGTGCTATGCTACCTGAAGAGGAGATGGCCGAGCCCGTGGAGGCACCCGCAGCCGCGGCGCCCCCTTTGCTCGTGGCTGCTACGGCGCCTGCCCTTGCCGCGCCTGCGCCCGCAAACGGTCTCCCTACTGTGACGATCCAGGCCGCAATACCCCCTCCTGCGGTGGAGGAGACCCCTTTAGAGGAGCAAGATATGGATAGCATCCCGTATTCAGAGGGCAACGCTGTAGGAGGAGGCGCGGCCCCTCGCGCGCCCGCGCCACCAGGCGGCGTGAATGTGCAGACGAGCACACAGCCCGTTCTTGTCGTCCCTGTAAATGTGGGACAGCCAGCCCCTCCTCCCCCCGCCGAAATCTACAACTCGACTATACCCGGTGCTCCAGCCACGATTGCAGTTGATACCAGTCCCGCAGCGATGCAGCGCGTGGGTCTTCCCGCCGTTCAACAGGGGGGGCGGAGTAGTCGCGCATCCTCCACCTCTTCAGTGCGCTCTCGCGGAGGTGGCGCAGCCGCTCCAGGCCAACGCCTTAGCATACATAAGATGGGTGGCGCTGGCCCCGATTCATACAGTTCCTCGCCGAATGTGAAAGTCACAGTGAATAAGTTGGCTTGAAACACGCAAAATTGACCCACACACCCCATTAGAAGGATAGAACAACAATGGACTACGAGACCCTTACTGTTCTATATCGAAGTCGCCAGACTCTGCTGAAGATTCTGGCTGACCGTGGCTATGACACGGTGCGCTATGAGAAGTTCGGCCCTATTGAGATTAGCGCGATGGAGGCGGCCGGTCCCACAGCCTTCCAGATGGACCTGGAGCAGGCAGCCGATACCTCCGAACAGGCAGCCCCTGCCACCGGCGCTATTACAAAGTGCCGCGTCGTCTATAGTCTCGCCCGCATCAAGAACAGGCTCGAATCCTTCATGGCCGATTTGCTAGATGAAGAGATGCTGAATCCTATTGATCCCACCACTACAGAGGTCATTGTCATTCTGCTCGAGCCGGTTGTCGCTGCATTTCACGCCGCCGCCCTGAGCGCCCTTGCCCGTCCTGGCCAAGATAAACTCCGCATCTCCTTCTTTCAAGCACACACCCTGGTGAATAATCCTTTCGACCACGTCCTTGTCCCGAAACACGAGCTGCTTCCCGCCTCGCAGCACGCCGCCTTCCTCAAAGAGAATAACATAAAGACGAAGGCGAATCTGCCCCTGATCAAGTTCCACGAGGATATTATTGCGCGCCTGATGGGTCTGCAGCCCGGTGATATTGTCAAGATAACGCGCCCCAGCCCCTCTGCAGGAGAATACACGGTCTATCGACTCTGTGCGCCATAGATCAAATCGGATACTTCGTTAGCAAATGACCACGCCTGACTGCACAGTAGTAGGCAATACTTTGACAGGGGCGAACAACATAAGTATATTCCAAACCAAAATAGCATTTGATGAGTTCATAGGTGGAATAGAAAGCCTTTTGAATACACTTCCAACCAATAGTGAGCAGATTCCAATATTAAATAAGAATATAACTGATGCCACCTACTGTTATAATAAGAAGATCAGCGAACGGGTCCAAATACCGACGACAATAGCGACAATGCAAAATGATATTATGCAGATGACTTCCGCGATGGAGGCAGATCGCGAGGCGTTGGAGATTTCCAAGGCCCGAGCCACCTATATAGATGAGGCGCGACGCCCAGTGAGTTACTACGAGAGCTGGTTCCCTCTCGGTCGCCCACTGGCTCCGCTTACACTCTTGTTGCTCGTGGGAGTCACTGCCTTCATGGCCATTCTCGGTACCCTCCTCCTTTTTAGCACATTGGGGATCAACGTGATTGCCGAGAGAACAGCATTGACGAACCCTATTTTGATCTGGCTTTCACGCTTGGGCTACCCTTTCTGGATAGCGCTCGTGCTGCTGATAGTGTTTTTCACACTTTATCTTAATAAATAGGTCGGGATAGTATAGAAAATGGACTGCAAGACAGTTTCAACTATGGAGGAAGCAATGGAGCGGCTGCCATCATCGATTTTACCTGTAGAGGGTTTGCGCCGTGACACAGAGGCTAATCTCACGCCCGATGCCCTCCGTACCACCGTTGATGCACTCAAGAGTAGGGGAATCGATCCTACGGACAAGGCTGTAAAGAAGGGGTTGATGGACGAACTCTCTGTTTTGATGTGCTCGGTGAATAATCAGTACCAGTTTCTCTTGAAGGAGTTACAGGGCCAGGTGGCGGCGCAGGCCCCGATACGTACCGAGTTTCTGGACACGATCAAGCAGAAAAATCTGACGATGCTTGATATCTTGAATGTTTCCCGGCATATCGAGGGTATTGCTCCCTTTGATGGCTCATCCACCTTTATAGAGGGGTGGCAGAACACGGGGAGCGGCTCGGGCTCCGCGGGCTCGGGCTCAGCGGGCTCCGCGGGCTCGGGCAATGAGCAGCGCCTACGAGACGAGCGCAAGATGTTAGAGAGCCGCTCCTTTGAACAACTCCGCAAACACATGGTCGAGATCACTGCAGAGAAGAACCGTGTAGCCTCCAACTATCTCGGACTCTACGGCTTTCTCAATATCGTCGCCGTGGGTCTGCTCATCTATGTAGCTGGGGTCAGCCGAGGCGGGGCAGCCAACTCCTCTTAGAAGCATTTCGCAGTTTGAGGTAGGAATGTCGGCAGAACTCGACGATAACAAATATAACACGGACCTCGCAACTCGTCAGGCGGAAATCAACGAATGGACCTACAACAATAAAATGGACACGCTATTCGTGTTTCAGCTGGTCTTTCTTGCGCTTCTGACGATCAGCGTACTTTTTGGGTTGAAGCGATACGGGCTCGTTGGAGGCGCCTTTGCCTGGTACGCCACCGCCATTATATTCATACTCTGCACAGTACTCATTGTCAATCGCGCCTATTACACGCGGATGCTGCGAGACCAACGCTACTGGAACCAGCGGCGATTTCCAGGCGATGGCGTAAAAGGGGGGGCACTGAGTCAAGGAAGCAATGATATGCAGGACTATATTGATGCCATTCGCACGAAATATCCAGAGTCCGGTGGCACAACATCTTCTAACTGTAAATGTCCGTAAACTGTAGCTGGTGTAAGAGTAGTAAGGATGGCGACGTCAGGTCAGATACCCGATGTGCTAACCGTAAATAACCCCCCTATGAGGAGTGTAATCGACGTAGTAAGGGAAAAAATCCCAGACTTGAGAGCAGCTGCCGACACATACTTTACAGGGGAATCAGCCACAAAAAACAGGACAGGGAAACTGGAGTCGCGACTGAATACTATGCGCACTGATCGGGCCCTCATGGCCCAGGCCGCCGAGACATACGACAAGGAGTTTCTCGATCGTATGGAGACTGGGCGAGTTGGAGGCGGCGGGTTTTGGGCACGGCGGGGCGTTTCCACTGTGCAGGATTGGATACTTCTCCTCTTTTTTGCCGTCTATGTGGCTTGGCTCATTATCTTTATAGCATATACCCTTCGATATTCTACGAAAAAGCTTTTCACGATTGCATTTATTCTCTTGTTTGGACCTGTGTTCGGTGTGTTTATAGCAGCACTGATTATGCGGCTTGGTTGAGCGCGGCGCGTGTCTTGGTCACAACTCTACGAGTTGTTCGCTGCATGGCTCGCCATTCGTCTAGCTTGCGCTAGCCAAATGGCTCGCATCCCAGTCGGCCACCTCTTCATCCGAGCTGAACACGCGAATCGTCGGCCACTCCTTTCCATTCAGCGGCTCTCCGAACTCTTCGGTCAGCCGATTAATGGCCTCCTGTGCGGATATCTCGACGCGCGCCTCCTTCTTCCACATTGACAAGATCGACTTGATCTTATTGAGCACAGCCGGCTCTGAGCGGAACTCCATCTTCTCATCCATCGTCCGCGGCTCTCTGATGCGCTCCGCTCGGAATCGCGCATACACGTCGAAGCTCTCCTTGTACTTATCACTGGCCCGCGTGACCGCCGCCGGTACTGGATTGAGCCCGAAAGGGATGTACTCCGTCTCGTAAATATGCACGAGCAGGGCCAAGAAGGGCTCGCGCCACTCCCGCAGCTTCTTGTCCAGCCCCAGGTCCATCAAATAGACGTGAGGCCGACCCGAGAGCAGCTCAGGGTGATCCGGTGGGACGAACTTGCTCACAAACTCCAGCACGCGAATACGCCGCCAAGTACCTCGGTCCATCGTCGTGACCGGCGGCAACCTGTTACACATCATAAAGAGCTTCCCCATAATCACGAACTTCTCTTGATCCCCGTACAGTGCCCTGGCCTCTACCATATCTTCGCCGCTAAACTGCTTCATTCGCGACGTGTTCAGCGGCTCCTTGTCATCCGGTTCCTGCAAATAGATGAACCGCTTACACTTCGCCGCCATAATATCCGGATTCGCCGCGCCCGACTCTGGTCTCTTTCGGGTCAGCACAGTCGATTGTAGCGCCGTCTGGTAGTCGCCCAGAGTCATCCGCATCAGCTCCACCAGCTTGGATTTTCCATTGCCACCCACACCCGTCGCGACGTAGAAGCACTGTTCCTTGTTCATACCCTCAAGACAGGACGCGAGTAGGCGCAGAACGTAGCGCTTCACCTCGGCGTCAGGGAAGAGCTTTCCGAAGAACTCGGCTAGCTCAGCCTGGCACGGGTCGGCCGCGTCATAGGGATGATACTCAATCGGACCCATCTCGGGCATGTTCTGTCCCGCGAGGAAACTGACGTAGTCCTCTGGTCGGCCCTGGCGGAAGACAACGTGGTCGCGGCCATCCGCCCCTGGCACACGCAGCTCCAGCACACCATTCTTGCAGCCGAAGAGATTCGGGTTGATATTCAGCTTGTTCTGGAAGTCCTCCTCGTAGAACTGATGCACGGCCATTCTCATTACGCTGTCGCCGAATGCACTGCTGTAGAGTCCCGTCACCACTTTCAAGAGAACTTTCGCCTTGTTCTGGAGGAGCTCCCGCGTATCCCCATTCGTCGCCTTTCCAGCATCCGCAAAGAGCCGCCCTGTCGAATCCGTGATTGCCTGGGCCACTTCGGTACAGATCTTCATCCGCAACTCCATTCCCTGATTCAGCTTCTTCCACATATTCTGCAGATCATCATACTTGTACCACTCCGTCGTCTTCGACCCTACAGAGGCAATGTAGTTGGGCCCGTATATCTTGCGCATCAGCTTGGCTATATGGTGATGCGTAGGCTCCACCTGGCTCCGCACGTACTCGCCGATATACTCCGAGATGATCTCCTTGTACTTTTCAGGGTTTTCGTCTCTTGCCCATTTGCGCAGGGATCGTTCCGTGAGACGCGGCCCATCTCCGTCCTTGCGCCAGCCATAGAACCAGTCCCGCCGCAACTGCGCCACGTTGTTGCCTGAGGCCTTGCCCGATTGGGCCGAGAAGTCCATCCAGAGCTGGAAACTCTCCTCGCTAGGGTCGATATTATGTAAGCACCAGCCCACCCGGATCCACTTGTCGTATTGTGAGTACCACTCCTCGCCGAGGCATTCCATCACAAGGCGGCGAATCATTCCGCGGTCGTCGCCAGTTTGCCCAGTAGGGTAGAGTGCCTGAATGGCCTCGAGGATCTGGTTCGTGGTTGTTGTGCCGCCGCCCTCACCCTCTTCAGTCTGCTGGGGCTGCAGTGCTGCTCCCGTCGCCGGCAGCGGTACTATGTCGCCCCCGCCCTGCCGTTGCTTCATTGCTTCATAGAGCTCAGCAGCCTCTAGTCGAACCTCATTCGAGTCATCACGCACCTCGTATCGCACACTCAAGAGGTGCATAAGTTCTCTCGGCGTATAGGTCTCCACGGACTCCTCCTCCCAGTCGCCCCCCTCTGGAGAATACGTGAAGACACTGGCGAGACTGTAGGGTGGAATGTTCGGCTTGGACTCTCCGTAGAAGATCCATCCCTGTTTGCGCACCATCGACTCGTCATAAATGTCCGTCGGTTCGTTCGTATAACCAGTACCGGCAAAGCAGCGCTCAATGGCACTCTGGCTGATCATCCAGTTTCTGATGACCCGCTGTTTCTCGTCGGCGAGGCCGATATCGGGGCACATGATGTGAATACCGTCCTTGCGCTGACCTGAAGAGGCGTAGGGGGCGGGTCGTAGAGTGACGAAGAAGCGCAGTTCGCTGTAGTCCTCGAGGCTGAAGAAGACGCCGAGGCCTTCCACGAGAAGCTTGCAGAACTCGTGAATCTGCTCGAGGGTGAAGACGCGGACGAGCCCACTGTCCGAGGAATATTTGAAGTCGAGGTCAATGAGAAGGGGTTTCGGCTCTCCTCGGCGCGGCTGCTCTACGAAGGCCATTGGGCGCCCGCGTTTCGTGAAGAGGTAGTCGTGGAGGAGGTCGAGAAAGCGGGAATAGTCGGCGTCGGTGATTATCCATTTTCCGAGTCTCTGGCCCATACCGGTCATTGTCGCCGCCCGCGAGTCGGTCGTGCGGCGCTGACTAAGGAATCGCGAGAGCTCATGTGATTCGAATGCTGTGATTGCCGACATTCTATATAGTTCATCTATACTGGCCGGTGGGGCGAAACGAGGGCCAAATTTTAGGCGCGGCACCAGGCTAAAGCACCCGCCGTCACTTCTGAGCTAGATAGGCAGTCTGCCCCCCAAGATATGAGCTCTCCCCAGGCAAGCAAACGGATATTGAAGGAGCTCGCGGATGCACAATCCGAGGCAATGCGTACATCCGGTATATACTACTGGTGCAATGAGTCCGATTTTAAAAAGGGTATGGCGATGATTCTCGGCCCCGAGGGTACGCCCTATGCCCACTGCGCCTTCGTTTTTTCTCTTGAGATGCCCGACAACTACCCCTTCAGCCCTCCGCGCGTGATCTGCATCACCAGCGACGGCAAGACACGATTTCACCCCAATCTCTATGTGGATGGGAAGGTCTGTCTCTCGATCTTGGGGACGTGGTCGGGTCCTGCCTGGAGTGCTGTGATGAACTTGAGTACTGTCCTCTCCAGCATACAGAGTCTTCTCGAGGCCAATCCTATTGTGAATGAGCCTGGTTATGAGAGGCTCGCGCTCATACCTGGTTCTCGTGCCGAGGCATATGCAGAGGTAGTTCGTTTTCGCATCGTGGCACATACTTTGCCGCGGCTTCTTGTCTGGAAGCAGAAGGGCCACCTTCCTGCTGACTGGCTACCCTTTCAAGATGTGCTCGATAAGATTGGAGACAAGATGTTGAATGGCTGTCTGAATACCATAGAAAACTACACTGTCTCTCATATGGCGGTGGCTCCTCTGATGACCTATCCAAATGTGCCATATGGGATGAACGGGCGGGTGGCGTGGAAGGATTTGGCGGAGTACGTGAGCGGCCTAAAATTGCGCCCACAACCAGTGGATAAGGACCTCTAAAGGTAGGAAATGAAGGTCTGTGATATATGCAAAAATGTGTTTATTATGCGCCTGCAGCCCAATGGGAAGTTGTTCTGGGAGTGTCTCTCTTGCGGCATAACGGAGGAGCAGAAGGGAGGATGCCTCTTGATGGAAACACTCGTACAAGAGCGCTCGAGCGAGGCATATAAGCTTCACTTGACGGACATTGAGTCTTCCCGGCAAGATCCTGCGTTGCCCCACGTGCGTAATATCAAGTGCCCGAAGGAGACGTGTGCAAGCAATACGGGAGGTGCAGAGAGAGATGTGATCTATATCAAGTATGATGCAGCAAATATGAAGTATATGTACATTTGTAGTGTCTGTGAGGAGGTCTGGAGGAGTAGGTCGTAGTCACTGAAACTTCTTCGCTCTTTTTAAGGAAGATGACGGATAATGCCGGCGAGTCTGATTATATGAGTCATGGAGATATGCCACCTACACGACGGCGGCGCGTGTTTCAAGAGGGAGGTAAGCGGACAGTGAAGCCTCGTAGGCCCACGAGGCCCACGAGGCCCACGAGGCCCACGAGGCCCACGAAACCCTCTTCAGCATCGACGGCTACTAGAAAGAAGCAGCAAAATGCTGCTAAAAAGAGGCAGCAAAATGCATCTAAAAAGAAGGCTGAGGCCGATAAGAAAAAGAAGGCGGAGGCCGATGCCAAGAAAAAGAAGGCGGAGGCCGATAAGAAAAAGAAGGCGGAGGCTGATGCTAAGAAAAAGGCCGATGCCGAGAGGAAGAAGAGGGAGGCGGAGGAAAGGCAACTTAGAAATCAAGGTAGCGCTGGCATGGGACCTGGTATGATGGGACCTGGTATGGCGGGTCCTTATAATAACGGGGCGAGTTATAATAACGGGATGAATATGAACTACGATGACGATTTATCTCAAGAGAGGAATGCATACGGCGAGCCCATACCTAGGGGAGAAAATGCGGTCGCCTTGAAAGACTCAATAAACTCATTTTCGAAAATCCGCATCTTTGACAATGCCAATACGGCAGAAGGGGCGCAGGATGAAGAGGTCGCCGAGGAGTATGTCGAATAAGGATCAAAGGGAGACAGTTTTTCTATTGAGCTGCTGCTTAGCATCTCAATAGAAACCCTATACGTATCTTTTTCACTATACTTTCCTCTTATAAAGTAGGAATGGGGATTATTGCTCAAGCCTCCGATGATCGACATCGAAACAAGGTCCTTTTAGGTGGTAAAACTCGAGCAGCTAGAGTTACACCAAAAGTACAGCAAAAACCATCATATAGTCGTGATAAGGTTCAACAAAATCTTCGGCGAAAGTTGAATCAGCGGCGTTCTGCAGCTGCACTAAATACTAAAAAAAAGGCCTTTAATGTTGAGAAGGCCTCGAAGGACTCTGCAAAAAATCAGGGATCGATTGACATTCGAAGTCAAGCCACACGAAAGGCGGCTGCGAATGTGCGAAGGCTGGATACGGAAATCAGACAGCAGAAGGCCCTTGATGCGGCTGCTGATCGCCTCAGCGCAGGTATTAGCGATGCAAGGAAGGAGGCAGCGCGCGTAGCGGCACGGGTGCAACTAAATGTGAATAAAACGCGAAAAGCTGCAAATGCAGAAGTCCGTGCGACTAAGTCATCAGAACTACGTAGGAAACTAGGAGAACTTGCTAGAACAGCATTTGAAAGGGAAAAAGCCGAGAGGCTACAAAATTTGCAAACGATCACAGAAGCTCAGAGAGGAGCAAATCAACTGCGGTATGATAGTGTGATACAACAAACGAAAGATATTTCAATCGCAAGGGGCTCTATACAGCAACGTAATACGGCTTTTTTTAAGATGTCTTTGGCGGCTACAGAATGTAATGCAAAGGCAAGAATAGTAAATACATCACAAACTAGAGCGCAGCTTGATGCGCTGAGATCGCAGTTAAATACTACGATGAATATTGGGGGAGAAGTAAATACATTTATTATTTTGAAGTCTCAAGAAGCTGCCATAAGAGGGGGGTTAGATGCTGCTATGAAGGAGAGGGATCGGCGGCTTGCTGAGAGGCAAACTGTAAATAATAGAATACGCGATATAACGATTTCACGTGATACGAACGCGAATGGAATCATTTTGAACAGTAAGGAGGTTGTAGAAGATATCGAAATCTCCAAGGCACTTGACAAGTTGAATAAGACGCTTGAAACAGTACTGACTCCAGCGGATGTGAAGCAACTTTCTGCTGAACAGCGGGCTATTGCTGAAGCGAATACTACGACATCTCTAGATGCCACATTGGCGGATTTGAATAGAGCTAAAGAGTTTGCTTCCACGCAAGAGGCGAACGCAAACGCGGAAATAAGCCGCCTACGAGGGGAGAAATCGAATATACAGGACAAAAAACAGGAGTTTGTACAGGGTCTTATTAATAATATCGGCACTGATATAAGCCAAATCGGGGGCAAGTATAATACGGCCAAGGGCGCCTACGATGGTTTCGTACAATATAGGCTGGATAGGGTTGGCGATCTCACAAGAAATAATACCAGCTTAAATGGTCCAAATGGCGTGCGTTTTAAGATAGGGGAAATAAACCCTATGCTTACCAACGCTATTGGAGATGAGGGTGCAAAAAGGGGGAATCGTAATATGGATGCTTCAGTTGTAGCGGGTCTTACAATAACGCTAAGTACACAGATTATACCGCAAGTGACTGGAAAGTCAAATGACGCAAAGGCTGCAACGGATACCCTTAATGCTTCAGAGGCTGGGCGTGACCCCTATTATGGAGATATGCTAACTCAGGTAGCTTCACTAAATGGCAGTATTCAGACAAATAATACACTGAAGGGGGGAGCAGAAAGTACTCGAAATCAACTGAACAGCGTATTACAAAATGACCTTATTCCAAAAAGGAATAACGTAAATATTGAACTGGCACCTATCACTGCATATATACCTGTGTTAAACAATCGTATAAATGGCCCTGGCGGATTGAAAGCAAGTCGTGCTAGTAAAATAGGGGAAAAAAGCGGATATACCAGGGCAGCGGGGGATATAAGAACAAAGCTGAATGATACGCATTATCCGCACTATATAACGGTTGCAAATCGTTTCAATCGAGCCAGGTACCTTCATCAAGGACGTAAAAAGCTATTGGGTGAGCCTGACGAGGTTGGAGCTGGGCCTGAGGGCGTTGGAGCTCGCCCTGAGGACTTTAAAGGAAGGGAGGCGCGTGTAGGAGAACAGGAAACTTTCATACAGGGAAAACGCACTATTGCTAGGAGTCTGCTTAATGCAATAACATTTGGATTTGCGAGCAATAAGAACTCTACAACGGAGAAGAATCTTAAAGCCGAACAGGGGAAGCTTACTACCGCAGCAAAGTCTATTGCGGATCAGCGGGGTATTATAACTACATCTACTCAGCGCATAGGGAGTGAGGGGTTGGTCAGAGATACGCAACTTGGGCTGCGTGATGCAAAACAGGGAGAGGCAAATGGAATAAATGGTACAAGGGGGGCAATCAATAATGCTGTAGAAGGGGCGAAGAACAATGTATCGAGTGGAAAAAATAGAGTGCGTGACTATTTGAATGGGCTGATAGAAAAGGAGAGGAGTAGGGATGCACGTAATAAGCAGCTAAATAATATAAACGCATTAATACAGAGTATTAATCCTGATAATATAAGAAAAGCATATTCCAAACAGTTTGATGATGCAGTAAGGGAGGGGGGGATTGCTCGAAATGCTGAAGATGCACGTGCAGCGGAAGCGAACCGTGCTAACGGGTTTGATGTGCTGGCAAATAATGCAAATACAAATATTACACGGTTGGATGGATCAAAGGACGCGCTTATGAATGCAAAGAAGGAGTTTGTTGGCAACCTTTTAACTCAGAATGTGAAAGATATTGATGGCATTCTATTGAATATAGATACGGCGATAAAATCACGCGAAGGTCTGTTTTCTTTTAGATATCAGAGAGTGGGCGACCTTAATAGTTTAACCACAGGTGAAATGAGGAAAATTCGTGATTCTATAGCGGAGTTGAAACCGATGCTTGAAAAGGCTATAGATGTCAACTTGATGGATGACGGAGTTCGTAAAGAGGATGCGGGGTTCTTAGGCTCGTTAAGTAACACATTGAAGGGTTTCGTTGGCCAACGTAACAATAAAGCAACAGATGCTACCAACGCAACTAAAGATGCTGCGGGAACGGAGCCGGTACAAGATTCATATTATGAGACGTTGCTTACAGATGTGAAAAACCTTGATACGATCATTGATATAAAAAAGGGGATAACTCCTACATTTGATGGGGCGAGCCTATTGAGTTGGCTAAATGGACTTGCTGTGCCCATAAATACCTCATTGCAGCAGACGAGAGGATTTATTGCACAATTTCGTAAGGAAATGGAGGATCTGGAAAAAGCTAAGAAGGAGAAAGATGCGCAAAGGATTGCATACATGCTTTCTATTACTGGTATAAATGGTAAAATAGGAAACTCTCAGGGCCGTTTCTATGGGTGGGCTACCAAAATGAGCCAGGCAAACGCCATCTTTGAAGGGAGGCGGCGCATTTCTACGAAGTTAGAAACTGCAGAGAGGATAGAGTTCGAAAAAGAGCTTGGTAAGCGTGGGTTCGACACCATGATACAGGCAAAACGATCTACTGCTAGAAGCACACTTAGTGCAATATTGTTTGGCTTTCTTAGCAAAAAAGTGTCAAATATAGAGGGGGATATAAAAGGGAAGAACGGTGAGCTGGCTGGCGCAGCAACCTCTATTGGGAGTAACCAGGGTGTTATCCGCAATAATAGTAACCTGATAGGAGGTCAGAGGCCTATTAGAGATGCGCAACTTGGGCTGCGTGATGGAACAGACGCCCAAGCAACTGCCATAAATGGAGCGAGAACAACTGCGAGTACTATTATGAGTGGATTCCATGGGCGTATCAATAGTGTGCGTACGACTCTTCGAAACGCCACTAGTACTTGCAGACAGAAGTTACAGCAAGGCAGTGCTATCACAAGGCAGTTGGCTGGCCTGGATACATTGTTAGGGGGCATTGATACGGACAATTTAAAAAATCTCCAGAGGGAAGCTTCTAATGAAGCTAATCGGCAAAACCAGTTTGCTCGTAACGCCGATGGAGCACTGAAAGTGGAGAATCAGCGCGCGGATGCTTTTTCCAGGCTGGAAGCCGATGCTACTAAGGGGGTTGCTCAACTGCAGTCACTCAAAAGCGGGCTGCTTGCTACGAAGCAACAATACATCAACAGGCTTACAGGCGAAGAGGCTGCTAAAATAAATGAAATCCTAGGAAAGCTCGATAATGCAATAACCTCATATAATGGATTAGTGTCCTATAGAGGGACAAGGGGTACTGACTTGACTAATAATGCTACGAAGTTGGGTGAAGTGCAGGGATCAATAAGCAGCCTACAAGGTCCTTTAACAGCCGCGAGCATTAAAGAGGGAGCAGACAGAGCGCAACGCGACAGCGACAACGGAGTGGTTCGTGGGCTAGATACCACCATACAGGGACTCGCAGGTCAAGTATCAACGAAAGCAGCTGATGCTGCCTCTGCCTCTAAAGATGCCCTGAACACCGAGCCTGGCCGCGATCCCTACTTTGCAGAGCTGGTATCACAACTAGAGACTGTAAAAGGGACCCTTTCTATAAAGTATGGTGTAACAGCTACATTCGATGGAACAAGTATTCTGAACGGACTCCGCAGCCTTGCCAGTTCAATAGTCTCATTACTCGCGACCATACGACCTAAAATAATGAGAATGGATCCTTATGTCAGGGGCCTGAATGATCAAAGGGGTGATAGGCAAAGAGATAAAACGGCAGCAACCACTAACGCCGCAAATAGGCGTGGCAGAATAGGAGAATCACAAGGGCCTTTCCGCCGACTAGTCTCCCTCTTCAGTGCAGCGACGTCCATATTTACCGGCCGCGGACGCATAGCTCAGGGACTAGAAACCGCGTCAAGAGTTGAATTCGAAAAGGGACGCCTTCAGCGCGGGTTTGACACCATGATACAGGCAATACGATCAACTGCAAGGAGCACACTTAGTGCAATAACTTTTGGATTTATCGCAAAAAAGGTCTCAATCACGGAGGGAAATATAAGAGGGGGGAATGGTGAGCTCGCTGCCGCAGCAACTTCTATTGGAGGAAGGGTGGGTGATATAGACAATAATACTAAGTTGATAGCACGTGAGACGCCTAATAGAAATGGGCATCTCGAGAAGCGTAATGGAACAAGCACCCAAGCAACTGCTATAAATGGCGCGAGAACAAGTGCGAGTACTAATATGACTGGATTTCAGGGACTTATCAACAGCGGGCGTACGAGTCTTCGAAACGCCATTAGTACTTGCAGACAGAGGTTACAGCAAGGGAGCGCTATCACAAAGCAGTTGGCTGGCCTGGATACATTGATAGGGAAGATTGAAATGGGCAACTTTAAGAATCTCCAGAGGGACACTTTGAATGAAGCTAATCGGCAAAACTTGTTTGCTCGTAAGGCCGATGAAGCACTCAAAACGGAGAACGGGCGCGTGGATACCTTTTCCAGGCTGGAAGCCGATGCCACTAAGGGGATTGCCCAACTGCAGTCCCTGAAAAACGACCTGAATAATAAGAAGCAAGAATTCATCAACAGGCTTACACGCGAGGAGGCCGCTAAAATAGATGAGATTCTAAGGAAGCTCGATAATGCAATAAGCTCCTTTAATGGGTTAGTGAGCTATAGAGGCAGAAGGGGGGCTGATTTGACTAGTAATACTAGCGACTTGAATGGAGTACGTGATCGAATAAGCAGCGTGACCCCCTCTCTCACAAACGCAATCACTAAAGAGGGAGCAGACAGAGCGCAACGCGATAGCGACAACGGACAGGTTCGTGGGCTAGATGCCATTATGCAAGCACTCGCAGCTCAAGTACCAAAGAAGACTGCTGATGCGGCCTCTGCCTCTAAAGACGTCGCGGGCGCCGAGCCTGTACGCGACTCTTACTTTGCAGAGTTGGTATCACAACTAGACACTGTAAAAGGGACACTTTCTACAAAGTATGGTGTATCAGCTACATTCGATGGAACAAGTATTTTGAGCGGACTCCGCAGCCTGGCCAGTTCAATAGTCTCATCACTCGCGACCATACGGCCTAAAATAATGAGAATGGATCCTTATGTCAGGGGTCTGAATGATCAAAGGGGTGATAGGCAAAGAGATAAAACGGCAGCAACCACTAATGCTGCAAATAGACGTGGCAGAATAGGGGACTCACAGGGGCGTTTCCGCCGACTAGTTTCCCTCTTCAGTGCAGCGATCGCCATATTTACTGGTCGCGGACGCATAGCTCAGGGACTAGAAACCGCGTACAGAGTTGAATTCGAAAAGGGACGCCTTCAGCGTGGGTTTGACACCATGATACAGGCAATACGATCAACTGCTAGGAGCACACTTAGTGCAATAACTGTCGGTTTTATCGGCAAAAAGGTCTCAGATATGCAAGGGAACCTTAGAGGGAAGAATGGTGAGTTGGCTGGCACAGCAACCTCTATTGGAGGGAAGCTGAGCGATATAGACAATAATACTAAGCTGATTGCAGCTCAGGCGCCTATTAGAGATGCGCAACTTGGGCTGCGTGACGCAACAGACGCCCAAGCAACTGCCATAAATGGCGCGAGAACAACTGCCAGCACTACTATGTCTGGATTCCAGGGGCGTATCAACAGTGGGCGAGCCATTGCAAATGACTCTGTGAAAAACACTAGAACAAAGTTGCAGCAGGGAACGAATCTGAAGAATAGGTTGAACGCTCTTGATGGCTTACTTAGTAAGATTGATGCGAATGGCTTGAAGAATCTCCAGAGGGAAGCCTTGAATGAAGCTAATCGGCAAAACCAGTTTGCTCGTAACGCTAATGCAGCACTCAAAACAGAGAACGAGCGCGCGGATGCTTTTTCCAGGCTGGAGGCCGATGCCACTAAGGGGATTGCCCAACTGCAGTCACTCAAAAGCGGGCTTCTTGCTACGAAGCAACAATACATCAACAGGCTTACAGGCGAAGAGGCTGCCAAAATAGATGAGATTTTAAGAAAGCTCGATAATGCAATAAGCTCCTTTAATGGCTTAGTGTCCTATAGAGGGACAAGGGTAACTGCCTCGACTAATAATGCTACGAAGTTGGGTGAAGTACAGGGTTCAATAAGCAGCCTACAAGGTCCTTTAACAGCCGCGAGCATTAAAGAGGCTGGAGACAGAGCGCAACGCAACAACGACAACGGACTGGTTAGTGGGCTAGATGCCATTGTACGAGCACTCGCCGGCCAAGTATCAACAAAGGCTGCGGAGGCGGCCTCTGCCTCTAAAGATGCCCTGAGCACCGAGCCTGGCCGCGATCCCTACTTTGGAGAGTTGCTATTACAACTTGACGATGTGAAGGCGTTGCTTTCTACAAAGTATGGTGTATCAGCTACATTCGATGGAACAAGTATTCTTAACGGGTTCCGCAGCCTTGTAAGCTCAATAGTTTCATTACTCGCAACTATAAGACCTAAGATAATGACTATGAACCCGTATTTGAGGGGGCTGAATGATCAAAGGGGTGATAGGCAAAGAGATAAAACGGCGGCAACGAGTAATGCCGCAAATAGGCGGGCTAGAATAGGGGACTCACAAGGACGTTTCCGCAGGCTAGTTTCCCTCTTCAGTGCAGCGATCGCCATATTTACTGGTCGCGGACGCATAGCTCAGGGACTAGAAACCGCATACAGAGTTGAATTCGAAAAGGGACGCCTTCAGCGTGGGTTTGACACCATGATACAGGCAATACGATCAACTGCTAGGAGCACACTTAGTGCAATAACTTTTGGCTTTCTCACCAAAAAGGTGTCAAAGACAGAAGATAATATAAGAGGCGATAATGGACAGCTCGCTGGCACAGCAACCTCTATTGGAGGGAAGCTGAGCGATATAGACAATAATACTAAGCTGATTGCAGGTCAGACACCTATTAGAGATGCGCAACTTGGGCTGCGTGACGCAACAGACGCCCAAGCAACTGCCATAAATGGCGCGAGAACAACTGCCAGCACTACTATGTCTGGATTCCAGGAGCGTATAAACAGTGCGCGGGCAAATGCAAGTGACTCTGTGAAAAACACTAGAACAAAGGTGCAGGAGGGAACGAATCTGAAGAATAGGTTGAACGCTCTTGATGGCTTACTTAGTAAGATTGATGCGAATGGCTTGAAGAATCTCCAGAGGGACGCGTTGAATGAAGCTAATCGGCAAAACTTGTTTGCTCGTAACGCTGATGGAGCACTCAAAGCGGAAAATCAGCGCGTGGATACTTTTTCCAGGCTGGAAGCCGATGCCACTAAGGGGATTGCCCAACTGCAGTCACTCAAAAGCGGGCTGCTTGCTACAAAGCAACAATACATTAGTAGGCTTACAGGCGAAGAAGCTGCTAAAATAAATGAGATGCTAGGGAAGCTCGATAATGCAATAACCTCCTTTAATGGATTAGTGTCCTATAGAGGGACACGGGTAACTGCATTGAGTAATAATGCTACGAAGTTGGGTGAAGTACAGGGTTCAATCAGCAGCCTACAAGGTCCTTTAACATCCGCGAGCATTAAAGAGGGAGCAGACAGAGCGCAACGCGACAGCGACAACGGGCTGGTTCGTGGGCTAGATACTACTCTCCAAGGACTCGCCGGCCAAGTATCAAGGAAGGCTGCTGATGCTATAAATGCAACACAAGATGCTGAATCTATAAAGTCTATATTAGATACCGATTATGGAGATCTAACATTAAAACTAGAAGAGATAAATGCCCTG
>Ga0315900_10001705_pt1 | contig 34834 bp, 35 predicted proteins | sample LakEriMetagenome_FD_203521 | JGI IMG/M metagenome (GOLD analysis project Ga0315900, IMG submission 203521) | Freshwater fungal communities from buoy surface, Lake Erie, Ohio, United States - Buoy 12 MA114 | ecosystem: Environmental > Aquatic > Freshwater > Lake > Lake biofilm | place: USA: Lake...
ATATAAGTTATTATATAATAAATAAAATATTCATACACTATATTATAAATGAATTATAAAGGTTTAGGTGAATGTACACCTACGAGTTGTCCAAAATCAGGTATAAAAATACACGAATCTAATAATAATTATAAAACGGATCCTTTTTTAAAAAATGCATCTTCCCAATTATCTAAGCCTGTAAATTTCCATAACACTACTTTAGACACACTTGATTTAAATTTAGACCATTATTCGTTAGAAGATTTATATAATCTATTTAATATATATAATGGAGTATTGGATGAACCGAATTTAAAAACAGCGAAACAAATTGTGTTAAAAATGCATCCAGACAAATCACGATTAGATAGTAAATATTTTCTGTTTTTTTCAAATGCTTATAAACGATTATATGGTATTTATGAATTTCAAAATAAATCCACAAAAAAAACATATAAAGATGAGGATTTTTTTGATGATAGTAATCGTAATGTTTTAAATAATATGTTTGAAAAAAATAAAGATTTTAAAGATCCTGCGAATTTTAATTCCTGGTTTAATAAAACATTTGAAAAACATAGACTTGAAAATCCAAACGAACAAGGATATGGTGAATGGCTTAAAACAGAAGAAGGTATAATACATATTAATGAAAATGTTACAAAGGGAAATATGAATGATATTTTTGAACAAAAAAAGAAGCAAATACAGGCGGTATCTATATATACAGGTGTTACTGATATGTATTCATCAAGCTTTGGGGCTTCATTATTAAATGGGGGTGATAATTTTACAAGTGATAACTATACCGATTTAAGACAAGCATATACAGAAACATTAATACCAGTTACACAAGATGATTATGAAAAAATGCATAAATTTAACAATATTAGTGAATATAAAGCTCATCGTGATAAAGTAGATACAACTCCGTTAACTAAAGAAGAAGGTGAACGAAAATTACTAAGTCAAAAACAACAAATGGACCAAGAATCTGCAGCATTGGCATTTAAATATGCTCAAGAAGCGGAAAAGGTAAAACAAAAACAAAGTTCTTTTTGGGGTGATATAAAACAACTAACTGGTTGGTAGAAACGGTGGAATAATATATATGAAAACAACTTAAAGACCGCGAAATATATATATATATTACACCTTTGGACATTTAAAACACCTATTTTCAATTTAAAAAAATTGAAAATAAATAATGACAACTGTATAAATTATAATATAATAACAATGTATGTTTATTTTAATTTAACTGGCTCTGTTCTTACATGTGAAGAATACCCACAAATTTTATCGGTTGAAAAAATGAAATTACACAAATTAGAAAATATGTGTAATAAATGGGAAAAAAATATTTCTGAAGATGGAACATTTACATTATCATTTAAATATAACAAACCTGTATGTGATTGTGATAATTCACAATATATTCATATAATTAACTATGATGATTATGAGTGTTATAATTGTGGTACATCTAAAACATCATACTTCAAAGAAGGCGAAAATTTATATTTACAAAATTCAGGTAGTATAGACATAGTATGCGTTAAACCAATAAATAAATGGTGTAAATTATGTGAGGTTAATGGTTATCCAAATGTATATAAATGGATAAGTGATGATGACAAACTTATGTATTGTTTACATATAAAGAATGGTATGTTGTCTGATGAAAATATATCAAATAAAATTAATATTATACAAGAAAATTGTCATATAACATTTACAGAATGTGTATAAAATCGGTCTTTGAAATGTCCAAATGTGTAAAAAAACAACTTAAAGACAATTTATCAATTATTATTGAGAACTAAATAACACTTAGTTACTTTAACATCGGTATTACGCGTTAGCAAAAATACTCGGGTTATTGAAATCGGGTGATATTTATTTCTCCTAAATTTGTATAATTATTAAATACTTATTTGGTATTTACTATACTTTTTTTTAAATGTATAGTATATATGTTAGTTGCTAATTATATTATTCTATTTGTAATAATTATATCATTAGGGATTCTTTATCAAAAATATCTAGAAAAACAATCAAATATGATAGAATATGATAATTATGGTGAAATCAAGAAATATTTATTAAAAGATAAAACTTTAGATAAGAGTAAAAAACCAATATTATGGATTTATATTCCTCACGAATACAATTCTAGAAATTGGTTAAGTTTTGGCTCCAGAAGTTCAAATGAATTAAATCAACCTTATTTATATTTAACTGTAAAAACTATTATTAAAAATTGCGATGAATCATTTAAAATCGTATTAATTGATGACGGATCGTTTGAAAAACTAATTCCAAATTGGAATATTAATATGTCTCTTCTTGCTGACCCTATAAAAGGCTATGTTAGACAACTTGCTATGGCCAAGTTAATTTACACATATGGGGGTCTTAATGTTCCTATTTCATTTTTATGCTTCAGGGATTTAATTAGCTTGTATAACAAAGGAACTAACGATGATACTATGTTTGTTTGTGAAAATTACGATACCAATATTACTTCTACTAACAAATTATTTTATCCTGATGCGAATTTTATGGGAGCAAAAAAAGAAAACGACACATTAAAAGAATTTATAAACTTTATGGAACAAACTATTTCAAATGATTTTACTGCTCAAACCAAATTTTTAGGAGAATTTGATGAATGGACTAATAAAAAAATTACTAAAGGTAAAATGCGTTTGATTCGTGGTACGGATGTAGGTATACGAACGATTGACGATGAACCTGTTACTGTGGATACATTATTAGGAGACGATTATATTCACTTTTATGGAAAAATGTATGGTATATGGATACCAGCACAAACTATTTTAAAACGCAGATATTATGAATGGTTTGCTCGTATGAGCCCAGAACAAATTATCGATAGTCAGTTTATTTTGGCTAAATATATTGTATTGGCTTTAGCACCCGATTCACATATGGGTGTAATTGAACCGATGGAAAATAAACCAGATTGGATAAGTTTTTATCGTGTCCCCCTCACAAACGGTACTCTTAATATATTTGGTCCAAAACCAATGGGACTTGGTAATAATGTTCCTCGTGCAAAAAATGCAGGTAATTTACCTTAGTGAAGATAATTCCAAACTTGGTAAAAAAATTGAAATAAATATAATTAGTATTGGATACAGCACTATTACTAATTATATGTCGCAACTTCAACATTATTCAAACAATATATCATTTTATTATCTATTCAATTATTGGATAGTTATGGTTATAAAAATTGGGTTTATTGGAATTCTATTGGCGTTGCTTTTTCAAAAAATAAAAAATACAATACAACCATATATAGACAAAATTAATCTATTAGAAAATAAATTAGTGCGCATAAATGAAAACTATAAATCATTAGCGGATAACTTTAACCAACATACGCATCTTGAAGATTTAATGTGGGTCGAAATAAACAAATCTCACGATGTATTAGAAAATAAAATAAACGAAACTTATGACAAATTAAAAAGTGAAACTAACAATAGTTATGATGAGTTAAAATGTAATATGAAAAAGCATAAACAAATAATCACTGGTTTAGAAAATGAGTTGTTTCAAATGAATGAAAAAATTGATAAAATGAATGAAAGCATTTGTTATGAAGATGCAATCAATGAAATAAGCGATACTTGTGACAAATTAACAAGTATATTTAACGTTTATAAAGAAGAAACTAACAATAGTTATGATGAGTTAAAATGCGATGTGAAAAAGCATAAACAAATAATCACTGGTTTAGAAAATGAGTTGTTTCAAATGAATGAAACATTAGCTGAAACTACTTGTGCTATTAGTGAAATAAACAAAACTTGTACACATTTAATAGAAGATATAGATATTGAGAATAAAAATATTAAAAGTGAAATTTCTAATTTGAATTCATTTACAATTAATAATAGTATATTTATTGGTTATAAATTTGATTATTGTGTAAGACCTATATTTGTATTATCGTGCGAAACTATGATATGTGATTATGTTAGTTGTTTAATTATTAACCAGTTAAAGAACTTTAAATGTATAAGAAAAATTGATATTACTGAATTGTATGGTAAAATGGTAATTTTTGATGATACCAATTTAAAAGAATTAAATGAATTAAATGTTCAAAAGGGTAGTAAGGGTAGTTTAAGTGATGCACATCACATCGTCGACGAAAACAATACCAAATATTTTATAATTATAACACATTTAATTGAAAATTTTAGTGATTATCCACCTTTATTAAATCTAGATAAAAAATTTGGCATATATATAAAAAATGGGATTAAAAAATTACATAATAAATTACATTATTTAAATATTGAACTAACTATGACTGATGAGTTGTACAACTTTGTCTTTAAATAATGTGTTTACTTTTATTTTGCTAATTTTTTTACCTTTAAGTAAAAAATAAAATATTTGTAAACAACTTAAAGACATTTTATCATTAAACTAAATAACACGTTGTTAGCAAAATACTCGGGTTATTGAATTCGCGTGATATTTATTTTTATAAATTGGTATACTTATTTAATGTTTTCCTTGTTTTTTTATGTTTTCCACCAGATGGGTTTTGTCGTTGTTGAATTGTTTGTCTTGTTACATTTCTCTCATCAGCTCGTGGCCTGGTTCTTACTGACGAACCATATATACTACGTCTCTGCCTCATTTCCATTCTACGTCTAGCAATCTCATCATTTGTAGGGCTAGAACTGGAACTAGAGCTAGAGCTAGAGCTAGAACGAGTTTCACCCCCAGTCATCCACTTTTCACCCTTGTCTTTACGAATTTTTGCACGATGTATGGCATCTTTATAACTAAGTTTTTCCTCTTTTTGAACCTTTTTTACAAAAGTAACCCATGCTTTAAAAGATTTATTTACTCTACGCGTTTTTTGTTTTCCTCCATTTATTATTTGACTCATATATATAATTTAGATAAAAATATATTCGCATCTAAATTATAAGACTTTTGTTATTTTATAATAACCGTATTTTTAACTACATTTTTAATAATTTTTTCATAATTTTTGTCAGATTCTTCTTTTGTTGAACCAGACATTGCATTTAATAATATCTTTTGATACTTGTCATTCTGTTTTGATTCTGGATCATTATATTCTGGATTTAATTTTTGCCATTCACTTATTTTCTTAATATTTTTATGTGCTACTTGTTTAATTGCTTTTGTTAAAACTGCCTTGTCATCTGTATCTTTTGTCCATTCATTATTATCCTTAATATATAATATTTCTCTCTTTTGATCCGCACAATGAACTGGTCTATCATGAACATCCAACTGTTTTAATCCATTAAGAAATATATTACTAACTCCTTCAACATATCCTAGTCTTGAAGTATCTTCTAAATCATTCACTGAAACAATTAACGAACTAACAAAATCTGAAATATTTATTGCATTCTTACACGTTTCATTCAAATACACATTTAAATTAAATTTATTATGACTATTAACAGTACTATTACTAATAGAATTATGCGATGTTTTTGATAATTCGATTATTTGTTTTGTTAGTTCTTGGTTTTGTTCAACCACCTTCATCACCAATTCGGTTAATTGTTTTGTATCTTTACTTTCTATTAAATCAAAGTTCTCATTCAGGGTTTCCAAGTTACATTGAGTTCTCTTCTTATGTCTCCACAGTCCACTTGGGTCCTTGTAATATTTATCACAAACTTCGCAATAAAATTTCTGTGCAACTTTTTCGCAACTTTTTATTGATTTTATTGATTTTTTATGTTTTGGTGTGGAGAGGTGCTTCTCATAACTACTCTTCCGTGATGTAGAATAGTCACAAATTTCACAACTAAAAATCTGTGCAACTTTTTCGCAACTTTTTATTGACATTTATTGCTTAATAATAAAATAGAAAAGTTTTTATATCATTTTTGTTAAAAATATGAAAAATTTAACGTCACGCTTTTATAATCATTTTTTCTGTGAATGAGAGCATTATCGTCACAAATCGCATTTAAGAGGGTCTTTTTCAAAACTTTTTTCAGGTTTTCAATTTTGGACATTTATTTTTGTCCATTTTCCAAAACCCCCTGGACTTTTATTTTCATTTTTACCTTACTGAAATTATCTCCTACTTAAACTAACAAAAGTATATTACCATTTAAGGTAAGGAAAATATAAATATGTTTTTACAATCATTTTTCAGTCACAATTGTAAAAATAAAAATTGAATTGAATTTGTTAGTTAGTATTTTGAATAACATATAAAGATTAGTTTATTTATAATAATATGCCTGAAGGACCCGAAGTATGGATTCTAAGTAAAGCAATCAATTTATATTTTATAGAAGAATATAAAAAAACTGGTTTAATAAAAACCAACTCATATGGAAAACATCTTATTGTTAATGATATTAAAGAAGATTGGTCTTTTGGCTTAAGTGGAACCGTAGCAATCATATCTAATAACTTGGTAAAATTAAAAACAGGGTGGCTTAATGGACATGAAGTAAGTTTTAGAGATAATAAAGATTATGCGTTTCAATTATCAAGAAGAAGAGTATTAGGTGTTAATTGGATGAATTCTAGTGAAGAATCATTACACCAAGAAATAGATAAATGGAACAAATCAAAACAAAAATTAGCCTCGTTGATTCTTGACCAAAGCAGGATTTCAGGAATTGGAGTGGCTTGGGGGTCTGAAATATTGCACAGGGCTGGTTTAAGGCCCGAAATAAACGCGTGTGACCAATCATTGGAAAAATTAGCAGATATAATTATTGAAATAAGAGAAGAAATACAGGAAATATACGAAAAAGAATTGGATAATAACAAAAATTCGTTAGAAGAATTTATTAATGACTGGTTTACCAATCTATACGCTATTAGAGAAATGCATATTTATAAAAAGGGTTCAAAATTAGAGGTATTAGGGAGAAGTTGGTGGGTATAATCAGTATAACCAGTATAAAATATATTATATTTAAAAACCATTTAAACATAATATGAGGTAATAATATATCATACAATGTCCTATTTTTTATATAATGATTCCGAATTACAAACTGATACATATTTTGTTTTATGTATTGAAGAACGGGATACAATAACCCGGGATACAATAACCCCAGTTGATACAAGATTATTTATTGCTTGGAACAGAGTAGATAACGACTACCTTGTAAGAGGACGTCGGGAAGACACTACAAAAAGTAATTATGTTCCATACGCATTTCACTGTGAAAAAGCAAACTATTTATACGATTTTATTAACCTTGTAATGGGATATTCAAAAGTAAATCTAATATTATATAATTTTAATAATATTGAAAAAATGAATATCAATGAAATTACATATGAATTTTTAGAAGAAAATATGGATAAAAATTATGAAGTGACTGGATATAACAATTGTGTATTAAATAAAAAAGAAATATTACGATATTTAAGATTTTTAAGAAATAACTATAACTGGAATGAAGATACAAATAATTAATAAATATATATATAATATACTATATCATAGTTAGACTTATCATATTTAATTTGAGATGTATATGTAATCTTGTTGAAATTACATATTTGTCTAATAATAGTAATAAAAGAACTATAAGTATGTTTTTTTTCTAAATATTTGCGTTTAGATAAGTAATAATATGGTTTGCATTCTTCTATAAAGTTTATAATTATATCATTAAACATTCCTTTTTTATAAGCATTATTATTTAAAACATAACATTTATCTGTTTTAATCGCAATATCGTTTAACAACTTAATAAGTAATTGACTAGGAATTGGATTTTTAAATATTTGGGATGACATTTATAATAAGTGAATATAAATAAAATAAGTATTTTATATATATTAATTAGTAAAACAAATATATATTTATATAAGAACCGAAAACAGATTATTCGTAAATAATGCTAATTCTATTTCATCTTCGTGAATATTATGAAATACTGTAATATACTTGCAAATTAAAGGAATTACGTCATATTTTTGCGAATCAGTTAATAAATGTGAAACCTTTACAAATAAAAAAAAAGTGTCTAAAATATCCATCACTGAATATCCTTTATCATAAATATCATATAATAGTTTAACAGCATCAATAATATTACCGTTTTTAATAAGAGTGATATAATTTTCAAAAGTAATAAAATTAATGTTAGTACAAACACTTGTAGCCAGTTCTAAATGAATAGGTATATTAATCAGCCTAAATTTTTCCATATAATTAATAAGAATTTTAGCATTATTATTGCATACATTTAGAATAAAGTCTTTTGCATCTATTGAAATATCAATGTTTTCTAATGATATGATTTTTTCCATTATTTTTTTTAAATTATGTTTTTGTAATGGTTTAATTTTAATAATAATAAGTCTAGATTGCAAGGATTCTATTACTTTTTGTGAATTACTACATGAAGAAATAAAATGAACATTATGACTATATTTATCAATGTAATTCCTAAATACTTGTTGACTTTGTTCATTAATAATATCAATATCATCTAAGATAATAATCTTTTTTTTACCTATAACTGAAGAACAAGTTTGACAAAAGGTTTTAACATCATTGCGATAATAATTAATTCCTTGTTCTTTAAGAGAATTAATATGTAAAATATTGTCTTTATATTGGTTATAATCATACCCTTTATAATATTCTCTAATAGATGCATTTAAGAAGGTAGTTTTACCAGAACCAATATCTCCAATAAATAAGATATTTAAGTTATTCATATTAATGAGTGTTTTCAAAATATCAATTAATTCGTCATCTGTTTCAAAATCTTTTAAAAATTGTGGTTGATATTTATTTATAAAAAGAGGTTGTTCCATAATTATATAAGTTAATAAGTATTTAAGTTTATCTTTAATAATATTATTATTAAAAATGGAAGATAATTTCTATAATATATTAGAGGTTCCAGAAACATCATCTATCGACGAAATTAAAAAGTCATATAGACGTTTATCTATGCTTTATCATCCTGACAAAAATAAAAGCAACCCCGATGCAACTGCTAAATTTCAAAAAATAAGTGAAGCATATGAAACACTTGGCGATCAAGAAAAGAAGAAAGAATATGATGCGATTCGTAATAATCCCTTTTTAAAGATGATGGGGTCTCAAACATCAGGACATAACCCTATGGATGATCTACTTGCGAATTTGTTTGGTGGGATGCCATTTAGTCATATGACTTCTTTTGGACCAGGTCAACAACCTCCGCATTTTGGACAAGGACAAGGTATTAATATAAATGGAAGTCCATTTGGTCCAAATATACGAATATTTCATAATGGTATTCCGCAAGGGTTTATGCAAAAACCAACTCCAATTATAAAAAATATATCAGTCCCCATTGATAAAATTTTGACAGGAACTACTATTCCAGTTGATATTGAACGATGGATAATTCAAGATGATAATAAGGTATTTGAAAATGAAACAGTATATATTACAGTACCAAAAGGAATTGATGAAGGTGAGATTATTGTGTTACCAGAAAAAGGTAATATAGTTAGAGAAGATTGCAAAGGTGATATAAAAATATTTATTAAAATAGAAAATGATACAGATTTTAAACGTATTGGGTTAGATTTGTTATTAGAAAAAACAATCACAGTTAAGGAAGCATTATGTGGATTTAATTTTGAATTAAAATATATCACAGGAAAAACATATACCATCACCAATAATTCAGGAAATATAATCAGTCACGGATATAGAAAAATAATTCCAAATATGGGGTTTACAAGAGACCAACATAATGGTAATTTAGTAATTATTTTTAATGTTAAATTTCCAGATAAATTAACAGAAGAAACATTGGAACAATTAAAGAAAATAGATTTTTAGAAAAAACAACTTAAAGACATTTTTATAATAAATAATGGGGGATAAATATTTTATACTCTATAAGGCCCCTTTAGCTTAGTGGTAGAGCACCAGTCTTGTAAACTGGAGGTCGCGAGTTCAATTCTCGCAGGGGGCTCTTTTTACAAATTTAATTATTCAATTACTTAATTATTATAAGTTTTTTATATCATAATATAGTATAAAATGCCTGGTAGTTTTAATTCAAGAATTTTTACTAATTCATTTGCTGGAAAGGAAAGAGAAATGGCGTTTCCATTAATTCCTAAACAATATTTTGGATTTCAAACAAAACCTCAATATTCATATAATATATACCATCAATTGGCAAATAACGGACCTGGGGTTGGTTCTCGTATGTCACGATGGAATCGTAGTAGCAATAATATAGTTCAATTTATTCCGCCTAATGCTATTCCTAATTAAGAAAAAATATAATATAATTTTTTGATATAATTATATTATAATGCGAGGTAAAAAGTCTTATAATATAAGAAATATAGAAGCCCATATCAAAGATTTACAACATACTTTTAGTCAAGAGCAACTAACAAATCCATTTCCATTTAGAAATATGGTATTCCAAACAAATATAAAAAACCAAAATATTCCAAGCGAACAACAAAAACAAAACGAATATGTAAACGCACAATATAGTGTATCAAAATACGCTTCTAATTTAGTTTCAGGCAAAATGTTCAAAAAGGTGTAATTAAGGATACACAGACAAGTTCGAACTAGGATTATTATATTGAGAAACTCGTATTTGATTTTGACCCAACTGCGTTAAAAATTTACCACATTGTTGACTACGGTTGCACGATGTAGCGTGAATCATTTTAGCGCGTCTTGTAGCTACACTAGAAGCACCTACTCCAGCACCAGGAGTATATTTATTCCATAATTCCCCAGGTTGGTTACAAATAGTAGTTCCTCCAGGAGTAAATTTGGTGCTTCTTCGACCACCAACACCCATATTTTTCTTATATAAGAAGCCAGGAAATGTGCTACCGCCAAACCAAAATTGCCCATAACTATTTGATCCTCTTCGAAACGAAATAGTATCGAATTGTTGATTAGGGGTCGGGGTTGGGGTCGGTGGTATAGGTGGTTCACCACATCCATATATTACGTTTTGGAAATAAGTGCTTATCATTTTCCAGTCGTCTGGTAAGTTCGCATAATTATTAACTTTACAAAATATAATAGTGTGACTATTATTCGCTTTATTAAATATATTTTGTGATCTACTAATATTTGTATAATTATCAAAAGAATTTGTTTCTACACTTGTATTAAACGCATCTAAAATTGTTACAGATATTAATTCTGGGCAATTCACAAACGCATTTGAACCAATACTTTCAACGGATTCTGGAATAGTTATAGATGGTAAATTAAGACATCCTTCAAATGCAGCCGTACCAATACTTGTAACAGTTTCTGGAATATTTATAGTATTTAACAGAGAACACTCAAGACAAAAATAATTACTAATGCTTGTAATTGGTCCGTCAATAGTTATAGATGTTAAACTGCTACAACCGTAAAACATATAATCACCAATGCTTGTAACATTTTTAGGAATTGTTATTGTTGATAAACTAGTACATTGATAAAACATAGCATCCCCCATAGTAATAACAGATTCAGGTATAGTTATAGTTGTTAAACTGCTACAATAGGCAAATGCACCACTAGCTATAGTTGTAACAGAATTACCGATAGTTACAGATGTTAAACTTGTACAGCTTTGAAACACATAATCACCGATAGTTGTTACAAAATCAGGAATGGTTATAGTTTCTAAACTGGTACATCCATAAAATAAACTACCACTTATAGTTGTGAGAGACTGGCTGATGGTTACAGACGACAAATTACTACATTCTCTAAATGCACTATCTCCCATAGTTGTAACGTTATCGGGAATAGTTACAGTTACTAAACTAATACATCCTCTAAATGCAGCTGCATCAATAGTTTCAACTGATACTGGAATAGTTATAGATGACAAACTACTACATCCATAAAAAGTATTATAATTAATAATGGAAATAGCATTGGATAATTGTATAAATGTTAAACTACTACAGTCCCTAAATACAGAATGTTCCATAGTTGTTACGGAATTAGGTATAGTTATAGTTGTTAAACTACTACATCCAAAAAACGCACTATCATAAATAGTCGTAAGCGAATTAGGCATAGTTATCTTCGTTAAACCACTACAGCCTAAAAACACAGCATTATAAATAGTCGTAACTGAATTGTTGTAGATAGTTACTTCTGTTAAATTGGTACGGTCTGAGAAAGCCGAATAACCAATACTTTCATACCCTTCTATAATAACTTTTGTTGCTGTTTCAATATTTGGTATTGCATCAACAGTTTGTTTATCTAAATTTCCTGTTCCTGTAAAAATAATTGTCGTCATATAAATTGTATAAATATAATAAATGTTATAATTTATATTTAATATATTATTTACAAGTATATTAATTTAGAACAATAAATCTTAGTTTAATTCGTTAAAGTTTTTAATTTTTTTATTTATAAATTATATGAGTACTAGTTGTATAGCAACTTATAATAGTAGTGATTCTACAGTTACTTTGTCATCTGGTAGTACCACGACGGCAAATATGAATTGCTCAGCACAAGATATATACAATAATATTAGTAGTTATTACAATGTTTCTAGTAGTAATCCAGGTTTAATTTACACTAAAACAGGTTGGGGTACTAAAGGAAATATATCATATACGCTAAGTGATGAAAGTTTAGAGTATTATTTATTTACACAATTAAACATTAATTCCATTACAAATTATTATAATATAGTAGGATTACAAGCATCAAATGCAACAACATCATATGTATATTTATCAGGATTTATAGTAAACAATTGTACACTCACTGCTGAGGACACCAGTGTTGAATTTACATTTAACACAGGAATAAGTTCATCATTTGGTATACTCCCTAGTAATTACGTATCATATATTGTAAATATAACCACTACTCTTGATTATGAACAGGTAGATTGTCAAACTCAATCAGGAAAATTATTACAATTGACTAAAGGTACAACATATATAACTACTTATTCTTTTTCATATGCATCTTCACCTACTACACCACAAATAACCATAGAAATATTTACTCAATATAATGGTAGTAGATTAGTTCCAACACAAATTAACTATACAATTATTAACATGAACACAGACTCAGATATGATAACATCACCAATTGCGTTTTTATGTAATATGTTTTATGGAATAAGTTATGATTCATATATTAATGAAATATCCGTAAATCCCACAGGTAATAATGAAGAACATTCAATAGAAAATTGTATAATAATTGCGCAAATGTTGGCTCCTCTCTATACTAATTTTTTATCATAATACTAATCCTGAGTTCAATATCCAACAACTTATATATCAACATAAAATCTATAAAATAAAATAATTATTTTATTTTATTTTATTTTATTGCTATAAAATATAAATGAATATACCAATTCCATTTAGAACATCGTTAAGAACATTATCTTTATCAGCAACAGGTTCAAGAACTATTAATACCATTCTTTCAACAACTGCTCATCCTGGTAAAGGTTGTTATAAGAGAATATATTTATTTGAGAAAATGCAACCAAAAATAAACCCATTAAAGGCGATAATGAGATTTATAAAACTTTTAACTATACCTGATGTATAATTTCATACTATTTTAAGAAATTCTTTTATTCGCAATTTCACTAGAAACAATATAAATAGAGTTCTCAGTAATAATAATATATTCTGTCCCAGATTTATAAAACTTAGCAATCGGTGATGTATATTCTTCGGCTGACTTTACAAGCAATTTTTCACCAGATTCTCTAATACCGATAAGCGCTTTCTTATCAAGAGAATCAGTCCAATAATCTAATAAAATAGGTTTATCTTCAACAATTGCTAATTTACCAGCGTGTTGAAAAGTAATATCGCTTGGGAGACGATAATTAGAGTTGTTAGTAGCAACAGATGGTTGAGAGGGTATTTGAGGAGGAGCAGGAGCAGGAGCAGGAGCTTGTCCAGGTTTTTGTTCAAAAGAAGACATTTATATAAGAATTAAATTTAAAGTCTTTAAATACTAATTATATATATTAATTTAAATATAAATATATTTTAAATAAATATGTATAATAAATGAAAAAGAAAATATCACAAACTTCGCCAAGCGATTTAAATACTTTATTATATAATGTGGGGAATTATAAGCCTATTATAGAGAATACCATTCAAGATATACTAACAAAATTTGTTATGATAATAATTGAATATATGCGTTTAATAGCAGAAAAAATAACTATGAAAAACAAGCCTTATTATAAGTTTATATTTCAAAGAGGGTTAGAATCCTTAATACACGTATTTTCAATATTATTTTATTATACGAAAAATCTTGAACTAACATTTTATCATGCACAAAAAGCAATTTATTATTACATTGAATTTATAGAACAAATATCGGATGAGAATGTTAGTTTTTTAAATTTAAGTTCAAGAGATGCGGTATTATTTGTGTATAAAAAGACGATTTATGAAATAAATAATGAATATAAGAGAAATATCATAGAGCCAAATATAAACGAACAAAACTTATTGGTATTTTTTAATTCATATAAATATATATATAAGAATATTATTCAATTTATTATAAATCATAAGGAATTTAAATATGAAACCAAAATAGAATATATAAACTTGTGTTGCGATTCCATAGAACTTATAAGTAAGCAATTAAATAAATCAAAAATGAATAAAAAAACAAATGATTGTATATACTTATTTATAAGCGTACTTTCAGACAAGAAAATAGAAATAGACGATTTTTTTAAATTATTAGATAATTTTATAGCAAAAATTAATTTAATAAAAAAAATAGATGATATGAAAATAAAACAGAATATTTATGACTCTGAATTAAATAATTTTATAAATAATAATGAATTAGATAAATTAGTGGAGTGGATTTTTGCATAGTATTGACTATATTGACTATCAAGCGAACAAATGTTATTAACCTTATTAACCTCGTTATTAACATCGTTATTAACATCGTTTATAACCCCATTATCAATATAAATAATCTTTTTTCGTATTTTCTTTTTCTTATCTTTTGTATTTAAAGTGTCATTATTAATAATTTTTTGACATATAGATTTAAATTCAGTTTTTAAAAGAGCCTTTAAAAATTGATAAATATCGTGAATAACATTCTCATCACACATTCCAACAATTAATACACTTCCTGTTCTAAAAATCATAAACGAAACTTCGGTAATATTTGTTGATATTTCTTTATTTTCTTTCGATATTTGCATTCCATTCTGAACCCCAATATCATTATTATAATAAAATTTACATTGGATACCTGGATATGAACAAGAGTCGTATATAGCTTGAATATTATATTTATTTCTAAGAATATCATATAACGTCTCTCTATTAATAAAGAACCCACAGTTAAAATTAGAATTAATTAACACTGTATCACTTTTTTGTTTATATGATAAGATATAATCGTGAAATGGTTGTAAAATACTAATAATATTATGTAGGACTGTTTCAAACATTTCTTCGCTTTGAACTCCAGGTATTTCTAATTTGCCTGTATTAAAAACCTTAATATGAAATTCTCTAAATACATTGTCTAACTTAATTCGTATTATCATAACAAAACAATTATAAAATGCTTGTTTTTTCTTTGAACGATATGTTGTCATATCTTTTTTTGATATACCAATCGTAATCTTACGAATATCTTTAAATTTAATACGCCCATTAGGATTATCAATATGAGACATAATATGTTGTTCATAATATAATTCATTTTTCAGTCTAGTTTGAACAATTTCTAAATCTTCTGGTGTTTTAGAGTTTAGTTTAATCTGTTTTTTAATAACTCCGTTAATTGGACTAGCATAAGGAATAATAGGAATATCCCAAAATATTTTCAAGTCAATAGGTTGTTCAAGATACGCAATTTTAGACTTTGTAGAAATATATATATCGCTTGGTTCAGGAGCAGTTTGTGTTATAAATGTTTCAGTTGAATTTAATTCTTGGTCTTTATTTTCATAACTTGTATTATTATTTTCATCATCACTTATTGTATTATCATATTTTAAGGAAATAAATGATAACCATTCATCGTCTATAGTATTATTAATTGTGGTTAACCCTATGTCCATATCTATATTACTTTGGGAATATATCTTTATATTCTTTAAGTTAATTTATTTCAATTATTTTCTTTTGATATAAATATAGAGATGAATAGTTTCAAATTATGCGTTATAAACGAAACAAGTAAGGTAATCCCTATTTCACAAACCTCACCTACAAACAAGAAGGAAGACTTTAGTTATAATGAATACAGCTTAAAGCAACATTTTTTTGATCCGTCAAAGAGTTCTCCTCCTAACGATTTTATGTTAAAATTACAATTAAGGATGTCACATTATAATTCCTTTAGTAACGCCGATAATTTTACTATTGAATAGCTTATATAATAACTATTTTTACAATCTTCAAAATGTATTATATTTTCAACAAATTTTAAATATTCAGGAACATTATTGATTTCACAATTACGAATAATATAATTAAAAAAATCCTTTATTATATTTTTTTTATCAATATTATATGTTATACTTGTATTATTCACAAATAGCAATAACTTATTTATATCATCTCCTTTTTTAAACATCATATATAATTTGTTCCACACATTATCGTCAATAATATATATATTATCTTCTTTTATATTTTGATTTGATTGTATAAAATTAATCATACTTCTAATATCCGATTTATGTAATTTTTGAATCAAATATAATGATTTTTCAGTTAAATTTAGTTTCTCTGATGATGATATATGTGTTAAAAACTTAATTATATCTTTTTCTGGAAGTTGATTAAATTTTAATCGTAAAAATTCATTCTGTAGTCCTTCATCAATACGACTTATATAATTACATATTAAACAAAAACGAACGGATACTGAATAATTTTGTAAAAGATATCGCAATGCTTGTTGGGCATTTTTTGTCATATAATCAACTTCATCTAAGATAACGAATTTCATACCTTGATTAAATAATGTCTTTGAATTTACAAATTGATTAATTTGACTTCTAATAATATCTATACCCCTTTCATCTGATGCGTTTAAATGAATCATTAATTCTTTGTTCTTTTGATTTAGTTTTTCCTGATATGCACTAACTAAATTAATAATAGTAGTTGTTTTGCCTGTTCCAGGAGGGCCGTAAAATAATAAATTAGGAAAATAGGATGTTTCAATAATATTTTGTAGAATTGTCTTATTAAGAGGGTCTAAAACAATATCTTCAAATTTGACAGGTCTATATTTTTCTGTGTATGGTATTCCGCTACTACTCATTTAATTATATATACGCTAATTATTTAATATATTTTACACACAAACATCCAAATTTATTTTTATAAAAATAAAAATTGAAAATTAAATATTACTTATATTTAATGAATATATTTAATAACATGAATTCTCTTTATGAAAGTGGATATCTTGAAATAATATTAGGACCAATGTACTCAGGTAAAACCAGTAGGTTAGTTGAAATTTATAAACAATGTAAGTTATGTAATATTCCTGTTGCTGTAATCAATCATTCTATTGATACACGATATGATTCTGGAGATTTATTATCAACTCATGATAAAATAAAAATCCCGTGTATTAAAACAACAAATTTATTTGATATATATGAAAATGAGGATGTATATTTTTCTAAAGTGATACTTATAAATGAAGGTCAATTCTTTCCTGATTTATATCATTTTGTTGAAGATATGATATCCAATGTTAATAAAAAAAAAGTATATATATGTGGATTAGATGGGGATTTTAAAAGACAAAAATTTGGTAAAATTTTAGATTTGATTCCATTATGCGATAAAGTAACTAAACTAACATCTATATGTAGTTTGTGTAAAAATGGAAATCCTGGAATCTTTTCTAAACGAATTAGTGATGAAAAAGAACAAACGCTTGTTGGCTCAGATAATTATATACCAGTATGTAGAATATGTTATGAAAAATAAAAGATATAAGTTATTTTTAATATATTATAAAACAATTTAAATTGATATATATATACAATATATTAATAAAAATGGTAACAACTATTGTGAAGAAGACGGAAACGGATACTACAAAGGCTAAACGAGGAAGGAAGTCAAAAAAAGAGTTAATGGCTTCTTTAAATATGGAGTTAATTAAAGATACAAAAGATACAATTAGTTTAAATGTGAATGAACTAGAAAATAATAATAGTAATAATGATATTAATAAATATACTCCAAGTGAAACAGGAAACTTATTAATAAATGAAAATGAATTATTAGAAGACAATCAACTATTAGAAGATAATCAATTACTAATGGATAATAATTTAAATATAGATACAAATAATATTGTTATTTCTAATATAGATACTAATTGTGAAAAACCCACTTGTAAAAAAAGAGGAAGAAAACCAAAAGGTGGTAAAATAGTTCAACAAGTTATAACTAATATTCCACAGAAAGAAGAAAAACCAAATATTATTTTACATTTAAAATGTTCTATGAAAGAATTACAAAATACTTCTCAAAATAATGGGTTTATTGAATCTTATAATTTTAATGAAAGTTATAATAATATAAGCAATAAACATAATTTAACATATGGAATTATATGTAATGATAATTTAAATATGCTAAATGATAATTCCTTTATAAATAAGTCTAATTTGGAAAATGATAATGATATTTATAGTGACGATACTAGCGTTGTCTGTAAAGATGTTAATAAAGAAATATGGAAAAAGTTAAAACAATTGGAAAATAATTTACATATTAATAATACAAATAATAAACGTTCCGCGTGTTTTTGGGATACGTGTGAATTCGATAACCCACCTATTTATATTCCAAAACATTTTATAAATGGAACATATCACGTTTATGGTTGTTTTTGTAGTCCTGAATGTGGAACGGCATATTTAATGAATGAAAATATTGATAGCTCAACGAAATTTGAACGTTATCATTTGTTTAATCACATTTATGCTAAAATTTATGATTATAATAAAAACATTAAACCTGCTCCTAATCCGTATTATATGTTAGAAAAATATTATGGCAATTTATCAATTCAAGAATATAGGTCATTATTAAGAAATGAACGATTATTTTTAATTGTTGATAAACCATTAACTAGAATTTTACCAGAGTTACACGAAGATAATGATGACTTTATTATTACCAATAAAATTATTCCATCTAACACATATCAAGTTAAAACTAGGTTACAAAGAAAAACAACAAATATTTCTAGCATTCTAAATGAAAAATTTGGCATAACTAACTGATAAAGTTATAAAGGCATCTTTCATCGACCACCACATATATTACCTATATAAATTCACCAGTTGCGTTTTATGATTATTCTTCATAATCATCAAACTCCTCAATACCCCATCCAGAAAAGTATTTCATATTTTTGGGATGGAATCGGTTTTGAATAATTTCTTTATTGATAGGCCATCTGTGTTCTGCAATATGTTTATAATCATATGTGAAGATGGATGGATTTTCAGATAAGTAAAACCAATTTATTTCGTCCAGGTGTTGTTCTAGTAAATGAATAGCTGCTGGATTACTTGATAACCAATACCAATTAATTTTGTCTGGGTTTTGTTCTAAAATATGAATGGCTGCTGGATTTTGTGATAACCATTCCCAATAAATTTTGTCTAGGTTTTGTTCTAGCGCTTCGCTTATTAAATGAATTGCTTTAGGATTGCATGATAAAGACATCCAAACAATTTTGTCTAAATTTTGTTCCAAAATATGAATGGCTGCTGGATTGGATGATAAATACCACCAATCAATTTTGTCTAGATTTTGTTCTAAAATATGAATGGCTTTAGGATTTTTTGATAACTCATTCCAATCAATTTTGTCTTGGTTTTGTTCTAGAAGATGAATGGCTGCTGGATTGTATGATAACCAACCCCAATCAATTTTGTCTGGATGTTGTTCTAACAAATGAATTGCTTTAGGATTACTTGATAAAAATGTCCAATTAATTTTGTCTAGATTTTTTTCTAAAATATGAATTGCTGCTGGATTGCAAGATAACGAATTCCAATCAATTTTGTCTGGGTTCTGTTCCAACAAATGAATGGCTGTTGGATTGAATGATAAATTATTCCAACTAATTTTGTCTGTATTTTGTTCTAAAATGTGAATGGCTGCTGGATTTTCTGATAATCTATTTAAAAGAACTTTCTCTAACGGAACCCAATCTAATAATTTATAATAGTAATGCAACATTGTTATTGGTATACTTATTCTTATTTTTATAGTGTTTTAAATGCAGTAAAAAATAAAATCAATTCAATTTTTTTTATTCTTCATAATCATCAAACTCCTCAATACCCCATCCAGAAAAGTATTTCATATTTTTGGGATGGAATCGGTTTTGAATAATTTCTTTATTAATGGGCCATCTGTGTTCTGCAATATGTTTATAATCATAAGCGAAAATGGCTGAATTTTTGGACAATAAATGCCAATCTATTTTGTCTGGATTTTGTTCTAGCGCTTCGCTTATTAAATGAATGGCTGCTGGATTTATTGATAACGTAACCCAATTAATTTTGTAAGGATTTTGTTCCAACGCTTCGCTTATTAAATGAATAGCTGCTGGATTGCCCGATAAATTAAACCAAACAATTTTGTCTAAATTTTGTTCTAATAGATGAATTGCACCTGGATTTGTAGATAATGTACTCCAATGAATTTTGTATGGATTTTGTTCTAAAATGTGAATGGCTGCTGGATTTTCTGATAACCAATACCAATCAATTTTGTCTGGATTTTGTTCTAAAATGTGAATGGCTGCTGGATTTTTTGATAACATACTCCAATTAATTTTGTCTGGGTTTTGTTCTAATAAATGAATGGCTGCTGGATTGCTTGATAAATAAGCCCAATTAATTTTGTCTGGATTCTGTTCCAAAATATGAATGGCTGCTGGATTGGCTGATAACCATTTCCAATCAAATTTGTCTGTATCTGGTTTTTGTTCCAACGCTTCGCTTATTAAATGAATGGCTGCTGGATTTTCTGATAACCAACGCCAATAAATTTTGTCTGGATTTTGTTCTAAAAGATAAATGGCTGCTGGATTTTGTGATAAATAACACCAATTAAGATTTTCCAAAGGAACCCAATCATGTAATTTATTATAATGTTGCATTGTTATTGTTACAATTTTACTGATAAATAGTAAAAAATAAAATCAATTCAATTTTTTTATTCTTCATAATCATCAAACTCCTCAATACCCCATCCAGAAAAGTATTTCATATTCTTTGGATGGAATCGGTTTTGAATAATCTCTTTATTGATAGGCCATCTGTGTTCTGCAATATGTTTATAATCATAAGCGAAAATGGATGGATTGCTTGATAAACTAAACCAATGAATTTTGTCTAGATTTTTTTCGAGTAAATGAATAGCTGCTGGATTGCTTGATAAACTAAACCAATTAATTTTGTATGGGTTTTGTTCCAACGCTTCGCTTATTAGATGAATTGCTTTAGGATTTGCTGATAACCCAAACCAATCAATTTTGTCTTTGTTTTGTTCGAGTAAATGAATTGCTTTAGGATTTCTTGATAACATCCACCAATGAATTTTGTCTGGATTTTGTTCTAGAAGATGAATTGCTGCTGGATTGCATGATAACTCATTCCAACCAATTTTGTCTGGATTTTGTTCTAGCGCTTCACTTATTAAATGAATGGCTGCTGGATTGGTTGATAAATGTTTCCAATCAATTATGTCTAAATTTTGTTCCAATATATGAATTGCTTTAGGATTTGCTGCTAACCAATACCAATTAATTTTGTCTGGGTTTTGTTCTAGCGCTTCGCTTATTAAATGAATTGCTTTAGGATTTCCTGATAACCAATACAAATTAATTTTGTCTGGGTTTTGTTCTAACAAATGAATGGCTGCTGGATTGGCTGATAAACTAAGCCAATTAAGTTTCTCCAAAGGAATCCAATCTAATAATTTATAATAATGATGCGACATTGTTATTGTCATAATTATTGTGTTTATAAATAGTAAAAATAAAATCAATTCAATTTTTTTATTCTTCATAATCATCAAACTCCTCAATACCCCATCCAGAAAAATATTTCATATTCTTGGGATGGAATCGGTTTTGAATAATTTCTTTATTAATGGGCCATCTGTGTTTTGCAATATGTTTATAATCATATGTGAAAATGGCTGAATTTTTGGACAATATATGCCAATAAAATTTGTCTGGATTTTGTTCTAAAATATGAATTGCTTTAGGATTTGCTGATAAACAAGGCCAATTAATTTTATTTGGATTTTGTTCCAACGCTTCGCTTATTAAATGAATAGCTGCTGGATTGGCTGATAAATTAAACCAAACAATTTTGTCTGGGTTCTGTTCTAAAATATGAATTGCTTCTGGATTTTCTGATAAATTAAACCAATCAATTTTGTCTGTATTTTGTTCCAAAATATGAATTGCTTTAGGATTGCTTGATAAATAAAGCCAATAAATTTTGTCTGTATTTTGTTCTAAAATATGAATTGCTTTAGGATTTGCTGATAACCAAGGCCAATAAATTTTGTCTAGGTTTTGTTCAAGTAGATGAATCGCTGCTGGATTGTATGATAAAGATGGCCAATTTATTTTGTCTAAGTTTTGTTCTAAAATATGAATTGCTTTTGGATTTTCTGATAACCGAGACCAATTAATTTTGTCTAGGTTTTGTTCGAGTAAATGAATTGCTTTAGGATTTCTTGATAACATCCACCAATCAATTTTGTCTGGATTTTGTTCTAACAAATGAATGGCTGCTGGATTTCTTGATAACGTATCCCAATTAAGTTTCTCAAGAGGAATCCAATCTAATAATTTATAATAATGATGCGACATTATTATTATGATTATTCTGTTTTATAAATAGTAAAAAATAAAATCAATTCAATTTTTTATTATTCTTCATAATCATCAAATTCTTCAATACCCCATCCAGAAAAGTATTTCATATTCTTTGGATGGAAACGGTTTTGAATAATTTCTTTATTGATAGGCCATCTATGTTCCGCAATTTGTTTGTAATCATATGTGAAAATTGCTGTATTTTGTGATAACATAATCCAACAAATTTTGTTAGGATTTTTTTCAAGCGCTTCGCTTATTAAATGAATTGCTTTATGATTTCTGGATAAACCAACCCAATTAATTTTGTCTGGATTTTGTTCTAAAAGATGAATGGCTGCTGGATTGGCTGATAAATTAAACCAATTAATTTTGTTTAAATTTTGTTCTAATAAATGAATTGCTGCTGGATTACGTGATAACCAATCCCAATAAATTTTGTCTGGATTTTGTTCTAGAAGATGAATTGCTTTAGGATTTGAAGATAAATAAAACCAATTAATTTTGTCCAGGTTTTGTTCCAACAATTGAATGGCTGCTGGATTAAATGATAAATTATGCCAATCAATTTTATCTGGGTTTTGTTCGAGTAGATGAATGGCATCTGGATTTTCTGATAACATATACCAATTAATTTTATCTAGGTTTTGTTCCAAAATATGAATTGCTTTAGGATTAGTTGATAACCACCACCAAACAATTTTGTCTGGGTTTTGTTCCAGAAGATGAATCGCTGCTGGATTTTTTGATAACCTTTCCCAATCAATTTTGTCTGGTTTCTGTTCTAATAAATGAATTGCTTTAGGATTTTTTGATAACTCATCCCAATCAAGTTTCTCCAAAGGAATCCAATTTAATAATGTATAATAATGATGCAACATTATCATTGTTACAATTTTACTGATAAATAGTAAATAGTAAAAAATAAAACAAATTCAATTTTTTTATTCTTCATAATCATCAAATTCTTCAATACCCCATCCAGAAAAGTATTTCATATTCTTTGGATGGAAACGGTTTTGAATAATCTCTTTATTAATAGGCCATCTATGTTTTGCTATATATTTATAATCATATGTGAAGATGGATGGATTTTTTGGTAAACATATCCAATCAACTTTGTCTTGATTTTGTTCCAATATATGAATTGCTTTAGTATTTTCTGATAAACAACACCAATTAATTTTGTCTTGATTTTGTTCGAGTAAATGAATTGCTTTAGGATTTGCTGATAACCATTCCCAATTAATTTTGTCTGGATTTTGTTCTAAAAGATGAATGGCTGCTGGGTTGCGTGATAACTCATACCAATTAATTTTGTCTTTGTTTTGTTCTAAAATATGAATGGCTGATGGATTTTGTGATAAATTAAACCAATTTATTTTGTCTAAATTTTTTTCTAATAGATGAATTGCTGCTGGATTTTTTGGTAACCAATGCCACACGATTTTGTCTGGATTTTGTTCTAAAATATGAATAGCTGCTGGATTGCTTGATAACGCATACCAATTAATATTGTCTGGATTTTGTTCAAGTAGATGAATGGCTGCTGGATTTTTTGATAATGCATCCCAATAAATTTTGTCTAGGTTTTGTTCTAATATATGAATTGCTGCTGGATTTAGTGATAACGTAATCCAATTAATTTTGTCTGGATTTTGTTCTAGTAGATGAATGGCTGCTGGATTTGCTGATAACCAACGCCAAGTAATTTTGTCTAGATTTTGTTCTAAAATATGAATTGCTGCTGGATTTCCTGATAACCAAGACCAATTAAGTTTATCCAAAGGAATCCAATCTAATAATTTATTATAATGTTGCATTGTTATTAGTACGATTATGTTTACCATTATTTAATTTCAATTTTATTTTATTTTATTTTTCTCAAGTTCATCTGACTCGTTAAAATTATCAATCAGTTGTTCCATATTAACGGGGTGAGCATCTCTGTATTCTTTCATAGAACTATCAAATTTAGTTCTAATTTGTTTATAAATCTCTTGATTTACAGACTTTATTTTTGGTTCTGTTTTTTTTTCAGGAATTCCCATATAATCTTTTAAAACTCGCATATAATCACAATTAAACAATTTTAGTTTCTCTATAGTTTGTTCTTCTGTATAATTGGTTTGAGACATTACTAAATTAATATGCTCTTTTAAGTCGTCATTACTAAAAAAACTTATTCCGTCGGCCATATATATATAAATTAAATATTTTTTTAAATCATATTAAACAAAATGTTATATAGTATATTATCTATAGAAAATGACAACTACTCTTGATAATCTTGAAAAATTAATTCAGATGGCTACCATAGAGCATATGTATTCAATGTTGCAAAAAATGAAAATAGACAATTCAACCAATTTAAAAGAAAAAGAAAAAGAAAATGAAAATAAACCACCAGAAACATCATTTTTCGTTCCACTTGAACCTTTTACGAAATTTTCTTGGGAAGATAGAGATCTATTAAAGTGGGTAAAAGGAGATTGTAAAACATCGTTACAATCATTACATTATCATTTAAAAAAATCTATGGCTGAAATTAGGGAGTTGACTATAAAAGTTGATAATTTAGAAAATGAATTAAGTGAAATTAAAAATAACACTAATAATAATAGCAAATTTTTATGTCAACAATTAAGAGGGCAACAAAAATTAACTAGCTATCCTGGTTTTTCAAATGGTACTCAAACTGAAAATTTAGATAATTGCCATATAAAGTTAAAAATTGAAGAAAAAGTAGTATTAAAGGAAGATGATGAACCCTTAATAATAGATAAAGAAGAAGAGGCTGAAGAAGATGAAGAGGAAGATGAAAAAGAGGAAGTAGAGGAAGAAGAAGTTAAAGAAGCTGAAGAAGCCGAAGAGGAAGTAGAAGTAGAAGTAGAGGAAGAAGAAAAGGAAGAAGATGAAGAAAAAGAAGTTGAAAAAGAAGAAGAAGAAGATGAAGAAAAAGAAGTTGAAAAAGAAGAAGTAGAAGATGAAGAAAAAGAAGTTGAAAAAGAAGAAGTAGAGGAAGAAGTAGAGGAAGCTGAGGAAGAAGAGGAAGAAACTGAGGAAGAAGAAGTAGGAACTGAAGAAGAAGTAGGAACTGAAGAAGAAAAAGAAGCGGAAGAGGAGGAAGAGGAAGAGGAAGTATTTGAAATTGAAATAGATGATGTTACCTACTTTGCTACTCACGAAGAAAATGGTATATTATATGAAATCACAAAAGACGGAGATGTTGGGAAAAAAGTAGGTATAATTAAAGATGGGGAACCAATATTTAGTTAAACTCTTTTCTAAACATATAGTAAATGTTAAACTTGTGTGCACCAGCATTAATATATGTAGCATTCTCATTAACTCAAATTATAATAGACACTTTTAAAGGATTATATAATACAGCATTTTTTAAAGCAATTGTGATGATAATAATTACAATACTTTTAAATGCGTTGTGTCAATCTGGAATGGGTATTATATCATGGATTATTGTATTTATCCCTTTTATTTTTATGTCCGTAATTGTAGCTATATTGTTATATGTGTTTGGATTAGATGCTGCAACAGGCCAATTAAATTTTAAATGTGATAATTGTGATACATCCACTAATACAAATGGAGGAAATTTAATCTATAGTTCAACTACAGTAAAAACAACAACTGAACCTAAACCTGAACCTGAACCCGTGGAACCAGTTGCTCCATTTTGGTCTTCAGACCCACAATACGAGTAAATAGAATAATTTTATTACAATTATAATAAAACTATTTAAACATATATAATTATTAAATATATTATGCGTACCTATGCTATATTAACTGGAATCTTAATACATAAATTTTTTAGTATATTTTATCCAGCAGAATATGAACTAACATTAAATTATTGCGAATATAAACTAACACAAATAAAAGAAGTTTTAGAACCACACTTGATAAATTTAGGGTTTAATATAATGTATTATTATAGCTGTTTACAAATTCGTTTTAATAAAATTAAATTGATGGTTAGCCCATTATTAAAAAATGATACACAAAATCAAAATCCTAAACAAAAAACAAAATTCTTTAGTATATATAAAGATGGGGGTATAGTTAGTCAATCATTTATAGATAATGATATTTTAGATGAATTGATAAAAATATATGGGGAATCAAAAAATAACTATTTATTAATCATTTCTCAAGAAAATCCTGATTCTAAACAAATAAATAAAATCCATTACACATATTTTCCAAAATCAATAGAAGATTATAAACATTCTAATCTACGATTTTTTTCAATTGAACTAACATATAACGATGAAACATATCAAATTGAACTAATTAATAATAAACATAATCATTATATTGTAAGTAATATATTAGACAAACATTTTTTTCAATATTATTTAACAAATGTTTTAAAGGTAAGTATAGATAATAATTCATTTAATTATAATGTATCAATTATTGATCATAATGTAAATATCATTCACCTAACACCAAACGACTATTTGATTATAAAGGAAGACAATTATGAAATAGTAAAAACAAATGTTAAAAAAACTAATAGCGATGATAATATCGGCCTTGTATACAACAATGACAATAACAAGAATAAGGATAATGATAAGAATACAGAAGAAATAGAGGATAAAAGTAACTCTAGCCCAGATAATTATAATAAAAATGATAAAGAACAATTATTATACGAATAAAAATAATTAATATTATTAAAATAATATAAAAAAATTGAATTAATATAAGTATGATGGACCCATTACATACTGTTTCTACAATGGCTACTGCAAGTAATTCTGAACAACCTATTGAAGTATATAAATTAAAGAATAAGTGGAATTTATGGGCACATTTGCCTCAAGATCCAGATTGGACCGTAAAAGGTTATAAGAAGATTATTCAATTTAAAACAATTAAAGAAGCAGTTGGTATTACAGAAATGCTTCCAGAAGGATTAATAAAAAACTGTATGTTATTTATTATGAAGGATGGTATTTCCCCTATGTGGGAAGATCCAAAAAATAGAAATGGGGGTTGTTTCTCATATAAAATTGCTAACAAAAATGTGGCCGAAGTTTGGAGAGACCTTACCTATGTTCTAATTGGAGAAACTATAAGTTCTAATATACCATTTGTAAACAGTGTAACTGGGATTACCATTTCACCTAAAAAAAATTTCTGTATTGTTAAAATTTGGATGACCAATTGTGACCATCAAAATCCACAAGTAGTAACAAGTGATGTAAAATATTTGGTTCCACAAGGTTCTTTGTTTAAAAAGCACACGCCTGAATTTTAGATAATATATAATAAATAATTTAGAATATAAACTATTTAAACATTTTTATTAAATAAAATATAATGAAGTATCCTTTTATTTTATTTTTTCGTAATGATGATTATAATTTTATAGATGATATATTGATAGGACATTCTAGCAAATTAAATTGTACATTACATATAATTAATAAAAAAACACAACTAAATAAGTTTTATAAAGAAATTTATCCTATATTGATTGTATTTGGTAAAAATCCAGAAGAATATAAAGATGATTTAATGGAAATTACAAACTCAAATTTATCCAAACGTATTTTATATATTACTGAATTTACGTCTGTTGAATGGTTTAATAATTTAGTAAATTGTTTTTATATTAATATTTGTAATTTAGAACGTATTAATACTCGTCCCAAATTTTCGGTTTTTACACCATCATTTAATTCATTTGAAAAAATTCTTAGGGCGTTTAATAGTTTAAAGTCTCAGACACTAACAAATTGGGAATGGGTAATAATGGATGATTCTCCTGATGATAAAAATTTTCAATATTTACGAAAACAGTTATCCAATGATTTCCGTGTAAGATTATATAGAAGATTTGAAAATAATGGCTATATTGGGAATGTTAAAAATGAAGCAGCGAGTTTATGTAGAGGACAATATGTTTTAGAATTAGACCACGATGATGAGGTGTTACCATTTGTTTTAAAAGAATCAGCGGAATTGTTTGATGCAAATAATGAAATAGGATTTATTTATATGGATTTTATTAATTTATATGAGGATGGAACTAATTTTTCTTATGGAAATCATATATGTAAAGGATATGGATCATATTATTGTCAAAAATATAATGATAAATGGGTTTATGTTTATAATACGCCAAATATAAATAATATAACTCTTAGCCATTTAGTTTGTTGCCCTAATCACCCAAGAATTTGGAGAAGAGATACTCTTTTAAAAATAGGAAATTTTTGTGAATATTTACCAATTTGCGATGACTATGAAATTATTTTAAAAACAGCGGTTAATACAAAAATAGCAAAAATACATAAAATGGGGTATGTTCAATATATGAATAATGAAAATAATAACTTTTCTTTGATACGAAATGCTGAAATTAATCGTATTGGTCCAGAATATATTAGTCCAATATATTATAATGCGTTGGATATTCATAATAAAATGAAAAGTTTGGATGCATATGAAGATGAAAAATATATAACTGAACATCCTATTATATGGCAACGTGATTCACAAAGTTATACACATAAATTTTGTAATTTGATAGTAAATAATGATTATAAAAAACAATTTTGTATTATTGGGATAGATGGTTTAATAAAACATATAGATAGAATAACGGAATTATATAAGGATTTAGAAAATGACTTTATCGTTATTGAAAATAAATGTACTATTGAATATTTATGGTCAAGGCTAAATTCTCTTGGCTTTGATAGAATGAAATGTTATGTATTATTTGATGAACCAGAAGAACGACTAGTTAATTATTTTAAATTATGTTATCTTTCAACTAACAACTATGAAATAATTAATTCCGATATACAAAAATTAAATTATAATTCACTTCATAACGAAAGACATAAAGTGATGAACTCAATAACAAAAATATATTATCGTTATTTAGAAATAGGAGTTGAAAATGGTTATACATTTTCGAATACACAATTTTTACATAAGGTTGGAGTAGACCCTGATCCAAAATGCGAGGATGTCAAATATGGAGAAATTCATAAATGTACTTCAGATCATTTTTTTGAAAATATAAATATTAAAAATAAGCCAAATATTAAAGACGAAAAATCTATTGATTATATTGATTATATTGAAAAATTAAAACTATATAATTTTGATGTAATATTTATTGACGGGATGCATCATTGTGAGAATGTATTAAGAGATTTTAATAATAGTATTAATATCTTAACAAAAGATGGGATTATTTTTATCGATGATTGCATTCCGTTAAATTATAATGAACAATTAAAAATTCCAGTAAAACATTATTACGAGAATAATATACTTAAATATGGAGAAGAATGGACTGGAGATGTATGGAAATTTGTGTATCATTTATTAAAAAATTATAGAGATAAATTTGAATTTAGTTATTTTCATAATATCAATTATAGAGGTATTATTAGTATTCGAGTCAAAGAAGTGTTTAAAGTGGATGTTAGTTATGATGAATTAAATAGTTATAATTATTTTGAACATTTTAATGATTATTTATCATTGTTTTCTATAAATAAAATTATATAATATATATATGAAAAATAAATATTTAAAAACGCATTATTAAATATTTATATGGGATTTTTTGTAAATGGAAAAAATGCAACTGTATGTTTAAATATGATTGTTAAAAATGAATCACATATTATTGCAAATACGTTGGAAAAACTGTGTAACAAGATATTTTTTGATTATTGGGTTATCTGTGATACAGGTTCAACTGATAATACACCAAACATCATTCAAGATTTTTTTGAAAAAAAAGGAATAAAAGGAGAATTATTTCATGATGATTGGCTCAATTTTGCTCATAATCGTACATTAGCATTACAACGAGCATATAATAAAACAGATTTATTATTAGTATTTGACGCCGATGATGAAATAGTTGGAGATATTCGTATTCCTACAGATATACTATTTGACGAATATCAGTTTCAATTTGGTTCATCTTCAGGCACAAGTTATGTTAGAACTCTTATGATTAATAACCATAAACAATTTGAATACTTATCAGTGATTCACGAATTTATAACGTGTAAAGAAGAAGGAAATACGACGTGTGTAATTAATGGAGATTATTATGTAGTTTCTGGAAGAACTGGTAACAGAAGTTTAGACCCTGATAAGTATTTAAAAGATGCGTTAATTCTTGAAAAAGCATATACCGAAGCTATAAAAAATAAGGATGATTTGTTTCATCGCTACGCATTTTATTGTGCAAATAGTTATAAAGATTGTGGTAAAAATGAAGAAGCGATTAAATGGTATAAAATAACGATTGGTCACGAAAAACAATGGAATCAAGAAAAATATATGTCTTGTATGAGTTTATATGAATGTTATAAAGCATTAAATCAAATAGAAAACGGTTTTTTTTATTTAGTTCAAGCATTTAAATATGACACTGAAAGAGTTGAATGTTTATACCCTTTGTTAGTTCATTATTGTTGTAATGATATGAATCGAGTAGCTTATAATTATTATTTAAATATAAAGGATTTTTATGAGAATAGATATTTACATACGAATATGTCGACAAAATTATTCTTATCAAAAGATGTGTATAATTTTTATGTTCCATATTATATGATTTTAATTGCAGATAAAGTTCAAGATTTTAAATGTGTTGTAAAAATGTATGAAATTGTATTTACAAAAAAACAAAATATGTTTGATGTTTGGTATATTAAAAACCTATTATATAATTTACAATTCTTCCTACAACACGTTCCAATAGAAAATACTGAATTTATACCATTAGCAAATGATTATATAAAGTTTATTTATCAAAATGGGGTTAAATTACAAGAATGTGATTTCTTAACAAACCCTGTATATTCGAAATTTGGAATACTTTTGGATGATTATATTATTAAAGAAGTAACTTCAAAACCTCAAACCTTTTCAAAAGAGGAATGTTCTAGGTCAAAAAATATATTAATTTATACAGGATTTTTAAATTTTGATTGGAATTATAGTTATATGAAAAATAATGCGCTAGGTGGTTCTGAAAAAGCTGTGATATATCTATCCCAATGTTTTCCAAAAGATTACACTATTTATATTTGTGGACATGTAAAAAATGAAACAGTGGATAATATTCACTATATAAATTTAAATGAACTAACAAATTTAATAAATTCTATTCCATTTCATACACTAATAGTATCAAGATATATTGCATTTTATGAGATGTTTAAAGGGTGTTCTTTTTATCAATCGTTTATTTGGGCACACGATGTGTCATTATTGCCTTATGGTTGCAACTTAAATGAAACTGCCATTGTAAAAAAATGGAATAATTATATTGATGGATGTATATGCTTAACAGAATGGCATAAAAAAGAATTTGTTAATAAATACCCTCAACTAAAAGATAAAATAACATTGATTAATAATGGAATTGATATTAACAGTTTTTCTAATATTGAAACTAACAACAAAATAAAAAACAAGTTTATTTATTCATCAAGACCTGACAGAGGATTAAATATTTTATTACAATTATGGCCGCGCATTTTGGAAAAAATACCAGGAGCAACACTGGTTATTTCTTTTTATGGAGAATTTCCAACAAATGAGGAGGGAATAATGCTTAAAAATATTATTGATAATAATAGTAGTATTCAATACTTGGGTAAGTTAAATACTGAACAATTATATAATGAAATGGCTTCATCTGAATATTGGTTGTATCCAACACATTGGTCTGAAACATCGTGTATAACCGCGTTAGAAATGTTAATGTCGGAAGTTATTTGTTTGTATTATCCAGTAGCTGGACTTGTAGATACAATGGATAAATTTGGGTTACAAGTTCAATCTGGAACAGAAATAGACACTATTGTTAGTTTAACAGAAGAAGAAGAACAAAAGCAACTATTAAGAAAAAATGGGAGAGAATATGCGGAACAATGCTCATGGGAAAATAGATTTAAAAAAGGTTGGAATAATATGTTATTTAAACCTAATAATGATAATGATATTGATATTGATATAAAAAAACGAATATATGAATTATATGATATTGGGGTCATACCAAAAAATCACATTGATTTTCTAAAAACAATATCAGTTGATTTTACACCTAAAATAATATATGATATTGGTTCTAATGTTTTATCATGGACAAGAGAAACTAAAAAAATATGGCCCAACTCAGAAATAATTGCATTTGATGCAGTAGAAAACATAGAATTTTTATATAAAGAACATAATATAAAATATCATATAGGAGTGTTAAGTAAAGAAGACAATTCGATTGTTCGTTTTTATGAAAATGTGAATCATCCTGCTGGAAATTCTTATTATAAAGAAATAGGACATAGCATGTCAAATGATTTGTATCCTGAAAATAAATATGCCGAAAAAGTTACACACACTTTATCAACTGTAGTTAACAAACAAAATTTTAGTTTTCCAGATTTAATAAAAATAGATGTTCAAGGTGCTGAATTAGATATTATTATGGGTGGACTAGATGTAATTAATAGAGCGAAATACTTAATAGTTGAATTACAAGACACTCAATATAATAAAGGCGCCCCTTTGGCTAACACAACAATTTCTTTTTTGGAAAATAATGGATGGGAACTAATAGCTCCAAAATTTTGTGATAATGGACCAGATGCGGATTATTGTTTTAAAAATATAAGATATGATAGTAACCTAAAATGGGCGTTTTTAATACCTCAATGGTTTATAAATAATATTTTAGATGATTATTTTGATAATTTGAAAACAATATACAATCTTATATACACAAAAGATATAGAAGAATTAAAGGCATTTAACCCTACAAAAGTGACATTTGTATATGAATTTAATGATACTATGTTAAATTATTGCAACTATAACAATATTGAAGTGTCTCTTTTTAATACCGAACCTTTAACAATAACTGACCGTTTACAACACACTCTTAATCATTATAATAAAATTAATAATATAAAAATTTATGATTATAGCAAATCAAATATTAAAGTATTAAATGAAAATGGAATTATAAATACGGAGTATTTGCCATATATAATTACCAAAGAAGAAAACGCATTTTTAAAAGAACTCAATGATAGTACTGAAAAAATATATGATTTTGCAATTATTTCACACGACAACCCGATTAGTTGTATAAGAAGAGTAAATATTGTCAATTTTTTAACGGCAAATGGATATAAAGTACATATAATATGTAATCTTTGGAAAAAAGAACGTGACATAGAATTAGCAAAATGTAGAATTGTTTTAAATATTCATGGACAATATATTAATACACCGTCAAATATTTTTGAACATTTAAGATGTGATAGATTATTAGAATCTGGATTTACAATTTTATCAGAAGACAATTATTGTTTAGACCCGTTATATATAGAAAAATATAAACACAATTTAAAAATTATAAAATACGATGATTTTTTTAATTTAGATACTTATAAAAATTTGAAATGGTTAAAATTAGAAAATGATAATTTTTGTAAACTTGTGAACACCGACAATTTATTTAATTGTAAAAGAAAAAATATTTGTTTTATTCATAGTTGTTATTTAGAAGATAAACAACTGAAACGTCTTGATTATTTAATTAATAAAATTAAAAATACTGGTTTAATACATCATCTTGAAACAATTTATATTAATAATATAGGTATTCCAATAAAAGAAAACATATATGGTGATAAATTTAACATTTGTAATTATTCTGATAATATAAAATTATATGAAATACCAACTATTAATAAAATACACCAATTTTCTTTAGAAAATTCTAATTGTAATATACTATATTTACATACCAAAGGCATTAGTTTCGACGATAATAATAAAAAAGAAAAT
>Ga0315900_10001706_pt1 | contig 34825 bp, 25 predicted proteins | sample LakEriMetagenome_FD_203521 | JGI IMG/M metagenome (GOLD analysis project Ga0315900, IMG submission 203521) | Freshwater fungal communities from buoy surface, Lake Erie, Ohio, United States - Buoy 12 MA114 | ecosystem: Environmental > Aquatic > Freshwater > Lake > Lake biofilm | place: USA: Lake...
ACAGTGGTTTGATGTGCAGCACGAAATTGACTTAGACAACAACTTGATGTCTTTGACGATTAATGGCACTTTGGTTAAGAAGATGTCTTATCCAAAGAATCTAGGTGGTATTGATTTCTATGGTACAAATGGTAACACATTGTATTATTTAGATGATGTTGAGTATATCCAATTACCAGCAATTGTATTCAATGCAGACGGTTGCGGTACCGCAGTGGATATCACCGCTGCAACGGGTAATGCACCAGGAGTAGTAACTACTGTTGGACCATACGACATTACAACAGCAACGTTGGATCCAAGTGATCCAACTGCAGGGATTGACTGCCACTTTGGAGCAGATCCACTTCAGAATACACACTGGTTTACATTCGTTGGTGATGGTAACACCTACAACATCAAGTCAAAAGCTTGCGGTGGCACTCCAATCGCTGACAATGATACTCAATTTGCATTGTACAGTGGCGATTGTGGCAACCTAGTACCAGAGGCTTGTAACGATGACGTTTCTGGTTCTGACTTGAGCTCTACCATTACGTTTGTTGCTGAGGCTGGCGTTACTTACTACTTGATGGTGGACTCTTACAATGGCTTGAACGGTACTTACTGTTTGGATATCCAGCAGTTTGCATCTGTTGATTGCAGCCAAGGTCAGGTTGGAGCCAACTCTTTGAACAACGATGGTTTCCTTTGCTTCGGTGATAACCTGACAGGTTTGATGGCTGTGGATCCAGCTTCTTACACTATTCCTAACGAGGGTCCGATTGCGGGTCATATCTGGTGTATTTCAACTGAGCCATTGTCTCCAAATGTTTGGCCTGGAACTATCCCTGGCATTGCTTCTACTACAGCAAGTCCGAACGTAATTTTGGTTAACCTACCAAACGATGGTTCTGCATTCCCTCCAGGGGTTTACTACTTGACTTCTGTTGTAGTGGGTGGTGGTACCTTGATTGATCCAGCTGGAGTTTCTCGTATTTTCAATATCAATATCGATGGTGGATGCTTCTATGTTGGTGAATCTCATCAGCTTACTATTCTACCAGAATTGGAGCCAATTGTTGCGTTCTCCTTCTCTTCTCCTGGATCAACTCCTGGAAATGTGAATATTGAAATTGAGGCTGCTGGTGGTTTACCTGGTGCGTTAGAAGATCCTTCTTTGTACCAGTTTAACTGGAGCAATGGATCTACTTCCTCTAGTCTTACAAACGTTCCAAACGTAGCTTATACCGTTACGATCAGCGATCCATCTGGATGTGCAGATGACTTTGTATTGGACATCACAGTTGGAACTACGGATCCAGCATCTGTTAAGTCATTGAGCTTGACGCCGAATCCAACTACTGGCTTGTTGAATGTAAATATGTCGTTACAGCAGGCTGCTGATGTTCAGATTGAGGTTGTTAACACCCTTGGTCAAGTAGTTAGCACGCTACAGGCTGGTAAAACTACGAATGTAAATCAGGTAATTGACCTGAGCACAGCTGCTCCAGGAATGTACACGGTTCGTGTTCGTATGGATAACCAGACTGCTGTTCGTCGCATTGCCGTACAGCGATAGTATAGGAGTCACCCTATTATTGGTGAAATATAAAAATGGGCCATCTCTGTGTTTACAGAGGTGGCCTATTTTTGTGTAAGCACTCCAAAAAAAAGTCCCGATAATTCAGGGTTAGCTGAAATCGGGACGGGGAATTTTTAATTTCTTGTGGGTGGTAGGGAGGTGAAGTAGTTTTGTTTATTTACTGAGTTCGCTTTTCAGCGTTGGTGATTAGGAGTTTTTATCTTTTATTAACAGGCGAAAACCATTTCCATGAATATTAGCAATTTCAATATTGGGATCTTTTGAGAGGTATTTTCGGAGTTTTGTGACAAATACATCCATGGATCGAGCAGTGAAATAGTTGTCCTCATTCCAAATTTTAGTGAGGGCTTCGGAGCGAGGCATTACGTCATTTAAGTATTTACAGAAGAGTCGTAAGAGTTCTGCTTCTTTAGGACTTAGCTTCCATTGGTTTTCATCCTGTTGATCTATGGTGCCATTATAGGTAAGAATCCGAAGAGGATAGTTGAAGTGGTATTCGCCGAAGATAAACTCTTTTTGGTCATCTTTGGGGTCCGGTTGTTTGGTAGACCGCTTTAGAATGGCCTGAATTCTGTATAGAAGCTCCTCCGAGTTAAAAGGCTTGGGTATGTAATCGTCTGCGCCTAGTTTGAAGCCATGTAAGACATCTTCTTTCATGGTTTTTGCCGTTAGGAATATTATTGGCACCTCTTGATTGCGCTCCCTGACCTCTTTTGCAAGTGTAAAACCGTCTTTTTTAGGCATCATCACGTCAAATATACAAAGGTCATAGGGCGATTTTTTGAATGCCTCTATGCCCTGTACTCCGTCTGTTGCGAGTGTAACAGCATAGTCATGCATTTCAAGATAGGAGCGCAGTACGTCTCCAAAATTTTGATCGTCCTCAACCAGAAGTATTTTATGTGTGGTGTTTGACATAGAGATGAGCCAGATGTTAAAAGAAATGAATAACGTTTGTAATGGTCCATTCCGTATGTAAGGGACTGATAATTATTTTACAAAGTTAATTTTGTTGATAGTCGGAAGACTAGATTTTGACGCCAGTCTGGGGATGACCAGTAGCCAAGTCGGTAGTAGGATGCAAATCCAAGTCCAATCCAACCAACATCTAGATAATTGACTCGAAGAATATTATCGAGTTGTAGTCCCCCTTCTTGATATGGCTGCTTCATCGAGGTGAAGGCTATTGTAGTATGTTCTTGTGGATTAGAGAGGGTTCCGATCGCCATATTGTAAACAATTGTCAAGAAGGGTGCTGAATAGGTGTGTTGGTAAATAACGGGTCCAATTTCTTGGGCTATGAACAGGTTTAGGAATCTGTCATGCAAGAATAGCGTATCAGGCAGGGCTTGGTACGTTTGGCTAATATTGATACCGCGGTAGCTTTCACCAATTTGGTTTTGGGAAAACAGTTTTGCCAGGGGTAAAGCCCCTTTGGCTACGCCACCTTCCAAACGCCATTGAAGGTAGCCAACTCGTTGAATGAAGTAGGACTGGTAGGCTGAGAAGACAAATCGATTATAGGGTCCTTCTTGCCATTTTCCAACAGAATTTGCTAATTCGATTACTGGTAAGCGGTTGATAGCAACCGGGTTGCCAAGGAAAGGCCTATTTACTTCTCCCCAAGCGAAACGAAACGTTGTAGTTGCTTCCAGAAATGAAAACTGGTGGGTGAGTTGGTTATCCTTTGTGAGGAACGAGTAGGTGTATCCAGCTGGTTTTAGATCCTGTTTTCGGAGATGGAGGCCAGCGGTAATGGATTTTTGTATTCTAGAAGAAAACTGAAGTGAGATTTCGTCTAGTTGGTCCATCCGCAGAGCGTATAGTCTTCGGTTTAAGATGGTGGTTTTTCCGAGCTCATAAATAGTTCCGGGTTCTTCGATGTCTCTTTTATAGGCTAGCTTTACTTGAGTTTGTTGATTGCGGTTCAATCTCCACAAGCCATAGGCATTGTATTTCATTTGTTTATCGAGGTAGCCATAACCGATTTCTGCACCCCACTCAACAGCTCGTTGAAGGCGTAGGGGTTTTGATTGTGCATTGGTAATCGCACTACCGATTCGGATGCCTTCATATTCGTTTAACTGTATAATTCGATCAAGGCGAATGCCAACAGGTTCTATTATTGGCCATATTCCGCTGGACAATGCATTGACTACTTTTGACCATCTATCTAGTTTAAGGGCATCCCCTAGACTATCCACTTTATGGTAGGTGTTATGTCCTTTGATAGAGAGGGGTTCATGTGTTCTCCAAGGAGACCAGATAGTTGAATCTCTTGGGTCGCCCTTTTGTGTCAGCAGAATGGGTTGTTCTTGGTTAAAGTCTTTGGGTTTCAGGTCTGGGAATAGATTGACTTGAGAAATATAGCTATGTCCGGCCAGTTTGATCCCCATTTCTGGGGCAGGGTATTTGGCGGCTATCAGCTCGAAGTTCAATTGTAGTGGGAACCATCTTCCTGCGTGGTTGGGCAGGTTTGATTCTATAAAAGTGTAGGCTTGCTCTATTTTCATGTCTAGGTTTTCGGTCCCGAATGCGGGGCTTGCCGAAACATGTTGGATGGCATATTGATTAGAGTTGAGGTGAAGGACGCCCTTCAGGCCTACAAACACCCTACCCTTTTTGGGTTTGAAGGAAATAACCCAGATGGTATCCTGGTAATTATAAATGGTATCCTCAATATTAAAGAAATAAAGTTTAGTGCTTCCTGGGGAAAGTGGGGTAATAAATTTTTTGCCCATGACAGGAAGAAAATCTCCGTAGAGCGAAAATGGCTGAATAGCGTTTGCGAGTGCCACTAGTTCTGCATTTTTTAGCCCGCTAATACGATTATGGAGGACATTTTCTTGAAGCAGATTTGGGTTAAGGAAGTTTCGCTCTGTTACACTTTCCATGATTAGGAGGTGCTGATTTTGCATCATTAACTCCATTTTTTCAATATTTTCTTGGCTTTCTTTGTTTTTTTTGCCTCCGGAAATTGCTTTAGCATTGGGAAGCAGATCAATGGTCATTTTGCTGTAGGTCTTGCACGAATAAGCATTATTTCTTTCAGGGTTATTTTGGTGCCGGTTTTTTACAGCCCTTTTCATCAGCCTGTCTGCTGGATTTTCACCAGCAATAATATCTACCGTTTCTAGTATTAATTTAGAAGGGCTAAGTAGGACGGTAAGAGGCCTGTTCATTTCTGGCTCTAGTATTGTTTTTTCCTCGAATCCCACATAACGAAAGGTAATGGAGGTGCATGCAGATGTGAGTAAGGTTTTAAACCGTCCATCAATATCAGAAAACAACACTTTTTCACTTTCTGCCTTGAGTAGAATACTTACAAATGCGAGTGGTTCACCATCTGGGTCTGTAATTCTACCTTCTATCCAGCTTTGTGTTTTTCCGATGGTGGGTGCTAGAAATAAATGAATTAGGAAAATTTTTATAAGTAGTTTCATTCTACCGACTTTTAACGATCAATTGATCTGAAGTGCCTTACAAAAGTAGGTAGATTTTTAACCTGAATTGCTACAACTGGAGTCGTTTTAGTATTCTGTAAACATACAATTGAGTGTAATAAGTGCTTGAATGTTGTTAGTGGCGTACCTTTGTTATGCGATATGGACACAGATAAGCAGCAAAAATTGACGTTAGCACGATTGGCGGGTGAGCCAGAGGTGTTTTTCTCTATACAGGGTGAAGGGAAGAGCCAGGGGCAGCCTTCTATTTTTGTTAGGACCTCGATGTGTAATTTACATTGTATTTGGTGTGATACAGACTACACCTGGAATTGGACGGGCACTCGTTTTAAGCATGAGAATGATCGACTGCCGGGTTATAAGAAGTTTGAAAAATCAGCGTGGACAGCTGATTTAAGTATTGCGGAGACGGTTGAATTAATACGGCGTTTTCCCTGCAAAAACCTTGTGCTAACAGGAGGAGAGCCCATGTTGCAGCAGGCTTCGTTAGTGGAACTGATGAGGGCGTTGAGAGCGGTCGATTTGGGATATTGGTTTGAGGTAGAGTCTAACGGTACCATCGTTCCATTGCCAGAATTTGATGCTTTAATTGATCAGTATAATATTTCACCGAAGTTAGCCAATAGTGCTAATTCCCAATCTTTAAGAGAGAAGCCTAAGGCTTATCGGTTTTTTTCAGAAAGTTCGAAGGCGCATTTTAAGTTTGTTATTGCGGAGCGCCAAGATTTGGAGGAGGTACTCGAGTTGGCAAATCGATATTCTATTGCATCTAGTAAAGTGTGGTTGATGCCGGAGGCAACTTCTCGTCCTGCTTTGTCAAAAAAGAGGCAGTGGTTAGTGGAGGTTTGTAAGGAGAGATCTTTTAGGTACACAGATCGGCTTCATGTGGAGATTTGGGGTAGTAAAAAGGGGGTTTAGAGTATGTTGGCTATTCTTCTGGTAAGATGATTTTTTCTCGGGCGCCAAATTCTTTTCCATAAAGTTGAAAGAGCAGGATTAGCATTGAAACCATTATAGGTCCGAAGACGAATCCGATAAACCCGAATAACTTAAGTCCTGCGATTACGCCGAATAGGGTGACGAGCGGGTGGGCGTTCCCAATTTTTTTAAGTACCCACATGCGCGCGATATTATCAACAGATCCAAGTACAATAAAGCCATAGAGGAGAATAAACGTGGCTACGCCAGGATGTCCATTTGCCATTTCAATTAGGGAGAGTGGAATATAAGCTAAAGCAACGCCAAATACAGGAAGCATACCGGCAAGCATAGTGATTACGAACCACATTATTGGCTCTGGAATTCCCACCACCAGGTAAGCGATGAAGCCAAACAGTCCTTGAACGATACCCATTAAAGGTATTCCTAGTGCATTGGAGACGACGAGGTCGTGCAGTCGTTCGCGGACATATTGCTCACTTTCTGGTCGAAGTGGCAGCCATTCGAAGAAGCGACGTTCCATTTGTTGACCTTCGGCTAGCATAAACCATAAGATGAAATAGGCAACTAGAAGGGAAAGAATGCCTGCCAGAGAAGCACTTACGGCGCCGGATAGTTCTGTTACACCCCAGTTGGTCATCTTTTGGAGCATCTCTGGTGTTAAAACGGTAATATGGTATTTGGCTTCTAGCTCATGAACAATTTTCTCAATGGTATTTAGGACTTCCGGCGAGTGTTCCAATGCGGGTAAAATTCGGGAGACCAAGATTTGGAACACTGCGTTTACGGGTAGTAAAACCAAGATGATGGAGCAGAGAAGTAAGGTGGCGGCCGCCAGTTTGGGGTTCCATTTTTTTTGGGAAACGAGAAAAAAGAGGGGTTTTCTTAGCAACACATAGAGTGTATAGGCGCCGAGGAATGCAGGTAGGAAAAACTTGAGCTGTAAGAAGAGCAATGCAAGAAGTGCTCCGATAATCAGAAGCAAGAATAATTGTCTTAGTGCTTTACCTGGCAGGGCATCCATAAGCTAAGGAGTTAAAAATGAGCTTTTTGATTGGTGTAAATGTATTCACACCGCAAGGTTTCCGATGTAAAAATGCAAAAAATGTTTGAAAGTCATAGTTAAGACTTTGTAGGGGCGATATATGAGGGGTTTTTTGATTCGTTAAAGTAGGTAGATAAGAAGGGGGCTGTGTTGAGGGAATAAAAAAATGGCCCTTTACAAGATATCTTGAAAGGGCCATTTAGTAACGTGATCTCGATGGGACTCGAACCCATGACTCCTTGATTAAAAGTCAAGTGCTCTACCGACTGAGCTACGAGATCAACCTATGCTTGTTAAAAGCGGGGCAAAGGTAAGGCGATAATGATTTAACTGCCAAATTTTTTCAATAAAAAAATCCAAAAATTATTTGGTCACAGTGATAGGAAACTAATTCAAAGCAATTTTCGTTTTGATTAGTAATGTTGGAAAGTTCATGGACGGCTGTTCGCTATTTCGGTGGAGGAGTGTTTGAAAGTAGTATTGAATTAATACAGTTGTATAAAGAACACCGGCGTACCTTTGTTATTCATTCATCGAGGCCTTTGGTGGTTTTGTAAAATCAATTTGAACATGGAAAGTAAAAGACAAAAGCAAGTGGGTGAGCTAATTCGCCGATACTTTAGTACCATATTAACGGAAGAGGGGAGTTTGATCTATGGCAGGGATAAGCTTGTTACGGTGACCAATGTCCGGATGACCCCTGATTTATTATTGGCCAATATTTACATTAGTGTGTACGGTACGGAATTGAAGCAAGAGGTAATATTGGAGTTAGAGGATAATATTCAGCATTTGTCTCAGGCTTTGGTAAGGAAGATTGGTAAGCAGTTGCGGCGTATGCCTGAGATTCGCTTTCACTTGGATGATACGGTGGATGAGATGTACCGCGTTGCGAATTTGCTTAATCGGATATCGGACGAGCAGGGCTAGTGTTTTAACTTTGCGCTACGTTTTTAGAGGTTGATTTTGCGTTAGCAATCTTTTTCATGGTTTTGACGGGGATTGCCACGCATTTTTTTTCCATGTAGTCTAGTACGTCTAACAGGATTGCTCTGGACGTATCGTCCAAGTGGTTGATCTTTTCTGCGAAGACATTTTCAATGGCATGGGACTTTACCTGTTTTATTTCAGCGATCATGGGGTGAAGCATTTTTTCTACTTGACGCTGGTGCCATTCTTGTCTGAACAGGTTCATTTTTTCATTCAATAGGAGCATTCCCTTTTGGCGAGCTGCTTCTCTGTGTGCGAGGTTTTCTTCTGCAACCTGTTTGAGATGCTCTATTTCGATGAAATGAACATTCTTTTTGTTGGCTACCTCTTTAGATACATTATTGGGGACAGAGAGATCCACAACGGTGTACTCGTTGGATGAGTTGCCTGTGAGGTTGTTAAAGAGTTTATCTGTGATAATGGGTTCAACGGAGCTGGTACAAACAACGAGCGCTTTGAATGGCAGGGTGTATGTGTTGAGGTCATTTAGGCTGTACGCTTCACCTTCTTCAAAGTAGGAAGCTAGAACAGCGGCTTTTTGTACGGTTCTATTGAATATTGTTACTTTTTTATATCCGTCCTTGATTAAGAATTTAACGAGTAGTTTGTTGGTTTCTCCAGCGCCTACCAGGACGAGGTGATCTTTTGGTGTAATTCCTTTTCTTTGGAGCATTGCATAGGACAATGCTACGACAGAGAGTGCTTTTTCGCCGATTCCGGTTTCATTAAAAACTTGTTTGGAGACCTCGATTGCTTGTTTCATTAATAGCCGGTAATGATCGGCTGTTAGTCCCCATTTTGCGCATTTTTCATAAGACTCTCTCATTTGGCGAACGATTTCGCGTTCTCCGACGACTAGACTATCCATAGAAGAGGTTACTTCGAACAGGTGTCGAACGGCATCTCCGCCATGGTATACTTGTGTTTTTTGAGCGAGTTGGTGGAGATTTTCTTTTTTTTGCGGTTGAAGGAGGTGAAGAATGGTTGTTATGGCTGGTTGGGTATTCGCGGTGGTTGAGTCATACCAAGCGAGGATGATTCTATTGCAGGTGGCTGTCCAAAACAACTCTTCCCATCCCATTTCGGTCTTAATTAACTGTAGAACGGTTGGCAGGGCATTGGAATCCGGGATAAGTTGGCCTATTTCCTCGAGGCGGGCAGTTCGGTGCGTAATTGTGAAAAGATGATAACCTTCCAGCATATTATGAAGTAACTCAGTTTTAGCCTGCAAAATTAGGTTTACGGCCACAGTACATTGTCACTTGAATGTCAAGGCCCAAACACCAACCTAATTTAGAAAAGGTCCAAACAGCAGTTGCGATTTATGTAAATTACCTTTAGAAGGAGCTACCTTTGTGGGGTTATGACGGAAAAACAGAAGGCTTACTTATCGCTTCATTTTTGTGTATTAATTTGGGGGTTTACCGCTATTTTGGGTAGATTAATTCAAGTGTCTGCTTTGCCGTTGGTGTGGTGGAGGGTGGTGCTTTGTGTTGGCTTATTGATTTGGCTTGTGCCGGCAACACAGCGCCGATTGATTGGGGGCCGACAAGCGGTTCGGTTATTAGGTATTGGTGCGATGATTGGGGTTCATTGGATTTGTTTTTATGGTGCGGTGAAGTTGTCGAACGCGTCCGTTGCAGTGGCGAGCATGGCGATGACTACGTTATTTGCATCTTTCACAGAGCCGATGATTTTGAATAGGAGGATAATATGGTATGAGTTGGGTTTGGGAATTCTGATTTTGCCGGGCATGGTATTGATGGTGGGAGACCTTGATTGGGGGATGAAGACCGGCTTTGGGGTGGGGGTTTTGGGGGCATTTATTGCAGCGGTTTTTACGGCGTTTAACAAGCGGGAGATTGATATGAGTCCTCCTCCCCCATTGGCCATGAGTTTATATGAGTTATCGGGTGCTGTGTTGATTACTACTCTTTCATTGGTAATTGTTCAGCCCTCGTGGGAGCGTATTTGGCCAGTGGGACTAGACTGGGCCTGGTTGTTATTATTGGCTTGGGTATGTACGTTGCTTCCGCATTATTTGACATTGAAGGCGATGCGTCACATCAGTGCGTTTGCCACTAATTTGACGATTAACCTTGAGCCGGTTTATGGAGTTTTATTGGCGATGGTCATTTTTCAGGAGAACAAAATCTTACCTCCTAATTTTTACATAGGTGTTGTTATTGTTTTGGTTGCTGTTTTTAGTCATCCATTTTTAAAGCGTTGGTTGGATCGGGCGGTGTAGACATACTAACTTTGTTAGCTTGAATTGTGATTTCATTTTGAATCAATGAATAAAAGGTGTTCTTTTGCATTGACATTCAACAGGACGACAGAGTTATGGTAAAACCGTTTTCTTTATTTACAGATTTTGATATTGCATTGTATCAAGCCGGGAAGCATTTTCGGCTATATGAGAAAATGGGTAGTCATTGTGTTGAGCAGGATGGCAGGAAGGGTGTTTACTTTGCTGTTTGGGCTCCAAATGCAAAGCGTGTTAGTGTTACGGGTGATTTTAACGGATGGAATCCAAATTCACACGTATTACTTCCACGCTGGGATAATAGTGGTATATGGGAGGGGTTTATCCCTGCGATTGGGCATGGTGTGGTTTACAAGTATCATATTACGATGCATAATGGGGCGGCATTAGACAAGGCTGATCCTTTTGCCCGAAAATATGAGACCCCGCCACGAACGGCGAGCATTGTTTGGGATCAGACTTATTCTTGGGGTGACGCAGCATGGATGGAGAGGAGGGTTGCTTCAGCAGGAGATGCTCGACCTTGGTCGGTTTACGAGGTTCATTTGGGGTCTTGGAAAAAGATTTTGGAGGATGGTAATCGGTCTTTAAATTATCATGAGTTAGGAGATGAGTTGGTAAATTATGTAAAGGGGATGGGGTTTACGCATGTAGAGTTCATGCCTGTTATGGAACATCCTTATTTTCCATCCTGGGGTTATCAGATAACTGGTTTTTTTGCTCCTACATCTCGGTTTGGCACTCCTGAAGATTTTAAGTATTTAGTTGATCGCTTTCACCAGGAAGGAATTGGGGTTATATTAGATTGGGTACCTTCCCATTTTCCTGGGGATATACACGGTTTATATTTATTCGACGGTTCGCATTTATACGAGTATGCGGACCCTAGGCGGGGGTATCAGCCTGACTGGAACAGTTATATTTTTGATTATGGTAGGAACGAAGTTCGATCGTTTTTAATTTCAAACGCACTTTTTTGGATAGATCAGTACCATGCTGACGGTCTGCGAGTGGACGCGGTTGCGTCTATGTTGTATTTAGATTATTCTAGGAAGGAGGGAGAGTGGATTCCAAATGTGTATGGTGGCAGGGAGAATCTCGAAGCGATTTCCTTACTGCGTGAGTTCAATGAGGCGGTTTATAAAGAGTATCCTGGGGTAGAAACCATTGCGGAGGAGAGTACTGCTTTTCCTGGAGTGAGTCGACCCGTTTGGGAGGGTGGCTTGGGATTTGGGCAGAAATGGATGATGGGTTGGATGCATGATGCGTTGAGTTATTTCAAAAGAGCTCCATTGTTCCGTCGTTGGCACCAAAACGAGATTACGTTTTCCATGGTCTATGCCTTTTCTGAGCGATTTATGTTGCCACTAAGTCATGATGAGGTAGTCCATTTGAAGGCGTCTTTATTTGGGAAGATGCCGGGGGATGAGTGGCAGAAGCATGCGAATTTGCGGGCATTATATGGGCATCAGTGGACGCATCCTGGATCTCATTTATTGTTTATGGGGGGAGAAATCGCTCAGAGCACTGAATGGAGCCATGACCGCGGGGTTACTTGGGAGTTGTTAGAATACGATTACCATAAGGGATGCCAGTCGTGGGTACGAGACTTGAATCAATATTACAAGAGTACTCCTGCACTATGGCGAAATTCATTTGTACCTGACGGTTATGAGTGGATCAGTGGTGATGATACCACAAATTCTGTTTTAGTATATCTGCGAAAAGGGGCTGATGAGGAAGCTACAGTGTTAGTGGTCTGTCATTTTCAGACTACTCCTATTGACCGGTACACCGTTGGAGTTCCATTTGAGGGGGCTTGGGATCTTGTATTGAATAGTGACGATTTAAAATACGGTGGAAGTGGTGTTCAAGTGGAGGTTCAGTTTGGTGAGGGCATTCCATCACATGGTAGGGCTCACTCCATTTCTTTTCAGATGCCGCCCTTATGTGTTTTGGTAATTGAGGGTAGGCGGGAATTAACCCAAGCAGGTCTGTTGAAAAAGGCAAAGTCCAAGTCCCTTTCTAAGGGGAAAGGAAAAAAGTAAGGATTGGGATAGAGTGAGTGCCTGGTTGTGAGTAGAATATTGTCTGCAGTAGATAGTCAACGTACTATTGCCGAACAGATCATAACGCATCAATTGTTACGTACGATGATAGAGCGACCTTTCTTGCATTTTTTTCGAGTTAGCGGATTCCTTTTGGGGATAATGTTGATTTTTCCGTTTTGCAGGAAAGAGGATAATGGAATCATTCCCGTATCGGATTTATTCAAATTGAATGTTGCATCCCACTTGACAGTGAGTGAGGATGCTCCAATGGTATCTATCCTTTTACCTGATTATTTTACAGGGATGTTTGATGCCAATGAGGTGGCACCAAGCAAGTTTGAGTTGGGGCGGGTTATTTTTTACGATCGTCATTTATCGGAAGACGGGCTGGTTTCATGTGCTAGCTGTCACCGGCAGGAGAATGGTTTTTCGGACCCAAGGAGGTACAGTCAGGGGATTTATGGGAGGTTAAGTACCCGCAATAGTATGGCATTGGGCAATACTATTTGGTTTGGTGGTTCTATGGGAATTGACTCAATGGGAGGGGTCCGTTTGCCTCTATTTTGGGATAGCAGGGCTCATTCGGTTGGTGAGCAGGTAAGAAGTGCTTTTTTGAATGAACATGAGATGGGGCTTTCCATGGTGGAAGTAATAGAGAGGATGGGGCAACAGTCGTACTACCCGTGGTTAATAAATCGTGCTTGGGGGGATAGTCTGATTACGGAGGATCGAGTTTTCGAAGCGCTTGCCCATTTTATGAGTTCTATTTCTTCCTCAAATACCGAATTTGATCGTGCCTTACAAAGTGCGGGTGGGTTTGATTTTTTGGGTGGGTCGTTTCCTGCATTTTCGGAGGCGGAAAACAGAGGGAAGACCCTTTATTTGGAGCATTGTCATTCTTGCCATGGGTCGTTGTACTCGCCACCCTTTATATTTGAAGCTAATAATGGTTTAGAAAATCCCTATACAGACCCAGGCAAGGGGGCTATTTCAGGATTGTTTTATGAAAGAGGCGTATTTAGGGTGCCTGGTCTTCGCAACATATCTGTTTCGGGGCCCTACATGCATGATGGACGTTTTGAGACGTTGCTGGAGGTGGTGGAGCATTACAGCTCTGGTATTCAGTCAATTTTTGGGTTACATGGAGACTTACTCACATTTAACGAGGTAACACAGACCTATTCACCTAAGCATCTTCAGCTTACTGAGGCAGACAAGTTGGCATTGGTTGCCTTTTTACAAACATTGGAAGATGGTAGTTTGCTAACAGATTCTTTGTTTTCGGATCCATTTAGGAAATAAATGAGTGGTCAGGGTTTATTTTTTGCTGGCATTGTATAGAAAGTCCTTGTCCTCTTGCGAGAGTTGTTCAAACCCTTTTTGTTTTATTTTATCCAGTATTGCATCTATTTTTTCTTGGTGGTTCAATTCTTCCTTTGTGTAAGGAGTAGTTCGTGGGCTATTTTTTTTACTGTAAGTAACTTTCATTTTTGTAGGCTTACGGCGGAAGAAGCTGCTAGGTATTAGTTCGAAAAGTCTTCCAATTTTATCTAGAAAACGATTTATAGGTTCGGACCAATCTTTGCGGTCTCTTAGTGCATAGACAAACAGGATTCCAGTGATAAAGCCACCCAGGTGGGCGGCATGGCCTCCTGCATTTTGATTTCCGGTAACACTAACTAAATCAATCAAGACCATGAAAAGGACGATGTATTTGATTTTCACTTCGCCCAAAAGAAGTAGGCCTACCCGATAGTCAGGGTTAAGAATAATTGCAGCCCCGCCGAAGGCCATAACTGCTGCCGATGCTCCTAAGGCATGGTCACCGATAGCGATAGACAGGTTGGCAGTTAGAAAATAAGTAAGGTTGCCGGCCAGACCTCCAAGCAGGTAAATAGGTAGGACCCTTCTGTCACCGATTAGGTCACCCACTATGGTGCCAAATAGGGAGAGCCAGATCATGTTTCCCACTAGGTGCCAAATGCCTTCATGTAGGAACATACTTGTAAAGGGCGTCCATAAATGGCTGAGTAGTTCTCTCCAGTCGGAGGGCATACAGAAGTAGTGTAGGATATCCCAGAAAGCGAGGTATCCACCTTCCATGCCCCCGGCATAGATATTAGTACCTAGATGAAGGATTTGAACTAGGACAAATACAACGATATTAAGTAGCATGAGCTTGCGTACCATATTGCCCATTCGGAAGCCGTATTCTAGTTCGCGCCACATTGAGTTAAAAAGAGACATAATTTAGCTAGCTTTTTAGTTAGCAATCAGAAGCGTGGGCAGTTGGTTATCGCCTTTTTCGAAGTTTATACCAAGAAGTCAGAATCAGGAAGCCGGTGATTGCTCCGCCTAAGTGGGCGAAGTGAGCGATACCTGTTGAGGCACCTTGTACGCCATAAATCAATTCTAGGACGGCCATAATGGGCACGAAGTATTTTGCTTTTAAGGATATGGGCGGGAAAATTAGGCTAATTACATTATTAGGGAACAGGTAAGCGAATGCGGTGAGTACTCCAAAAATTGCTCCGGAGGCTCCCAGCATTGGGGTGTTCCAGTCTGTCGGGTTTATTCCCTGATTCGTTAATTCCCAGGCCTGCACTCCCATATAAATGAAGTAGGATCCTAGGCCGCAGCTTAGGTAATAGATAAGAAACTTACGTTCACCCCAGATCATTTCGATCATTGGTCCGAAGAAGAATAGAGTCATCATGTTAAACAGCAAGTGCATAAGGTTGCCGTGCATAAACATGTGGGTCAGAATTTGGTGTGGTTGGAAGTGTTCGGATCCGGGCATAAATGCAGCTAAAACCAGTCTTCCCAGATAGCCGGTGGATTCTTCCCCGAGCAGTAGGTTGGTGCCGAAAAACATCAGGGCATTGATAATAATCAAGTGTTTGATGATTCCGCTGAAGGGTTGGTAGAAGTTATATTGTGACATATTGATAAATAAATTGAGTGAGGGGAGCTGGCTTATCCGGCGAATTTTTTGGATAATTCTTCCAATTCCATAGTGATAAAGCAGTTTTTACCGAAGGGGCTTTTGTAAGGCACTTCACAGGCAAAGAGTTGGTCGATGAGGTCTTGCATTTCTTGAGTGGTAAGGGATTGGCCTCGTTTTAGGGAGGCATTTCGCGCCATAGACCTTGATAAGTTTTCAGCAGTACCGAGGTTAAGAGCTAGGTTATTGCGATATTGATCGATCATTTTTTCCACCAAAGCACCTTCGTCCGCACTTATTGGGAGGTCGGCTGGTTTGCCATGAATTACGAAGGTATTACCGCCAAATTCCGCTATGTCGAATCCCAAAAGGTTGATTTCATGAAGTATATCCCGTAGGATAGCAGCATCTGCTGGAGGCAGCTCGATGGTTCTTGGGAAAAGAGCCTGTTGGGTGGCAATGGGCTGGTTTGCCAGTGCGGTCATATACCGTTCATAAAGAATTCGCTCACTGGCATATTGTTGATCAATGAGGAGAAACCCAGATTTAATTTGACTTACTATGTATTGATTATGAATTTGATAGGGTTCTTTTTTGGTTTTTGAAAAGCTTCCCGTATCGTCATCTATAGCCATAATTTCCAAATCTCCTTCTGAAGGTGATGCAGGAGGATTTGCGGCCAGCCATTGTTCAATATTTACCACTATTTCGTCCCCATGCTCCTCATTTGGGATGGGTTGTTTAATTAGATCAAGGCCTTGATATAGGTTTTGCCAGTTTTTCAGGTTGTTATCATGCCTTTTTTGATCATTTGAAAAACTGGATCCTGCACTTTTGGGGCTGTTTTCGAGGGGGGTGTGGGGTTGTAGTTGGTGGTTAGAACCTTGTGAAATTCTATTATTCAGGAAGCTTTGGTCTTGTTCAAAATCTAGGGTGGGGGTAACACTATTGGTGCCGAGTGCGTGTCGGACACTTACTTTTAGGATATTATAGACCAGTCGCTCGTCATCGAATTTAATTTCTTGTTTGGTGGGGTGAATATTAACATCGAGATGAGCAGGATCCAGATCGATAAAAAGTACGTAGAGCGGGTAGAAGTCATCGGGAAGCAGGTCTTCATATGCACCGACGACCGCGTGGTGGAGGTACGGGCTTTTTATAAAGCGATTATTTACGAAAAAGAACTGTTCTCCCCTTGTTTTTTTTGAATAGTCGGGTTTACCTACAAATCCATTTATGCTGAGCAATTCTGTTTCTTCTTGGACGGGGACTAGTTTTTTATTGATGGCTTCTCCGAAAATTTTTACTACTCTTTGGCGTAAGTTTCCTGCTGGCAGGTGAAAAATTTCCTGTTCGTTGTGGTGCAGACTGAGGAAAACATCTGGGTTAGCCATTGCAACGCGTTGAAATTCGTCCAGTATATGGCGCATTTCTATGGTGTCGCCTTTAAGGAAGTTTTTTCTTGCGGGGACGCTAAAAAACAAATTTTTTACGGTGATAGCGGTTCCGACGGGTGATTGGCAGGGCTCCTGTCGGACAACGATCGTGTTTTCAATGACTACTTTTGTCCCGAGTTCATCGGTAGCTCTTCGTGTACGGAGTTCAACTTGGGCTACGGCTGCTATGGAGGCCATTGCTTCTCCTCTAAAACCCATGGTTCTGATGGAGAATAAGTCTTGTGAGGTGCGGATTTTGGAGGTGGCGTGGCGTTCGAAGCACATACGAGCATCGGTTTCAGACATTCCACATCCATTATCGATGACTTGGATGAATGTTTTTCCAGCTTCTTTTACAATGAGTTGGATATGATTGGCTCCTGCGTCGATGGCGTTTTCTAATAACTCTTTAACGACAGAGGCTGGGCGTTGGACGACTTCGCCTGCTGCGATTTGGTTTGCCACATTTTCGGGTAAGAGTTGAATAACGTCAGACATAATGTTGTAAAAAAAACGCACAAAGATACCGATAAAAAAGCAGCGGGAAGTGATTTTGTGGTGATTCCCTTCTTACTTTTGCCGCAGTTTCAAAAAATACTTGTTTATTCAGACATGAGTGATATAAAAAATACCCGCGGCAAAGGCTATTGCATGCTTTATTTATTAATGGGCTTATTCTTTTTCATCTCTTTGGTGTTGATGTTATGCAACCGTGGAGAGATTCTAGATTTTGCTCGTTAAGATTTATTAGGGGCGCTTGGACTTATTTTGAAGACCATACCAACGGTAATTCGTAGGGTTCGGCTCACATTTCGTCCATTCAAAATTTTGCCAGCGCTGCAATATACGCCTCTGCGTCCAGTTTCTGAGTAATATACTGTGCCGCCCACCTGGGTGTAGGATATTCCGTACGCCTGTGGTAAGTCTTCAATGCCCGGAACGAAATCTGTTCCAGAGTTTGGGTTTGTATGCTGCCATTCTATCCAACCATCTAGGTAGTAGTGGGCTGCAGGGAGGCCAGCTTTTATAAGGAATGTGGCGTAGTTGGGTGCTTTTTCTGGATCATAGTCTGGTCTAGTTTTTCTTATCCTGGTCAGGTCATCGCTTTGATATTGATCGAAGCGCCAGTTATAGCCTGCTGTCACGTTGACAAAGGGGCCCCAAGGGGTATCCCACTGAATAATTGAGCGGACCGGGGCGGAGATTGCTCGTTGACCAATTGCGCCTGCTACAGTTGGCTGGTAGTTGGATAGTGGCAAGCTGATTCCGCTCCCAAAGAGGATGCCAAGCCGCCCTTTTGATGAACTTTGAAGGTAAATTGGGCGGAATTTAAGGAAAAAGCCGCCATCCTGTAATCCGCGCTGGTCATTACTGATTACATACGGAATTGTTGCAACTAGGTCTAATTTATCATGTATACCATAGGTGAGAAAGGCTGACAAGAATTGCCCGGAGTATGGGATATCATAAGATTGTTGGCTTGCTCCGACTAGTGATTTCGCACTAATTTGTGAGAACGAGGGGGCAATGTCCATGTTTCCTTTTCCTTTCATGTATCCATCCAAGGCTCCTTGTGAGATGAGCAGGTAAGAATCAAATAGGAAGAAGAGAGTCAATACTTGTTGAAAGAGGGATTTCATAGTGGATTTTAAATTATCCGGTTCGTGATTAGGCTGATGTTATCTTCAAGAAAGTGGATTTTTACGTCTTTGCCATCAAAGACGGCGTAAGAGTAGGCCCACATCCATTCTCCCAGGTTGATATATCTACTTTTTGAGTGGGGCATTTGCCAGTCGATAGGGAGATGCCTATGGCCAAAGATGAAATAATCTGGGATGATATTGCTTTCATTTTTCCGTAAACAGTATTGATAGAGCCATTCCTTTTCCTCTCCAAGCCAATTTTGTTCGGCGGCGGGGGTTGCGGCTCTGCTTTTTCCACTTGCGTAATGAGCTATTCGGGCGCCGAGGTCTGGATGAAGTTGACGAAATGCCCACTGGCAAATGGGGTTAGTGAAGGCTTTTTTCATCCATTTATAACCGGTATCGCCAGGTCCGAGTCCGTCGCCATGTCCAATGAAGAAGCTTTTTCCCTGTATGTTGATTTGGATTGGTTTTCGATAAACAGGGATGCCGAGTTCGAGTTCAAAGTAATTTTGCATCCAGAGGTCATGGTTTCCGGTAAAGGCGTGAATAGGGATTCCGTTATCGCTCAGCTCGGCCAGTGTCCCTAGTAGTCTTACATATCCACGGGGGACTACGAATTGGTATTCATGCCAAAATTCGAATAAATCGCCTACCAGGTAAATGGCATCCGCTTCGGGGGCTACTTGGTGTAACCATTTTACAATTTTTTTCTCTCTCTCAAGAGAGGTGTGCCTTGCGTTTACGCCGAGGTGAAAGTCAGAAGCGAAGTATGTTTTTTTTGACATAGATTGGGCTAGGATGGGTGTACTTGCATAACTGAGGCTTTGGAAATTTGTTTTAGGGATAGGTCAATACTTAGGTTGGTTTGTTAAGAACGCGAACCACGATCAGGCCGGACATAGCTGGGTAGCGCCAGAGGTATGTTGAGAGGGGTCGAGATGCGATGAGGACTTTTTTGCCAGTTGTAGACGCGTGTAACAATCGGATAGCGCCATCTTTATCACGAAATGCGAAGCCTTGGTGTTCAACATCCAGGTTTGATTTAGAAGAAGTAAAGATGAGCATATCTCCATTTTTAAGTTGGTTTTCGATGTTAGGTACTTGATTTTGTGGAATGAAGAAACGGGGGTGATGGTTGATTCGGGATTGTGCCTCTTGGATTTGTTGGAGTGCGGTTGGATTTTTCAATTTGGGGTAGAGATGAGGTTTGTCGGTCATATAAGAGATATTTTTCTTATAGGGGACTCCTCCAAGTTCTTGCGTAATATCTTTTACGAGCCCTTTTTTTTCAGCATTAATTATCCAGTCGCTAAAATAATGGAGGCGGGAGCCGTATCCATTGATGGAGCCATTTTGGTAGCGGAGTGCTTGGACGATTTGGGTAAATTCTTGGAAGGTTGGTTGAGGGGATTCTGTAGCAACGGCTAATGCTAGGCAGTACTCTATGAACGTCCAGCAGTCGAGTTCTCGGAGATTAATAACCAGGGTTTCTTCTTGGTGAATATCCAAGGTTCCGGAGACGTAGGGGCTGCCGATGAACTGTTTTGCAGCTAAAAAGGTTTTTTCAGCTCTGGAGTGGATGTTTTTTATGGATTTAATTTTTTGGTAAAAAAGCAAGGAGTCTTTAGCCGAACAAGAAAAGTTGAGGGAGGAGTTGGCTGGTGTCGCGGAATGAGTAAAGGTTTGGGCGGTGGAATACTGGAGGCAGCAGAACAGGAAGGCTAAGCAGAACAGGTATTTCATTGTACAAAGATAATTGTTTCGGCTTGTTCTGTACATTTGGGTTCTAATTAAAAGACGATTTATGCATCCGGTTGATACTTTACGAATTCAGTTTAATGCAGACCAGCTGGTCATTTTAAATTTGGCGATGGCCTTTTTAATGTTTAGTGTCTCATTAGATATTCGGCTGGCTGATTTCAGGCAGGTAGTTCGTTTTCCGAAGTCTGTTGCAGCGGGTTTGGTGGTTCAGTATCTATTGTTTCCCTTGTTAACGCTATTGATTATTTATTTCTTTAAGCCGCCGGTTAGTGTTTCGATGGGTTTGGTATTGGTTACTATGTGCCCTTCTGGTAACATGACAAATTTTTTAACACATTATTCCAAGTCGAATATTGCATTATCTGTGACCTTGAATGCGATTATCATTTTGGCTGCTTCGGTTATTACTCCAGCGGGTTTTTTATTTTGGTCGAGAGGGATTGCGGGATCTGAGGAGATCAGGAGGTCATTTTCGATTGGTTTTAGTGAGATGGCGTTGATTATATTACAGTTGATTGTTTTGCCTTTGGTTTTTGGCATGGTGTTAAACGCGCGTTTTCCCTCGTTTACGGAAAGGATTAGGCCATGGACGCAACGGTTAGCGCTACTAATTTTTTTTAGTATTCTAGTATTAGCTATTATTGCGAATCGGGAGAACATTGTGAAATACCTTGGATTTGCATTTTTATTGGTGGCAGTTCACAATGGTGTGGCGTTGTCTTCTGGATATTGGATAGGTCGAGCATTAAAGTTGCCGGAGGGGGATTGTAGGGCGCTATCTTTTGAGTCGGGAGTACACAATACGGCACTAGGATTATTATTAATTTTTCGTTTTTTTGATGGTTTAGGAGGGATGGCTTTGGTTGCTGCGTGGTGGGGAATTTGGGATTTGATTACCGGCTTTGCTTTAGCTACTTGGTGGCGCCGGACGGCAACTGCTGAGGTTTAGAATAAGGCTCTAATTTGCATTCTTCCAACATGAATGACCCTCTGCTGACTGCCTGTTTTTCGTCCTTCATAATTTAGGTTGAGTTGAATCGTTTTAGAGATCTGACGGTCTAGGTTTAGACCCCAGAGTAGGTTGGAGCCATCTTGTAATCCGTCTAGCATGGTGAATGCTAGAGGTGTATTGGCTTGTCCGGTAAAATCGATATAGGCGAACGTAAATTTTGCTTGCAGGTTTGTTGCAGGATGGAAGGTATTGTTTGATATTTTAGGATTGGGGGTCCAGGCCAGTGAAATATTTAAGTCATTTTGAACAGATTGTTCCGTCAATTCTGATTGATTAGTTCTTTTTTTTAAGCTATATTTTGCGGAGGATCGCAGTTGTGTATTCATAATCCAATTGATTTTAGGGCTGAATTCCCAACCATTTATAAGGTAATTTCTGTTATTGAATAATTCGGCTGTACTGGTACGACTATTTTGAAGTAGGTCGGTTTCTATACTCCAGTATCGGTTGATTCTACTTCGCGCGTGGGCAGAATATTCTTGGAGAGTTTTCCGTTCAATACCTGTGGTAATTATTGATTGATTATCGTTTTGTTGATAGGATAGAGAGATGTCCCAATAAGGATTTGCTCTGTTCAGGAAGAGCGTATGGCGCATTGTTGTCAAGGCATTTACAAGCGCAGTGTCCAGGGCGGAGAATAGGAGAATACTCCATGGATTTTGATTATCGGCTTTGACCCGCTGGCTTGTTTGCCAGTTACTTTGGATTGCTATCTTGGAGAGCCAAAGTAAGGCCCCTTTGGGATTGGGTTTAATCCACCAACGGGGTTCAACCATTAGGAATTGATTTAAAAGAATATTATTAGTTCGGATATATTGTGGTGTTGATACGGCCACTCGCACATAACTTGCCTGGTCCTTAAAAACGGATAATTCCATTTCATCTACTTGAAGAATACTATCCTGGTTTCGGTCGAACCAAGTGTATTGGCCCTCACCAGGATTGACGAGGAGGTAATTAAATTCGAGTTTAGGGGTTTGGCCAGATCCAACTTCCCAACCGGTGGTGTAGGAGATGCCGTTTTTTAGGGCGCTAATACGGTAGTCGATTCGTCCCAGATAGCTTTTTTGTTCTTTTAGGTTTGTATATTGTGGGTTGGGTACAGTGAGGGTACGGTGTGTCAGGTTCCAATCTAGAGCGCTTGTGTATTTTTTTTGGGGATTGACGTAGCTCCCTAGTTTCCAGCTTCCGTTCCAGTTTGCGTCTCTTGCTAGGCTTAGCTCTAGAAATTCATTTTCAATTGGGGAGTAGTCTGTTCGTTGGGACCAAGAGGCGTTCATTTGAACTTGATTGCCGGTATTAGGGAATTCAGCGTAAAAACGGAGTAGGTCATACCAAAAGCTAGCCTGGATAAGTGTATCGGTATTGATCTCTTTTCGGCTGTTTTTTTCACGTTCAGCGTAAAGTCCAATTTTGAGCAGGGGTGACTGATTTTGTCGGCTAAAGGAGCGTGAAACATCAAATTTAGGTCTACTAAAGGTTGTTTTTTCGATGATATTAGATGACTGGGTTTGGTTAACTTCGGAAAGTACTTGCCAGCCAGCCCTTTGAAGAGTTGATTTAAGCATAAAACGCTGAGCTGTCAGCTGTTGGCTTTGTTGAAACTGATTGACTTCTAATTGGACTCCTCCCCAGTCTTTTCGCTGGAGGTTCCAGTTTGCCTTTAACAAATGTTCGGATGTGCCGCTAGAGATGGTTGGGGGTAGGTTCCAATCTCGTTGAAACTCTGGATTTCGATAGGGATTGAGGGGTTGAAAGGTTGCAGAGATCCATTCGGTTTCTGCGCCTACCCTACTTTGCCAGTTTGTATTTGCAAGAAGTTGGTGTTGAAATTGGAGAAAAAAGCCTGCCCCCAGATTATTAGCATCGTCGAGTGGGGAGAAACGGTTTTGGTCGCGCTTACTGAGGGTGCCCTCTACTAGGAGGTTTGTATTATTAGAGAACTTGTAGGAGCCTCCTAATGTGTGGAGTTGTTTTTGTTCTGGGGCGATTAGCTTGACGATTGGTTCGAAGTTGCCTGTGGGTTGGCAGGTGATTGGATCTGGAGGTACCCATTGGTAGACACGCCCATTGGCGCTGTTTTGTGCTTGAATGTAATTGCCTTGACCTTGGGGGACTTCTGAGAAGCGAGCGGAGTACCTAGCCTTTTGAGGGTCGGTAGAAAAAATGAGAATACTTGTTACTTGGCCGGCGCATAAGGTCGTATCGATAGACTGATAGAGGACTCGGAAGGGTTCGAAGGTAGACAAGGTGTCGATGCCTGAGGCGAAGGCGTTTTGAAGCTCGTCGCCTGCTTGGGCCAGAACTGCTCGATTGGCGGGCGACAGATTCAGGTTGCCGCTTGAGTTAATTCCATCTTGTTCAGAGTAAAAATTAAACCAGAGATGTGCTTTTGAGCTTTTCCATTCAGTTTGAGCAGCAGCTGTTGAGCGTAGAAAGTTTTGAACGGCGTATTCGAATTCTACAATGATTCGTTTATCTTTTGTGATTAACTGCTTAGCGGTGAATGTTACTTCGCCCAGGTTATAGTCAATGATATAGTCATCAGACATGCCTCGTTTTAGTAGTTGGCCGTCGATAAATACCCGTTCTGTTCCGGAAAGTATGATAATAAAGCGCTCACCTTCTGCTCCTTGTAATCGGTAGGGCCCTTGATTGCCCTCTAGTCCTTGGATGAGTTGTCGATGAAATTTTCCTCTAGATATTCCGATCCCGACCCATCCACCGGGAGCATATTTTCCTGGGGAACTGGTAAATTTAGCGCCTTGGATTCGTTTAAAGTAATTGGAAAAGTGGTCTGTAGGTCGGTTAAAATCTAGATCGCCAGCGGATAATTTTACGTTCATTTTTTCCAATTCGATGTAGACTCGATCAAATTCTTGAAGTCGTTGGGTAGAGCCATCTGGTTGGAGAGGCATTGAATTGTCGGAAAGGGCTGCTTTTAGCAGGAGGTCATTATCGAGTTTGCCCTGTAATTGGAGGTTGAGATTGGAATTGAATGCGAGGTTTTGGTTGTTTCCAAGGGATAAGCCGCGAGTATAACTGCCATTTGATTGGATACCTGATTTTGCGAATGGGGAGGATTGTTCTGCTTTATAAGGGGAATAATCGAATGCTATATCATTGAACCGGTTATTGCGTTTTTGGGCTGTGGTATCAATCCGGAAGGTGGGGCTTTCAAGATTAGTAGGCAGTGTACGATAGGTGAGTGTGATTTTGGTAGTGTGTGGGTGTATTTTTTTGAGGCTTGACGTATCAATAAAAACTTGATTATTTATTAGTTGAAAGAGGTTGGAAGGGAGTATTACCTCTGAAAGGCTGTCTTTCGCTTTCAGGATAGGGGGTAGTATAGTTAGTGTATCTAAGGGAAAAGGAATCTGGTAGGCATTGATTGTTTTTTCGCGCAGGGGATTGTTTTGTGCACCCAGTTGGTTGGGAGGCAAGCAGGCAACTAGAATTGGGATGAAGACGATGAGCAGGCGTTTTCCCATAAGGATAATGGATTTGACGCCGAAGGCAGGAAAAACGTTGTATGGATTGAGTTAGTTTTCAAATATGGGCTTTATTTCCAATGAATCTATAGGGGGCACGATGGGTGGGGTTGTTGGAGGTATTGGCTTTGATCTATTCAAGGAGTCTTGGAGTTCTGCTCTGGCTTCTGCGAGCAACATAGAGTCGACTTTTTTTTCAGCCTCATAGAGCAGGGCGGAGCGGCATTCAAGTTGTTTTTTTTTGACGAAGTCCTTGATTTTTTCTTCCACTTTAGCTTGAACGATGCGTTCCTGGTTGGGGCTGCAGCTGGTGAATAACAATAGGGGAAGGAGAAAGCGTCGCATAATTTTGAAAGATTGCCGTTGGCAAGAATTGGTAGACACCACTTACTTGCCAACGGCTAATCTTAATTTATTTTACCAAGAGTTTTTGAATGCTGGTTCCAGACGTGTGTTCTACACGAATCAGGTACATTCCTGGGGTCAAGGTAGAAGCATCAACTGGGATGGATTCACCAGCGTTGATGTTAAAAAGTGAACGTTGATAGATGATGCGGCCATCGGTTCCAACGAGGCTTAACATCGATTCACCTAACAGTGTTTGAGCGAAGGACACATAAGTAATCGCATTTGTTGGGTTAGGCTTGACTGACATTCCCACTGAATTATTGGCAATCAAGTCTGTTCCAACGGTGCCTGGATTAACAATAATCCCCTTTTCTGGTGCTTTGGCACAAACATTATCCCCTTCTGTCGAAGTAACGCAGACTTCACCATCGTAATTGACCATATCGATCAGTTCTAGTTCATCGATGTACCAGCCATCTCCTCCTGTTGCGCCATCGGTTCCGAATCGGAATCGGAAGCCAATGTTGGTACCATTAAATTCGGCGAGGTCAAAATACGATTGCATCCATCCGTTGGAGCTTCCTGAGAATCCGTCAAGGAAAGGGATAGCGAAGGTGCTGTAGCTAACGGCACCTGGATATCCACCGCGGAAGGTTTTTGATTTGCTAAGGCGGGAGTACCCTTGTTCTCCTTCTTTTTGGAACTCAAGGAATCCAGCATCTGCACCTGCTTGGGTTTGGAATCGATTCCAGAATCGAAGCACTGGTTGATTTCCTGAAATGGTGAGTGGTTCTGCCTTGTTGAGTGTTAAGTCTGTTTCTGTCTCTAGGTTATTGCATTTCCAAGCTGCATTTCCTGTTTTTTTGATTGCGGTTTGGAGGAAGAAATCGGTTGCACCCTCTGTTTTAGCTGTAAACCAATCATTTTCGTCATCCATAACATCGCGATAGAGGCGGATGGACCCTTCTGGACCAGCTTGGGCGGCATAGGTAAGGGTTATTTTTTGACCAGACGCCATGGTTCCTAGGTTCCAAACCACCTGTCCGCCGGAAGCGACACCGCCATTAGAGGCGAAGGTGAGTGTAAGGCCTTGGGGCAACTCATCTGTTACAACCACGTTGGTTACAGGGTCTTCTTTGTGGTTGGTAACAGTAATGGTGAAGCTAGCCAGTTCTCCCGGATTGATAGTGGGGGTGCTAGTTTCCTTTTTAATTTTAAGTTCTTTTACACAAACTTCGATGGGCTCAAAATTTTCTTGACCGTCTCCAGCATCGTTACTATTGCCTTGGCTTGCGTTAAGACCCAGTCCGCGGCGAGCGAAGACCTGAGAGATTAGGCAGGTATCGGCTCCGTTGTAATTGATGATATCTGCTAGAATGATGGCGTCTCTTCCATCTACAAAACCTGGATTACAAGGTTGCATTTTCATTCCATCCATGACGAGTTGGATTGCTCGTCCATTTCCGCTGTTGGTATTTTGCCAGTTAGGATCAAATCCATATTTATCAACCATTACCCAGTAAAGGTCCCAGAGCATATTGTTCCATACTTCACCGATGGGGTGTACGGCTGTATTTTCTGCTACTGCTCCATAGGTAAGAGGAGCGATGCTCATATCAGTTGAGTAGGGGTAGCGACGGATACCGGTTCCGGTATTTGGCTCACGAAGTACATATGTTCCGACGCCACGACGTTGATCGGCGAGGTCGCCAGGTTTAGCGGTCATGATGAGAGAAAACCAGTCGCTCCAGCCCTCCCCCATTTGTTCTGCGTTACCGAGGCATCCTGCCTGAGAGGGTCCACCTGTAAAGCGATTGGAGATGCCGTGTCCGTATTCGTGCGCGATGATCCCATTATCAAAGTCACCATCCAAGAAGTCAGGTCCACTAACGACGGGTTGAGCGAGGGAGATTGAAAGGCCTTGGCCTGCAAACTGCCGCAGTGCATCACAATCATTTTTACTCATCATTAGGACAGGGATGGTAACTTGGTCTCCTACGGATCCTGCGGCCATACCTGCGGTAGAGTTGGCGAAGTTACAGATGATACACGCTTTTGCACCTGCTTGTTCTACGTTAAGTGCTTTTTGTCCAAATTCACAGACTCCGCGGTCTACCAGAACGATTTTATCAGTTAGGGCATTGAGGGCAGGGTCGCAGCCGAGGGTGGGTGTTCCGCCACCTGCATCTACCACTACTACGTCACCGACTACTGGAATTTCGGTAATTTCTGCACCCCATCCACTTGCTGCCTGTCCGTAGTAGCTACCTGCTACCTGAGCGGGGCTTAGTACATTGACTAAGTTACCACCGGAACGCGACCAGCGGTACATTTGCATACGACCGGGGCCTCCATCTGCGGGAGTGGAGAAGTTAGCGTTATCGGTGCCGCCGCCATCCAATGCTTCTGCATTAACGGCATCATTTCCAGCTCCTCCTCGTCCGTAATTATTTGTTTGGAAATTACCAGCTGCCTCGTCAAAACCATACACGTAGGTGATATCGTGCATCATGTTATTGATATAGAACAGGTTGGTAATTGCTGCTTGGCGGTTTTCATTCGGTTCTCCATCCGGATCGAACGGGAAGTCAAAGGTAAGAGCGGCACCTCCATCGGCTGATTCAGCTACTGATCCGCCGTTATCATTACTTTCATCAGAGTATGCCCATACGTTGTTGCCTCGGGTGTAATTATATTCTGCACCGGCGGCACCATTGATATCATGCCATCCATAAGGAGAAGCTACAGGGTGCGCTGGATCTGAAACGAGTGTTCTGTTGCCATGTGCTGGGCTTTCTGTTGGTAAAGCAAAAACTCGATAACTACCATTAGCGCTAAATATTTCTGACTGCTCCGATGAAGAAGAGAAGTTGGAAACATCGGAGGGGCAGGTTTCGTCTATTTTGTGGGCGTGGCCTGCGCGACAGTAAACGGTAAAGTTAACTTTGTCTAGTACTTCTCCCGTTTGGGCGTCAATGCGTAAACTCCAAATATCGGAGTTGTTGACCATATCAATGACCATATTCCAAGCTAAACGAACATTGGATCCGTCTTTACTCGGTTGGAAGCAGGCGGAGACCTGGATTTCAGACCTCGAAAGGTTGCCTTTTTCGAAAATGAAAACTTTGTCGTTTACTTTTTGATGAATTCTTGGAACATCTATTCCGTTAAGCTGGAGGTGGCGGATTGCCATCTCGAGCGCTTGGGTTGCGGTAAGTGATGGGAGGGTTGTATTAATCTTTTGTGCAATTTGTGGCACAAAGCGATGTGAAACATACTTTACAGACCCTCCGGGTATAACATGTAGACCGACCAGGCCATTGTAAACAGGGATGGATGCGTGTTCCTGTTGGAGCCAAACGTGAGTAACTCCGTTGTGTTTGGAGGTATACTCATCTGTGACGCGGAGGGCTGCTACATCGGGGCTGGTGAGTCCGAATTGAGCTGGATTTTCGCGGAGAAACTGGATTGCAATTTCCCTTGCGTTCCGCTGTTGAGCGGAGAGTGGGGTGGAGATAAACACATAAGCGATCAGTGCGAATGTGCTTTTACGTAAAAACCGTGATAGCATTGTCAATAGTTGGAGAAATAAGATTGATTAAGAATGTTCGAAAAGCTGTTAGAGGATGCGAAATGATCGTTTTTGAGCCATTCTGCTAAGTGATGGGTTCATTTGTTGAGTCACTGCTTAATTTAAACAATGCTAGAAAATGAACTGTTCAAAACTGCTGTGAAGAGTCTGGCAAGCGACCAAAGCGATTCCTGTTAGAGCTTAATGGCTCAAACATAAGGATTTTGGCGGGTTACTGGTAGTGAACCTGCCTAAAAAAAAGGTTAGTGCAAAATTTTAGCAGCTAAATTAGTTTACTCGTTGAGGCCTCTTCCTTCTTTTACGATTCTTCCACTTTGTAGGAGGTGCTTCATCATTCGGTCCAAGATTCCATTGATAAAGTCCTTGCTTTTTTCCGTAGAGTAGTTTTTAGCAATTTCGACGAATTCGTTCAGAGTGACTTTTGTTGGAATGGTTGGGAAATGCAATAGTTCACAAAGTGCCATTTTCAACATAATCATATCGAGAATGGCTACCCTTTCTGCATCCCAATTTTGCAGCATTGGAGTAATTTCACTAAGTAAGGCTGCATCCTCCTGACAAGTTTTGCGAAGAAGTTCTTCACCAAATTCTCGGACGGTTTCGTCGGAAGGGGCATGTTCCTGATAGAAGTCTCCACTTACGGGCATTGACTTCAGTGTTTTTTTCATGGCGCCAGCGACCAGGGATTCGTCATCTCCCATGTTGTTGTAGCGCTCTTCGCACAGCTCGATGAAAATATCGTTGGTACTTAGGAATTTATACAAGTCGAGAAGCACCTTGATATGATCTGCTTCTTGTGGAGCCTCCAGGGCTGAGTAGGTTATATATTCTGGAGATTCGATGAATCCTTGGTAGATTTTACGCAGCAAGTCATCATCTAATTCAATAGTTGACTTGAATTTTTCAACCAGGTTTAGAAACCCGACATGATTAGCGAGGCTTTGCGTACAAGGATTTGTATACAGTACGGGCTTAAACTTTTTGTCCTCTTCGGTTGGAAGGTGTTTGGCAGCTCGCGTTGAGGCGTCTTTTTCAGCCTGCTGGGTTACTTTTAGCAGGACGTGGAGTTGGAAGATATAAAGTTGGTAAGTTTTCCAGATACCTTCATTGTAGGCTTTAAGCACATCCGGGAATTTCAGATCTTCATCTCGGTTGAGCATGTAAAGCAGCTGCATGACTTTCACACGTACGCTTCTACGACTAAGCATAATATTTCAAAGGACTTTTAATCGATTTTGAATAAATTTCGAGTCACAAAGGAACGGCTTTTTTACTCAAAATCAGAAAACATCTGTGATTTTTCTAGTAGTTGCGGAAAAAACAATCTAAAGTCAGTCAAAAAGTCTTCTTTTTCTGCAAAAAAGAAGTCCAGTAATGCTGGGGAGTCTAATGAGAAGGGTAGTCGTTTGGAGAATTGTTGAAACACAAACAGTAGTCCTTCATAGGCTAAATATCCGGAGAGGAAGTCACCAGCAATCATTTTGGGTAGGCGTTCTTGCAGTGTAGGGGGCATTTTTTCGATTTGGTTATTTAACTGTTGGTAGGTAGTCTGAGTAAAAGTATGGAAAGGGATATTTGAGTAGGTCTTCCAAGAAATAGCCAGAAGGTGGTCAAACAGAATGTCAACGATGGGGGGGGAAAACCTTCCTGCGAAGGGTCGGACTCGGGCTGTGCAGGATTTGACTGCTGGGTGCGCATCGGTAAATGCGTCAATCATTCGGTGAAGAAGTATTCCTTTTTGGACTTTTTCTGGATAGTTTTCCCAGCTATGACCTTTTACATAGTCGCCAATAAAGTTGCCGAGTAGAAGTTGTTGATCACTAAAGGAGAGGAAACAATGTGCAAGATGGTTCATTGGCTAGAGTTCAGAGTCATTGCCTGTTTTATTTTTTGATAGACATCGGTGTTATCGTAGATTCCATTAAAGAGATTTGCGCGGGGGCCGAAAGCAAAGACTGGTACCATTGTTCCTGTATGGTATTTGGACCCAAAGCTTGGTTTAAAGAGGCGTTTTTCGTTTAAGTCTTTGAGCGCCAGTCCGCCACATTCGTGGTCGCCAGTTACGATTACGAGGGTTTCTCGGTCATTTATAGCGAATTTCAGAGCTTCCCAGATTGCAGCATCGAAATCCAGCATTTCTGCCTTCAGCCAATGTTGATCATTTGCGTGCAGCGCCCAGTCTATTTGACTACCTTCAACGAGTAAGAAAAATCCTTTTTCGCTTCTTTTTTGTAGAAAGCGACTGACTTCTTTGACTGCTCTAGGTAGGTATTTTCTTCCTGCGGAGGCGGTTGGCGGTTCTTTTTCGTGGGTAAGCAGCATGAATGGTTTTTCACCCTGAAGTGGTAATCGTTGGAAGCTGGTTCCTTCTCGCACTACATATCCTCGTTTTGACAGGGAGTCTTTAAGGTTTAGATGATCGGGTCGTCGAGTTGAGAAGTAATATGCGCCTCCTCCTACGAAGCAGTCCAGTGGGGTATTTAAGTACTCGAGTGCGATGCTTTCAGTAAAGGCCCGCATTTCTTGGTGTGCTATAAAGGCAGCGGGGGTAGCATGTGTGGCGGTACAGGTAACCACGATACCGGTTGCTTTGCCAGCGTTTTCCCATTCTTCTAAGATGGTCTGGCATGCCTCCTTGTCAGGTGTCATTCCGATGGCGCCGTTGAATGTTTTTTTTCCACAGGAAAACGCGGTGGCGCCTGCCGCAGAATCGGTTATTAATTCATCGTGAGCATGAGACTTATGGAACCCTACTACCGAAAACTGTCCGAAGGCGCTTTTTTGTAAGCCGCCTTTCCAGTAAACTCCTGCACTTACTTGGGATAAGGCCATTCCATCACCGATAAGTAGAATAATGTTTTTGGGGGTTGATGCAAAGGGTGGAGGAATATTAGCCTCGGGTGCTTGGGGATAGGTAGTACAGTTTGTCCACGCTCCTAAAAGTAGTAGTAGGCCGAGCGGGCGAATACTATTTTTTATTGAAAAAGACATTATTCTGTTTGGGCCGACCGGGATCCGGAAGTTGAATTGATTAATATTCCATCTTGCATGGTAAGGCATCTATCGGATAAATCAGCCAACTCCTGGTTATGGGTTACGATAACGAATGTTTGTTTTTTATCGTCACAAAGCTGTCGAATCAGCAGGTGAAAGTCTTTTGAGGCGCTGCTGTCGAGGTTCCCGGTTGGTTCGTCTGCGAAAATAATATTCGGTTGATTAATGAGTGCTCTGGCAACTGCTACTCGTTGTTGTTCTCCCCCGGAAAGTTCGGTGGGTTTGTGCGATAGCCTGTTGGTAAGACCAAGGTAGTCGAGTAGCTCTTTTGCGCGTTTTTCGACGGATTGTCTAGGTTCTTGGCGGATAAAGCCTGGGATACAGACGTTTTCCAAAGCAGTAAATTCAGGGAGTAGGTGATGGAACTGAAAAACAAAACCAATATGTTGATTTCGGAACGCTGCTAGTTGTTTGGCAGACAGGTTGGCGATGGGTTGGCCCACGATATTTAAGTTTCCGCTATCTGCGCTATCAAGTGTGCCAATTATGTGTAATAGTGTACTTTTGCCGGATCCTGATTTTCCGACTATACTGACAATTTCTCCTTGGTCGACATTCAGATCAACCCCTTTGAGGATGTTTAGTTGACCATAGGATTTGTGGATGTTTTTTGCCTGTAATACCATTTGACAAAGGTACACTTTTCAGCGCCAAATAATAAGAATGAACATACTGCAGCTTTCTAAAAAATTTCCCTACCCAGTTAAGGATGGGGAGAGCATTGCCACGAGTTATTTGGCCAGGGCCATGAGTGATCAGGGCGTTGACCTGACTTTGCTTTCCATGAATACCAGCAAGCATAGGACGGATCTATCGTTACTTCCCGATCACTTCAATTATTATAAGGCGGTTCATGCGGTAGAGGTAGACAATCATTTACGTCCTGCGGACGCACTGTGGAATCTGTTTTTTTCCGAGGAGTCTTATCATGTGGTCCGCTTTATGGATGCTGCTTTTTCGGAGGAGTTAGTTAGGTTATTATCAGAGGAGCAGTTTGATATTGTGCAATTAGAGACCTTGTTTCTCACGCCTTATATACCCCTGATACGGAAGCATTCTACTGCGCGGATTGTACTTCGGTCGCATAATGTGGAGCATATGATTTGGGAGCGTGTGGCGAGTAACAGTCGGTTTTTAAAACGTTGGTATTTGAATAAAATAACGCCTCGATTAAAGCGATATGAGGTGGAGCATTTGAATGAGTACGATCTAATGGTTGCCATATCTAAAGGTGATTTAGATCAATTTCGGAGATTAGGCATGTCGATTCCTGGTATGGTTATTCCGATAGGATTGGCATCGAAGGATTATGAACCAGATTTTAGTGTTTTTGATCGTCCAATCAGTATTTCATTTATTGGGTCTTTGGATTGGATGCCCAATGTAGAAGGATTAGATTGGTTTCTTACTGAAGTGTGGATTCCACTGGTTGTCCCGAGGTTTCCCAATCTTACTTTTCATATAGCGGGAAGAAATCCTCCTGCCAGGTTAATGGAAATGAGTTTGCCGGGAGTGGTTGTGCACGGGGAGGTACCTTCAGCGCAGGATTTTCTGAATGCACATCCGATTACAATTGCTCCGTTATTATCTGGAGGGGGGATGAGGGCAAAGATTCTAGAGGGCATGGCATTGGGGCGGGTAGTCATTTCGACACGGATTGGGATGGAAGGAATTGAAATAGAGGATGGTGTTCACGCATTATTAGCTGATAAGCCGGAGGAGTGGCTAAGCAGAATTGAATGGTGTTTAGCAAATAGGGAGCAGATACGGACGATAGGGGCTGCCGCTGTTTCGTTGTGCAACCATTCATATGATCATCACATGATTGCTAGGCGGCTTCTGGAGGCCTATCGTACGTTACTGAACAAAAGTTAAGTCGGATAAATTATCAGGATTTTAGCGCTTTGAATATCCTTTCTGCCAGCCCTACGCTGGTGGAGGAGGACAAATTCACTTTCTTCATTTCGTTGTTTAGTTGGCAAGCGGCGTGGGCATGATAATTTCCTGCTTGATCACGATAACAGTGTACTCCCAAAGGCAGTTGGCAGCCACCATCCATTAACTGTAGGACTTTTCGTTCAACGTTGGTGACTGCTGACACGTTTGGGTGGTGGAGTTTTTTGATAATACGCCTGGTCGATAGGTCATCCCGGTTTGTTTGCCATGCTAGAACGCCTTGTGCGGGTGCTGGGACAAACTCACCAGGGTGTAATTGGATGAGTTCAAACTCCTCTAGGTTAAGTTGGATTCTGCTTACGCCAGCGGCTGCTAGGAAAATTGCATCAAAATCGCCATTTTTTAACTTTTCAAGGCGAGTAGTTACATTTCCCCGGATATCTTTTAGCTGAACGTCTGGGCGCAAGTCAGCCATTTGTGCTTTTCTTCTGGCAGCGGAAGTTCCTACAACCGCACCTTGTCGTAGTCCAAGTAGTTGGTTACGGTCGATTACCTCCTTTCTGATCAGAAGCCAGTCTGCGGGATTTTCGCGGTAAGACACTGCTGTGATAACGAGACCTTCTGGTTGTTCTGTTGGGAGGTCTTTCATGGAATGTACGGCCACATCGATATCGCCGCGCAGAAGCGCCTCTTCGATTTCTTTTGTGAAGAATCCCTTGCCTTCCATTTTATCGAAGCCTAGGTGCTGGATCAGGTCGCCTTTTGTTTTAATGATGACCAATTCGCTTTCGACACCAATTTTTGCCAGTTCGGAGCGGGTAAATTCAGCTTGCCAGAGGGCTAGTTTGCTACCTCGAGTACCAATTCGTATCATTATTTATTGATTGAAATACATTTTAATAGTTTCCGCCAATTTCCAGGCATCTTCAAAAGAGTTGTACAAAGGAACTGGTGCTACCCTTATTACATTTGGTTCGCGCCAGTCGGTAATAATGCCATTGGAGCAAAGGTAGTCAAACAGTTTTTTCCCGCCTGGGTTGGTCAGTATGGAAAGTTGGCAACCTCTTTGGTTAGGATCTTGCGGGGTGATGATTTTATAGTGGCGATGATCAGGATCTGCGGCCAGTAGCTGTTGTTCCAGGAATCCGGTGAGTAAGATGCTTTTTTTGCGAAGGTTATCCATACCGGCTTGTTGGAAAAGGTCGAGTCCAACCTTATGAGCGGCGAAGGAGAGTATTTGTGCATTGCTTAACTGCCAGCCTTCTGCGCCATACATTGGGATGAAGCCCTTTTTCATTTGAAAGC
>Ga0315900_10001707_pt1 | contig 34794 bp, 26 predicted proteins | sample LakEriMetagenome_FD_203521 | JGI IMG/M metagenome (GOLD analysis project Ga0315900, IMG submission 203521) | Freshwater fungal communities from buoy surface, Lake Erie, Ohio, United States - Buoy 12 MA114 | ecosystem: Environmental > Aquatic > Freshwater > Lake > Lake biofilm | place: USA: Lake...
CATGATGTCTTCTGCGTCGCTCAACACTGCGTCAACTCCGAGTGTTACCGGATCTGTTATCCAACCAGACTGTGAGCGCTTCACTCGATTCACATGCGCGGCCTGTTCTTCGATCGACATGTTGCGGTGAACCACGCCGATTCCACCGGCACGAGCAATCGCAATAGCCATCGTGGATTCGGTGACTTTGTCCATTGCAGCCGAAACAATCGGAATCGACAACACGATGTCTCGTGCGAATATTGCGGAAACATCGGCTGAATCTGGAAGTACAGAGCTATACCCCGGCACAATCACCACATCATCAAATGTGAGTGCTTCGTGCGTGTTGAAGAGGTCATTGTTACGGTCGGAAATAGTCGGTGTTGTCATGGGGTGAGCTCCTCTGGCTGATGGGAATGTCGAATAAACGTCTCGGCAACCTGCCGTACTGCGGACACAATGAGTGCGTGTTCCGTCTGGTGCATGCGTTCAGTGAATGTTTCGAGTGTGTCTGTTGGATAAATCGGCACTTCACGAGTTTCAATCACTGGACCGTCATCAACACCCTCATCGGGTACAAAGTGCACCATTACTCCACTGTGGGTACGACCCAACTCATCTCGTTCAGAGAACGCACGCTCTATTGCGTTGATACCAGGGAATTCTCCGGGGAGAGCCGGATGCAAGTTGATAACACGCATCGGGAAATGCGAGAGAAAGTGCATCGACAAAAGACGCATGAAGCCAGCAAGCACCACTAGGTCTGGATCCATTTGCTGTACGACATCTGCGAGTCGGGTGTCATATTCTCTACGAGTTTCATTGTCTACTTTCTCGACGACATGAACTTCTATTCCCGCATCACGTGCACGTTGAATCGCACCAGCCTGTGCGTTATCGGTGATGACGGCAACGATCTCCGCGTCTAGCCATCGCGTGGTGCACGCATCAATAAGAGCCTGCAGATTGGTCCCCGACCCTGATGCCAACACCGCCACTTTTGTCATTGCACTGTTACTCCTCCAGTGCCATTCGTGATGGTTCCGATACGCCACACTGGCTCATTCAAAGATGCACGGACGTCGTTCTCGTGCGCCTCATCACACACGATGATCATCCCGATACCCATGTTGAAGGTGCGATACAACTCTTCGTCGGGTAGGCCACTTACGTTCTTGATCAGTGCAAAAAGTGGTGGCAACGGCCATGCATTCTTTTCGACTGTTGCCGACAACCCGGGCGACAAGATGCGAGGGATGTTTTCATACATGCCACCACCCGTAATGTGAATGAGTCCCTTTACCAGGTCAGTGTTGAGAAGTTCTCGAAGTACTGGTAGGTACGAACGATGTGGCGCAAGCAATGCTTCACCCAATGAGATGGTCATCGGTTCAGCAACAACATCAAGTGGTAGTCCACGAAATACACGTCGAGCCAATGAATAACCGTTGGTGTGTAAGCCCGAGGAGGCAAGTCCGAGGAGCACATCGCCAGCTCGAATGTTGTCTTGTGGCAATAGTCGAGATTTTTCAGCAACTCCAATAAGGGTTCCGGCCACATCAAAATGTCCCTCGGAATACACGCCAGGCATCTCTGCTGTTTCGCCTCCGAGTAAGACACAATTATTCGCTGCGCATGCGTCTGCCATACCACCAACTATTTCGCTGACTGCCGTGGCCGAAATGTGCGACGATGCCACATAATCCAGAAAAAACATCGGAGTCGCACGTTGCACCAAGACATCGTTCACGCAGTGATTGACAATGTCATGACCGATCGAGTCATAACGATTTAATTCCGCAGCAACCATCACTTTGGTGCCCACGCCATCAGTTGAAGCAACTAGTACCGGATGATCAAAATTCTTCAACTCTGATACATCGAGCACTCCACCAAATGATCCGACACCTCCTAGAACGCGGTCGGTGTGAGTCGCCTCAACTTTCTTTTTCATAAGCGCAACAGCACGATTTCCTTCATCGATGTCAACTCCACTCGCTGCATAGCCACCGGTAAAACGCGCTAACTCGCGCCAGCCAATGTCACGTCGATACTGCATCCCATCAAATGAAATGTAGTTCACTGCGTTATACGCACGTTTGCGAGCCTCAATAAGGTCTGTGCCAATCGCCGACACGCCGAGAACTCTGCCACTAGAGGTCACTTCTCTTCCGTGTACTAAAGCCGTTCCGGCGTGAAACACCTCAACGTTGTCGCATCCCTTCACCTTCTCAAGTCCTCGTATGGTGTCTCCCACTCGTGGTGACTCTGGGTACCCATGCGATGCGAGCACCACCGTGCACGCAGTGTCATTTCGCCATTCGATAGTGGTGTTTGCCAAATTTCCGTTGATGCAAGCAAGTGCAATCTGGCGAAGATCAGTTACGAGAAGTGGCAACAGTGTTTGCGCTTCAGGATCACCGAACCGACAGTTGTACTCGATGAGTTTGGGTCCGGTTTTGGTCAACATGATTCCTGCGTATAAAACACCGACAAACGGCGTTCCTTCATGCGCCATCGCATCGACGGTTGGTTGCACGATCTCAGCAACGATGCGTTGCACCATCTCGGGCGGACACACCCGTGCGGGAGCAAACACCCCCATTCCCCCAGTGTTTGGCCCACTGTCTGCCTCCCCGACACGTTTGTGATCCTGTGCGGGAGGCATCGGTGTCACAGTCGTACCGTCAGTGAACACAAGGAGTGACACTTCATCCCCAACGAGCCGTTCTTCCAACACAATTGGACCCATCGCAGACAACCGAAGAATCGCTTCGTCACGTTCTGTTGTATTTGCAGGAACGACAACACCTTTGCCAGCAGCTAAGCCGTCAGCCTTCACGACAACATCGAATTCTTGATTGTCGGCCCACAGAATTGCCTCCCGAGCTGCAGTCACTCCATCAAAATGTGCGCTGCGAGGAGACGGAATCGAGTGTCGCGCGGCGAATGAGCGACAGAAACTCTTTGATGCTTCCAGTTGCGCGGCTGCACGTGATGGACCAAACACGGCGATGTTCGCATGTCGCAGTGCGTCTGATACTCCAGCAACGAGACATACCTCAGGGCCAATTAATACGAGATCGATATTCTCGCGTTGACAGAGTGCGACGACTGCTTTTGGATCTGTCGGGTCGACGGACAACGTGTTTGGAGTACCACTGTTCCCAGGAGCAACAAACACAACATCATCAGAACTGCGAGATGCCCATTCAAGAGACCACGCCATCGCATGTTCACGCCCACCAGAGCCAAGAACCAGTGTCCTCACGAAAGCACTCCTTCAAATGAACCTTTCAGCGATACGCGTGTGACGTCAATTGGATACTCACCTGTGAAACAGGCAGTGCAGTAACCGTTGTCCCGTTCAATACCGCGCATCATTCCTTCGACGGACAGAAATGCGAGAGTGTCGCACCCAACGTGCTCGCGTAACTGTTCAAGCGTCATGCGTGATGCAATCAATTCATCATGAGTTCCCATATCAACGCCCATAAAGCAGGGATTCATCACTGCTGGGGAGGTGATACGAAGATGCACTTCAGTTGCACCTGCGTCTTTTACTAACTTCACGAGCGGTCCCGCGGTGGTACCACGCACCAAAGAATCGTCAATGATGATGACGCGCTTACCTTTCAAGTTCGCTGTCAATGCATTGAACTTCATCGCCACACGTCGCTCTCGCAATGATTGCGACGGTTCAATGAATGTGCGACCGATGTAGCGGTTCTTGATAAGACCATCGTTGTAGGAAATGCCAGACGCTCGTGCGTAGCCAATCGCCGCAGGAATTGAGGAGTCTGGGACTGGCACCACCACGTCTGCGTCCACGGGTGATTCTTCGGCGAGTTCTTCTCCGAGTCGTTGACGCACTTCATGCACACTTCGGTTGTCCCATTCGCTGTCGGGACGAGAAAAGTACACAAACTCAAACGAGCATCTCGCTGTGCCTGAAACTGCCGATCCTGTGCGTTGGCGACGTATTTCATCGCCAGTGATCGTGACGATCTCACCCGGTTCAACTTCACTGATGTCGACACACCCGAGTGTGTGCAATGCACATGTCTCTGACGCAACGACATAGCCACCCTCTGGCATACGACCCACCGATAACGGGCGAAAGCCCCACGGGTCACGAGCAGCGACGAGACAATCAACACCTAGCAGTACGAGTGAATAGGCGCCCTTCCATGACGGCATCGTGCGTTCTAGGCGATCTGCCCACGTTTTACCACCTGCTGCAGCAAGCATGAGCGCCATCACTTCTGTGTCACTTGCGGCAGTGAGACCAAATCCCTTTTGCAACAACTCGTCACGCAATTCGCCGGCGTTAACGAGTGAGCCGTTGTGCGCCAACGCCAATGGGCCGTGCATTGTTTCGACCATGAATGGTTGCGCATTACGCGCAGTTGATGCACCCATTGTCGAATAACGCGTATGAGCAATCGCGTGATAACCGCTGAGAGGAGCTAATGAATCACTGTGGAAAATCTGCGAAATGAGACCAACATCTTTATGAAGACGCGCACGTTGCCCATCAGACACTGCAATGCCTGCGGCTTCTTGTCCACGATGTTGCAATGCAAAAAGACCAAAAAAGGCTAACTGTGCGGTCTGTTCACCAGAGGGCGAAGACACTCCCACTACTCCACACTCTTCGTGTGGCGCATCGTCAACGTAAAAGTCCGTTGGCTTCGATTTCATTGTCCACCAACTTTGTTTTGAGGTCCTTGATTTTCCGCGATGACGTCCGCGAGATTTCGGTGAATGCGCTCTGTAATTGGCATGTCGCCAGGAACAAACGCCGAACCAGTCAATGTCTCAAACGTCTTGATGTAACGACGCGATGTTTCTACCCATACATCTTCCTCGAGTTGCGGAGGCGTGCCATCGCCGGTGTAACCAGCATCTATTAGCGCACGACGAATAACTTCCTTGTCAGTACTTTCCGGCTCTAGGCCTGCCATGTAACGATCAACAAACGACGACGCCACCCAATAACGTGACGAATCTGGCGTGTGCACCTCATCAATCAGCATGAGAGTTCCGTCGGCATCTAGTCCGAATTCATACTTCGTATCGGCAAGGAGTAGCCCAGCATCCTGTGCCACTTCCTGGCCTCGCAGGTACAGCGCAACAGCTGCATTCTTGACTTGTTCCCACACTTCAGGCGCGACAAGACCGCGTTCCACAACTTCATCACAAGTCAACGCTTCGTCATGTCGACCAGCATCGGCTTTTGTGGTGGGCGTGATAATTGGTTCGGGCAAGCGCGAGTTCTTCTGTAAACCATCAGGCAAGCGATATCCGTATATCACCCGTGCACCATCGGCATAACGTTTCCATAACGATGTGGAGGTGACACCCGTGATGTAGCCGCGCACAATCACTTCCACTGGCAATGGCGTAGCTTCATGCGCGATCAACACATTGGGGTCAGGAGTTGAAATTGCGTGATTAGCGATGATGTCGCGCGTATTCTCAAACCACCACATCGACAACTGATTGAGTACTTGCCCTTTAAATGGCACTGTCGCCACTAGTTGATCAAAAGCCGACAAGCGATCAGTAGTGATGAAGAGGCGCTTTCCACCGACCAAGTCGTAGCTGATACGCACTTTGCCTTCGCGTCGATTCGGAAGGTCAAGCGCGATGTCGGTGAGAACCTCCGCACTGTTGTTAGCTGTGACGGGCATAGTCGACTCCATTTCGAAATAACTGCAACGCGAGACCCTGACGTGAATCACGGGCATCACATTTACTTTCGCGGCTGTTGTGGAACGAGTACCGCTGGCGAGATAACACGTGGTTTTCAGGGTGTGGCATCATTCCCAAAACATTTCCGTTTACGTTGCACACGCCCGCAATGTCATCAACAGAACCGTTCGGATTGGCTGGATATAGGCCATTGGCTGAAGAACCGTCAGAGTTCACATACCGAAGCGCAATGCAATCGTTTTCGTGCAGTGCGCTAAGAGTGTTGTCGTCGCAGACAAAACGTCCCTCACCGTGTGCAACAGGGCAAGAGATTGTTGGCAGATCACGCGTCCACACACAGTGCTGGGATACCGGCGCAAGATCTACCCAGCGACACTCAAAATTTCCTCGCGTGTTATGAGCTAGCGCCGCCTCACCAAATGGTGAACCCGGAAGAATTCCCGCACGCACCAGCATCTGAAATCCGTTACAAATTCCTAAAATCGCGACACCAGAGTCAGCCTTTTCCTGCAAGAGGCTTCCAACTCGTTGTTCCATTTCGATCGCAAATACTCGCGCAGAGCCCAAAGCATCCGCATATGAAAAACCCCCAGCCACAACAATGAGTTGCGCCTGAGCAAGTGCATTTTCTTGATCATCAAGATCACGAACGTCAACGTGTTGCACTACAGCGCCGGCACGCGTCAGAGCGAACTCAGCGTCGTATTGACGATTTGTTCCGGGTGCTGACAACACGATTGCTATTGGTTCACCTGTGAGAACGTTCACTGATCACCTCGTTCGCTACCAAATGAAGTCGAGGTGTATGCCGTGTATAGGGCATCTCGATCCCACGAGTACACCTGAGAAGAAGTTGTGATCGTCAACACTGCGGTGCTACTAACAGTTCCAAGTTTCTTGACGTCATCACCAAACATTGATCGGACCTGATCAACATCGCTAGGTGCGACTTCGATGATTACGCGTCCGTTTGATTCAGCAAACAATGCCGCGATTTCATTCGCGCCATCAACATGCGCTTCTATCCCCTTGCCGCTACCGATCACCATCTCAGCAAGGGATACGGCAATGCCACCTTCACTGCAATCGTGTGCGCTCCGTATAAGACCCTCCCGCATCACTTTGTGCAACAACGCATACCTCTCGGGAGCACCATGATCGGGTGCTGGCACTTCACCGCCATAATCCCCGCCTAAAACAAGATGCAGGTGACTGCCACGCAATTCATCGCGTGTTGTGCCAACAAGAAATAATTGATTGCCCACCGCATCCAGATCAGTTGTGACAATCACGTCAGCATCTGGAACAAACCCCAGAGCAGTGATGACAAGTGTTGGAGGAATCGAGTGACGTTGACCATCGGTATCGGTGTATTCGTTATTGAGCGAATCCTTTCCCGATACAAAAGGCGCCTTATAGAGACGCGCAGCATCACAACATCCGGCAACTGTTGAAACGAGATCGCCCAACGTTGTTGGCCGTCGAGGGTCACCCCATGAGAAGTTGTCAAGTAATGCGATTTGCGATGGGTCGGCACCGGCGACAACGGCGTTGCGTATCGCCTCGTCAACCACTGCGTGCGCCATTCGTTCGGCGTCATACAGCCCGTACTGTGGGTTGACGCCAATTCCGATGGCAAAACCACTGGTCCGTTGGGGCTGCGCAATTACGACACCGTCAGATGGGCCCACCTGCATTGGTCCAGCAAGTGGTCTGACAACTGTTGAACCCAAGATCTCATGGTCGTAACGACGGATGATGGGTTCTTTTGACGCGATTGTTGGATGTGCAAGAAGTGCCAACAGCACTTCTTGCACATCAATCTCTGGCAACAGCGTGTGCACTCGTCGAGGATCTGGCAATGTTGCGGTCATGTTGCGCCTCGGACGTCCATTGTGTAAAAAATTCATCGGTAAGTCGACAACAGAAACACTGCCGTGGCGCACTACTAATTGCTTGGTTCCAGTGAAAGTTCCAATGTCGTTTGCAACAACTCCAATGTGACCGGCGTATCGCAACACTTCGTCAACATTTTGTGGTGCCACGGCGAGCACCATGCGCTCCTGCGCTTCTGATAACCACACTTCCCACGGTGCGAGACCACGATATTTTCGATCAACCAACAAAAGGTCAACGTCAACTCCGAGATGTTCTCCCATTTCACCGACTGCAGACGAGAGTCCTCCCGCTCCACAATCTGTGAGCGCATGTATCAAAGGGTCTGGACGATCAATAATTGCAATCAGAAGGTCGGTGACAAGACGCTCTGTGATGGGGTCACCAATCTGTACCGATGCACCAGCTACTTCTCCGGTAGTTGCGTCCATGGTCATAGACGAGAATGTCGCTCCCCGAATACCGTCACGACCCGTTGCACCACCAACAACAATGATGTGATCTCCCACTTGTGGTCCAACTAATGCGTCTGCCCCCTGCAACACCTCTCCAACGCATCCACAAAACACCAGTGGATTTGCGACGTATCCGGGGTCGTACAAAACAGCGCCCGCAACGGTCGGCACACCGATCTTGTTCCCATAATCAGCAACGCCATCAATAACGCCTTCTTCGATGATCGCCGGGTGAAGCACGCCTTCGGGTAATTGCCCATGATGTAAATCACGAGGGCCAAAACACAAAATGTCAGTGAGCGCTACTGGTCGCGCGGGTGCTGCCAACACATCCCGGATGACGCCTCCCACTCCTGTGTTTGCGCCACCAAATGGTTCGATTGCGCTCGGATGATTATGTGTCTCAGCCTTAATTGCGAGCGTTACACCATCCGCGAAACGCACAATTCCAGCGTTTCCATCAAATGCGGACACGACAAACGGTGCTGCGATTTCTTCCGTACTACGTCGTAATTGAGCGAGCAGTGGCTCCACCTCTATCTGTTGTGTCTCATCTGTCGTCGTTGCAAGGATGCGCGCGCGAAACGTCTTATGAGAACAGTGGTCACTCCATGTTTGAGCGATTGTTTCCAACTCGGCATCTGTCGGATCACGTCCGATGGACTCATACCAGCGCACAGCAACTTCAATCTCTTCGGCATCCAACGCAAGAGCACGACTCGCGTTGATGAATGCACGCTCATCGGCCGTGCTATTTCGCAACGCGATGATTTCAACATGTGTTGAGTCTCCCGCGGTGTCGCCGTCATCGTCAGATGAGACATCAGATGCAAACATGGATTCAGCGCGATGAAATGCCCATGTCTCAATCACAGGATTACACAGCACCGCATTAACAAGCCGCGTGATGTTGGCTCGTGACAATGCGTGACAACCCGATAACACGTAATACATGCCAGTAACAACCTCGATGCTGAGACCAATCTGGGCGGCGCTTCGTGTGAACTGGTCTGCAACACGGTCTGTCACCCCAACTCGACGCAACACTTCAACACTGACGATGTCATCGTGGCCTGTCTCGTCTTGCGATACCCCTGCATTGTCAACAAGAAAATCAATGTCAATTCGGGGACCAAATGGCTCGTCCACGAACTCCGAGACAATCAGCTCCACTTGCTCACTTGATAACTCGCCACGCACGTAGAACACTTCCGAAGCAACAATGTTCACGCCTAAAAAACCAAGAAGCTGGAGGCGTTCTGACAAGGTGTGATGTAACGAAGGTTGGGCATCACGACAGATTCGTACCAATTGAAGAACCTGAGACTCCGACGCCCGCATTGGTCACGACAGTATGACCACTGCTTCTTTACGTTCCATACAGAACGGCGTCACACTCTTTACTTTTGATTAACTGCTTTACATTTTCTAAAACAAATGTCATTGTGACGGCGGACGCAATGCCGGCCCATCAAACGTGTCGCACGTTGCAAACTTTTCCACAGGTTTACGGCGAAGTTTGGTGGGTAAATGCATCGGCCAGCCCACAAGAAGCACCGCAGCAAGAGCGAAACCATCTGGCACATTCAACAGATCGCGTACGGGTTCCTCGTCGTAGCTCAACAATGTGGTGATGCGCGTTCCAAGGCCCTCGTTTCGAGCAGCGAGTTGAATGTTTTGTATGAACGGAAAGATGGATCCTCCAGCGACAACGCTCGGACGCGGGGCGTCCCGATCAGTGACCGCGATTGCCGCCATGTCCACCCAGATAGCGAGATGAACGGGAACGAGATGAAGGTCGTCCGCCATGCGCACTGCATCAGCCAATGCCGCCTTCACCTGATCAGAGTGCGTCTCCGCGGGACCATACATTTCCGCCACATAACGATCCCACGTCAGTCGATACTGGTCCCGAAGAGCAACTCGCATCGCGTCATCGCGAATCACGACAACTTTCCAACCCTGCCTGTTGCCACCACTGGGTGCGAATCGGGCATTGTCGAGCACGCGATACAACACCTCATCGGAAACTGGTGCCGTGTCATAGTCCCTGCACCCCGGCATGTGTCGCATCGCTTCAACAAGGTCCATGTCACTTCCCTTTCAACGATTGCATTGCTGCTCGAGCAGCATTCAAGCCGCACATCCCATGAACACCGCCACCAGGTGGCGTAGCCGAAGAACACAAGAACACTCCACGTGCACCGGTTGCGTAGGGGTTTATCGCAACGCGCGGACGCATGATCATTTGTTTCATCGTGTTGGCACCAACGGCGATGTCTCCACCTACATAATTTGGGTTGTACGTGGCCATGTCCGTCGTGTTACGCACGAACATGCCGACGATTCGCTCACGGAACCCCGGAGCAAATCGTTCGATCTGCGAGATGATCGCTTCCGTACCATCGCCTGTGAACCCGTGCGGCACGTGCGCATATGCCCAAATCGGATTCACGCCATCATGAGATCGCGATGGATCTGCAACATACTGCTGACCAACCAACACGAATGGCCGAGTGGGTATTTGCCCCTTTGAAGTTGAACTCTCGGCATCTGCGATCTCATCGAATGTGCCACCACAGTGCACTGTTCCTGCGCGAGCAACCATCGCGTTCGCCCACGGAATATCTCCACGAATTGCAAAATCTACTTTGTACGCTCCGGGACCATATTTGTACTTACCGTACGCACGACGCACTTTTTGTGGCAATGCATTTCCAACTATTGACAATGCTGCCGTTGGTGATGTGTCAAGCATGACGACGTCGGCGCATGGAATATCTGCAAGTGATGTGATGTGAATACCAGTATGAATCGTCCCGCCAATAGACGCGAAATACGATGTCAACGCATTTGCTAGTTGAATAGTCCCTCCCTGCACCACGGGCCAACCGTACGCCTGCCCGACAGTGGTCAACATCATTCCCACAGCAGACGAAAACGGCATACGCAGTGACGTCAAAGCATGCGCTGCACTCCCCCCAAACAATGCACGTGCCTCATCGGTTTTAAACAATCGTGCGGTCACCGAGGCCGATGGAATTGATGACACACCGAATCGTGCGAACAGAAAAGGATGAGATGGCCAACGAACGACCGGCGCTAAAGCATCGGCCAATAAATCATCGCAACGATTGACTAATCCATTAAATAACCGCGACCATCGCTTGTCATCCACACCCAGCGCATCCGCAGTGCGTGCAACATCGCGATAGAGAAATGCCGCTCTGTCTCCATCGAGTGGATGGGCCAGTTCCACTTCTGGCCACAACCATGTCAGACCGTGTTCAGGTAGCGGTAGAGACTGGAAGAATGGCGAAGCGACACCCGTTGGATGAAACGCTGCGCAATCATCGTGCAAGACGCCTGGCAAAGTGTGCTCACTTGTGCGCATACCACCACCAACAACATCCGCCATCTCGTACAACGTGACGTCAACGCCTTGCTGAGCGAGATGAATAGCGGCGGCAAGGCCATTAGGACCACTCCCCACAACAGCGGCTGTTGTCATGAGGTCAGTGTATGGAGTGATTACTTGCTAGTGCGCCGGAATTGATGTGGCATTTTTTGATGTTGACTTTGGTGCGCGAGACAGAACAACCAACGCAACGAGTGCAGACGCAATCGATGCAAACAGAATTGCCATCTTTGCATCAGCGCGCAAAATTTCATCTTCAAACGCCAGTTCGCTCACAAATAATGCAACAGTGAATCCGATGCCGGCTGCATGACCAACTCCCCACAGAGTCACTCCCCCTGCACCCTTTGGCATCTGCGCAATACCCGTTCGAGTGGCGATCTTTGTTGCAATCAAAACTCCCACGGGTTTACCAATAAACAAACCTGCGACGATGCCCCAGGCAACGCGCGATGACAAAGCATCGCTAATCGATGTTGTAGAGATCTCGATACCAGCATTTGCAAGTGCAAAAACCGGGACAATGAAAAAGCTCGCCCATGGCGCCAAATGATGCTCGAACCACTCCAAGACGGTGACTTGTTCATTGGTAGCAACAATGTCACCACTTTCGGTTTCACGACCTCGCACGACTCCAGACACGTTCAACGGTGTGAGTGGAGTCATCAAACCAGTTGCAACTCCTGCCAATGTCGGGTGGACACCGGCTTGCAACAAACAGAACCATGCAGTGACACCCGCGAGTATGTACACAGGTACGTACTGCACATTGAGTCGCTGCAATACCAAGACCGACAACACAGCGAGAATTGCTACAAGCAACACCCAGCCCGACACTCCTGATGAATAAAACAGCGCAATAACGATGATCGCTCCGATGTCATCAACAACAGCAAGACCAAGGAGGAACACTCGTGCACCAGCAGATACACGGGATGCCATGATCGACAACAAACCAGTCGCTAGTGCGATGTCGGTTGCCATCGGCACTCCCCAACCCTTTGGTGCATCGCCAGCAGCGATCGCTAAATACAACAGGGCAGGAACAACCATTCCGCCGAGCGCTGACACCAGCGGCAACATCAGTTGCTGGCGCGATGCGAGGTGACCTGATGTCGCCTCGCGCTTAATCTCCATGCCGACCACAAAGAAAAAGATGGTCATAAGACCGTCGTTGATCCAGTGGTGCAGATCCATCTCAAGTGTGTAGCGACCAAGGGTCAATGCAAAATCTGTGTGCCACACCGAGGCGTATGCGGCTTTCCACGGTGAGTTCGCCCAAACGAGTGCGGCAATTGTTGCCAACACCAATAGCGCTCCGCCGGCGGACTCATTGCGCATGAACTCACGCAAAGGCGCAAGAACGCGTACGCGTGGAGCAGTCTGTGTTGCTGTCATTGTGAGACCCTCTTCTAGATACTTCTAGGACGCGCTGGAGGGCTTAACCCTCGCGTGACCGCGGCATTCCACACTAAACCCCCTGACCCCGTTGTCACGGCATTGAACCTCCATAATGCCCTCTCAGCGAGCGCCACTATTGTCAAAGCCTGGTCCACCAGCACAGGAGTCAGCACCGTGAGATCCCGATCGAGCACCTACATTTTTCGCCTCGTTGGCATTTTGTTGTCCGCGGTTATCGCGATTGCCTCTGACAATTTTGTGTCAGACCGTGTTTATAGCTGGCTTATCTTTCTTATCTCGTTAAGCATCACATTGCATCTTGACTCGATTTTCCTGATTGAGTCCGCAAACCGAAAGCAAGAAAATGCCGACAGCATTCTCAGTATCACGTCTCGCTTTGACTGGGCTGAAGAAGACCTGCGTGCGATTTCCGAATCATTACTTGAGGTGCACACCAAACCAGCTCTTGAACCGTTCAGAAAAATAGCAGTAGCAGAGTTGGATAAAGCTCGCTCAGTTCTTGGTGGATTGCGCTTTGGACAGTATTCGACGCCAATTACCGACATGCTCATTCATTTCGAGCGATTTGATGCAGCAGAGAACACCATCTACCTCACCAACATCGACCATACACATCTTGATTGGTGGCACTCAGAAGAAGGCCGTAAGTACTGGCAAGCAAATCTCAACGCGCTTGACCGAGGCGTCGACATTGAGAGGGTGTTCATCTATGACACACTTACTCCACAACTTGAAACTCTGATCCGCGAGCATGCCACAACCAGCCGCAATGGCAGACATCTGGACGTATTTGCTGTACAGAAAGATGTCTTGCCTGATGAGTTGCGAGCCGACATTGCGATCTGGGATGAGTCGTTCACGTATCAAGTTGAATTGAACTCAGACGGCAGACCGATCACCAATAGGTATTCAGTCAACGATGCTGATGTTGCGTCACGAATGTCTATGTACAAGCGAATTCGCGCTCAGGCACGAACTGTCGATCCGACGACCGGGTCAATCGCCTGATTACAACGATCCCGTCACTTTGTCGCCTGCAGCGCGAGCGATCAATGTGTAGTTGGGTGCAGAGCCATCGGGTTCTTTCGAGGCACCGCCCTGAAGAACCATGATGACGTTGCCAAACTTGGCCACCGTCTGAAGCGTTATCGATGCAGGCTGGTCGGCTTCAACGAGATCAATAGTGATGCCCCAACTCACTGATTCGTCTCCGATTGTTGGCACCTGTGTCGGGCCCATCGTGTAGGAGTTACCCTCCTGATCAGTCCAGGTTGTGCCATCGCACACATCTACCGCTTCTCTGACGGCGGTGAAGTAACTGTCAACATCACCATTGCTCCATGCCTGCTGACGCACCATAAACGGTGAGGCCTCATCGCCGAATTTCAGTTCGACATCAGCTCCCTCTTCGCCGGCTAATGCCACAAGTGCATCTCCATCTGCTTCGTCACACCACAATGACGGGTCAATAGAAGGGTTTTCTGGTTCACGCGTTGTGAACATGTCACGCTGCGTTTCCATCCATGTTCCACCCATGTCATCACCGAGATCTGTTTCGGTTAACAAGGCATCACTCAGTTGCTGAAGTGTTACTTCTGAACCATTGGGAGCGGTCGTATCGCTCGAATCGCTGTCATCGCCACACGCTGCAAGCAACAGTGACGCGATTGCGACACAAGCAACAATTTTTCCACGAGACATTTACATCCTCATTTCGTATTAGTTGATGTGTCAATCACCATCTATTGAGAGCAGGCCCCAAAAAGGGCAGGTCGCGTATAAAACTCGACCTAATAAAAAATGATTGGCTAGACCACAGAGTATGCCGTCTAGCCAATCATTTGTCAGCGGTACATATGTACCGCCGTTAGTTTTTTAAATAGATGCTCAGCTGCAGCCGCTGGTGTTTCCGCATGATGGGCACGCGTGGCATGAACCAGCACGCACCATCTGCACACCACACTGCATGCACATTGGCGCATCGCTGTGGCGAACAATCGGGCCTGAGTGGTCAGACACTGGAGCAGCAGGAGCAACTCCCAATTCGATCTGAGTCACCAGCTCTGACACTGATGGCACGCTTTTTGGATCTGTTGCAAGCTCTGACCCGCTGCTCGTTTCAACTACCGACTCTTCCACTCCAGGAAGTGTTGGCTGCAAACGCTCATCACGGCTGAAGATGCCAAGTTCGGCACGCTCGTCATAGGTTAAATATTCGAGCGCGAGGCGACGGAACAGATAATCCATGATCGATGTTGCGATACGGATGTCCGGATCATCGGTCATACCAGCAGGCTCAAAGCGCATGTTGGTGAATGCTTCAACGAATGCGCGCAACGGCACACCGTATTGCAAACCATACGAGATGCTCTTTGCGAAGGCATCCATGATTCCCGCCATCGTGCTTCCCTGCTTTGACACAGTGAGGAACACTTCACCGGGGCGACCATCGTCGTATTCACCAATTGTTGCAAAACCTTTGCAGTCAGCAACACGGAACTCAAACGTGCGTCCGCGACGTGAACGAGGAAGCTTCTGACGAACTGGTTGAGTGACGATCTTTTCAATCACTTTCTCAACAGCGCCGGTCGCAGCTGACACTGCATCGTCTTTACTGTCATCGTCTTTCTTCGCGGTCGACAATGGCTGAGCAACTTTGCAATTGTCACGATAAATCGCAACGGCCTTCAAGCCGAGCTTCCATGACAACAAGTGAAGCTCTTCAACTTCTTCAACCGTTGCCTCTTCAGGCATGTTGACAGTCTTTGAAATAGCACCTGACAAGAACGGTTGTACCGCACCCATCATGCGCACGTGACCTTCGTAGTGAATGGTGTTGTCGCCCATGGAGCATGCAAACACCGACAAGTGTTCAGAGGCGAGATGCGGTGCACCGATGATTGATTTGTTGACGTCGATGTAGGCGATGATGTCGTCCACTTGCTGCGGGTTGTAACCCAAGCGACGCAACGCACGAGGAATCGTTTGGTTCACGATGCTCATGGTTCCGCCACCGACCAATTTCTTGATCTTCACGAGACCAAGGTCTGGTTCAATACCGGTGGTGTCACAGTCCATCATGAGACCGATCGTGCCGGTTGGTGCGAGCACACTGGCCTGGCTATTACGCACGCCGTACTCCTCACCATCGCACACTGCAATGTCCCATGCTTCCTTGCTCGCGGCAAGAAGATCTTGCTGGATGACGTCTTCGTTTTCGATGCGGTATGCCTCATCACGATGCATGCGCAACACGTTCAACATGTAGCGCTCGTTTTCCGAGAAACCAGCGAATGGTCCGAGACGACTTGCGATACGTGCACTCGTTGCGTATGAGTGGCCGGTCATGAGTGACGTGAGAGCTGCGGCCCATGCACGTCCTTCTTTGCTGTCGTATGCATGACCAAGTGCCATGAGAAGTGCACCGATGTTTGCATAGCCAATTCCGAGCTGACGAAACTTGCGGCTGTTCTCACCAATTGACTCAGTTGGATAATCAGCACGGCCGACCAAGATTTCTTGTGCGGTGAAGATTGTCTGCACGGTGTGCTTGTATGCGTCAACATCGAAGTTGTCGTTCTCATCAAGGAACTTCAACAAGTTGATTGATGCAAGGTTGCATGCTGAGTCGTCGATGTGCATGTATTCAGAACATGGGTTAGAACCGTTAATACGACCAGTCGCGTGAGCGGTGTGCCACTTGTTGATTGTGGTGTCGAACTGCAAACCAGGATCAGCACATTCCCACGATGCTTGTGCGATTTGACGCCACAGATCACGAGCCTTGATGGTTTTGATTGTGCGACCATCGGTCACCGCGGTGAGATTCCAATCGCGGTCTTCCACAACTGCATTCATGAATTCATCGGTGATACGTACGCTGTTGTTTGCATTCTGATACTGAATGCTGAATGCGTCGGATCCATCGAGATCCATGTCGAAGCCTGCGTCACGCAATACACGCGCCTTGCGCTCTTCTTTTACTTTGCACCAAATGAATTCTTCAATGTCTGGGTGCTCAACATTCAAGATGACCATCTTTGCGGCGCGACGTGTTTTACCACCTGACTTAATGGTGCCCGCTGATGCATCAGCACCACGCATGAATGACACCGGGCCAGAAGCTGTGCCACCACCATTCAACTGCTCAGCACTGGAACGAATGCGCGACAAGTTGATACCAGAACCTGAGCCACCCTTAAAGATGATTCCTTCTTCGCGGTACCAGTTCAAGATGTCTGCCATCGTGTCTTCCACCGACAAGATGAAACATGCGCTCGCCTGTTGTGGAACACCCTTCACACCAATGTTGAACCACACGGGGCTGTTAAACGCCGCGCGCTGTGTGACCAAGATGTACTTCAATTCATTACGGAATGCCTCTGCCTCTTCCGTGTCGACGAAGTAACCACCCTCAATGCCCCAATCAGTGATCGTGTCTGCAACACGGTCGACCACTTGGCGAAGTGAACTTTCACGCTCTGGTGTTCCTGGTGTCCCACGGAAATACTTCTGCGCAACGATGTTGGTCGCATTCAGTGACCAGCCAACAGGGAACTCCACTCCGAGTTGTTCAAACGCAACAGAGCCGTCTTTCCAGTTCGTGATACGCGCATCACGACGCTCCCATGTGAGCTCGTCATAGGGATGCACTCCCGGGGTTGTGAAGTGCCGACGGATTCCGATGGTGAGGCGATCTGGTGCGAGAGACATGGTGGCTGTTCCTTCTAAGTCTGAGTCTGGTACGAGTTGGTTCTGGATGAGGACCGCAAACACAATATGTTGTGGTTTTTTTCACCGATGATGGTGTATGCCACAACCGGTTGAGAGATTACAGCACTGTAGTTACACCCATGTCAACGATTGTTGAAATATTTCTTGTTGGACGCGCTCGCAGCAGGGCACCACAGGTTCAGGACCGCCCAGCCCCACGACTGCCATGGCCCCCCGCTACGAACGATCACGGGCGAAAGGGTACGGCCTACCCCCTGTGTATTGGAAGTGGACAACTATGTGAATTGCAGAATTTATTTGGGGAAACCCTTGTGAATACAGGGCCAGAGTGGTGTGGACAGCCTGTGGGCAACCCGTATCTGACTGTGGACAAAGGCCTGATCTAGCCAACGACTAGATAAGAGAGCGTATTTTTGTCGGAGAATTTTTATGCCGAAATGGCGGAAACCCTGACAGGAATTGCATTTAAGACCGATGTTCCGGACAGCGGATCAATGGATTCGTGGTCAGAGAGCACGTTGCTATTCACACCCGCCTTCTCGGCCGCCACTCGCATCTGCGTCCCTTCAACATTGTGGCCCCAGCCATGAGGCAAACTCACCGCACCTTGACGGATGTCATCGGTGACTTCGACGGGCACCACCACTTCCCCGACTCTGCTCGTGACTTTCGCGAGCGCTCCTGTTTGCAATCCAGCGCGCGCCGCGTCAATCGGATTCATCTGCAATGTGCACGACACGTTGCCTTTAGTTAACACGCGAATGTTGTGCATCCATGAATTATTTGTTTTCAAATGTCGCCTACCAACAAGCAACAACTGATCGCGCGGTGCATCGATTGTGCGCGCGAGTCGTCGTAAGTCATTCACCAAAATTGGATGCGCCATTTCAACTTTTCCTGATTCTGTGCGCAGGATGTCAAACAAACGCGGTTGCAGTGGACCTAAGTCAACACCGTGCGGATTATCAAGCAATGTTTGCAATGACAAGCCGTCTGGGTCTGTACCAAAACCTGCTCCGTACGGTCCTGTTTGCAACATCACGTCTAAACGACGAGCAGGACCACGCACACCAGTGGAATTCACTTCCGCAAAGATCGCTGACGGATCACGTCCAAACAATGGCGAACCCTGCATTTCTGTAGCTTTTGTTATCAGCGACATCAAGATGCCATCGTCAACGTGTTGTGGATCAACCTCGACATCAAGGGACTGCAAAATCCCAGCAAGCTTGGCGAGCACTTCCCATTCATCTGGTTGACCCTCATCGAGTGGCAGTGGTGCGGTGCTGTAGTTGGCGACGTTGCGCACAGCGAATTGCATCAACAAAACATCAAAGTGATCGCGTTGTAATTGTGATGGTGGTGGCAAGATCACGTCAGCGTGCCGTGTTGTTTCATTGAGATACATGTCGACACTCACCATGAACTCGAGCGATGCAAGTGCGCTGTCTAATTGATGCGCATTCGGTGTGGACACAACTGGATTGCCAGCGAGTGTGATCAACGCTTTCACTTGTCCATCGCCTGGAGTGAGAATTTCTTCTGCCATCGCGGCAACGGGATACTCGCCCATTACCTCGGGAAGTTTGCGCACACGTGTTTCGCCACGACCAATCGAAAAACCTTTTCCTTTACGCACTTTTGCTGGATCATTTGTCACCACCGCTGCGCGCGAAGAACCGCGAGTATTTGCTCCTCCTGCAGCAGGTAGCGCAAACATGCCGCCACCGCGGCGGTCGAGATTGCCGGTCAAGGTGTTGAGCACAAACACCAACCATGCTTGAGTGGTGCCAAACTCAACAACGTTTGCACCGATACGCCCATACACCGCTGCGGTGGGTGCGCCGGCAAGCTCTCGCGCAAGTGTGCGAATAGTTGACGCGCTAATACCCGTCGCCTCAGTCACTGCGTCTGGCGAAAATGGCTCAAGTGCGATGTGTAATTCGTCAAACCCGTTGACATGTTCTTGCAGATGATCACCCACTGTTGCGAGATTCTCTTCGTACAACACATGTGCGATTGCCGCAAGAAGTAAGCCATCTGTTCCCGGACGAATCGCCAACCATTCATCTGCTTCTTGCGCGGTACGAGTGCGACGCGGATCAACAACAACCACTTTCCCGCCGCGTGCACGAATTGCTTCGATGCGGCCGGGGAAATCCGGTGCGGTGCACAAGCTTCCATTTGATGCGTACGGATTCGCACCCACGATTAACAAGTAGTCGGTGTGATCGAGATCAGGAACGGGAATGTTCACCGGCAAACCAAACATGTACCCCGCTGCAACATGCATCGGCATTTGGTCCACTGTTGCCGCGCTAAAGCGATTGCGTGTTCCGGCGGCGCGAATCACATTGCCCGTGTACAACATCGACGACAAATTGTGTGCGTTCGGATTACCCGTGTATGTAGCAAGCGCATCGCGACCGTGGGTATTAATCACACGTGCGATCCCATTACGAACCACCTGCCATGCTTCGTCCCACGACACCTCAACATGTTTGCCATCTCGTTTCACCATCGGCATCCGCAGACGATCGGGGTCTTCGTGCAACTGCTTGAGCGAACTTCCCTTCGGACAGATAAAGCCTTTGCTAAAGACGTCGTTCTGGTCGCCACGGATGCGCACGACTTCGTTTGCTGGGTTCACGGTGATCTCTAAGCCACAGGTGGCCTCACACAGCGGACATGTCCGATACACAACCCGATTCGCATGACTACTCATGCAACTACTTTGCCACTTCCTACACTGATGCCGTGCAACGTCTCTTTCGCCGTGATACCGCAACGATTGCGACACCTGGCGTAACTCTCACCACAAATGAAGTGACAGTTCGCGAGGCAATGTCATTTGAGCGGACATTTGACGGCTCAAAGGGCGTGTCAGTCGAACTGTGCATGATCACCACCCCTGACGGCGTCACCGATGTCAATGGACGCTCTGGCCCGCTTGGTAGCGATACAGATCGCGAAGTGTTGCTCACTCTTCGCGACAACGCTGATGTTGTGCTTGTTGGTGGCGGCACGGTTCGCGCCGAAAACTACGGTGCGCCACAACGTTCTCCGTTACCAATCGTGGTGGTGAGCAAGAGTTGCGATTTTGATTGGACGTCACCCCTCTTTGCGTCTGGATGGGGAATGATTGCAACCACCGCGTCAAGCCCCAACGTGCCAGTGCGTTCGTTTCGTGCGGGTGAAGATGCTGTTGACCTTGGCGCAATCATTCACGCACTACGTAGCGAACTTGGTGCCCGAGTGATTCATATTGAAGGCGGACCAACTCTCAATGGTGCGTTGCTGAGAACCGGACTTGTTGACGCGATCAATCTCACTATTGCGCCACACATTGGAAATGGTGGAACAACTATTTCATCACGCTTAGTTCGACACGGATTCAACAATCAACGTTTTCAACTTGCACAGCTATGTCGCGACGACAACCATGTCTTTGTGCGCTACGAACGAGTGCGCTAGTGAACTTAGTTTTGCTTGATCTCAGTTTTGTTTGAGAAGAGCTAATTCGCGACGGAAGTCTGCCGCGTCGTGGAAGTTTTTGTAGACGCTTGCAAAACGCACATACGCCACTTCGTCAAGATCACGTAAACGCTCAAGCACCATGTGGCCAATCAACGATGTGGATACAACTTCGCCGGCCTTCACCAACGCTCGCACTTCGTCTTCAACGGACTCTGCCAATGCTTCAATCTGCTCAGGCTCCACGGGGCGACCCTTGCACGCCGACCGCACACCGCCAGCAACTTTTTCCCGATCAAATGGAGCTCTGCGACCCGAGTTTTTCATCACCATCAGCGGGGCATCTTCCAAACGTTCGTACGTTGTGAAACGGTATGTGCATTCCAAACACTCACGACGTCGACGAATGGACGCACCGTCGTCTGCTGCACGAGAGTCGACAACCTTTGTGTCGTCGTGATGACATACCGGGCAACGCATCAATCTCACTATAAACCGCCATTTAGAGGCGATAGAGACACGTGCCCGTATTTGTTTTTACATTCCGTTAGTCGTTGTGACTTTTGTTATTCCAAGTTAGGGAACGCGGATGATCTGACCCACTTGCAGGTCGGCACCGTTAATGCGCACCAACTCATCAACCAAATTGCTGATGTTTCCGGTCGGGGCGATGCGCCGTGCGATCTCCCACAACGTGTCTCCTTGTTGCACAACGATCGCGCGCGGCACTGATTGGTTGCCGACACCTGGTTCGTTTGCGATTGCAGAGGTGCCCATGGCGATAGTCACCAAGCTGGCCACTGCTACCGCGAGTGCGGTGCCCACAACCATTCGACGACGCCGGTACACCGTGGCCGATGGACGGCTCTTCACCGCCGTCTGGCGAACCGAGCGGGGTTCCCAAGATGGGGTTACCCGGGCGGTTGAGCGCTGAGAGCGAGAAACTGGGAAGTGGAGTGGATCGATGATGGCGGTCATGACTGGTCCTTTCAGGAGAGTGAGAAATCAGTGATTTCAGGGGTTGTGGGGCTGGGCTGATCTGGTACGGATGACCGTAGCGAACGGGTGTTCGATAGTTTTACCGAACACCTGTTCGATGTCAAGACTTTTTCCGAACATTTGTTCCACGAACAAATGTTTGCCTTCCCCGTCGAACGCATGTACGATTCGTCACATGTCTGAGACCACACTCACCGCCCGCCAACGCGAGATCCTCGAGGTCATCGAGGCCAGCATGCAAGAGCGCGGCTATCCGCCAAGCGTCCGTGAGATCGGAGAGGCAGTCGGGCTCAACTCCCCCTCCACCGTTCACAATCACCTCGCCACCCTGCAAAAGCTTGGCTACTTGCGTCGTGACCCTACGAAGCCCCGTGCCATGGAAGTGCGCTTCGACACAAACTCTGGCATTGCCATGGAACGCCGTCCAGCTCGCCACGTGCCGCTCATTGGCGATGTTGCTGCTGGCACCAACGTGCTCGCACAACAAAACGTGGAAGATCTCATTCCGTTGCCCACCGACTTCACCGGCGAGGGTGAACTATTTATGTTGCGTGTTCGTGGTGATTCCATGATCGATGCCGGCATTTTGGATGGTGACTACGTTGTGGCACGTCAACAAAAAGTTGCAGACAATGGTGACATTGTCGTTGCAGGTATTCCCGGTGATGAAGCAACCGTGAAGACCTACAAGCGCTCAGGCGACAACGTCACACTTGTTCCCGCCAATCCATCAATGGAACCCATGAAGTTCCGCCCTGATGAAGTGTCGGTGTATGGCAAAGTCGTCACCGTCTTGCGCCGGCTCTGATACACACGTAACTCATCTCACAGAAACGAGTTACGTCACAAACGTGGCTCGCGTTAACGATGAGGTAATCGCTCTGCAACGCGTTGCAATGCTGAATCAGGTTGAACAACCGCCACACGCACATGACGTGAACCGCCTGCGCCGTAGAAATCTCCAGGGCTCACGAGTGCTCCCCCTTCGCGGGCGAGACGTTCTGTGAACTCCCACGCATTGCCTGCGTCAAACCACAAGTAGAAGCCACCAGATGGAAGCGGAATCTCTATTCCCGACCAACGCGACAACACATCTGCCATGTACTCAAGACGCTTCAGGTAACGATCACGCTGGATGCGCACGTGTTCATCATCATCTAACGCTGCAACGCCAGCTGCTTGTGCTGGGCCAGGAACCATAAAGCCCGCATGTTTGCGTACCTCTTTTAAGTATTCAACAATCTCTGCATCGCCAGCGTAAAAACCAACACGCACTCCCGCGAGGTTTGAGCGCTTCGATAGCGAATGCACCGCAACAACACCGTCAATGCCATGTTGCAAAATTGATTGAGATGGCCCACTCCATGTGAACTCGGTGTAACACTCATCAGAAAACACCGGCACACCGTGGCTGCGTCCCCATGCGGCAGCAACTGCTAAATCATCAAGTGCACCAGTGGGGTTACTCGGACTATTTACCCACAGCAAGAGTGCGCGTTCTGCATCGCTATCGGAAATCGAAGAAAGATCAAGTGTTCCGTCGGCATTACTCGGAATTGCAACGGCGCGTAAGCCCGCAAGAGTTGCGCCCATTTCGTATGTCGGATACGACACAGCCGGATACAACACAGTGTCGCGATTAGGTCTGCGCAACTTCATGTATTGAGGCGTGGTCGCAACAAACTCTTTTGTTCCAATACATGCTGCAATGTGGGACGTTGGCATGTCGATTGCAAAACGTCGTGCCATCCACCGAGCAATAGAACGTCGTAATGCTTCAGACCCAATGCTCGCCGGATACCCACGTTCGCTGTTTGACGACGAAAGCGCAGTAATGACGGCATCAGGCGGTGGATCACATGGCGTGCCAATGGAGAGATCAACAATGCCACCTTCATGCTCGCGCGCTAACGCGGCGAACGCATCAAGACGGTCGTAGGGGTATGGAGGTGGAACAAACCCTTGTTGGTCGCGGTCTGACATGGTGTTTCTATCCTTGTCCCCACACATCGGACACCACAAACTCGCGCAAGCGTCCAACCGATGCCTCAGAAAGACGAGCACGGATACGCATACCGCCCTCTGTTTCCTCAGTGGACACCACTTCACCTTCTCGGTGAACAGCGGCCAAAATGTCACCTCGATCAAATGGAATTACAAGTTCGGTGACTTTGGCAAGCGACCGCATCCGATCACCAATAGTGCGCAACAACGCATCTAGCCCTTGCCCAGTGAGAGCCGAGACGGCAACGGAACCCTCGTAGTCGCGAAGCAGATCAGGTATTGCTTCTTCTGCGAGATCGCTCTTGTTGAACACAATCAACTCGGGAACTTGATCTGCGTCGATCTCAGTGAGCACCTCTCGCACTGCATCAATTTGATGGTCCGGGTACTGCGCGCTTGCATCAACAACATGAATCAGCATGTCTGCCTCACCAGCTACTTCGAGTGTGCTCTTGAACGCTTCAATGAGACCGTGTGGCAACTTGCGCACAAAACCCACTGTGTCAGTCAGCAGCACTGGTTCACCACCGGGTAGAGCCAGACGCCGTGTAGTGGGATCCAGAGTCGCAAACAATCTGTTCTCTGTTAACACGCCAGCTTTGGTCAACGAATTAAGCAACGTTGATTTCCCAGCGTTGGTGTAACCAACGATGACAACTGATGACAGACCGCTGCGCGAGCGACTCTTGCGCTGCAATTGACGAGTGCGCTGCAGATCTTGCAAATCATGTTCTAATTTTGTGATGCGACGCATGATGCGACGACGATCAACTTCAAGGCGTGTTTCACCAGGACCACGAGTACCAATACCGGCACCTTGCTGTGACATCGCTCCCGAGATGCCGCGACGAAGTCGTGGCAAGCGATATCGCAGCAACGCCAACTCAACCTGTGCTTTACCTTCTTGCGTGTGCGCGTTTTGCGCGAAGATGTCGAGAATGACTGCGGTGCGATCAAGCGCGGTACGACCCAGTGCTTTCTCCAAGTTGTATTGCTGGCCAGGTGACAACTCAGCATCAAACACGACCGTGTCAGCATCTACTGCCAAACACACATCACGTAATTCATCAACTTTTCCTTTGCCGATGTACCACGCAGAATCAGGAACATCACGCCGCTGCGTGACACGCGCCGCCTCATCGGCACCAGCTGTGTCGATGAGTAGCGACAGTTCGTCTAATCCTTCTTCAGTGTCTTCATCGCTTTGTCCATGCAATGTGACTCCAACCAGCACAATGCGTTCACGGAATGTGCGCTCAATGAGCGTCTGACCAAGGGCCTCCTGGTACGGATTACTCACGCGTCAACCACGACTGTCGCCACAAACGTTGTTGGCCCAATCAACACTGCTGTGCGCGTGTCTTTGTCGATCCGCACGCGTGCGTCCCCGCCATCCATGTGCACGAGAACTTCTTCGACAGTTCCTGGCACTAGTCCCCACGCGATTGCTGCTTCTGCACCAGCGCATGCGCCCGTCCCACAGGCCATCGTGATACCAGCGCCACGTTCATGTACTCGCAATGTGATCGCATGGTGCTCGGGGCCTGGTTCGATTATCTCCAGATTGATCTGTGGCACCTTGAGACCCAGACTTTGAAGATCGACTTCACGCACATTCTCAACGCCGACGACTGAATGCGGATTACCTAAGGACACGTGACGAACTGGCCGATCAGGATGACATTGCAGTGATCCCCAGTTTTCTGGTTCTGACAATGTCTCCACTGAACCCATATGCACTTCTACCTGCAAAGTATTGGGGTCGTCCTCAGATGCTCCGTGTACTTCCAACACACGTACCCCCGCATCAGTGAACACTGAATACTCGTGTGACCCCACGCGTGCGTCAGCAATGTATGCCGCCTGTGCGAGACAACGAATGCCATTGCCACTCATTTCTGCGCGTGAACCGTCAGCGTTGTATAGCTCCATACCGAGTGTGTGTTCATCGACACGATCAAGTAGCAACAATCCATCTGCACCGATACCTGTGCGACGATCACACCACTTCACCGCCAGATCCGTCCAAGATTCTGTGGGGATGCCTTGGGTACGGTCAAACACCAGGAAGTCATTTCCCAGACCGTGGTGTTTTGTTAGTGACCATTTCATAGACATGCTCAGACTATGACAAGAAGCCACGCACGACAGGGGCGACTTTTGATGCTGCGCTGGGGGCATTGTCCTCAATGTCAATCCAAAGAATTCGCGGATCACGGCGAAACCAACGTTCTTGACGGACAGCAAATTGACGAGTGCGTAAGACGATGAGGTCAATTGCCTCTGTCAAAGTGATGTGCCCCTCCAGATGGGCAATGACCTCTTTGTATCCGAGAGCCTGGGAGGCCGTCCTCGACAGACCGTCAGATGTGGAGACCAGCGATCGCACCTCTTCGACCAAACCAGCCTCGACCATTGCGTGCACTCGAGTCTCAATTCGATGCCCAAGCGCTTCCCGCGACCAGCGAATGCCCACCAATGCGATGTTGGTCGCCGGATACTGATCAAGACCAGGTCCAAAGGAACTAAACGTCGTTCCACTTCCCTTGCACACTTCCAATGCGCGAATGATGCGACGGCGATTGTTCGGTTCCATTTTCGATGCAGCGTGAGGATCGCGCGCGAGAAGCTCCGCATACATCGCTGCGGTGTCAGGATTGTTTTCAAGCTCTGCTCGTATTTCTGGCCATTCACCTGGCATCGACAAACCATCAACAATCGCACTTACATACAACCCAGTGCCACCAACAACGAGTGCTCGCGCACCCACCGCGTCAATGTCACCAAACGCTTGTTGTGCGCTCTCTAAGTACGCCGCAACGGTGAATCGTTCATTTGGTTCCACAAGATCAAGACAATGGTGCTGTACCAACTCTTGATCGTGGGTAGTGGGTTTTGCAGTACCGATGTTCATACGGCGATACACCTGCATCGCATCGGCAGCAACGATGTGCACGGGCGTTGCCGACGAGATTGCGACCTCCATCGCCACATCACTTTTCCCGCTAGCCGTGCACCCAAGCACGATGACAGGTGGCAACATCAAATGATCTAACCCGCACTCACAGGAATGCGGATGCGATGAGTCGCCTCACGGGTGACTTCGACGAGAACGCCTTCAAGAAAGTGTGGTGCACCGCGGGTGATCTCCACCATCGCGAATGTTCCAGGACGAAGCGGAGTTTTCGATGGAAAATGCACGAGTTTGTTTTGTCGCGTGCGTCCAGAAAATACGCCTTCATTTCGTCGACTACGTCCTTCAACAACAACTTCTTCAATGCGACCAACACGTGCTTGATGCTTCAGCAATGCGCTGCGTTCAACAACAGCACGCAAGCGTTCGAATCGCTCGGCAATTACTGCAGGGTCCACAAAGTGATCAACCATGCTGGCCGCTTCGGTTCCTTCACGCGGGGAGAAGATAAACGTGTATGCGGAATCAAAGTCTGCTTCTGCCGATACTTCCAATGTCTTCACAAAGTCGTCTTCGGTCTCACCGGGGAACCCCACGATGATGTCTGTGGTGACTGACAGATCGGGAATTAATTCGCGCGCTTCACGAAGGCGTTCTAAATATCGATCTGCCGTGTATCCCCTGTGCATCAACGACAAAACACGATCACTTCCCGCCTGCAATGGATAATGCAGGTTCTCGCACACCGACGGAGTTTCCGCCATTGCTTCCAACACATCGCGACGCATGTCTTTGGGGTGTGGACTTGTATATCGCACGCGCTCGATGCCGGGAACAGAACCTACGTCTCGCAGTAACTGAGCAAACATGGGACGTGCGCGCACATCTTCACCAGCACTTCTTGCAGCCAACGCAAGATCTCTTCCATAGCTATTGACGTTTTGTCCGAGCAAAGTCACTTCCGTGACACCTTGTTGAGCAAGTGAGCGCACTTCATCAACGATGTCTTCAAACGGACGACTGATTTCTTTGCCACGAACTGTAGGAACAATGCAAAACGCACACGTGTTATCGCATCCAATTTGCACCGTCACCCACGCGGTGAATGTGGTCTCACGTCGCACAGGTAGCGCGCTTGGGAATAAGGCGTGATCATCGATCACCGCTTCTTCAAGAATTTCAGTGATGGGTCCTTGCTGGCGCGCAATGTCCAATAGGTCAGTTGTGCGGTGAACGTTGTGCGTGCCCATCACAACATCCACCCATGGTGCGCGATCTTGCACGCCTGACTTATCTTTTTGTGACAGACAGCCAGCGACCACAATTCGACGACCCTCGCGTTCGTCTTTCCAAGTCTTTAGCCAACCCAGGGTTCCGTACAACTTGTTGTCGGCGTTTTCCCTAATGCAACACGTGTTTAACACCACCACATCGGCATCATCTTGATGGTCGACACGGCTATAGCCGTCGGACTCAAGCAGGCCTGAGATGCGCTCAGAGTCGTGTTCGTTCATCTGGCACCCAAAGGTGTGCACGATGTATCGCGGCTGTCCCGCGCCTGCTCGATCGTCCTGAGGGGATGTGGTGCTCACAATCCCCTCAGGCTATCTAGACCCGACTCCCCAATTACCTGGGAGGCATTTCCCCTACGACGCAATAATCAGACGAGAAGTGACATACACCCATGTCGCCTTCTTGCCCTTTTTCTTTTGTTGCTTTTGAAGAACTACGGCTATGCGATCATTCTTTTTGGCCTTCACAACCGAAGAACCAGTCACCGTGTTGCCAGAGACCTTCGCAGCGATCGTCTTTAGTTTCTTTGCTTTTGTGGAATAAGTGCTCTGAGACTTGGAGACCACCCAACGACACGCGGACTTCTTGCACGCACTGGTGTTAGCACGCGCACTGACTGTGTACTGCTTTCCAGATTTCTGCAAAGTGATGAGACTGGAATTCTTGTTACCGACTTTGAACAATGCGGGTTTTGTTGGTCCCGCTGCTTGCGTAACTGCCGAGCCGTTGAACTGAATGTCCATCACTGTTAACAAATATCCAGCGGAGCCAAAGTCAGCCGCGTTCATTCGTTCCCACACAGTCTCACCTTGTCCACCCTTGTCGGCGCGCGTTACTGCGAGTGTCGAACTACTGCGGAAATCGGGTGATTCGAGAACATCTTGAGTGACGCCGAAATAGTTCAGCAATGAGTTGTCGGAAACAAATGCATAGAACGTTGCAATGTTGGTCTTGCCACTTAATTCACTGGACCCTGACACGCCATAGGTCAGTCCGAGTGTTGGACTTCCAAGGGGAACAGCTTCCAAAGATCCAAGGTCTGCATTGCGCGAGGCAAACAATGTTCCATTAAAAGTTGCGTCGACACCTGTTTCGTCCAGGCTGAAGACAAAGTCGGTTTTCAACATCTCGGTGGGTGCAAAGTTTGATCCAGCTTTTGTGGGATCACAGCCTTCAACCGGGATTCGCGTATCACACACTTGACTCGGTCCCGTCGTCAATGCGAATTTCATTGACACTTCTGCGTTTGCCTGTCCAAGATTATCGATTTTCCAATATGTAGGAATTCCGTTGAGCCACGTCCAACGAAGCGTCGAGCCCCATGTGTTCATATTGATGACGACTTCGATTAATGAGTTTTCCTGCATCACATCTCTCACCGACGCAACTGATGGATTAGAGAAGTCGGCACCCAATTGACCATTGTCCTTGACATACCCGATCATCGCTCCGATGCGATTCGGAGATTTGTAGCAATTCGATGTCGTTTGACCACCACATACGTTGTACGGCGTCAACGTCATAGCGATAGCGCCAGCCGCAGGTGTTGGTGTGGAAGTGGAGCCATTCGTCACGTACTCAATTTTTGTTCCATACGTTTTAGTAGTGGTGTTGTACGGAGTGACAGCCAAGTACTTCACGTACGGACGACCAGCCACACCGCCGGTGACACCGCCCCATTGTCCGGCATACGTGCTCGGTCCAGCTACAACGTCCAAATTCTCTTGCGTAGGACGTCCATCATCTGGCGCATTTGCTGACGCAGTATGAAGTGGTGACAACGGCGTCACCATTAATCCCATCACAGCCAATGCCGCGATGACCTTGCCCCCGAATTTCACCGGTCCCCCTTATGGGCATTCAGGACTCTCCTGAATGAATCCAAGTGCAAAGATAACGCAAGAGCCGGACCCGAGTGAACAGGTCCGGCTCGTACGCGAGAGTCTCACGTGGAGATTTTCTGCAGGTACACCATGTGCACCTGAAACAACTTGTGGTGTTTAGTCGAGTTCGATGGGCTCTTCATCGGCGTCAGTAAATTCCTCTACTTCCACCACACCATTAAGACCAGCTTTGTCGCGGATCTTCTCTGCGATTTCCATCATGATTTCTGGATGAGCGGTGAGGAAGTTCTTTGAGTTCTCGCGACCCTGTCCGAGTTGCTCGCCCTCATAGGTGAACCAAGCACCAGACTTCTTTGCAATTTCCATCTCCACTGCAAGATCCAGCAACGCGCCTTCGCGACTGATGCCCTTGCCGTACATGATGTCGAACTCTGCCTGACGGAACGGTGGCGACACTTTGTTCTTCACCACTTTCACGCGAGTGCGCGCACCGACCACTTCTGCACCATCTTTGATGGATTCGATGCGGCGAATGTCAAGACGCACTGATGAATAGAACTTCAATGCGCGACCACCAGGTGTTGTTTCTGGCGAACCGAACATGACACCAATTTTTTCGCGTAACTGATTGATGAAAATACAAATTGTTTTTGACTTGTTGAGGTTTGCCGTGATCTTGCGCAATGCCTGACTCATGAGGCGAGCTTGCAAGCCCATGTGGCTGTCACCCATGTCGCCTTCAATTTCAGCACGTGGTGTGAGCGCCGCCACTGAGTCGATAACAACAACATCAAGTGCACCAGAGCGAATCAGCATGTCAGCAATTTCCAAAGCCTGTTCACCGGTGTCTGGTTGTGAGATCAGCAACTGATCGATGTCGACACCAATTGACTGTGCATACACAGGGTCCATTGCATGCTCTGCGTCGATGTAGGCACAAATGCCACCGTTGCGCTGGGCCTCTGCAACAACGTGCATCGCAAGTGTTGACTTACCTGATGACTCAGGTCCGTAGATCTCAACAACACGACCACGTGGCAAACCACCTACTCCGAGTGCAAGGTCAAGAGGTAGCGCTCCGGTGGGCACCGACTCAATTGCCATGGAGCCTTTTTCCCCCATCCGCATAATGGAGCCTTTGCCAAATTGCTTGTCGATCTGGGCGAGAGCCGCATCAAGGGCTTTATCGCGTTCTGGGGTCATTCCGGTCATGTCTGGTGCCTTTCACTGAAGATGAGTTGACTGTACTTACGAACAGGTGTTCGGTCAAGCATTTCCGCCATCTCTCCCCGCTGGGTTCCATTTCAGGTGGCCCTCGGGCAGAAATAACGGTCGCAGAGCCAATGTGGGGCTGGAGTGGGTCACGGTGGCACTGCGCCAGCGCACCCTAGAGAGGGGGTGTCTCAGACTTGAGCGTCAAGCCAACGCACCGCGTCGGCCAACTCATTTTCATCTGGCGCATTCATAAACAGATACACACCAAACCAGACGGTGTACGTGAGTGGATACGTGAAGATCGGAACAAAGATCGCAATTGCTGAGGCAACAACAACCAAGGGCACAACACCAACACCAGCGAGAACGGCAACTGTGATCCACGCAAGGATTGGTCCAAAGGTTAGGAACACTCCCATCGCGGCAGCACCCAACTCGAATCCTTCAAGGTTGCGCTGCCAATTCAATCCGCACGTGTTGCATCGTTCGCCTTTTTTGAAAAAACTGGTGAAGAACGCGCGCCTGCCTCCACACCATGCACATCTTTTGAAGAGGCCACGCAACACCATCTTGACTAAGCCCGGACGAGGGTGAATGACTAGCGAATGATTAGTTGGTGAGCTCATCTACAAATTCTCCGAAGACCGAAGCATATCTCATTGCATCATCATCGGAGTGCATCACAGAAATCAACCACTGTTCGTCAAGTCCTGGAGGTAACAAGATGCCGCGATTAATTCCGTGCATCCATTGTGCAAACGCAAGATCAAAATCAGTTGCCTTGTAATCACGGTAATTGCGAATTTGTTCTGGTGCCCACGTCACACAACCTTTAGCACCAAATGACACTGTGTGAGCAGGAATACCTGCATTAGCAATAATCTCGGCACACGCTTGTACAAGTTTGTTGTTACGTGCGACTACTTCAGCGGTCACTTCTCGTGTACAAACATCTGCAAGCACAGCTTTTGTCGCAGCCATACACAACGGATTGCCGTTGTATGTACCCAAATGCAACACACGACCAGCGGTGATTTGATCCATCAACTCTTGCGTGCCACCGAATGCACCGATCGGTAGTCCGCCACCGATGCTCTTTGCCAAACACACGAGGTCAGGTTGCACTCCAAGCGCTCCCGTTGCACCGCTCCATCCGGCAGTGATGCCAGTTTTCACTTCATCAAAAATCAACTTGGTGCCGTACCGATTGGTGATCTCTCGTACCGCTTCCAAGTAGCCAGGTTGTGGCAAACAAATACCAATGTTCTCCATGACCGGTTCAACGATGAACGCTGCAACATCGCCATTTTTTAAAGCACGTTCAAGTGCTTCAGGATCGTTATATGGAATCACGATTGTGTCTTCCAAGACAGACTGTGTGATGCCCGCGGTTTGAGGATACGAAATGGGATTGTCCGCTGGTCCGGCTTTGTCGACTGGTGGCTTCATTGAGATCATCACTTCATCGTGATGACCGTGATATCCACCTTCAACTTTGACGATTTTGTCGCGACCAGTGATGCCACGAGCAACACGAATCGCATCCATTGTTGCTTCAGTGCCTGAGTTGGTGAAGCGCCACATTGGCAAGTTGTAACGTGCAGCAAGAAGTTCAGCGACCTCGGCATTTGACTCACATGGAGTAACAAACAATGTGCCGTGATCTAATTGCTGTTCGATCGCGCGACGCACAATTGGGTGCAAATGCCCAGCAAAAAGTGCCCCAAAACCCATGTCGTAGTCGGTGTAGCGATTGCCATCAACGTCTTCCATCCATGAGCCCTGCGCGCTACGCACCACAATTGGATGCGGGTCGTACGCCTGAAAACTCGATGGCACTCCGAGAGGAAGAACTTTTCGCGCTCGCTCCGTCGCCTTTTGCGAACCTTTGGTTCGCTCCTTGTAGGTCTGCAACTCTCGTTGCGTAATCAATTTGGCTTTTTCTGCCAGATGTTGCGTCGTTTTTGTCGGCGCCATCATTATCGTCTCCGTGTACCGGTTCGTTGTCAGACTACCGCACTATTCAAAATGCGAGTTGGTTCACACTAAATGCTGTGGCAAAATGTCTTTTCCACATGGTGGTCGTAGCTCAGCCTGGTTAGAGCGTCAGGTTGTGGCCCTGAAGGCCGGGGGTTCAAGTCCCCTCGATCACCCCAATGCGCGGTGACTCTGTTTTTCAGAGTCACCGCGTTTTGCTTTATGAGAACACCATGTTGCACCGTAGACTGCACTACGCACATGCGCCTTTAGCTCAGTTGGTAGAGCAACGGACTCTTAATCCGCAGGTCCTGGGTTCGAGCCCCAGAGGGCGCACCATTTGTCTTTATGCGTGAGTTATTTGGTGAGGATGCTCACTACTTCAACATGATTCGTGTTGGGGAAGAGATCAAGCACCGAAACTCGATCCAGGTCATAACCACCCTTCACAAGTAACGACACGTCACGCGCACCTGCAACCGCATCACAACTAATGAGAGCAACAACGGGTGCGTCTACCTCCAGCAATGTCGCAACGCCGCGTTTGCCAAGACCATCTCTTGCTGGATCGGCAATAACCACATCAACGTCGACCGGATCCCAATTTTCAAATTCAACTTCATCAATGGTCGCCGCGCAGTCTTCCAAATTGTGAACCGCATCACGACACGCTTGCGGATTGGACTCAACCAAATACAACTCATCAAATCGTTTTGCGAATGCTTTGCTGAATAAACCAACACCACCGTACGCATCCAACAAAGTTCCACCCTCTACTCCGAATGAGTCAAAGTCAGTTGTAAGGGTTGTTATTAGTAGTTCTGCAGCTTCTGGCGACGATTGAAAAAATGACGACATTGATACGCGATACGTGTTCTCCCCCACCACTTCGTGCACCGGTGCACGCTGTCCGCGCTGTGCGTGCGACCCCACACCATCACGAATGCGTCCGTCATGGCACCACATGCCAACTTCTCCGGTGCGCGCCCCGACGCGGATAGTGATCTCGCCTGCCCCGTCGAGAACTGGGTCATGCAAGAACGCATTGATCAAGTCGTGAGCCACGATGCATTCGGATGTTGCCACCATCTCATGTGAGTCCCGTTGACGAAAACCCAACATGCCATTGTTGTCTGCCACCATGCGCACCGTTGTACGGCGCGCGGTGTCTGGCACCCCGCGTCGACGATGAATCTCAACATCAAGTCGCGCCGTACGTGCAAATGCTTCAACAACAATGTCGGATTTCATTCGAAGTTGTGCGTCTTCGTCGATGTGTTGCCAATTGCACCCACCACAAGACTCGGACACGAAACGGCATGGTGGTTCTCGTCGAGTCGGAGTGGCTACATCAACCGACACGAGTCGCGCACGCGCAAAGTCTCGTTTTGTCTCAACTAGTTCAACCTGCACTGTCTCCCCAGCGATGACATCAGGGACAAATACCAC
>Ga0315900_10001709_pt1 | contig 34770 bp, 51 predicted proteins | sample LakEriMetagenome_FD_203521 | JGI IMG/M metagenome (GOLD analysis project Ga0315900, IMG submission 203521) | Freshwater fungal communities from buoy surface, Lake Erie, Ohio, United States - Buoy 12 MA114 | ecosystem: Environmental > Aquatic > Freshwater > Lake > Lake biofilm | place: USA: Lake...
AATGGCAAGCGTGCCTGCAAGTAATGCAACGGTGGTCGGAACCTATACCATCGGAATCACCGACGCGATTGAGACGCTGATGAATTACAGCAGTCCAACCACTCAAAAGCTGTTTGCGGCCGTCAATGGTTCGTTTTATGACTGCTCGACCAATCCTGCGACTCTTGCTTATAACGGTTCGTTTGGTAATAACCGTTGGCAACACATTAATTTTTCTACGGCTGGGGGTAACTTCCTTGTAGCCGTCAATGGTCAAGATGCCGCAATGGTTTATGACGGCACAGATTGGTATAAATTGGCTACCACAGCCACCGCAGTCAACATTACAACCATTACAGCATCAACCACTACAGCAACGGTCACAACGGCCACTGCTCATGGTTTAGTTACGGACAACAGAGTCGTTATTTCGGGCGCGACACAGCCTCAATACAACGGTACTTTTAGTATTACGGTCACCGGAACCACGACTTTTACTTACACAATGTCCGGTTCGCCAGCTAGTCCGGCAACCGGCTCACCAATTTATACCGTTTTGGGTATTGAAGGCATTAACAACAACCTATTTGTTCATGTTAACAGCCTACAAGAGCGGATTTACTTTGTAGAAAAGAACAGCTTAGACTTTTGGTACTTGCCGGTTAACGCTTTGGGCGGCACTGCAAAGCAATTCCCGCTTGGTTCGATTGCTCGTTCAGGTGGTTACTTGCAGGCAATGGGTACTTGGACACTTGATGCCGGTTATGGTGTTGACGACTTGGGCGCGTTTGTCACCTCGATGGGTGAAGTTATCGTTTATAAGGGTACTGACCCTGATGACCCAAATGCTTGGGCGCTCGTTGGTGTGTGGCAAATGGGTCAAACCTTTGCACGACGCTGTTTCTTCAAATATGCCGGTGATTTATTGCTCTTGACGCAAGACGGCCTTGTACCAATGTCCGCATCCCTGCAATCTAGCCGACTTGACCCCCGCGTAAACCTGACTGACAAGATTTTCTATGCTGTCAGCCAAGCCGCAGACTTGTATTACACTCAATTTGGCTGGCAAATCAATTACTTTGCACCGTTCAATATGCTGATTCTCAATATTCCAGTTTCTACTGGGGTTGAGCAGTTTGTCATGCACACCATTACAAAGTCATGGGGCAGATTTACCAATATTCAGGCTTATTGTTGGGAGGTATCAGGCCCCGAAGGTATGTTCTTTGGTTCAGACGGCTATGTCGGCAAGTTTTACGACGGATTCTCCGATGCCGGCAACAATATCGTAGCCAACGCACAACAGGCTTACTCTTACTTTGATTCAAGAGGTACGCTAAAGCGGTTCACCATGGTTCGCCCCATCCTACAAACCGATAACACAGTGCCTAATGTGCTTTGTGGCATTTCTACCGATTTTGACACCGTTAACCTATCCAACGAGATTAGTTTTAACCCTAGTTTGGCCAGCGTTGGCATTTGGAATACCAGCACTTGGGATAACGCAAACTGGGGCGCGGGTTTAACGGTTTCTAAGGTTTGGCAGGGTGTTACCGGTATTGGTTATGCAGGCTCGGTGAACCTTTCTGTGGCATCCCAAGGGGTTGATTTCCACTGGGCTAGTACGGATTATGTGATGGAGCGTGGCGGGGTTCTGTGAGAACGGTTACTACAGAGAACCAACGTTACTTGGGTGAATGGCTTGTTAGAATACTTAACTTTCCGTTGCCCGAAACCACGCAGTGTATTGGCCAGTTAAAAGATGGAAATTTAGTAGCAGTAGCGGGATACACAAACTTTATGCCAAAGGCTTGTGAGATTCATATTGGTAGTGTTGGTGAACATTGGGCAAGTAAAGATTTTTTGTGGGCGGTGTTTGATTACCCCTTTAATAAACTTGGTGTTAGCGTTATACTAGGGCAAATCTGTAAGGATAATGAAGATGCCTTAAGATTAAACCGACACCTTGGTTTTAAAGTTGTAGCCGAAATACCGGATGCCCACATGGAAGGCGACTTGGTAATTATGGCGATGCGTAAAGAGGACTGTCGGTGGCTCAATATCCGATGCCCTCTAAAACAGACGATGGAGGCTTGATATGGGTGGTGGTGGATTTTTAGGATTAGGGCCTGCGCCAAGTGCGCCAGCGGCCCCCGACTACCGAGGTGCGGCGCAAGAAACAGCGTCAGGAAATCTTGATGCGGCACGCGCAAATATCGCGGCAAACCGCGTTAATCAATACACCCCTTATGGCAACCTCGTTTATTCGATGCAGGGCGAGGACAAGTATGGCAACCCCATGTGGAGCGCCACACAAACATTTAGCCCTGACCAGCAAGCACTTTATGACTATGACGTAGCGGCCAGCAAAGGTTTAGGTCAGTTATCGCAGACCGGTCTAAATTACGTTCAAAACATGATGGCTAATCCGTTTAGCACATCATCGTTACCAGCACTGCAAAGCAACCTACAACAAGCCCAAATGCAACAAATCGCAGGCGGGCCACAGCTATCCCAAGTTGGTGACGCACAAGCCCAATTACGAGCAGGAAACGCGCCCAACCTACAAACCTCACTGGGTCAAAACGTGGGCATGGCCGGCTGGGATAGGGCAAGCAACCTATTAATGCAACGTCTTGCCCCACAAATGCAAGTACAGCAAGAACAGCTAGACCAAAAATTAGCCTCGCAGGGCATTCCTATTGGTTCTGAGGCATACAATCGCGCCAAGGCTCAATTAGGTATGCAACAAAACGACCTGATGAATCAGGCTCAATTGCAAGCCCAAGGCATCCAACAAAATCTGTTTGGCCAAGAATTGCAAGCCGGTCAATTTGGAAACCAAGCGCTGTTGGGTCAAAATCAAGCCCAGTTGCAAAACCTTGGATTTACTAACCAAGCGCAACAGCAAGACTTTGCTAACCGCATGGCTGGCATGGGATTCAACAACCAACAGATTCAGCAAATGTATGCCAACCAAGTTGCACAGCAACAAGCCAATAACGCTATTGCACAGCAACAATTTGCTAACCAGCTTACCGGTGCTAATCTTTCTAACCAAGCGCGTCAACAAGGCTTTGGTGAGTTGTCCTATATGCGTAATGAGCCACTCAATACCCTTAACGCGGTTCGTAGTGGCGCACAAGTGCAAGGCCCATCGTTTGTTAATGCACCGCAACAAGCTGTTACTGCTGGCCCTGATTACATGGGCGCGGCACAAGCTGGATACAACGCTCAGTTGGCTAACTTTAATGCTCAACAGGCCGCACAAGCTAACCTTAATTCAGGCTTGATGGGATTGGGTGGAAGCCTAGGAGCGGCCGCGATTATGGCGCCAGCAATGTCTGACATCCGCGCTAAAGAAAACATTCAGCCAATCGGTGTATTGACTAACGGATTGACCTTGTACAGCTTTGAGTACAAAGACGAAATCAAGTCTCACCCATTAGCTGGTGAAGGTGTCCACGTTGGTGTAATGGCACAAGAAGTAGAGCAAGTCTACCCATACGCTGTTACCACGCTGGATGATGGTTACAAAGTCGTTAACTATGGGTTACTGCCATGAAAACAATGACCATGCAAGATTTACAGGGAATGATGCCTCGTTTTCAAAACTTGGCAGACCAAGACCAATTTCAGCGTTTGATGGCTCAACAGCAAAATCAGCTAGTGCAGGCCGCAGGACAAGGCGCAAAAGGTGGCAACGCTACCGCCATGAACCCGCTTGCAATGGCCATGATGTTACGCAGAAAGCCTGACCCCTACATGAATGCACAGCGCGCAATGGATATGTATGGTGCTGGTAATGTTTATGGATTTGGTGGTCAGGGAACTGTACCAACCTTTACTACAGGCATGGATTAATTATGGCTGATATATTAGGAACCGTATCCCCTGAATATGCTTTAGAGCAACAACGCTTAAACCGTCAGCAAAAGATGGCTGAATTGCTTTTGGCCACCGGTTCACAACCACAGGCCGCAGGGCAAATGGTCAGTGGCCGTTATGTACCTAATTCGTTTTTCCAAAATTTACAAGCACCAGTCAATATGATGTTGGGCGCTTACATGGCTAATCGCGGTGACAAAGCGGCTCTTGATTTAGCGCAACGGTTACGTCAAGACCAACAGCGACTTGGTAATGAGTTTTTTGAAACAATGAACCCTGCACAGACAGAGTTGGCTGGCCCAACACCTACTGGCGCACCATTAACAACGGTAAACCAACCCGATTACCGTAAAGCAATGCAAATCGCATCTAATCCAAATGCTCCAGCATACGCAAAAACTTACATTAATGAGTTGCTTAAACCAAGAGTATTTAAAGAAGGCGAAACATTGCAGTTGCCATCGTTGGTTGGCGGTCAGGTATCGTTTAATCAAATGGGTGGCGGCGGTGTTACATTGCCGTCTGACCTAAAGTCGGTTGCTATTCGTTTAGGTTTGCCATTAGATTCAACCAAGTGGACTGACCAACAAAGACAGTTGGCTGATGCCGCAGTTAAAGAAGAAAAGAAATTAGCAGGCACAACGGTTAATATTCCTAACTTTACGGAAAAAACCTTTGGCGGTCAGTTGGCAGAAAATCAAGCCAAACGCTTTGACACACTACAATCAACAGCAGAAAAAGCGCCTGACACTATCAGAACTGTTCAACAAAACAGAGCAATATTGCAAAGCGGTAAGTTCTTTAGCGGTTCGCCTGCTAACGTACAGCTTGAAATGGCAAAAATGGCTGATGCTTTTGGATTGGGCGGTGCAGACACAAAAACTAAGGCCGCGAACTCGCAGACCCTTATTACTAATGCCGCGTCAGCAACCTTGGATAGCATTGCCGGTTCAGGTCTTGGCGCTGGTCAAGGCTTTACTGACAAAGATTTGCGGTTCTTGCAAGATGCTAAGTCATTCCGCATAACCATGACGGATGAAAACATCAGAAGAATATTAGATTTGCAAGAAAGAGCCGCAAGACAGGCTGTTATTAGATACAACGACCGATTAAAAACATTGCCACAGGCATCAGTGCAAGTAATGGGTCTAAGACCAATTGAATTGCCTGTTGTAAGTGTTCGCGACCAAGCCGATGCAATCTTGAATCAAAGCAATCAAGGTCAATAATTATGCCTACAGCAGACGATTACGCAGATTGGATAGTCAAAAATCAGGCTAAAAAAGGCACACCGGAATTTAATACGGTAGCAGAGGCCTATCGTGAGGCGAAACTGCAAGAGGATGTTACAGGCGGCCAATACGAAAGCGTTTTGGGTGGCACTCCTGATGCCAGCACTGGCCGCAAGTTTGCCCAAAGTATGCTCAAAGGAGTCAGCAATTTAGGCGATATTTTTATTGGCGCTCCTGAAAACGTAAAGCGTTTGTATCAATACGCAACCACTGAAAATATGCCTGTGCCAAGAGCGGCATCCCCTATTCAAAGCACGCTTATTGAAAAAGGGTACATTACCCCGCAAGCGGAATTTAAGTCGCCGGCAGGGCGCGTGGCTGGATTCACAACAGAGTTAATGACAAGCGGCGGCTTGAATCCGTTCTCAATGTCAAGGGCAGTTGCGACTAAGCCTTTATTGCCAGCAACAAGAGAAATTGGTAGCCAAGTCGGAAGAACCACCCTGCAAGGTGTGGTTGGTGGCACAACCTCTGAAACATTAAGCAGTTTAGGCATCGACAGCCCAGTGACTCAATTCTTGGCAACCGGTGGCGCAATGACGGCCGCTGGCTTACCTTTTGGTGGCATTCGTAGCACCCCAAGTGACATCGTTAATCGCGGCTTGCGTAATGTAACCCCTGAACAGATAAGAATGGCCCAAGCCCTGCAAAATGATTCTATTCGCATGGGTTCGCCGATTACTGGTGCTGAAGCAATTGCTCAAGTGACCGGTAATAAGTCTTTAGTTGGCACACAGCGCTTTTTAGAGAACGCGCCACAAAGCCAAGCCGTCATGGGTGAGTTTATGGCTAATCGCCCAGCAGGACAGGCGCAAGCATTTAGAAACGTAATGCCTACAATTAGCGCGGAAATTCCTACGTCTGCAACACCTAGAAACTTGCAAAAAGCTGGTGAGCGATTAATTGCAGGGGCAGAAAAAAGCCTGACCGAAAATATTGACCCATTTTATAAACAAGCTGGCAAGGTGGGTGTTTACCCCGAACCCAGTGTTTTGGCCAATCCTAGAATACAAGAGGCTGTCGATGCTGTTACAAAAACAGCAGAATATGGTGTAAAGGATGGTTCGCCCAATTCAATAAAAACATTGATTGCGGCAAAAAAATATTTGGATGACCAATACCAAACCCAAACTTCTGCCGTTAGTGGTCTGCAAAAGGGCGCGGCTGGCTTTACACAGCAAGCCAAGCAGGAACTGAACGACTATTTAAAGCAAGTGTCGCCTGAATATGCAAAGGGTGCAAAAAAATACGAAATCGCTCAAGAGACGCAGATTCAACCATTAAAAGAAGGCCCTGTTGGAAGAATTGCCGAAGGCGAAACTGGCACCGATATATTGATGCCACCTAAACCAATGGCCTTGTATCCTACTGACATCAAGCGCGCCGCAGACTTGTTGCGTAGAAAAGACCCAGCCGCGTTGCCAACATGGACTAGACAGAACCTTGAGGGCATATTTAACGAGACCACACAAAACTTAGTGGGCGGTGAGAATCAATTTGGTGGGCCTAAATTTGCCGCGACAGTTGTCGGAAACAAACAACAGCGGGATAACCTACGCACCTTGGTGACTGAAACAAGCGGAATGCAAGCATGGCAAGGATTTGAGAACTTCCTTGATGTGATGCAGGCCCAAGGTCAAAGAATGCCCGCAAACTCTGCAACCGCCTTTAATCAGATGGTTGCCGAGGAACTGGGCGGCGGTAAGTTCAGCAAAATGGCAACCCCATTAAAACCATCCAACGTGGTTAATTTCTTACAAGAAATGCAAATGGGCAGAAATGCTAACTTGTTGGCTAAAATGTTAGTTGAACCTGATTCTGTTAAAAAATTGGAAGAATTGGCAAGGACAGGCCCCAAATCAGCCAAGGCTCAAACATTGGTTAATTCAATTGTTGGTGGCTATATTTCACAAAAACCTGAAATAGTCGAGGAAGAAAAATGAGTAGAAACGGTTCAGGAGTATATAACCTCCCTGCTGGTAATCCGGTAGTTGCTGGCACCACCATTACTGCAAGCTGGGCAAACAACACGATGAATGATGTTGCATCAGCTTTAACTGGTTCTTTGGCCGCTGACGGTCAGACCCCAGCAACCGGCAACCTCAACATGGCAAATAATCGTATTATTTCGGTTACCGACCCTGTTGGTTTGCAGGACGCGGCAACCTATAATTTTTTACAAGCTGGCACATATACCGTTAACGGTGGAACTTTCTAAGGTGGAAGGAATGGCATTCGAAATAGACCCAGTCAAGTACGGTGTGCTTTGGCAAAAAGTAGAGGACTACGAAAAAAAGTTTGACTCGATGGAAAAGAAAATCGACGTCATGGAAGCTGACATCAAAAAATTGGTGAACATGGCTGAACGCTCAAAAGGTAGCCTGTGGGCGCTCATGGGTGTTGCCTCGGTCGGCGGTGGTGTTATTACTTACATTACAGACTTTTTTGTACGCAAATGAACGAACAAGAATCAGCAAAAGAAGTCGCCGGTAAAGCAATTGGCAAACAAGGTCTGTTTTACATCACCTTTATTGTGGTGATTGGTGTGGGCGCCTCAATTGTGTTGGAAGAATCCAAAATGGCCGCAGTCATGGGTCTGTTGGGCGCGGCACTTACCGCTCTTATTTCTATGCTAAACGGCATCGCGGGCGCGACTCCAAAGCAGGAAAAGCCGGAGTTCGAGATTATGAAAGAACTCATCTTGCGCTTAGACCGTATGGCTGACCGCGACCCCATGAATGTGGTTGTCGATAAAGACAAGGTCTTGGTTACTAAAGGCTCCAACGAAACCGCCATCGGGAGGTAATATGTTTCCACTAACCGCGCTGTTTGATGTAGGCATGAAGGTTTTGGATAAATTCATTCCTGACCCCGAAGCAAAAGCCAAAGCCCAGCAAGAACTCATGCGGCTCCAGCAAGAGGGTCGTTTGGCTGAACTGCAAGCGGACAATATTGAGGCCCAAGAGGTCACCAAGCGCCAACAGTCGGATATGGCATCGGACTCTTGGCTATCTAAAAACATTCGTCCCATGACCTTAATCGCGATTCTTGCCGGATACTTTCTGTTCGCTGGAATGTCGACCTTTGGCTACAACGCAAACGAGAAGTACGTCGAACTGCTGGGCCAGTGGGGTATGCTGATTATGTCGTTCTACTTTGGCGGCCGGACGCTCGAAAAGATTATTGATATGAAGGCCAAGAAGGATGCTTGAATCGCAGTTAATCGCTTTGGGAATTGACCCCAAATGGACTGAGGCCCTAAACAATACATTCAACAAGTATCAAATCAACACCCCCAAGCGCCAAGCCTGCTTTTTAGGCCAATGTATGCACGAATCCGGTGGGTTCAAGTTTATGCGCGAGAACCTCAATTATTCTGCCCGCGCTTTGATGGCGACGTGGCCAAGCCGGTTCCCTGACGCTGACACCGCCGCCCAATTTGAGCGCAACCCCGAAAAAATAGCCAACAAGGTTTATGGTGGCCGGATGGGCAATACCGAGGACGGTGATGGCTGGAAGTATATCGGGCGCGGTTTGATTCAATTGACCGGCAAAGATAACTATGCGGCCGCCAGCGAGGCTTTGGGCGAGGACTTGGTATCTAACCCCCAGCTTGTGGAAGAACCGCGTGTAGCCGCTTTAACAGCCGGCTGGTTTTGGAATAAACGCGGGTTAAATGAACTGGCTGACCAAATGGACATCGCCACCATGACCAAACGCATCAATGGTGGCAATTTAGGGATTGCTGACCGTCAGGAAAAAATCAACAAAGTGCTGACAATCCTAAGTTCTCAGCCAAACAATCAAAAGGACGAATATTAAAGCCGCAAGGTAGGCTTTACGCATCCAATATTGCTTACGCAAGCGGGCTGGGTCGTAAATCAACCATGACTGCAAGTTCAGCATATCGGGGTCGTTCTCAATATATCGCGGTGGTTGATAGTATTTGCCAATTTTCACCTTGCCGGTGTTGTAAGGTACGCTCATTTCCAGCCTGTCCTTTCAATAAAAACCCACATTAAAAAGCCTGCCAAAACAGCGCCCATAATACAGGCGCCCAAAATATCCAAAAACGATGGTTCTTTATTCATGTCCGGCTCCTTATCGTGCGGTTACTTTTAAAGTAATCACTGCGGTGGTTTTGGTGTGCTTGGCAATCAATTCTGCTGGGATATTAGCCTCGGCAAACACCGCCTTGTTATCCACTACGTTGCGCTGTGAGAGCGTTACGCAGGCCTTGTAAAGGTTACCCTCAATCTTACCCTCAGTTTGCTTGAGTTCGGCTTTTATGGCCTCTGCTTGCGCCTCTAAATCGGCGATTTGAGCCAACAACATACCTAATTGGTCAACCTTGGTTACTGCGATGTCGATTACTTGCATTTTGATTTCCTTTCTATCTCACTCCCCAATGGAGTAAGGACAGTTTAGTTAAGAAAACTTAACAATGCAAGGTTTTTTTATAGGGATTTACCCTAGGTTGGGGTCAAGATTTGGCTTTTTGCAACAAATGGGCGGGAAAGCCACAAAACCGCGCAATTTAGGCATCCTCTTGAGGTGGCTTAACAACCCCAGTACTCTGCCTACTCGGCACGTGAATGGCGCTTTTGGCGCCACCTTTCGGCATTGCCTATATGTTATTACGAATCCGGTAAAACTTAAGCAGACACGAGAAACAATCCCATCCTTTTTGGAGGTCTTCTTCCGATACACCCACGACCTTGACCTCGTTGGTGGTGCCGTTGACAAAACAAATGGCCGCATTCGCCTTGGGGACACCTAAACCCTGTCGATACGCGGCTAATTGCATGATATGCTCAAAGTACACCTCGGCCTTGTCGAGAGGGGTATCCTTTGTCTTGAAATCAACGACCGCACCGTCCCACTTCTGATAAAAATCGGCGCGGCTCATCAAATCGCACTTGCCACCAAACCCATCCGGATGTGCAAAAGACTTCTCTGAGAGCCACAAACGGCTCCCAAAGTGGGTGTTTATGGCCTCCTCCACAATCTTGACGTATGGCGGCAGTTCCGGAATGTACACACCCTCATAAAACGACTGGATGATTGCGTGTATGGTCTCACCACGCTCGGCGGCCTTGCGTCCGGTCTCTTTGGAGTCCTGCATGACCCTTGCGAGCCACTCCTGCTCCGGTTCACCGTCAAGCCTTGGTAAGGTCAGCGCGGCGAGGAGGACTTGTTGCTGTTTCCATGTATCAAGGCCTGCTTTTGATAGCAATCCGATAATTGTTGTAACACTTGGCAAAAGTCCAAGTTTCCGCGCGTCGCGTAGCGTTGTTGCACGCTCGTTCCCATTGGCCCCAACCGTTGTATAGGCTGGACTGCCGTCTTTTGAATACCAGTGTCCACTTTCTGCCACCTTTTCTTTAACTATCATTTTCTCTCGCTTTCATCATGGCATCAGCCCATTCATAAGCATATTTGCTTGTTGATTCTTGAACTGTAATAAGACCTTCATTGCCACCCCTTAGCATTGTTAATATTCCAACCATAGCCTGTGCGGCAAAATAATCTCGCAAGTCCATACCTTCATTAATTATGGTTTCATACCCATTCCATCCTTTGCTTGGAAATGCTTTCATATTAGTCCTTAGAAACAGTTTGTGTTGCAATTGCCGCCATAACAGCAAGTGGTGCAAGTCACATATTTACCGTTGATAAAGTAGCTGTGTGTGGTGCAGTTTGCATAAGCCACCGTTGCAACAACCGACAATAAAACTCCTGCGATTAATTTTTTCATGTTAATTCTCCTTAAAATGGGATGTCTGAATCTGCTGGGCCAAAATTATCATCATCTGCAATCTTGGGTTCTGCGTCACGCTTTTGTTTGCCGCGCCACTCGGATGATTCTGCAATCTTTTCTTTGTAATACTTTGGCAAGGTATCGTACTTGGCTTGGTCAAACTCCTGCAACCAAAAGTGCGTAACTGAGTTAATACCCTGTGGCAGGCTATTACGCAGGGCTGTTGGCACCGCGCTAATACCGGACACATTCGCGTACTTGCCGTCCTCCGAATGCACGACCGAGAGCATACAGAACTTGCCCAATAGGTTACGCACATCAAAGTTTTTTCTGTCCTCGGTAGTCATCTTTTTACCTGACCATGATTCAAGGTCTTTACGCAGGGTCGACTGGTCGCCAAGGCTTACGGTGTAACGCTTACTAACGATTAATGGCTTGCCATCATCCGTTAGTAATTTTTCGCCATCATCGGACTCACCATGCAATTCCCAAGTAAATACCATCTTGTGCATGATTTTGGTCTCACCTTTCCAATCTACGGACTGGTGGCCAAGGTCAATACAGGAGTAAAGCCTTGCAAGGTGGTTGCCTGCGGGCGCGATTTTAAAGTCTCTGCTTGTATCTGAAATAATCATGGCTTTCCTCAAAATGGTTCAAATTCTGTTTGTTTGCTGTACCGGTGAACAATAATGCTGTTGTTTTCGCGGTCAATGGTGGTGGAATAACTGCCTTTGCCCCAATGGGTTGACATATAGGCACACAGCGAACTGCGTAGCGTTTCCATGTCAAAGTCTTTAATTGGCACCTCGCCCACCGTATCGTCGGTCATATTCTTAATAAACGGCAAGTAGTGGTTACGCAGGGTTCCCATCGGATAATGCAGTGGCCCACGCTTTTTGCGCTTGTTATACAAGACCTCAAGCGCGCCATGCTTGTTGCCGTCGCTGTCCACGATGGCATACAGCAAATTGCAGGATTTGAGCATACTGATGGCTCGTTGCAGGGTTATCTTTTCTACGTTATTCATTTGACACCTCCATAAGGGTTAAGGTCAGCAAACACTTCGCGCAGGAAGTTACGTTGCCGGTCTATCGGGGCAAGCCCACAACCATAACGCAGGAGGTCAATTTGCTCTTTAGATAAGTCTGTGCCGCCTTCTAGCACATCAAAGATGCGTTCAAGTTCACCTTGAAGCTGGAGTAAATCATTGGTTTGCGATTCTATTTCACTCATACGAGTTCCTTTCAAATATTCACCGGCCAATCCGGTAACTCAATGTTAACCTATCTTAAATCTAAATGCAAACTTTATTTGTAGTATTGTGTTGATAGGCATTCCCTGTTAAGATACCCTAATGAATCCAACAGCCATTATTAATATCTTGGGCGGCGCCACCAAGGTCGCTAAACTCTGCGGAGTTTCAGTGCCGGCGGTCTCTATGTGGCAAAAAAGCGATATTCCGCGCGATAAATTAATATTCTTGGCCGCAACACTGGAGCGCGAAACAAACGGTTTGATTACCCGCAAGACCTTGTTTCCAACGACTTATGAGGTAATTTGGCCGGAGTTGCACAACAAGCAGTAAATTGGTTATACTGTGTGGGCAGATTAGACCCTGTTTAGTTTTAATTCCACATCAGACCCTTTAGGGTTGCTTTGAGCGTTTTGGAAAGTTCGTGGAGTGCTTTCTTAAGCGGGTCTAACTTAGAGCAACCTTAAGGGGTTTTTCTATTTCTGCCGTACTTCTCGCGTTAGAAATGGGGTTAAATCGCCCGCTGGAAAGAAAAGATGGGCTGGTTTACACCTAACAGCAAGCCCCGCGAACTTGAGTGGGTATCGCACAAGACGGACAGGACAACGGTGATTGACAACCTGACCATCGAATGAACACTACCTTCGGGAGCATTAGTTCAAGATAAACTTCTTGAATGGATGGGGTGCTATCACCATTGGGGACTTATTGCAAAAAAACAACAATAAGGGTAAATACCTACAAAATAAATATTGCATTATTAAGATTTCTTAACTATACTGTAGTTACTGCATCGGGCAGTGAGATAGAAAAGGAGCAACAAATGAGTGAGTGGAAAAAAATTACAGTTTATGTAGTTAAAGCAGACGGCAAATTCATTGACCAAGTTCACACAAAAGAAAAGGCCGAGCAGATAGCCTTAAAACACAAAACCAAAGGTTGTAAGGTCACCATCAAAAAAACAACCGCAGAAACGATGTCGGTTAGTTTTGGTGTAATTTAACAGCAAGGTTCCACGTGAAACATATTGAATTCTTTTGCATTACATTTTTTATAACCATGTGCGTTGGTATTCAAACCACCAAAGCGCAAACCTACGTTATTACCAACCCCCAAGGTTTTCAGACCGGCACCGTTCAAATACAGGGCAACCAAGCGCAAGTCGTAAACAACGCTGGTGTTACGGTGCAAAACCTGACCATTTACCCTAATCAAATCGTGACCCCGCAAGGCTACGCAATCGGCACACCAGCCTACACCGTACCGCCAAACCCACCATCACCACCCAGCCCAAGGGTGTTGCAATGACTTACCTTATTTATGATGAGTTTGGTGACCTGATTCGCAAAAGCAGTTCGCGGCAAGAGGCGCGGTACTTGCTTAAGATTTATCAGGGCTGGACGATGAAGGCCATTAAAAACAAACCGGTCGATTTATCACACCTTGGGGAGGCGCCATTTTGATTGAAACTGTCATGATTGTGTTTGGCATCGGAGTGTTTGCAGTTTTCTCGGTGTTTATGATTGCGGCCGCATTTCTTTACTATTGGATGGACTAAATGAACGCATACGAATTAGCAGATGAATTTGATTGGATGACTGAAGAAAAGATTGTTCAATGGTGCAACGATGTAGTTAATATGCTACGACAACAAGCAGACCGCATAGCGGAGTTGGAAGACAGGCTATCAATGTATGAGATTAAAGACCTTGATAGAGGAATTATTGGCAGAACAAAAGATTATGTAATACATGATTTAGTTCACAGAACCACACCACAAATAAAAGAGTTAAGTGATGAGGAAATAGATTTGAAATGGTGGATTTCGTCTTTTGAGCATTTAAAAGCGCTGGGTGGCGGCATCAGTGATGAGATGGAAACAAAGCTAAAAGATATGAAAGAAAGATTAAAGAAAGCGAGTGAGAAATGACATTTGAGGCTTTCTATTCCCTGTACCCGCGTAAGATTGGCAAGCGTGCGGCAGAAAAGTCGTGGAACCGGTTAACTAAGGATGAACAGCAGGAGGCTTTGGCCGCGTTGCCTAACCACCTTGCATACTGGAAGTTTAAGCAAACCGAAAAGGACTACATTTGCCACCCAGCCACATGGTTAAACCAAGGTCGCTGGGAGGACGAGTTGGAGTTTGAAAAGGCCAAAAAGCCGGAATTGCCTTGGTATAGCACCAACGAACTAACGCTTAAAAAGGCCGCCGAGGTTGGTGTCAACCCTTACGCTGGTGAGGATTGGCCACAGCTACGCGCCCGCATCAGCGCACAAATGAAACGGTTGGAAGAGCAAATGTGAACAAAGAAAAACAACGAATTGAATATTTAGCCCAGTGGTACATAGGTGTTGGGCAACGAAGAGGTTGGGATGAGGTTAAACGATTAATTGAGCAGTACCCTGAAGATGCCGAAAAGGTGAGAGAGAGGATGAAGGAAATATGGAAAAATACGACCCACACGAAGCGATAAACTACATTTACACGCACTCTAATGCGTATGCCGAGGCCAAAGGACACCTTGCAGAACTTGAGGTTTGGAAGTCCAGCCTAAAGTCCATCAAGATGGCAGAGTCCAACGAACAGTCGGTGACCGCGCAAGAGCGTGAGGCTTACCGGTCTGAGGATTATCAAAACCTTTCCAAAGCAATTGGTGAGGCAACCCGCCAAGTTGAGGCCCTGCGCTGGAAGTTGGAGGCCGCTAAGATGCGGTTCCAAGCATGGCAAACCGAATCCGCAAATAACCGTCAAATTGAAAGGCTCACCACATGACCCTGACCGAAGAGTTGTTAATCCTTAAGATGAACATTAAGTTTTTTGAGGCCGCGCTTGCTAAAAACGAGATTGACCTGATGTTGCAAGTGGTTGTTGATTTGTCGGAATCCGCGCAAAAGCTGGAGGAAAAGACCTTTGAACACGCAAACAAAACTGATGCGTAATCCGTATGCCACGCATACCGACTACTCAGAATTTAAAGGACTAATACCGGACAACCCAAACTTTGTGCCAAGCAATGTGGACGGTATCTGTGAACGCAACGGCAAGTTCTTGGTCATGGAATGGAAACGCGACGGTGAAAAGGTCAGCAAAGGTCAGCAAATACTGCTACAGTCATTGGCCGCACTTCATAACTTTATGGTTGTGATTATTTACGGAGACACTGACAACGAAACGAGGATTGGAAAGTATTACATCGTCCAACCCACTGGAAGTTGTATTTTGGCTGGCAACGGCATTAATATGTTTAAAGAATATTACAGAACATGGTACGACTGGGCAGATGGCAAGTAAACAGGAACGGCAACATAATCAAAAAATGGCATCCATCGGGTGCATTCTTTGTTCGCATCTCGGCTACACCGAGTCGCCAGCCGAACTTCACCATATACGAAATGGAAGTACTCGAAGAAGTGACGCGCCTGTTATCCCCCTCTGCCCTAATCACCATCGATTTCCACCCGATGGATTTCACCACTTGGGTCGGAAAGCATTTGAGCGCAAGTTTGGACTCACCCAAGAGCATTTACTACAAATGGCATTGGAGAAACTGTGTTGATATTGTCACTCCCACTGCCGCCATCTGTGAATCATTACTGGGGGAGCGTAGGAAACCGCCGATTCGTAAGCAAAGCAGGAAAAGAGTTCAAACTCAGGGTGCAGGAATATGTGATGGAGTATCGGGTACCCAAGCTGGGAACCGCCCGCCTGCAAATGACGGTGACATTGCACCCCCGCGACAAGCGTAAGCAGGACATCGACAACCGAATTAAGGCATTGTGGGATGCGCTGGCTGATGCCGGTGTGTTTGATAACGACGAGCAGATTGATGTTTTGATGGTGCAACGCGGTGCAATTGTTAAGGATGGGGCCTGCCGCGTAGAAATCGAGGTCTTAGATGCTCGTGAATAACCTGACCGTCACCGAATACACCGAGGCCTATTACGACGAGCATAAGGATGCTGGGCTAGATTACCTTGGGCATGGGTACTGGCAGGAAGAATACGCAAAAATGGTCACTGAGGCCTGCAAAACCCCCACAGACGGCTTTGTTGTTGACGCTGGGTGTGCGTGTGGCTCAATCCTAAAAGGCTTTCACAAGCTGAATCTGCGCGTTTTGGGGGCTGATTTAAATCAACACATGATTGATATTGGGCGCGAACACTTTGGGTTTTATACCAATGAACTGATATGCGAATCCATTTCATCCCTGCCGGCATTGACCGAGAGCGTTGATTTAGTCCACACCGCCCAAGTTTTAGAGCATATCCCGCAAGAACACATGGACGACATCCTGCACGAATTTAGGCGCATTCTAAAGCCATCCGGCCGCGCGTTTATCTGCTTGGATGCAGTTAAGGACGGTGAAACCAAGGAAATGTACATGGGCGACCCCACTCATGTGAATATCCAGCCTATACAGTACTGGTACAGGCTGTTTGCAAAGCATGGTTTTATGTTTGATGTTGAGGCATACAACCGGTTCGTGCGGTCAAAATACAAACCCACAGCAGACAAAAATTTGAATTTTTTTGACGAATATCCTTATTGGAGTGTGTGGATTTTGCAAAAAACCTAATATAATTGCGTAACTACAGGAGTTTCCTATGCAAGAAAATTGCTCACTCTTCTTGGCAACGTTGCTACATTCGGCAACCAATACGCATTTTTTCCATTGGAGTACGGACTCCTACGCAAAGCATCAGGCGCTTGGCACCTACTACGACGAAATCGTAGACTTGGTCGACACGCTGGCTGAATCGTATATGGGCAAGTATGGCAAGTTGACCAGCTTTCCAAGCGTTTACCATCAGCCAAGCGAACCCATCAAATACTTAGAATCACTGCAAAAGTTTGTGGCCGAGGCTCGCATGGATTTGCCGCAAGATACTGAACTGCAAAACATTATTGATGAGATTGCAGACCTTATTAACACCACGACTTATAAACTTAAGTTCTTGAAATAAAAGGATATTTTATGCCACTCGTTAAATCCGCAAGCAAAGAGGCAGTCGGTAAAAACATCAAAAAAGAAATGGAAGCCGGCAAACCTAAAAAGCAGGCAGTCGCGATTGCTTTGTCAGAACAGCGCCGCATGGCAAAAGGTAGCCGCAAAGCCAAGCTGGAAGACGCTTACGCTAAATACATTGAAGAAAAAGCATGAGTAGACGCGACCAAATTCGTGCGGCTATGGATAAGCACGATAAGCCTATTGCTAAAACGACAAAGGGCAAAGGTCGCCACTACTTATCAACCGAAGAGGGCGCCGGCATGACTGCGGCGGGACGTGCGGCTTATAACCGCAAAAACAACGCTAATCTACAAGCACCACAAGCCAGTGGCCCGCGCCATGATAGTTTCTGTGCAAGGTCAAAAGGCTGGACTGGTGAGCGTGGCAAGGCGGCTAGAGCAAGGTGGAAATGCTAATGAAAACTTGTTTTTGTTGCAAGGAAACTAAAGAACGCTCTTTGTTTTTCAAGCATAGCCAAACCCCTGATGGACTGCATAGTTGGTGTAAGTCTTGTTGTAGAAAAGGCAACGCTAAAAGTCGTGACAAACTTAATTCCAAAATTGAAACCAGAGCTAAGATTTTTTTACGCAACGCAAAAAACAGCGCAAATAAACGCAAACAAGAATTTTCTTTAGAAATCAACGACATAGTTGAATTTTGGAATAAACAAAACAAAATTTGCCCTTATTCAGGATTAGAAATGACCCTTGAAGCTGGCAAATTAAATACTGTATCGATTGAACGCATTGATAGCAACATTGGCTATACCAAAGAAAATACAATATTGGTATGCCAAGCCATTAATCGCATGAAATCTGATTTTAGTTATGAAGATTTTTATATGCTTTGCCAATCTGTAGCCAAGTTTTTAGGCGACGATGAACTTAAACTAGCAGTAGGAGCGTACAAATGAAACATGGTCTATATGCCGCAATTCACGCAAAACGCGCTCGTATCAAGGCGGGTTCCGGTGAGCGTATGAAACGCGCAGGCGAAGAGGGTAGACCAACCGCCAAAGACTTTAAAGAATCTGCTAAGACTGCTAAAAAACCCCGCCGGCAAGTGATTGCTGACGCTATGAAGGATATGTAATGGAACACATGAACCGCAAATTTAAAAAGGGCGACAGTTTACTAAGGCCACATCAAGAAACTACGCTCGAAAAGAATCAAAAAGCCCGCGAAAAGCGCAAGGCCATGTTGATGAAACATTTTAATAAGTTTGCCAAAGATATTGCCTAATGGACAGGCTGGTTGAGGCTTTACGCTTGTTGAGTGACAAGGTAGTCAATATACCGACAGAGGCCCAACGCTTTTTATACAATCCGCAAGCCTTTACCCAAATGTTTGGGGTCAACAAACTGCCCAACGAAACAGGATTTGCCGAGGGCGCGATGGTTGGTAGCCGCAAGTACGGTAGCCAAGCAGGGTATGAGCAGGGCGAACCGTTGGCCTTACCAATTGCTGTAGCCTCGATGGGCGCGCCATTTGCCGCCCCAGCAGCCAAAGCATTAGCACCCAAGGCCGCAAGCATGGCAGAAGATTATCTTGCCAAGATTGGTGGTGTCCAGTACATCGCCCCGCAAAATAAAGCCTTGGCAGACGCAATCCGTAAGACCAACATCGGTGAGTTTGACCCACGCTTTGACCCAAGAGTCCTAGAAAAGCAAAAAATCAGCGAAACCGTACCGGTGGTCGAGCAAACCAACAAGACCCCGATTCCTAGAGTATCGCTGGCAGACTTTGAGGGCAGGCCATTCATTACCAGTATGTCTGACCGTACCGCCGCCGGTGGTGACCTTTTAGGGGTCAACGATGTTATGTTTAAGCGGCCGGTTCACCTTTACGGCGGGCAGGACTATATGTTTAATGCCCCAAATCAGGTATGGGCATCGGCACAGCAGGCAGTCTCACCAATTACTAAAAACGCTGAGATGCTCAAAGAGATTACCGGTCAGAATCCGCTCTATATTCCTTGGCGCATGGCCCCTACCAGTGGGGACTTTGCCCACATGACCGGTGAGAGTATGCTCGGATACGCAGAGGCCGCGATGAGCAGGGGTGACAAAAAACAATTAAACACCGCGATTAAAGACCTCATTCCAAACTGGAAGGGTGTCGATAACGCTGAGAGCATCGCCCAGTACAGAGCCGCGCCCAAGGTCGTAAGAGATTCAATTATGCAGATTATGGACAGAGACTTTAGAAATGCCGGAAGCCTTAACATTGGTCAGGCACGACTCTCGGTAACCGACCCGCGTCAAATCAATGCGGCCGAAGGTGGAATACAGAATGTCGGTGAGATATTTGCAGGCCAGCCCATGATTATGAAATCAGGCCACCCATCTTACCCACGAGGTGTAGCCGGTCAAGGACTAGGAACACTGGAAAGAGAACACAATATTTTTGAATTACTGCCAAACGTGGTGAAGGAGCGCAACATTGCAAGCCCCACCGCGCCAGCACAAACAGACTTGAGAGCATTACAGATGAAGCCTTATGCAGGAATCATAACCGCAGACCTACTCAGAAAGCTAGGATACTAGTAAAGGTATTCCGGCCTAAACTGGTTTGCCATCTGTTCGCCAAAGCGCTTAGATAGAAAATCACAGACAGACTCATGCGTAACCGTCTCAATTCCCGATGCAATACAAAAGGTCTCATGCAGGGTAAGAGCGTCAAGCATTGGTTTAGGCATTGCAACATCAACATTTACAGTGGGGGTCATTGCAAACTCCTTGTTTTGTAATTACAATTGTATCAAAGATTAATATATCTTAACAACTACTTGGGTAAGGTATGGAAGAAAAACAATCAAAACCTATCAAAGGTGGAAAGCGAGAGGGTGCTGGCAGGCCTGCTGGTATACCTAACAAGTCCACCACACTGGCTAGAGAGGCTATTGCACGCTTTGTTGACGGTAATAGCCACAAATTACAGGAGTGGCTTGAGGCCATTGCTGAAGACCCCAAGTATGGCCCTAAATACGCATTTGACTGCTTTATGCAAGTCGCTGAATACCATGTACCTAAACTAGCCCGAACTGAACACACCGGAAGTGAAGACAAACCCATCCGTTATGTGGTTACATGGAAAAAATAAATCATTCAATAACCCCAACCTTTTATTTTTGTAAATGGTGTGGCAAATCAATGGAATATTTGATTAATAACAATCAAGAATCTTGCCTTGGTGCTGTTGGTGTAATTCATATTGATTACTTAATAGCCAAAAAAAAATGTAATGAAATATTTGAGCCAATATTGAAAAATGCTCGATTATTGTGATGTAAACATTGAGCTTTATAAGCCAAGAGATGTATTCTTAGACTTTCACGACAGAACCCAGCGCTGGTCTGTAATTATTGCCCACAGGCGCGCAGGAAAGACCGTAGCCTGCATTAATGATATTCTGTGGCGGGCATTGACTGAAACCAAAGAAAACGCTCGATACGCTTATATTGCACCGTATTATGCACAGGCCAAATCGATTGCTTTTGACTACCTGATGCAGTTTAGCGAGCCTGCAAGGGTCAAGCACAATATCTCAGAACTATGGGTTGAACTTTTTAATGGGGCGCGAATCAGGCTGTTTGGTGCTGACAATCCGGACGCTTTGAGGGGTCTGTACCTTGATGGAGTAGTGCTGGACGAGTACGCTGACATGAAACCCAAGATATGGGGCGAGGTCATACGACCATTACTAGCTGACCGGCAGGGCTGGGGTACGTTTATCGGCACACCAAAAGGCCACAACACCTTTTACGACATTTACCAGTATGCGACCCTGCATCGGGACGAATGGTATTGCAAGGTGCTACGAGCCAGCCAAACCAAGCTGATAGCCCAGTCAGAACTGGATGATGCCCTAAAGTCTATGAGTATTGACCAGTACCAGCAGGAGTTTGAATGCTCGTTTGAGGCGGCCATCATTGGTGCAATCTACGGTACAGAGATGCGCCTGCTTACGGATGCCGGCAGGATTACTAAGGTTGAGTGTGACACCATGTATCCAGTTCATACCGCATGGGACTTGGGGTACAACGATGCCACAGCTATTTGGTGGTTTCAGGTGGTGCATGGCGAAATACGCGTACTCGATTACCATGAGGCGCATGGCCAGCCCATTATTTACTATGCCAATCAAATCAAGGAGCGACCCTACGAATATGGCACGCATTGGTTGCCGCACGACGCACGAGCCAAGACACTGGCAAGTGGTGGCAAGTCAATAATTGAACAATTAATTGACAAATTACCCCAAAAAAGTGGAAATTTGTTTAAAATAGTTCCAAATCTGTCACTTCAAGACGGTATTCAAGCAACGCGCATGGCACTAGCCCGCACTTGGTTTGATGGAATGAAGTGTCAGGATGGGATTGAATGCTTGCGGCAATACCAAAGGGAATACGATGAAGATAAAAAAGTATTTCGTGACAAGCCTAGACACGATTGGACGAGTCATGGAGCGGATGCTTTTAGAATGCTTTCTATTGCTTGGCGCGATGAAACAGAAATTGAAAAGCAAAATCAACCGATTAAAGGCATTTTTGTCGGACAGACTGACGTGACCCTTGAAGAAATGTGGCGAAGCACACCTAAGACTACTCACCAAAGGTATTAAATATGAATGACACCCTGAATAAGACCTACGAGGATTGGTATAACACCATCGCCCAATATGACAAGGCTTTCAGGGAGTGGGAGGCAAGAGTCCCCCGAATCATCAAGCGCTATCGTGACGACAGCCGCACCCGCAACAACCCCAACGCTCGGTTTAATATCCTTTGGTCTAACGTCCAAGTCATTAAGCCAGCCATTTTTGCTCGCTTGCCACGTCCGGACGTAAGCCGACGCTTTAGAGATAACGACCCAATTGCCCGCGTTGCATCGATGATGCTTGAGCGTGCTTTGGAATATGAGATTGAGCATTACAGCGACTACAAGTCCGCGATGGATAACGCTGTATTTGACCGCCTGCTCGGTGGGCGCGGTACTGCATGGGTTCGATACGAGCCACATATTGTTGCAGAGCAAAACGACATGAACACCGGCTTGGCCGGACAAGACGTAGGCAACGGACTGCAAATAACGGAGGATGCTGATGAGGCCGAGACGGAAGACGCTGAATTGGTGGAATCGCAGGAACGCATTGAATATGAGTGCGCTCCAGTCGATTACGTTCATTGGCGCGACTTTGGCCATACTGTTGCTCGTACTTGGGAAGAAGTAACCGCCGTTTGGCGCAAGGTTTACATGAGCCGCCAAGCCTTAATTGACCGGTTTGGCGAGGAAATGGGTAGCAAGATACCTTTAGATACCAAGCCTGAGTCGGACAAGTGGGCAAACAAACAAATGACCGCCGAGCATTATCAGGCTTGCATTTATGAGATTTGGGACAAAGAACAGGGTAAAGTCTTTTGGGTTAGCAAATCGATGGGCGAGATTCTTGACGAGAAGGACGACCCGCTACAGCTTGAGGGTTTCTTCCCATGCCCCAAACCAATATACGCTACGCTCACCACAGACAGCCTTGAGCCGGTTCCGGACTTTGTTTTATACCAAGACCAAGCCAAGCAATTAGACACGCTGGCAGACCGCATTGACGGCCTTGTGAACGCTCTGCGTGTGCGCGGTGTGTATGACGCATCCGAATCCAGCCTTGCCCGCCTATTCTCTGAGGGTGAGAACAACGCACTGATACCGGTCAAGAATTGGCAGGCCTTTGCTGAAAAGCAGGGTATGAAGGGCGCGATTGACCTTGTTGACCTTGCACCGTTTGCCCAAGCCTTACAGATGGCTTACCAAGCGATGGAGCAAGTCAAGGGTCAGATTTACGAGATTATGGGTATCGCCGACATCCAGCGTGGTCAGACCGACCCCAATGAGACGCTAGGCGCCCAAATTATTAAGTCCAACAATGCGGCCGGACGACTAAAGACCATGCAACACGCAGTGGTCGACTTTGCGACCGACTTGTTGCGTATCAAGGCACAGATTATCTGCAAACACTTCACCGACGACACCATCGTCAAGATTAGCGGTGCCATGCAATTAAGCCCACAAGACCAGCAATTAATTCCGCAGGCCTTGATGTTATTGAAGGACGAGCCAGCTAAGAACTTCCGCATCGAAGTGACTAGCGACTCGATGATATTCCAAGACGAACAGCAAGAAAAAGCTGACCGGATTGAGTTCTTGACGGCTGTATCGACCTTTATGAACAACGCATTACCAATCGCAACCAACGCGCCCGAACTGACCCCGCTTTTGATGGAAATGCTTAAGTTTGGTGTGACCGCGTTCAAGGCTGGTAAGGGCATGGAAGGCCTTATTGATGAGACCGCCGACCAGTTTAGGAACCAAGCCAAGGCTCAGATGGGCCAACCCAAACCGCCACCAGTCGAGGTTCAAAAGATACAGGCTCAGTCGCAAGCCAAAATGCAGGAATTGCAGATGGCCGCACAGATTGAGATGCAAAAGCTACAGGCTCAGACAGAATCCGAGAAAGCCAAGCAAGAGTACCAAGCCCAAGAGAACCAGCTTAAATTCCAGCTTGAAGAACAGCGTAACGCTATGGACAGAGAGATGGAAATGAAACTGGCTCAGATGCGGATGATGACCGAGCGCAATACCCAATTGTTGCTGGCCTACGTCAACAACGGTGCCAAGATAGAAACCGCACGAATTAGCGCCGGAGTCGATAGCGGTGAAGGCATTGCAGAAATGTACGACATGGATGAGGATATGCTCAAAGCCCAAGAACATCCGCTTGCACCTATTGCTAACGCAATCGCCCAAGGTAATCAAGAAATGACTGCTACGCTTACTGCTTTAATCGAGCGTTTAAACCAACCCAAACAAGTCGTCCGCGACCAAAACGGTAAAATCATAGGAGTTCAATAATGGCATCAAACCTCAAATATTCCAACGGAACGCGAAACGCACAGCAAGTGGGTTTGATTACCTACGCAGGGTCGGGCGCGAAGATTAACATTTATTCCGGTAGCCAGCCTGCTAACGCAAACACTGCCATATCAGGGCAAACCCTACTCGTTACCCTGACGATTAGCGGCTCGTTTGGTACGGATAGCAACGGAACGATTACTTTGTCGACTGTGACCAACGGAACAGCGGTTGCAACCGGCACAGCATCGTTCTTTAGAATTACTCAGTCGGACAACACAACGGTGGTTATGGACGGTTCTGTTGCCACCAGCGATGCCGATTTAGTCTTAAACAATACAAGTATTGCAACCGGTCAGGTTGTTAGCATTTCCGCAGGAACCATCATCCGAGCCAACCAATAAGGATAAATTATGGCTTTAGTCCTTAAAGACAGGGTTAAAGAAACGACCACAACGGTCGGGACTGGCTCGTTTGCGCTTGCTGGTGCGGTGACCGGATATGACTCTTTTGGTCAAATCGGGTCAGGAAACACCACCTATTATGCGGTTTACCTTGATGGCGGCTCAGAATGGGAGGTTGGAATCGGTACTTATACCGCGCCCAGCACGCTTTCTCGCGATACCATCTTGGCATCAAGCAATTCAGGGTCAATCGTCACCTTTTCTGCTGGTCAAAAGACCATTTGGTGTGATTATCCAGCTGGCAAAGCAGTTTATACCGACGCTACAGGCTCGATTAGCCAAACGATTGTCAATATTTCAGGCATCACTGGCGATATTGCGACCCCTGATTCGATTACTTTTGACACAACTGCCGCAGAAGCCTCGGCAACCGGTAAGTTATTTTGGGATGATGGCGACGGAGTCCTCTCAAACGGCCTAAAAGGCGGCAACGTCACGCTACAAATAGGAACGCAGGAGTTTGCCCGCGTTTACAACGACAGCGGCACGACCTTAACCAAGGGGCAGGCGGTCTATATCTCAGGCGCACAGGGCAACCGCGTTGCAGTCAAACTGGCAAGAGCAGATGTTGAGGCCACATCCTTTGGAACCATCGGTTTAGTTGCTGAAACCATGACCAGTGGTGCGGAAGGTTTCATTATCGTATCGGGCGCCCTGTACAAGTTAAATACATCCGGTCTTGTGGCCGGTGCAACCGTTTATTTATCGCCAACCACTGCGGGCGCGGTCACCACGACTAAACCCCAAGCACCTGACCAGCTTGTCGTTATCGGCTGGGTTGAGCGGGTGGATAACATTGTCGGGTCAATCTACGTCAAGATTGATAACGGCTACGAACTAGACGAATTGCATGACGTCCGAATAACTAGCCCGCAAAGCGGCAACGTCCTAATTTATGATGCCAGCACTAGTCCAATTGGTGTGTGGAAGAACGCAAACCTGATTGATGGCACCGGCATTACGATTACCGAGGGTGCAGGGTCAGTTACCATTACAAACGCAGGGGTAACCCAAGCAACGGCCGGAACCGGAATATCGGTATCAAGTGGCACCGGTAACGTCACAATTACCAACACCGCGCCCGACCAAACGGTTGCCTTGACTACTGGCACTGGAATCAGCATCAGCGGAACATACCCAAACTTTACGATTACCAACGCTGGTGTTACACAGTTAACCGGAACCGCTAACCAAATAACGGTATCTGCCAGCACAGGAAGTATTACCTTAAGTCTGCCGTCCACAATCAATGTCAACATTAGTGGTAACGCGGCAACGGTAACAAACGGAGTTTATACAACAGGAAGTTATGCCGACCCTACTTGGATAACTAGCCTTGCCGGTAGTAAAATCACAGGAACAATCGATGGCGGTAGTTTTTAAAGGAAATTAGATATGCCAACAACCATTAAGCTAAAAAACAGCGTAACGACTACAAACGCACCAAGTTCACTTGAACAGGGTGAAGTCGCCATTAACATTACCGATAAAAAGGTATGGGTCGGTAATGCGGCCACAACCCCAATTCAATTGCTTGGTGATGGTGGTTCAGGAACCTTCACTAGCCTGACAGTTACTGGAGTTGCAACATTTAGCGCCGGCACCGTTTCTGCCCCATCAATTACCACAGCGGGTGACACAAATACCGGTATTTACTTTCCCGCCGCCGACACCATTGCATTTGCCGAGGGTGGAGCTGAGGCAATGCGGATTGACTCGTCAGGGAATGTTGGAATCGGCACTAATAGTCCTACAAGAACGCTTGATATTGCTAGGTCATCTAGTAGCGGTAACTCAGCTAACTTTCCAGCTTTACTTGTAAAAAATACTTTAGCAACACAAGGGGATGGAAGCACTACTTTTAACTATGCTCGCATTGATGTTCAATCTGGCAATGGAACTGTTTTTGGCGACATAGCAACAAGATATGACAATGGCTTTTCTGGAATGTATTTTGGAACAGAAACAAATCATCCAATCTACTTCCAAACTAACGGCACAGAACGGATGCGTATTGACTCTAGTGGTCGAGTTGGTATTGGTACAACTTCGCCAACGCAACAATTAGATGTTACAGCAACAAGTTCTGCAACCTCAATTATTGTTGCCCAAAACACAACAGCAACTAGTGGTGGTGCACAATTAAGGGCTGGTAATCCGCAAAACCTTTTTATCATTGGTACTGATAGCAATGCTGGTGGATTAACTGGAACAGCAAACTCAAGTTTTCTTTACACATCTAGCACATCTCCGATTGTTTTTCTGCCAAACGCTACAGAACGGATGCGTATTGACTCTAGTGGGAATTTGTTGGTTGCAATTACAGCAACTCAAAATATTTCAGGTGTTAATACAGACCATACTTTCGCAGGAACAACAAGCACGGGTCGTTGGGTATGTGGATTTATTAATAGCTCTGCTTCATCCCCCTATGGTTTAGCTGTTAACTACACTGGCTCTGCACCAAACGCAACAGGAAATCAATTTTTATTTTGTAGGGATACAGGTGGAACTAGGTTTGAAGTTCGCTCAAATGGTGGTATTGCCAATTACTCTGCAAATGATATCAATTTGTCGGATGAAAGAGAAAAAACTAACATTCAATTAGCTGGTTCTTACTTAGACAAAATTTGTGCCATCCCAATCAAAACATTCAAATACATTGACCAAAACAGAGAAACAGATGATGGTCTGACTTTGGGTGTTATTGCTCAAGATGTGCAAAAAGTAGCACCAGAGCTAGTGATGGAGTCAAATTGGGCAGCTAAAGATGAGCCTGAGAAAATGCGTTTGTCTATTTATCAGACCGATTTGCAATATGCTCTGATGAAGTGTATTCAAGAACAACAAGCAATGATTGAAGAACTTAAACAAGAAGTAGATAAACTTAAAGGAGTTTAAAAATGGCAACACAAATTAACTGGACAATCTCGCAGCTTGACTGCAAACCACAAGAAGATGGCTTGACCGATGTGGTCGTAACCGCCCATTGGCAATGCACAGGCACTCAAGACGAATACAGCGCACAAGTATATGGCACAGCGTCATTTACGCTTAAGCAAGGTGCTGGATTTACACCTTATGCTGACCTAACTCAAGACCAAGTGCTTGGCTGGTGCTATGCAAACGGTGTTGATAAAGATGCGACTGAAGCCAATGTAACCGCACAGCTTGAGAACCAAATTAATCCACCTATCGTAACTCCACCGTTACCTTGGGCGGCTTAAAGGCAAGCCACTAGCCTTGTTTAGTGGCACAACTAGGAGAATGTGATGGCTGAGAAAAAAACAACGCCAGTAACAATCGATGGTAAAGAGTATGTGTTTGAGGATATGACCCAAGAGCAACAGACTTTAGTTAACCATGTAGCGGATTTAGACCGCAAAATTACAAGCACGCAGTTCAATCTTGACCAACTCAAGGTCGGACAACAAGCATTTATTCAACTATTGAAAGAATCGTTGGAAAAGCAACCTGAAACGGTACAGTAATGCTTGGATTTAATGCCTTTTCTGAGCAAGCAATATCGGACATAAGCCTACCCGTCATCACCGGTGTGCTTTATGCAACAGACAGCAACGATTCTGCAAACTTACAGGGTCAAGTTCTTGTTGAAGGCATTATTTCTACCACCGACGGTAACGATTACGCACTACTAAGCGGTGAAAACAGGGTTGACGGTGTACTTGATACCACTGACAGCCCTGACACCGACCAATTAACCGGCGCTGTTGCGGTTGCCGGAATCATTAACACCACTGATAGCAACGATACGGCCGCATTGACCGGTGAGGTCGGGGTTAGCGGTGTTATTCAAACGACTGACGAGAACGATGTCGCCCTGTTGGTGGGTGAACTTGGCCCAACACCGGAGCCAACCGGCATGGATACCCATGACGGATTTACACCGGAAGAAATCCGCAGGGCAAGAAAACTTGACGCTAAGATTCGCGCCAAACAATTAGCCCTATACAAGGCACAGCAAGAAGCCAAGAAGCGCAGAAAACAGCAGATTCGAGATGCAATCGACCCACCGAAGGTTGTTGCACAAGTTAAGAAAAATAAACTACAATCCGTTCAAGAGGTTAAGGCTGATATACCGTCGGTCGATACTACAGAACTAGAGCAGTCTATCGCCTACCTTGAGAACCAACGCAGTAAGCTATTAAGGGCGGTAGCACTAAGACAGCAACAGGCTTATGTACAAGCACAGTTAGCGATTCTTGAGGCCCAGCGTATTGCCGAGGACGACGATGAAGAATCCATACTGATGCTTTTATGACACCGTACTTACAGTACAAAAAAGGACTCGATTTACTGCACCTTGGCCACTACCAGTCAGGCTTTCGCCTGTACGAGTTTAGGTGGCACCCCAAAACCCGCGAAGCCACCGGTGAAAAGTGGGACAAATGGATAAAAGCGCCCAAGTGGAACGGCGAGCGTTTATACGACAAGCACATTACCGTTCAGATGGAGCAAGGTTTTGGCGACATTATTCAGTTTGCCCGATTCCTACCGATGCTCAAAGCATGGGGCGCCCGCGAAGTTTCAGTAATGTGCCACAAGTCCATGATGCAATTGCTTGGCCAAATGGATTGCATTGATACCATATCCTGCATTAGAGATGAGGGTAAACCCTTAGACGCAGATTATTGGGTAGGTAGCATGAGCCTGCCATTTTTTGCGATGCACGCGCCCATGTACGTCCGGCAGTCATTCCCAATTAGAAAAGACAAAATTGTCGGCTCAGAAGGCTATTTAAACGCGATACCAAGCGGAATCGAGCGCAAGGTCGGGGTTAACTGGCACGCTAGTACAGGGCCGCTCCATTACGTCAAATCCATCGATGTCAAAGTCCTGCGCGAAATGCTGGGTAATGACCTTTATTCGCTAAATTTGGCCACAGATGACATATTCCAACCCCTGCCGCCCGATGGTTGGAAAGAGAACTTTTACCGCACAGCCTGCCACATGAAGGCCATGAAGGCCGTTATTGCACCGGATACCGCAACGGCTCACCTTGCAGGCGCCTTGGGGGTCAAATGCTTTTTGCTGTTGCCGGAGGACAGCTTTGTCTGCTGGCGCTGGAAAAATGGGGTGTGGTACGACTCCGTTGTACCGCTAAGACAACATGAATGGCACAAATTGCCGCATTTATTGGAGCAGATATGATATGTCCTAAGTGTGGATACACCGAATCCAAGCACGTTGAAACCAAGTCCGATAAGGACAAATATCTAGAGTTTTGGGGTTATACCCTTGGCACACCGGAGGCCGAGGAGGCATGGCGACTCAAGCAGGAAATGACCGCCCGCGATGCCCCGATGGTCATGCCGGATATTGAAGGCTATGTCTCTCAGGTAGATGGCACATGGATTAAAAGCCGTAGCCACCACCGCGAACACCTCAAACAGCACCGCATGATTGAACTGGGTAACGACGTGCCTAAACAGCATAAGCCTGTAGAAATTAGCCGTAAAGAACAAGAAGCCCGCAAACGCACGATTGCCGAAATTGCGTATGCAAAATTAAATTACCGTTGAAAGGAACCATCATGGCAGACCGCAGAGAAATGTTAGAGGCCGCACTTGACGAGGCTTTAGAGCCTGTTGAAGAACAAGTTCAGGAAACTGAAGTCGAACAAGAACCCGACGCGGAGCCTGCCCGCAACGAGAAGGGTCAATTTGTAGCAAAAGAGGAACCGGCAGAGGAAGAACAGCCGGAAGTAGAGGCCAGCGCAGAAGAAGAGCCACAAGAAGAACAGCCGCAAGAAGAGGTCGTCAACGAAATTCCGCGCCCAACCACATGGAAAAAAGACCTATTACCCTTATGGGATAAGATTGCCAAGGGTGAGACGCTATCCAAAGAAGAAAGCAAGAAACACCTTGAATACTTGAACCAGCGTGAGAACGAGTTCAAAAAAGGTGTCAGCGTTTACAAGGCAGAGGCAGAGCGTGCCAAGGCTTTGGAAGAGGCCATCAACCCATTTGTGCCTGAGTTACAAGCGCAGGGAATTCACCCCGCCGCATGGATTAACAACCTTGGCCGCGCCCACATGATTTTGTCAAAAGCACCGTATGAGCAGAAGGTGCAAATGTTTCATAGACTTGCACAAGATTATGGAGTAAACTTAAATCAAGTTAACGAACCGGTTGCACCGACTGATGCTTACACTCAACAGTTAATGCAACAGCTTTATCAGGTTAACCAAGAGGTTAGTACGATAAAGAGTAGGTTCGAGCAGGAAGAACAATCGCGTTTGGTTAATGAAATCGAGCGCGTAAGAAGTGACAAAGAGCGGTTTCCGCACTTTGATATGGTTAGGGAAGAAATGGCTCAATTACTTGAGTTAGGAAAGGCCCAAGACCTTGAATCGGCTTATGCCAAAGCTGTGCGCCTGAATGACGAAGTTTGGGCAAAGGAACAGGAACGACTCCTAACCGATGCCAAAAAACAAGCGTCTAAAGCCCAGCAAGTAGCACGAGCCAAAGCGACGGCTGTTAGTCCAAAATCCGTTACTCCTAACGGAACGCAGGCGAAAGTCGAAGCAAAGGACAGGCGCTCTCTGTTGATGGCTCAATTGGCCGATGCAGAGAACGGTAGGCTTTAATTAACTTAAAAAGGATATATCATGGCATTTGCTAACTCAGCAATCACCGATATTATCGCTACCACCATTCAAAGTCGTAGCGGTGAATTGGCTGATAACTTGACGCAGAACAATGCGATTCTGCAACGACTCAATTCCAAAGGTAACGTGCGCCCATTTTCAGGCGGTAACGTAATCTTGGAAGAGATTATGTACAACGACCCAAATACCAATAACGCTAATTCTTATAGCGGTTACGAAGTATTGAACATTGCTCCTGACAGCCCAATCTCGGCCGCTCAGTACAAGATTGCTCAATATGCCGCCGCTGTAACCATGAGCGGATTGGAAATGCTCCAAAACTCAAGCAAAGAGGCAATCATCGACTTGTTAGATGGTCGTATGCAAGTTTCTGAGGCTCGTCTTTTGAACCGTATTTCCGGCGACCTATATGGCGACGGTACTGGTAACGGTGGTAAGAATATCGACGGTCTAGCCGCCGCTGTTTCTACATCCCCAACAACCGGCACATACGGTGGTATCAACCGCGCAAACTGGTCTTTTTGGCAGAACCAAGTCACAACCGGCTTGACCTCTACCAACACCTTGGCAAAGATGACCGAAGCCGCTATCAAGCAAGTTCGTGGCACTGACAAGGCTGACCTTTACATTGCTGGTAATACTGCATATCAGTATTTCGTAGGCGCTTTACAGGCTATTCAGCGTATTACTACCGAAGAGAGCGGTGCGGCTGGTTTTGCATCCCTCAAGTTCTACGGTGGCGGTACTTCTGCTGATGTGGTACTCGGTGGTGGTATTGGTAACCAAGAGAATGCAAACTATATGTACCTCTTGAACACCAATTACATTTTCTTCCGTCCTCACAAAGAGCGTAATTTCGTGCCTATCGGTGGTGAGCGTCAAGCCATCAACCAAGACGCGATTGTAAAACTCTACGGTTGGGCCGGTAACTTAACTACCAGCAACGCATCGTTGCAGGGTATTTTGACCGTCTAATTTGTAAAGGAAAACTATCATGGCTTATTCAGTACTTCCCATTGCAGGAGTTGATTTAGAAACAATTACTCCTGAGTCCTTTGAATACACTAACGGCACAACCCTCATCGGAATCCCAAGTTATGGCCCACTCGGCTCACAAACTTTTGGTTCTGACGGTAAGCGTTATGTATTCGCTCAAGCCGCCGCAACGATTCCAGCAGGAACCACTGCTTGTACCGTTAACGCAACCACCTTCCAAGTAACGGCATCCGGCGGTTCTTATGTATCGCCTGCTGAATCTATGGTTTCAGGTGACTATGGCTGGTTTGGTGCTACTAGCGTCTAACCGCAAATTGTAGTAAAAACAAGGGGCTATCTCGAAAGGGGTAGCCTCTTTTTCTTTAAACGCAGTACCTTAACCACTTAAGGAGTATTAAAAATGGCAATTGAAAGCGACGTTCAAGACGCAGATTCACGCTTGGCAGTTAAGTTTTATAAGCGTGCAGTCAAGCTAGAGCATGAATCTAACGAGGCAGGCCGCCCAATTTATAAGGACTTTGATTTTGTGCGAATCATGGTCGCAGGCGATAACCTGACCGAAATCGACACTTACGCACAGGAAAGCCACAAACAACGGTTTCCACGTCAATGGTTACAGTATCAAGCCACCCAAGATTCCAACAGTGAAATCCTTGGGACACCGGTAGAACAATGGCCACTGATTAGCCAATCGCAAGCGCAGGAACTTAAAGGTGTGAAGTTTATGACGGTGGAATCCATCGCCAACGCATCTGACCTACAGCTACAGCGCATCGGCATGATTGCTGGTATGTCACCTCACGCATTCAGAGATAAAGCCCGCACATTCTTAAATCTTGCAGAAGAAACCGCAGAGGCAAGCAAACGCGCAGAAGAAATTAACGCTTTGAAACAAGAACTTGCCAAAAAAGAGGAAGAAACTGCTAAAATTAAGGCTGAAACTGATGCGAAGCTGGCCTTGATGCAAGAACAAATGGCGGCGATACTTGCGGCAGTTGGTGAAAAGAAACCTAAAACTCGTAAACCAAAAGTCGTAGAGGAAGCATAATATGAGCCAAACGATGCTCCAGCTAGTTCAGCAAGTAACCGCTGAATTAAACCTAGCAGTCCCCACCTATGTGGCCGGAAACACAAGCCAAGACGTACAGCAAGTCCTAGCGCTTATGAACGCGCAGGGATATGAATTGCTTAAAGAGACGGACTGGCAGGGTTTAGAGTTGGAGTATCGGTTTTATACCGATGCGGTGCAGTTCACTGGCGATACGGTCAGCGATAACAGCTATAACATTATTGTTACTGGCGACGCTACCGCCTTGAACGGTGATTATTCAATTACCGGCACCGGCATTAACCAAGACACCTACGTTTCTAGCGTCAGCTACGATTCCGGACTTAATAAGTCCACCATCGTTATGAGCCAGCTTGCAAGCGGAACTTATACCAATGTGCAGTTTAATTTCTCGCAGACCAAGTATGACTTGCCAGCAGATTTTGAGACGATTACTGATAACACCCACTGGGATAAGACCAAACACTGGCAGATGCTTGGCCCTGAAGACGCACAGCAGTGGCAGTGGTTAAAGTCCGGTTATATCTCGACCGGCCCACGTATCCGTTGGAGGATTTTAGGTCAGCAGTTTCAGATTTGGCCACCATATAACACCAAAGAATATCTAGGCTTTGAGTATCGTTCCAAAGGCTGGGCGCGTAGTGCCGCCGGTGCTGTCAAGAACAGCTTTACAGCAGATACCGATACCACCATTTATGATGACCGCCTGCTAGTACTTGGCACAAAGCTAAAGTATTTCCAAATCAAGTCGTTTGATACGACAGCGTTGCAACAGGACTATTTCAGAGTTCTTAACGTAGTCAAAGCCAATGACAAAGGTTCTGCCAATCTATCGTTTGCGCCTTACCCAAGCAAGGTGCTTATTGGTTACGCAAACATTCCTGATACCGGTTACGGAACTTAAACATGGCAGTACCACAACAAAGACGAGCCTTTACTGCATCGTTGGCCTCCCCGATTGGTGGGTGGAATGCCCGCGATTCGCTTGCAGAAATGAATCCCTTGGATGCGGTTCAGCTAACAAACTTTTACCCTACCCCGACCGATGTCACGATGCGTCGAGGCTACACCCGCAATAGTCTTATTACGACCAGCACTGGGGTTGTAACCCTGTCGACCATTACCCATGTTGGAGTGGTGGCAACCGCAACAACCTCAACCGCGCATGGTTTGGCTACCGGTGAATTTATTTCGATTACAGGATGCACCCCATCGGACTACAACGGTGTGTATCAAGTTACCGTCTTAAACAGCACCAGCTTTACTTACACAATGGCAAGCGTGCCTGCAAGTAATGCAACGGTGGTCGGAACCTATACCATCGGAATCACCGACGCGATTGAGACGCTGATGAATTACAGCAGTCCAACCACTCAAAAGCTGTTTGCGGCCGTCAACGGTTCGTTTTATGACTGCTCGACCAATCCTGCGACTCTTGCTTATAACGGTTCGTTTGGTAATAACCGTTGGCAACACATTAATTTTTCTACGGCTGGGGGTAACTTCCTTGTAGCCGTCAATGGTC
>Ga0315900_10001711_pt1 | contig 34758 bp, 36 predicted proteins | sample LakEriMetagenome_FD_203521 | JGI IMG/M metagenome (GOLD analysis project Ga0315900, IMG submission 203521) | Freshwater fungal communities from buoy surface, Lake Erie, Ohio, United States - Buoy 12 MA114 | ecosystem: Environmental > Aquatic > Freshwater > Lake > Lake biofilm | place: USA: Lake...
TGGGTTTACCGACCTTACCCGTGGGAATTCGGGCTATTTGTCGGGAAGAAGCGGAATTAATCGCTAAACAGCAGATTCCTGTGATTTGGGATCGAGATATCGCCGGTGATCCGAATTGGATCGAAAAAGCGATCGCCAAAATTACCACCGAGAAGGTATTTTTAACCATAGACGTGGATGGCATAGATCCGGCTTTAATTCCGGGGGTGGGAACACCTGAACCGGGGGGGTTAAGTTGGCATCAAACCCTAAACTTTCTCCGTCGTCTTTTCCAAACTCATCAGGTGATTGGCTGCGATGTGATGGAATTAGCCCCGATTAGTGATTCGGTGGTCTCGGAATTTACCACTGCCAAGCTAATTTATAAGTTAATTGGCTATCAATTTACTGCCTAGGGGCTTGCCTAATTAGGAGCAATCGTGTTATAATAATAATTCGTGCGGACGTATAGCTCAGTTGGTTAGAGTACATCGTTGACATCGATGGGGTCACTGGTTCGAATCCAGTTACGTCCATAAATTATCTGCCCTAGTCCCGGTCATAACCTTCATTTCTAATGATAGGATGAACGATCGAAGCTCTCCAGAGAAACCCTATGACTAGCTTACTGCGCGACTTTTGGTATGTGGCCACACCGGCAAATAAACTGAAACCCGGTCAGCTAATGGCCAAAAAAATGCTAGGTGAACCGATTGTTGTCGGGAGGAGACAGGATGGAGAAGTGTTCGCATTGCGGGATATTTGCCCCCATCGTGGCATTCCGCTGCACCATGGCTGGATTGAAGGAGATGGGGTGTACTGTTGCTATCATGGCTGGAAATTTAACACTAGCGATGGCGTTTGTTCTGAAATCCCCTCATTAACGGAACACGATCGCCTTGATATTAGCAGAATTTGTGTCACCAGTTATCCCTGTCGTGAAATACAAGGTCATATCTGGGTGTTTATTCCAGCAGACTCAAAAAGAGAAATTAATCGAGAAAATCTGCCTCCTGTGCCGACTATTAGCGCTTTTGGCAAACTTACCCCCAAAGTAGCCGAAACTATCACTTTTGACTGCAATATTGACCATGCAGTGGTGGGATTGATGGATCCGGCCCACGGTCCCTACGTTCATACTTCTTGGTGGTGGCGCAGCGGTCCGCGCAAATTTCGGGTCAAGGAAAAACAATACGAACCTGTCCCCCTCGGTTTTCGTCTTGCTCCCTATGATATGCCTGTAAGTGCGAAACCTTATAAAATTTTGGGTAATAAAGTATCGATTGAAATTGTTTTTGAATTGCCCTCGGTGCGTACAGAAATACTACGAGGCGATCGCCATTTAGCTTGTGCTTTTACGGCAATTACTCCCATCGATGAAAATCACTGCGAAGTCCATCAAAGTTTATACTATACGATTCCTTGGTTGGCATTTTTAACCCCTCTTTTGCGTTATTTAACTCTACAATTCCTCAAACAGGATCGCGATGTGGTAATTAAACAACAGGAAGGACTTAGTTATCATCCAGCTTTGATGTTAATTGATGATGCCGATACCCAGGCCAAATGGTATTATCGCCTCAAGCAAGAATACGAGAAATCTCAAGCAGAAAAACGTGATTTTGTCAACCCCATTAAAGCACAGATTTTACGATGGCGCAGTTAGAATTAAGTAGCTGGTTATAATTAAATTAAAAATGGATTTTAGGTTCGATCCCCCCTGCCCCCCTTTATAAGGGGGGTGTCTGATAATTTTTAACGCCTACCTACTTAGATCATTTTATTTAGGTTCTCACTAAGGATTTATTGACACTTGTTTCAATTTGATAAATAGAGGAAAGGACGCTACCTTGATGATTATTGACTAGATCGTATTTGACTTCTTGTAAATAATTAAAAATGGCATCCCGCAGAATCGGTTTTTCAATGTTTACCGTGTGCTGATAGTCCCATAAATCCCAAACTATCAAACCAATTCCCACGATTGGATCGATTAATTCTGCCCCAAAACTACTCGCTACTGCTCCACCGGTTTTAGTGGCAATTTTCGCCCCCGTTTTTCCCGCTAGGGACAAATAAACTGTGCTGCCCACTTTCATCACTGGGATGAGAGATTTAACTCCCAAAGCAGTGGCACCACCGACTAAAAGTTTAATTGATGTGTTAGAAATATTGCCCTCGGTATCTTGAATTGTTACGGCTATATCGCTAAGATAACGATCCCATTTGCCTTGGGGAATTTGATAACTGGCCTGAATATTCTCTAATTCATTGCTTAAATTACTGACATATAAATTAACGGCATCCCTAGTAATTCTCTCTAGACGCAATTGGGCCTCTTGGGGACGAATTACCCGTTTAGTAAACTCGGTTTGAATAGTTTTGGTCAAATTTTCTGCCACCACCTGTTCCGGGGGTGGATTATCTGTATTGACCCAGTGAGCGATCGAGGAGTATAATCCACTTAGAAAGGCCTTGCCCTCAAATTGTTTTTGATTGAAATAGTTAAAATACCAAGGCAAAAAACCCTGATCTACTCTTGTCATCAACTCCTCCACCCATCCCTCAATTTCTCCTAGGGCAAAGGTTTGAGAATTTGCTCTCGCTGTCTGTAAAGCTTGGCTAATTTCTCGATCGATTTGACTGTTCGATTTTTGGGGTATAGTGATGGGAATCTCTAGGTTAGTTTCGGTAGCAACCCTAGTTTTTAACGGTTCATTGCCGGCAGTTCCTAGCCAAATTTTCCCTAAGAGAGGCACGATAACCACTAGAACAACTATAGCCCAAATTAACGGGGTTATCGCCTTAATCAGTTGACTGATTGCCTGAATGCGGTTAGTTTTTTCACTATACTGAGGTGGCTCAATATTTTCTTGTGAATCTGGCCTGGAGTTCATCAGCTAACCTACTTAAAATTATTAGATCATTGTTCTCAAAAAACCGCAGAAACCCCAAATTTCTCAGCAGTAACCTGTAGAGGCCATTATCGGGCAAAAGACAGCCAATACCCGATAAATATCGGCAATTTCAGCGAATTTCTGCCTTCATCCGCTCAAGGGTTTGCTGCATTTGGTCGAACATCATTTGGGGAGTCATACCAAATTGACCTAATTGGGTTTTTAGCTGTTCTACGGTCATTTGGGCGGAGAAATCCTCAGATAACTCAAAACGCTTCATAAATATTTTGTAGCGTTCCATTAACTCTTCCATCCTATCGATAAAGATGATTTTACCCTCTCGATCGAATTTCCCGTACTCGCTGCCTAGTTGTGTGAGAGACTGGTAATCTTCAAATAGCTGTCTAGCTTCCTGTTGAACCACTTCTGAGTCAAAGAATCCCATAATCTTAAAACGGCTTATCGTCGATAGTTATTCTCCATCCTATTTTATTTTAGCTGGGGAAAAAGTCTAGCTCCAGCCGATTTACGGATTACCGTATTGGGGAAATCGAGAAGATCACAAACGGCCCCCGTCGCAGTTTAACCCTTGCCCCAGGGAGTTTAACATAAAAAGTGAAAAATCAAAAATTGTCCTTTAACTGCCCTACAGTGGCTATTTTGATCAATTTGGGCTGCGGCCCTTATAATTTGCCAAAACGACGATGACGACCCTGATAATCTTTTAAAGCGCGGTGAAATTGCACTCGATCAAAATCGGGCCAGAGGGTGTCAGTAACGTAGATTTCCGCGTAGGCCATTTGCCAGAGTAAAAAATTACTAATTCGCATTTCCCCACTACTGCGAATTAACAGGTCTGGGTTAGGAATCCCAGCAGTATAAAGATACTGTTCAAAGAGAGATTCATCGATCGCTTCTGGGGAGATTAAACCCTGTTGCACCTGACGAGCGATCGCCTGACAAGCTTGTACGATTTCCTCTCGGCCACCATAATTAGTAGCTACCGTAAATTGAATACCGGAATTTTTGCTAGTTTCTGCTTGAGATTTAGCAATTTCCCGTCTTAAAGACTCTGGCAAGGCTGATAAATTACCAATAAAGCGAATTTTAACATTTTCCTGCATCATTTCCTCTAATTCGCGCCGCAAAACCCGCTCGAATAGAGTCATTAAAAACTCTACTTCTTCTAGGGGACGACCCCAATTTTCCGTCGAAAAAGCATAAGCGGTTAAAGCGGGAATCCCCCAGTCACGACAACAGCGCAGCAAGTCCTTTAGTGCATCTACTCCCCGTTGATGGCCCATAATCCGCGGTAAACCACGACTTTTCGCCCAACGACCGTTCCCATCCATAATCACTGCGACGTGCTGAGGCAAACGGTTTTTATCTAAATCCGTAGGTAATTCTGGTGACAAGCTCGGTTTAAGAGTCATTTTCTATCTTTGGGGGTTGCGCTGGGCGAACGGGAGAACTTTTCTAAGATTAGACGACCTTTTAAGCCAATTGTACGCCCTAAACGTCCCCAACTCGGTGCGACCACTTCCCCCTCTCCCGACGGAGAAAACTTCGCTTCGAGAAGCTCTTTTAGTTTACTACTGGTTAAGGGCCGATCCAAATTACCCCCCGACGCGAGGGAAATCGAGCCAGTTTCCTCAGAAACCACAATACATAAACAATTATCTAGCCTTTCGGTAATGCCCATGGCCGCCCGATGACGGGTGCCTAATTGCCTAGAGGTACTGCGCTCCGATAAGGGTAGAATAACACCAGCGGCCACCACTCGATCGCCCCGAATAAATACGGCCCCATCGTGCAGTAAAGTTTTAGTTTGAAAAATAGTTTGAATTAATTCCTTAGATACTTGGCCATTGAGCGTCACCCCCGGATTGACAAACACCTTGGTGTCGAGATTGCCACTGGTTTCTAATACCATCAGCGCACCGGTGCGATTTTGAGATAGATCCTTCACCGCGTCCACTAACTCATCAATGACATTATCGGTCTTGGGAGTGGGGGAACTTTTTTTAAATAATTCCCACACTTGACCTTTGCCCAATAATTCTAAAAAACGGCGGAATTCCGACTGAAAAATCACAGCGATGGCCACCGCTGCCCCTAAAATCAATTTTTCTAGGACTAACCCCAGCAAGCGCAATCCTAGGGCATCGCTAATCACCGAGGCCAGCATTAAGTAGATTAGTCCTCGCACCATCCAAAAGGTACGCCGCTCGCCGATAATTAGCAGCAGCATATAGGTAAGGAGGAGAACTAACCCAAAGTCTAGGACTGACAGACCATGGCTGAGAATCCAGGACAATAACCGGCGAGGGTCCAGAAAAAAACCCGACATGGGGGACGATAGCGATGAGGTTTATATCAAGGAGAGTCGATTGGGTAAGCGGTCTTGACGCAGCAAATCCGCCAGATTTTCCCGTTCAAGGATCAGATTAGCTTCTCCGTTGTGGACAATTACCGCCGCCGGACGGGGTAAGCGGTTGTAATTAGAAGCCATACTGTAGTTATAGGCCCCCGTGGCTAAAACCACTAAAATATCCCCCGGGTTGGTTTTCGGTAGCGTAATATCCTTAATTAGAATATCCCCAGATTCACAATGTTTTCCAGCTATTGTCACCAATTCCTGACATTCTTGACTCATTTTATTGGCGACCACGGCCCGGTAAACCGATTGATAGGTAATCGGTCGGGGATTATCGGACATTCCGCCATCGACGGCGATATAGGTGCGGATTTCAGGGATTTCTTTGCGATTACCCACTGTATAGGCCGTTACGCAAGCGGTGGCAATCAGAGAGCGTCCCGGTTCGGCAATGAGCAGGGGATAAGCGATACCTCTTTCCTGACAAGCTTTAGCCACTGCTAAGGACACCGCTTGCACCCATTCCTCGATACTTGGGGGGTCATCACTTTCCAGGTAGCGAATCCCTAAACCACCACCGACGTTTAATTGCTCTAGGGGTAATCCCCGTTCTAAACCTAATTTAAACCAATCTGCCAGCACAGCGGCTAAGTCTTGGTGGGGTTGACGTTCAAAAATCTGGGAACCGATGTGAGCGTGTAAACCCAGACAATTCAGCACCGGATGAGCTAAAACATAGTCAAATACCGTTTCGATTTGATGGGGGTCAAAACCAAATTTACTGTCTAAGTGACCCGTGCGAATATATTCGTGGGTGTGGCACTCGATGCCGGGGGTTAACCGCAACAGCATCGGAATAGGGGTATCAGGGCGGTTTTCGCCTAATTTAACCAGATTTTCTAACTCTAGCCAGTTATCAACGATAATAATGCAGTTATGCTCGATCGCATATTCTAACTCGGCGATCGATTTGTTATTACCATGAAAGTATATCGGCACATCGGTTTTATTGATCTGGTCTAAAGCGGTTAACACCGTGTGAATTTCTCCGGCCGACACCACATCGAAACCTAATCCCTCCCTAGCGACCACGGCCGATACGGCCAGGCAATTCCACGCTTTCGAGGCATAAATTACCCTAGATTCTCCGGGATAATGTGTCTGGAAACCTTGCAGATATTGACGACAGGCAGTGCGGAGGGTGACTTCATCGACAATATACAGGGGTGAACCGAAACGTTCCACTAGGGTGGTCACATCACAACCACCGATTTCTAGACAATCGCGGTTATTAACCTTGGCTGTCAGGGGGAACAGGGTTTGATTCGGGGATAGACAATCTTGATAGGCTAAATATTTTTGTCCGGAATTGCTGATTTTAGGTTCGGTTGATAGCATGAGCGGTGTTTTTTGTCAAGAAATCGATAATTTTTGTTACAATCTCTGCCCATCACCGATTCAGTCAAGGGAAATTTGACCGTCGGTGATCTAGATAAGCAAAATAGTTCTCTCTTTCACTTTACGACAAGTTCTAACTTTTCTCTGATAAGTAGGGTTTGTGGTTCTTCAACCTTCGTGACCTTTGTGCCTTTGTGGTTAATTCCCTTTGTGTCCTTTGTGCCTTTGTGGTTCTTCAACCTTCGTGACCTTTGTGCCTTTGTGGTTCAATAATATCTCCTCTCCCCTCTCCCTACTTCCCCCCGCAACGGATCGACTGAGCGTTCGACAAAAGCTCACGCCGAAGTCTTCGCCGAACGTCGCGCACGAGTTGGTCTCCCCTCTCCCTAATTCATAATTCATAATTCATAATTCATAATTCCCACTCCCCTATACCTTCTAAACAGGATTTAGTATTACTTAACAGAGCCAAATTCAGCAAGGGAATACACATATTGTCCCAAAAACTGTTTTTGCGGGGTTTGATTTTATGGCTTTTTGTCAAGGGGGAATTGCAGGTATGGCGGCTGGGGCGATAATTAGTTTACCATTAGTGAAAACTTTGAATGGTCATGATTATGATGAAATTATTAGAATGTGTAGTCATTTTTGCCAGTTTACTGAATGTTACGCCAGGTATGGCCAATCATTTCCCCCTACAAGTTGTTCAAGCTCCCAGTGGCTCTTCGATTCAAGGTTATTGTTTTTCGGTTGCTACTAATGATGGTCTGGATTCTACGGCGAGGATTTATATTCAGGGAAATCAAGTCACGGGTCGGGTAGAAGCTACGATTCAGAACGAACAAGAATCTTATTATACTTCCTATAATCAAACCTTACAAGGAACAAAAAAGGGGAATCAGTTAAACTTAAATATCACGACAAAAATTGAGTTAGACACCCAAAAAACTCAAGAAATCTGGACGTTAACTTCAGATTCTTTGAATACGGGACGAGTGGTTTATCAAAAACAACCTTGTTTAGTTTCTCAAATCCGGTTTGCACCCGGAACTAATAGCGCCACTGTTAATCAATCGGTTGTGCGAGGGAGTCGAAATATTTATTTATTAAGAGCCAATCAAGGACAGAGAATGGATGTTAAAATTACATCGTTAGAAAATAATGCCGTATTTGATGTGATTGCACCGAATGGGGAAATATTGAAAACAGAAGCTACCCAATCTAGTTTAAAATTACCTGCTACTGGAAATTATGAAATAATTGTAGGGGGAACTCGCGGCAATGCCACCTATAAATTAAATGTTAAAATTCAATAAATAGTAGTAGGGTGGGCAATGCTCACCTGACGATACTTTATCCAAATAGGAACCAGAGATACTGTCCAGGTCGGGGATGTAAGACCAAAAACTGGGTGTAAGTCCGTTTTGAGGCAATCCCCCGTGAAATAGGAAGTAGTTCACCTTGACTGGAATGTATAATCCCCATTTCTCCACACAGATACATAGGGTTTGCGGCAAAAAGTTTTTCGTGGGGGTAGGGTGTGGGGTGTGGGGTGTAGGGTGTAGGGTGTGGGGTGTGGGGTTTTACCCATTTTTAGGTGGTCAATTACCTAATTTTCAGAGAAAAAGTAACTGAATTTTTCCCCGATCACTCCAATGGTCGGCACTTTTTGGGGGGAAAAAAGTCTAAAAACCTTATCCAACAAGGTTTTTAGATTTATTCAGCAGAACCTACATAGAGAGCGTTTCTCATAAATATGAAGTATAAGCTAATTCGGTATCGACGATCGACTCCCACCTGACCATTAAGATAACTGTGATCAGTAATTATGGGAAAATAAATCTCCATACCTATTTCCTCGTGGCACAATAGAGACAAAGTATAAAAAACTTAACAATAAGGAGAGGTTCGATGGTTGCTACACCAGTCAAAACAAAACGTCTCACCGTGCAGGTGGCCGATCTCACCGCAGACACTACCGCTATTCGTTCCCTCGATTGGGAGCGCGATCGCTTCGATATTGAATTCGGATTACAAAACGGTACGACTTATAACTCCTATCTGATTCGTGGGGAAAAAATCGCCCTTGTGGATACCTCTCACGAAAAATTCCGTCAACTATATTTTGATAGTCTCAACGGATTAATTAACCCCCAAGAAATCGATTATTTAATTATCAGTCATACCGAACCTGATCACAGTGGTTTAGTCAGAGATCTGCTGCAACTCGCTCCCAATATTACCGTCGTTGGGTCGAAAGTGGCAATTCAGTTTTTAGAGAATTTAGTTCATCATCCCTTTCAACGTCAACTGGTCAAAAATGGTGATCGGTTAGACCTAGGCAATGGTCACATTCTCGAATTTGTTAACGCTCCTAATTTACACTGGCCCGATACTATTTTTACCTACGATCACGGTTCGGGAATTTTATTTACCTGTGATGCTTTTGGAATGCACTACTGTTCCGATGATCTTTACGATGAGCAATTAAGTGCTATTGAACCGGATTATCGTTTCTATTATGAATGTTTAATGGCTCCTAATGCTCGTTCCGTACTAGCGGCGATGAAACGGATGGAACCCCTGGGTAATATTAATCTCGTGGCTAATGGTCATGGACCGGTATTAAAACATAATGTTACTGAATTATTGACCCATTATCGTGATTGGAGTCAAGCACAAACTAAGGCAGAAAAAACCGTCGCTGTTTTCTATATTTCCGATTATGGTTATAGCGATCGCCTCTGTCAATCCATTGCTAAAGGTATTACTAAAACTGGTTTAGCTGTAGAAACTCTAGACCTGAAATCCGCCGATCCCCAGGAGGTAAAAGAATTAGCTTCTTCTGCGGTGGGAATCGTCATCGGTACTCCCCCTGTTTCTGGTATTAATGCCCAAGAAATTACGGGAAATCTAGGCACAATTCTCGCCTCGGTTAACCCCAAACAATATATCGGAATGTTTGAATCTCAAGGGGGTGATGATGAATCAATTTTACCTCTATTTAATAAGTTTCGTGAAGTTGGTTTAACCAAAGCTTTTGATCCCATTCGTAGCACAGAAACTCCTAACGAGAGTCTCTATCAACGCTGTGAAGAAGCAGGAACAGATATGGGACAACTATTAACCCAAGAGGTAAAAGTTAAACAAAGAAAATCCCTCGATACTGACCTCGATAAAGCCATCGGACGCATTAGTGGTGGCTTATATATTATTACCACCAAGAAAGGAGACAGAAGCGGTGCAATGGTCGCTTCTTGGGTGACTCAAGCAAGTTTTGATCCCCCCGGTTTTACCGTTGCTGTGGCCAAAGATCGGGCGATCGAGTCTTTAATGCAAGTGGGGGATCAATTCGTTTTAAATATTCTGGAAGAAGGCAATTATCAAACCCTGATGAAACACTTTTTAAAACGTTTCGGGCCTGGGGAAGATCGTTTTGCAGGAGTCGATACTCGTACTGCTAATAATGGTTCCCCAATTTTAGCCGATGCCCACGCTTATTTAGAATGTGAGGTAGTTAGTCGCATGGAATGTGCTGACCACTGGATTGTTTACAATAAAGTCGCCGATGGTCGCGTTTCTAAACCTGATAGTTTAACGGCCGTTCACCATCGCAAAGTCGGTAATTATTATTAGGATTTTTGCTTGATTTGACTGGTTGAGAAAATACAGATCAAGATGCTTGCTCTCAGCTTTTGAGACTGTTTAACCTCTCAACCAGTTAGTCATACTAAATCCGTTGAGTATAGGCTACATATCAGGAGAGGCAATAGGCAATAGGCAAAAGGAGCAATAGATAATCAGTTTTTAATAACCAGATTTAGTATCACATCTGATCACTGATTACTTACCCACTGATAACTGATAACTGATAACTGATAACTGAGACTAAATCCGTTGATTATAGGCTACATATCAGGATAGCCGAACGGCAAAATGGGAATAGATAATCAGTCTTTAATAAGCGAATTTAGTACCAGACGCTTCATGAACTGGAAGTAAAAAAATTGTAGGGTTAATTCATGAATTAACCCTACACATCGTTCCCATTCAGGTGCTTCACAAATTGGAAGCAAGTTTCAAACATTGTTGGATTTGCTAATCGTGCCTAAGTTTCCATTCAGACGCTTCACGAATTGGGTAGAGTCATAAACTCTAGTTAACAAAAGTCCAGCGTCCTTCCACCTGACCGTCAAGGAGTTGATGAGTACTTAAATATTCTTCAAGAACACCTTGGCTTGAAGTAGTAACAACTTTAGCGTTAGCTATTTCTTCAGGCGTGAGATTCAAACTCTTCAGCGAATTTTGATAATGATAATCTTGCACGCAGATTACATATAAACGATCAGCCTCTACAGGTTGTTCATTAATACTGAAAGATTCAATTGCTTTCTTAGTATTGTTATAAACTACTCGAACACCTTTGCTGATTTGATAACATTGACTTTCCCCAGGCTTTCTGTTTTCTGGGCGCAGAAAATGGGTAAATACCTTTGTCAGTTGCGCTCCAGTAACTTTAATTTTATAAAGAGAACCATCATACGGATAAACCTTCTTAAGATCTTCAAGAGTGACCACAGGCCCTAATTCTTTACCTCGTATGGAACCACTACCGACAAGCACGACATCAATCGTATCTATTTCTAAGAAGATATCAGCGATTAAATTACCTAACTCAGTTTCTTGTTCGCGCACGGGATGAGTCAATTGACGATTTAAACGGCTAACAATACGATTGTACTTGCGATCTACTTGTTCTTTGTAGGTATTGATAAAATTTTGCAAATCTACGTCAGGACTAGCTACCTGATCATTAATAGGAATAAGTTCCCATTTCCATTCGACAATGCTGTTCGTATCGTCGTCTACTGTAATATCGAAACGTCCGATCTGATCAGTCCCAACGGCGGCCTGGGTGATTAAAATGTTGTTTACTTGGGCAGGCTGTTCTAAAAGTGTATGAGAATGTCCACCAATGATCATGTCCACCCCCCACTCAGGGTCTAACATAGCCGCTAACTTTTGATCCTCTTCAAAACCAATGTGAGTTAGGAGAATTGTCAAATCAATATCTTCATTTTTGTAGGTATTACAGATCTTACCAACTTCAGCCGCCGCATCTTCTAGTCCAACAAATGTACCAATGCTTTTGTCCAGCTTTAAGGCACTAAGAACCTCTTCAGTGACAATACCAATGAACATAACATCAAATCCATCTACATTGAGGATGATATAGGGGTTCATCAACCTTTTACCGTACTTTTTAATGTACAAGTTGGCATTAACAATAGGAAAGTTTGCCATTTTTTCTAAGAAGAGCAAATGAGGAAAGCCATAGTCTAATTCGTGGTTTCCTAAAGTCACTACATTAGGTGCTAGGTAATTCATGATTTCCATGGTTGATAAGCCTTTAAATTCGGTATCAATCATCGAACCTTGAAGCATATCACCTGAAATAACATAAAGTGTATTTTTTTCCGTTTGACGCACTTGATTGATATAACCAGAAAGCAATGATAACCCGCCGATCAAACCACCTTGTCCAGTTTTAGCCTCCGCTAAAAAGTCGCCGTGCATATCATTGGAATGTAAAATCGTAAACTTTTTGAGTTTTGTTGTAGTTTCAACCATGAGCCTCTCCAGTAGTTTGAGTTGATTAAATGAAAGAGATAGTTTGATTTGGGTACTGCGAACGGTTTAAAGCTTGGCTTTCTGAATACCGTCAGAAGCTTGGTCTGTGATTTCTTCTAGCCGATCCAGAAAAAGTTCAGCTTTTAGCAGTTTAGGCTCTTCGGTTTGTGTTATGCAATGGAGGGGGGTTATAAAGGATAAAACCCTTACACAGAAAGACATTGCTTCGATTTATGCCTCCTGATGGAATCATGCCAAGTAACGAAGAGCCACAGCCCATAATATAGCATGACTTGCGCCAATGTAAAAACAGGGTGAGAGCATCACTGAGGAGTTCGGGATAGTGACAGTATTCACACTGAAACCTAGCGCGTTGTCGAACAATATGGTGGAGCGATTTAGGAATGACCATTTACTCTGGCGGCAATGACAGCGTTGATGTAGCTGAAAATTTGGTCGAGTTCGCCAATCGCTTCTAGCTCAAGGACTTCCTCTGGGGTGAGATCATCAGCTTTTTTCTTGTCAAGAAGCGTCTGCATCCGATCGCCCAGTTCATCTGTAAATTTGAATAGGGTGAGATTATTAATCTGTTGTACCCGCAATCCTTTGGGAATCAGGCTAGAGGGTTTGACAAGAGCGCTCATGGTTGTAGCTGAACGTAAAGATTTTTCGATCCTAACAAATAGTTCCCGTGAAATAAATGAAAGTATTGCCCTGACACCATTCTACACCCCATTTTCTGAGGGGGGGTTAAATTATCTCCGACAAATAAAAATTATTCTCAATAAGTCAGATTATCAAGCCCCGAACTCCAGAAGTAGAAGGGCATCCGAGGGGGTCAACGAGAGAATACTGATAACTGATAACTGATAACTGATAACTGTTCCTATTGACTAACACCCGCAGATTTAAGGGCTTTTTCCATCAAAATTACATGGGTACTGCTTTCCTGTCCCTGGTTGGCAGCACGACGCTGAATATAACTGCCGTCGGATTGTAATTCCCATGCTTGCCGGTTATCTGACAACATAATGCCGAGAATTTCTTCCAGTTCCTTGGCGATCGCTGGTTCAGCGATGGGTGTCACTGCTTCCACGCGACGAGTCAGGTTCCGCGTCATCCAATCGGCGCTACCAATATAAACCTCCTCCTGACCACCATTGTAGAAGTAAAAAATGCGGGAATGTTCCAAAAAGCGGCCGATAATGCTAATTACTCGGATATTTTCGCTCACTTCCGGCAATCCGGGCCGTAAACAACAGATCCCACGAATAATTAAGTCAATCTGCACGCCAGCACGAGAAGCGGCGTATAAGGCTTCTATAATCGGTTTATCGACAATAGAGTTCATTTTTGCGACAATGCGCCCCGTACCGCCATTTTTACAGTTTTTGGCCTCGCGATCGATCATTGCTAACATCCGTTTTCGCAAACTCACGGGAGCAATTAAAAGTTTGCGATAGGATTGCTGACGGGAGTATCCGGTCAGAAAGTTAAATAAATCGGTGATATCTGCCCCCAAATCCTCGCGACAGCTAAGTAAACCCAAATCAGTGTATAATTTAGCCGTTTTTGGGTTATAATTACCCGTGCCAATATGGAAATAACGACGGATTTTATCCCCTTCTTTTCTGACCACGAGAACCACTTTCGTGTGGGTTTTTAGACCAACTAAGCCATAAACAACGTGAACTCCGGCTTGTTCGAGCTTTTTCGCCCAAGTAATGTTATTTTCCTCATCAAAGCGTGCTTTTAGTTCCACTAACGCCGCTACCTGTTTACCATTTTCCGCCGCTGCAATCAGGGAATTGACAATCGGGGAATCTCCGGAAGTACGATACAAGGTCATTTTAATCGCTAAAACATGGGCATCATGGGCAGCCTGGGCGATAAACTGTTGTACTGAGGCACTAAAGGAATGGTAAGGGTGATGAACGAGAATATCGTTATTGCGAATTAAAGTAAAAATATCTTCGCCATCCTGTTCTAGGATCCCGTCTTCGTTACCGTCAACTATTTCTCGCAATCCCTGTAAAACCGGTGGGGTGACAGGATTCCAAGGCGGATCTTTCAGTTCGGGACAGGGTAAAGACAGAAAATAAAATAAATCTTTGTGTCCCAGCAGTCCATCCACATCGTAAACATCGATCTCCTCAAGTCCGAGATCGCGCATGATCCGGTTTTTAATATTGCTAGGGGTAGAACTGTGAATTTCCAGACGTACTGCCGATTTACCGATGCGGCGCTTGCGTACTTCTTCCTCGATCGCTAATAATAAATCATCGGCCTCATCTTCTTCGACGGAGATATCGGCGTTGCGCGTCACCCGAAAAGGATAACATTCTTGAATGATCATGCCGGGGAAAAGTGCCTCTAAATTGTGCATTACCACCTGTTCAAGGGGTACTCCCGTCCAAATCGAAGCTTTTCCGTCTTGGTGGCGTAATTCTTTGGATAATGCCAGAAAACGGGGGAAAACCTGCGGTACTTTTACCCTGGCAAACAGTTCTTTATCGGTCTCGGGATCGCGGACGACTACGGCTAAATTGAGACTAAGATTAGAAATATAGGGAAAAGGATGACTAGGATCCACCGCCAGGGGAGTTAAAACGGGGAAAATATTTTGTTCAAAGTAATCATGGAGATAATTGCGCTGTTCTTGATGTAAATCTACATAGTTAATCAGATGAATTCCCTGTTCTACTAATAGGTTTTTCAGGGTGTGTTCAAAAAGATGATCCTGCTGTTGCACAAGGGGACGCAGACGTTTACTTATCTCGGTTAGCTGTTCCAAGGCAGTCCTGCCATCGGCACTTAAAACGGCTACATTTGCTTCTACCTGTTGTTTAAGAACTGCCACCCGTACCATAAAAAATTCGTCGAGATTGGCACAAAAAATGGCGGTAAATTTTAATCTTTCTAGTAGGGGAGTCCGAGGATCAAGTGCCTCATAAAGCACGCGATGATTAAATTCTAACCAGCTTAATTCTCGGTTAAAGTAATATTGCGAATCTTTAAGATCGATTTCGGAAGTTACGCTAGGAGCTTTAGCCATAGAGTCTAATACCTAAATAATAGATTAAACAGTTAGTAAGAAGCCACTTAAGCCTAAATTTGACTATTTTGGGCGTTTTTTTACGCTAGACTGCCCCAGATTAACCAAAGTTACCCTGATTATCTTGGATGCTAATCCTACTGATTCTAGCCTGACCGGGGAAAAAATCAATTTATTAAAAGGTTAAGAAATCAATCCCCGCAAGGCGACAGATCAAGGTTAAATTAATCTTTCGGTGAAATTAGATTTGTTAAAGATCTAGACTTCCCCTTTGACAAAAGACCATAACCTGTGCTGTGGGAGGGATTAAGAGAATTTGTGCCGCTCGTTACTGGCTACAAATTAAGGAAACCCCTAATAAATCTAACGCTTTCTGTTGCAGAGAAATCGGTCGAGTTATCTTAGAAAAACGATAACTTCCCTCTCTAATCATACGTTCTACCCTATTCAAGCAAATCGTCTCCAAGTCCTTCAATAAAGTCCGAAAACTATGCACAGGGAGGTTGTCTTGATTCTGTGTTTTTCTCTCTTTAGATTGCACCGATTGACTGCGACTCATTTTAATCACATTCAGGGAACTATTATCAATTTCTTCATCTTCAAAGAATAAAGCAGCTAAGGACTGTTTTAAATGCCATTCCACATAATAAGCTAACATAAATAAAAAGAAAAGAACGGTTAGAAACTTTTTCTACATACATGACTAGCATTTTAGCAAATAGGCTCCATTCCTGCCCATTAATAAATCCTACAACAAACATGGATACATCAAGAGATGTTAACGGGTATATCCATTGATGGACAAGGGTTTTTGGCTATTGTAGTAGATATAGATAGTGGAAGTTCCGATAATTGGGACTTCAAGCCGAAAACTGAGATATATAAGCCCACCTTATCACCCCGACAAGTAATACTGAATGTCAAACCCCTTTACAAACCGATACAAACTCTCTAAGATAGAGACATCATCAATCGTACCTCGATAACTTAATAGGAATCATAAACCAATGACCACCACCTTACAACAGCGCGAGAGCGCTTCCCTGTGGGAGCAGTTCTGTCAGTGGATCACCAGCACCAACAACCGTCTTTATGTCGGCTGGTTCGGTGTGATCATGATCCCCACCCTGCTCACCGCCACCACCTGCTTCATCATCGCCTTTATCGCCGCTCCTCCTGTAGATATCGACGGTATCCGCGAGCCTGTAGCTGGTTCTCTACTCTACGGAAACAACATCATCTCTGGTGCGGTCGTTCCTTCCTCCAACGCGATTGGACTCCACTTCTACCCCATCTGGGAAGCTGCTTCCTTAGATGAGTGGTTATACAACGGTGGTCCCTACCAGTTAGTCATTTTCCACTTCTTACTAGGTGTCTTCTGCTACCTCGGTCGTCAGTGGGAACTGTCTTTCCGTTTAGGAATGCGTCCTTGGATCTGTGTTGCTTACTCGGCACCTGTATCCGCCGCTACTGCTGTATTCTTAATCTACCCCATCGGACAAGGTTCTTTCTCTGATGGTATGCCTTTAGGAATCTCTGGAACCTTCAACTTTATGTTCGTGTTCCAAGCAGAACATAACATTCTGATGCACCCCTTCCATATGTTAGGTGTTGCCGGTGTGTTCGGCGGTTCTTTGTTCTCCGCGATGCACGGTTCTCTAGTAACTTCTTCCTTAGTGCGTGAAACCACTGAAATCGAATCTCAGAACTACGGTTACAAATTCGGTCAAGAGGAAGAAACCTACAATATCGTTGCCGCTCACGGTTACTTCGGACGTTTAATCTTCCAATACGCTTCTTTCAACAACAGCCGCTCTCTGCACTTCTTCTTAGGTGCATGGCCGGTAATCGGTATCTGGTTTACGGCGATGGGTGTTAGCACCATGGCGTTCAACCTCAACGGTTTCAACTTCAACCAGTCGATTCTCGATTCTCAAGGTCGTGTAATCGGTACTTGGGCCGATGTGTTAAACCGCGCTGGTATCGGGATGGAAGTAATGCACGAGCGTAATGCTCACAACTTCCCCTTAGACTTAGCTAGTGGTGAACAGGCTCCCGTAGCTCTGACTGCTCCTGCTATCAATGGTTAATTCCTAGTCTGAACGAAAAGGCACTCCTGCGAGGGGGTGCTTTTTTGTGGCTGTGGTTGCTAGAATATAAATCATCTTCTGTCAAGATTGCCAACCAAGACCATGAAACCCTCAATGATTATTGGCCAGTATTATAAAATTGTAAAAAAATTGGGTGTGGGTGGATTTGGAGAAACCTATATAGCTAAAGATTCACGGCGTTTAGGAAGTCAATGTGTTATTAAAAAGCTTATATTTAAAAGCAATAACCAAGATGAACTTAACAAAGCGCAGGAGTTATTTTATCGAGAAGCTAAAACGCTAATGAATTTAGGCACACACGATCAAATTCCTTATTTATTTGCCTATTTTTCAGAAAATCAAGAATTTTATTTAGTTCAAGAATATATAGAAGGTGATTCGCTGGAAGATGAAATTAGCTCTCGCGGAAAATTCGAGGAACAGGAAGTCATTGAATTTTTGCTAGGGATTCTCCCCGTTTTAGAATACATCCATAAAGAACAAGTAATTCATCGAGACATCAAGCCATCGAATATCTTGCGTCGGGATCGAGATAAAAAATTTATTTTGATTGATTTTGGAGGAGTTAAAGCACCTCTTTTATCCAGTTCACAATTACCGAATTTATCAGGAGGGAATCTAACTAAAATTTTTACCAGTGGTTATACGCCAAAAGAACAAATGGACGGTTATCCAGAATTCAATAGTGATATTTATGCTTTGGGAATGACTGTTATTAAAGCTTTAACTGGTATTGAACCAAAAGATATATCTCGTAATTCGAGTACCAAAATGCTCGCATGGAGAACAAAGGCTAATAACGTGGGGGATCAACTAGCGGCTATTATCGATCGAATGATTCAAGAAAACCACATAGATCGCTATAAAAATGTAGAGGAAATTCTTGAAGACTTGCATCATTTAGGAAAAACAGTAGTTATCACTAAGAGTCGAGTCAGTGTTCTTCGTTCGGCGATCCATACCCAGATTCCTATGGTCAATATACCTCTGGGCAAGTTTTTGATGATATTAGTCATGATCACAGGATTTATCTGGGGTTTTAATCTACTTCGAGCAAGAGTCTTCGATTCGCATCCTGATCCGAAGCCGATGGAGTCCCCAATTCCAAACCCATCTCCTAGTCCTTCTTCGCCAGACCCCGAAAACGAGGGAGGGATTTTTCTTCGTCCCGATAATCTAAAGAAGAACTAGGCTAGAAAAGCACATCTAATCGTCTGGCTTGATAAGGGAAAGAAATAAAACGATTCTTTTGGTTTCTATGTGGAAACGGGGGTCTATACTGATATTTTCTTTTTTCAAAATAGTCCTAAAAGTATTATTCAGTAACCATTTCACCTTACATAAACAAAAATTATCACACAAAGTAGAGAAGAGCCATGACACGTCAATTTCATCAGATTATGCCACTGTTGGGATTATTGATTAGCTTGTTAAGTCTCTATACTGCCCAATATAATCTGCACTTTGCTTGGAAAAATCTAGTGATGAATTGTCAATCTCATCGTCACCTAGAAATTTGTCGAGATGTTCTATCGACTATAGAGGTTCCCGATAAACCTCTATTCCTTCGCACTGAAGAGAATAAACGAGAAGGGTCGATCGAGCCGTCAGAACCCCTCTTTTTGCCGACTGATTCCTACCGAAAGCCGATCAGAGTACCTTGATTTTGTCAGAAAATCGTGACAAAACGAACACGGATGCAGAAATTGTTGAGTTAAGATGATTTTATATTATCCTTAGTGCTGGAGGGTTTTAACGTTGAATAGACTCAAGAGGTTCGCAATAGTTCTTGTAGCGGCAGTAGTCGGATTTTCGGTCTTATTCTCTCAGCCGATTTTCGCAAAAAACCCGCCAGTGAGGTTTCAGTGTCAAACTCTTAGTAGTGGTGTTCCCACTACTGTGGCTACTAGCCAGCAATGGCAGAACCAACCACGTCAATTGATTCGGTGGTTAGAACCGTTAGCAAAAGAGGCTGGGTACACGCCGCTACAACGCTGTCAAGAGGTGAGTAATCGTCTTAATAAACAGTTCAGCAAAGGGGGTCAATATATAGGGCATGGTTATATCAACGGACATCCCGCACTTTGTACTACTAATAAAGAGGGAGCTAAATGTAGAGAAGAGCAGCTTCTGTGGACGCTTAATGGAAATATTTACGGATTTGAGAATGGCAGTGGTGGGAAAGAAAGCCCTAGGCAGTTATTAGAAGATTTGTTCGCTCTTCACGATAGAAACTTTTCTGGGCGGCCTCTCAAGCAATGTGGTAATAAGTCAACCTTCGTTAACATTATGGCGGTTTTGCGAGGTGAAGAGAAGGTGGCCAGAGAAGTGTGTGTTTCGCAGTAATCATGAAACTTAGAAAATTTATCGTTATCTTTCTGTTAACTTGCATGGTTTTGTTCACCATGCAAGCTTTTTTATATCCTATCGAGGCACAAACTTCTCATTCTGATGAGCAACCCTCTATAGGGAAGATGGATGAAGATATGATAAGGGATATCGCTAGATTGATCACTGTAAGAGTTTACACAGTTTTATGGGAAGACTGGCCATATACAACATCCGACAGTGGTTCGGGAGTTATCGTTGATAGACAAGAAATCAAAAAGAAAAATAGTCAAAGCATCTACAATTATTTAGTCTTAACAAACGCTCATGTCTCATCTGGAATTGACAAATTTTATATTCAAACTCATGAGGGTTTCATTCATAGAGGTCAAATTCATCCCAAGGCTAAATTCGAGCAAATGGGGGTAAAAGCTGATCTAGCCTTGTTATGGTTCGAGAGTCCTTATCAATACGAAACAGCCATTAAAAAAACCTCGGAAAATTTGCCAGATAAAAGTGACTTTTTTGTGACTGGATTTCCCTGTAAATTAAGTGCAGTTCCTATTACTGATTGTCCAGCAGAATTTCTTTTTACCAAAGGCAAAGGATGGGTTATTGATCGCTATCTAAAGGACGGATATCAATTGGCTTTTACCAATGACACCGAGGAAGGAACCAGTGGAGGTGCAATTCTCGATCATAAAGGGCATTTAGTAGGAATCAATGGAAGAGGAAAAACCACGGCTGATGCCCCACCAAATAGATACGCAGATGATAAAAAAGTTCCATTCATTATTCAAGACAATGCTCCCTTATCTTTGGGATTACCTATTGATTGGTATTTATCGCTCAATTCTCAGCAATTATTTAGCGAATTACCGACCTCCACGGCTCAATTAGAACCAATCGGATTTTTGTCTCCACCTCCTTCCGTCAAATCAGAAACTCTTGGGGTAAGGAAGTTAAACCCCATGACTCCTGTTGATCGGTTAAATCTTGAACAAAAATTGAACATGATCTTGATACTATCGGGTGTATTGCCTTTGATAGTATTGATTCTGATAATATTAGTAGTTTTGACAATCCTTAAAAATATAATCGAAAATTTTTGGATTTATTTTCATCCAACAAAAATAGCAAGATTTCAGATAGAATCGAACGACAAAATTAAAATTTTTATATCAGATTCTGAAAAGGTAGTCGATTTTACTACAAATAAGTCCATAGAATTGGCAGCTGCACAGAACTGTCAAATAATACTTACTTCCTTAAGTTTGGGAAGCCATCAAAACAAAAATATTATCCCCAAAATAGTAGATAATAACCAAAACTATTATCGATACGAGCTAGAAGAGCAAAAAAAAGATCAAAAAAAAGATCAAAAAGTTATTTATGAAATTCTTTGTCGAGGCAAAAATATTAAACTGATACATACTAGGTCTAAAATTGAAACTGTTACCGTTAAATTTGAATTTCAGGATAACACTGGTCAGTAAAAAATCTTTTGAAAAAAGGAATATTACTCACGAAAGCAAAGTAAAAAACATGAAGTATCGAGCTATTTATACTATTTATTTGTCAATTATTTTATTGGGTATATTGGTAGGCTGTGAAAAAAACGGCAATATGCCGCAAGAGCATGAGGTAAATTCATCAGTAATTTCCGAAACATTAAAAAAATCTACTGTGTATATCAAAGGAATAGGAACGGGTATAATCATCGGTTCCGCTTCTAATGATTACTATGTGCTGACCGCCAAACACGTAGTAGATAATTTATTGAATCCATCTTCAAAGGAGATCGTTACCTATGACAATCGATTCTATCCGATCAAAGAAATTATCCCAGATACAGAATTAGACCTAGCCATTGTTAAATTTACTAGCGATATCGATTATCCTAATGTCACTTTAAATCCCAATATTTCTCAAGGTCAAGCAGTCTCGGTATTAGGTTGGAGATATTGTTCTGGAAAACCAAAAGAGGAGTTGACACGCGGAGCTATAGAGCAGATCGTCCGCTCAGATCAAGAGTACACCGAAAACGATAGAAAGCTTTTAAAGAATCTCGACGATCCAAAAAAACACTTTCAAGAGGGAAATCGAGTCAAATATACAAATCCAACAATTGAAGGAATGAGTGGGGCTGGAGTCTTTAACCAATATGATCAAGTGGTGGCTATTCATGCCACGGCTGGAACCTATGAAAACAGTACAGAAAACTGTTCGGTGTTAGATAGTACCCATAGTCCTAACTGGGGAATTCCAGTCGAGGTTTTTTTAGATTCTGCATTATCTCGCGGAATTCCGCTCGAAACGATCAAAGCTTCTCCTTACCAGAAGGAAAATCCTTCCCCGCAGAATATCAAGGAACAATCAAATGATCCGATCTTTAAAAGACCGAAATCACTAAATTAATCGGCTCTACCGAACCTGTCATGCAAAACTATTAACAACTCATACTTGTAAAGCTTGTACAGCAATACTTTGAGTTTTTGTTAAATTGATATTTATCAACTTTAGAGCATTGCTGGGCAGAGAGGGAGCTTGAGGAATTTTCTACAGTGTAAGTTCGGAAGAACCTAAAGCTTGAAGAATTAAAAATGCGGATATCGATCGAATCCGCATTTGATAAAAAAGAGTTCAACGACTATTTATTGAGATTTGCCACCTTTAGCGGCCCAAGTCGCCGCTTGTACGATTGCGGCCTGTGCTGCGCGAGAGGGTTCACGGGAACCTTTTTCCGCGTAGCCTTTTTCTTTGTTGGGAGATCCCGCTTTCGCATCCATACTTTCAGCCATAGCAAGTGTCCTCTCGGTATTCAGGGATTAACAAAACCTGAGTTCGGGATAAGCTAAAACCCTGATGCTACCGTAGCCTGAAACTCCTATTCTTTCGTGGAAGCTATGGCAAAATTCCCTTATCCCGAACTGACGTTAGTTAAGTCTGAGAAATGACTGAGAAAACTGAATGAATTTTTAAGGCTTATTGTGTTATAATAAAACAGCAAAATCTTTTGAGTATTTAAAGTTAAATAGGAGGACTTAAAATGGTTAATAAAATCAGTATTGTCATCTCCAAGAATCCCGATGGATATTTAGTTAACTTTCCTGAATTAGAGCCGATTGATTACCAAGATAGCTCTCTGGATGGCGTTTTAAATCGACTCAAAGAGGCTCTGGAAACTCATCTGATTTCTTCGGATATATCTCAAGGGGAGACAACTGGAGAATCAATTTTAAAGATAGTTGATAAGTTGAATCTGAACTTCCCTGAAGAAGAACTTGAGCGGCTTCCAACTGACGGTGCAGAAGAACACGACCATTATCTTTATGGGAGTCCCAAGAAAAGGCAATGAAACAAATTTTTGCCGACACTTTCTACTGGGTTGCTTTAATCAATTCCCAAGATAATTGGCATCAACGAGTCAGAGAAGTCACGTCCAGTCTCAAACACGTTGAACTTGTGACGACGAATGAAGTTTTGGTAGAGGTACTGAATTTTATGTCAGCCCAAGGAGCAAATCGGAGGCGGCGTACTGTCGAATTTATTGATGATCTGCTCCAGAATCCCCGCCTTCAAATCATTCCCCAAAATCGAGAATCATTCCTGCAAGGCTTCGAGTTATACCGCCATCGCCCGGACAAAGAATATAGCCTGACAGATTGCATTTCAATGACGGTCATGCAACGATTAAAAATCGGTGAAGTGTTAACCCACGACAATCATTTTAAGCAAGAAGGTTTTAGAATTTTATTTGAATGATAACAGAGAGAGAATTAAAATTTAAGTCCGCTCAAGCCATGAAGAATCATCCCCAAACAGTAATGGTAGTTTGTCTGCTGAAATTGCTGTCATGGTCAAATCAGGCGATAGCGGAACAGCTAACAGTCAACAGTAACCAGTAAACCTCTTGCAAAAGTCTTAAGTCGATCCTTGTACAGCAACATTTTTGAAGATTATCAATTACTAATAAATAATTAACTGAAAGTCCCTCCCATTATTGTTTCTATCGTTTGTTTTCGGATTTATGCAAGAGGTCTAATATTGTTCTCTTGGTCGGGAGAACATTCCAATCCCTTGCAGATGAGGTCGAGGGCGGTTTTTGTCTTGTCGAAACTGTCCCCCTTGGGAAAATGCCGCCGTCCGTAACTCTCAAAGCGTTCGTTGATCGCGTCGGGAATCCTCACCCCGATGGATTTCGATCTCATGGTTCCACGAGTCGTTAAACATTGTTTGACATTACCATTTGACGGTGATGATAGAATAGAAATAAAATTGACTGAAAATCTGATCGTCGTTACCTCATAGCCTGGAAAGAAAAAGGAGCTTAAAAGGGGAGAGAAACATCCAGCCGGACTCGCATTAAAACTGCTGTCTCTGGTGGAGAAAAAAGGTCTAAATGCGATTAATTAAGGGAAAAATTGCAGTTATTTACCTTTATTTGACCGATAACTGAATTAAATAAGTATTTAAGGTTAATTTTCTAACTTTATCGGACGAGAAGATGATGGATATCGAAATTCCCCGCAAGATCGCTGAAAGCTTCGGACTTGACGAGAATTCAATCGTTGAACTCACAGAGAAGCCATGCAATCCAACACTCGATCGATTGTTGGCCAGCATCCCAGAAGACTTTCCGTATCCAGAAGATGTACTCGATTTTGTTGAAAGCGGGCCGGGTGGTAAGGAGATGATATGACAGGATGAGGTGATCGGACGTTCGACAAAACGAACATCTGAAGTCTCACGGCAACTGTGTGGTCGCAACCTTAAGCGTGATTATCGGGTGACGACTATTTTTTCGATAGAAAACCGACGGACACCCCGAAATGGAGATTACCGATGCCCAATCCCCAACCCGCTCCCGATAGGGGTTCACCTTTAAGAGAAATGGATATGACCCCACCAGATAACAATCCCGTGATCTGACAGATGAGAAACCAATGTAACAGACGACGGCGTTCTCGATCGAGCGCACCCTGTAGGATCAAGGTTAGGTCATCTGTTCTGGTTCCTTCTTGGTACGTTGGATCAGCTTCTTTGCGATTACTTCTGGGGATTGTTTGAGGGAATCGAGGGACTCCTCGATCACACGGTCAGATTTTTCTACCTGTGACCTTAGACCGGGGACGCTGAAATTGCGTTCTTTCATGTAGTTGACGGTCAGGTAGTTGAAAGCGACGATATTCTGGGCGGCGGCAAACTGGGCGGCCTCATCCACACGACGAAAATTATCCTCTTGAATGTCCTCTAAGGGATTGGTATCGACGAAGATTTCTTCGGCATCGACGGAATCGTTTATGACTTTTTCACTCTCTCGCTGAACTAATCCCGTCTGGGCGTTAGTTACGGAGGAATTTTTGTCGGTTTCGGTCTGTTTATCAGCGATTTCGGGGGTAGCAGTCGGAAAACCTTCGAGAGTACCCCATTTCTTATAGTGGGTGTTTAGGTCATCGAATATTTGCACCTGTTCATCACTGTAGTAGCTGTTTCGACCGTGTTTCTCGGCTTCCATGTCGTAACCCAAGCGGATCAGATGCTGGCGGCGTTCGTAAAACTGAGTTTTTCCGATTCGGTAGCGATCGGGTAACGAGGCGGCTTTTTGCATAATTTTTCATCTCCGAGGGGTTAAGATCGAGGGAACAAAAAGCTAAACAGTGGATAGGTACGCGGAACCAACGGATAAATCCAGTATAGTCCCTAAAAAAAAGGCTTCAATTGGAAGCAAGAGAATTTCGTAAGTTATCGTCGGTTCGGTTCGGGGATTAAAAAGGCACTCAGGTGGTTTACTTGTGACCGATTTCAGTGAGGAACTGATCGAGCGGGTAATCCAAAGCGTCGAGAATCGCTCGGAGGGTAGCCGTGCCGACACTCTTGGCTGTCTGAGTTTCTCCCGTTATTGCCTTGAAACCGGTTTCCAACTTTTGGATGTGCTGGGGGGAGATGTCCCGACCGGCATCCCTGATCTTATTTACCAACTTGTTTCGAGATAGTCCCTGTCCCTCCCGAATCTCCTTTAACTTCAATCCCGCCTCCTCCGACCATGAGATAGTCTCGACCATCTCGACGGGAATCATCACCGCTTTCTTCTGTTTCACCACGTCCACAACCTCTCAGAAAAACTATTGTTATCGTCTATTCTATCACTTATAATATTAATATCATTGGTTGAAAAAGACAAACTTTGCGACTGTAAATAGTCAAGTAGTCGAGAGGTAACGGCGTGAACATCTGGTCTTGCTCTCCGCAAATCTGGACAGCCTACGGGTTAGAGTGGCGTTTTGAGTACAATTCTTTTAGTGCCAAGCGCACCGTCAGCGCGAACGGTTTTGTCCTCGATATTCCCGTTAAGTCCACCACGAAGTTCGCTTCGCCCCGGGTGTGGCTGGATGATTGGGCTAAAAAGAACCGTAAACGGCTGCCACCCGAACCGGAAGGGGCGGTCAACCTAGAACTGGATCTGTTTCCCCCGCAATCGGTACGGGTAGAATTGGTCGATGACCTGACACCAGAAGAGGAACGTCAACGTCTGTTCTGGGAGCGCAAGGTAGAAAGGGCTTTCTACGAAGCGGGAACAGCCTTGAAGGAATTGCGGGATAGACGACTGTACCGTTCTACCCACAAGACTTTTGAGGAGTATTGCCGTGATCGTTTTGGTTATTCTCGTCGTAAGATGGACTATCTGATTTCTGGTTCCGAAGTTTTTGAGAATCTGCAAACGAGAACCATTGGTTCTCAATCAGACAAAGACGAAACGAGAACCATTGGTTCTCAATCAGACAGAGACGAAACGAGAACCATTGGTTCTCAATCAGACAGAGACGAAACGAGAACCATTGGTTCTCAATCAGACAGAGACGAAACGAGAACCATTGGTTCTCAATCAGACAGAGACGAAACGAGAACCATTGGTTCTCAAATTTTGCCAATCTCCGAGCGTCAAGTCCGTCCCCTAACTCAACTGGAACCAGACCAACAGAGAGAAGTGTGGCAGCAGGCGGTAGAAGCTGCTGGTGGTAAAGTCCCGTCCGGTCGCATCGTCAAGGATATCGTACAGCGCATCCGGGAGCGAACCAAAATTCCCATACCCTACCGGGTCGGTGATGTCTGCGAAATACTGATCAAAGATAACCCCGATTTGCGGGGTCTGGGTGGTTGTTGGTGTATCGTGATCGAGGTGAGAGAATTTTCCTGTCTGGTGCGGACTTGGAACGGTGAATATACCGTTAGAGAGGAGAATTTAAGGGATTTGCAGTATTCCCCTGACCACCGGCAAAATATGCAACAACTGAGCGATCGTCTGGTTGAACTCCGATCGTTAGGGGAAGAGGAGACGGTGAGGGCTATTCTAGAAACATTGGGTTCTTTGAAACGTCCCTACCTGAACCCTTGGGAAGAAAAGTTATTGGAGTTTTTGGAAGGATATAATGCCCGTTGATACAGAAGAAGATGAGCAAGCTTGGCATCGGGTTTCAGGGTTTACTAGGGATTTGAGAGTATGAGAAAAAGGCAAAGTTGGTCAACTTAACTTACTCCAAAAACTCTTTGGCTAAATTATCATTCCCCAAGAAGTTTATAATGAAGTCACTACGGTAAATCATCGGGATGCTTCGGTTGTTCCTGCGGCTCAATATAACCACCATTTTCAGTTAAACCCTGCTCTCTATGTAAATTTTTGTTAATTTCTGTTGGTTTACACTTGACAAAAACAGGGTGGTAAAGTAATATTAGTTCTGGTTTATTTTGTGACCAACTAGGTCTTGACAAATCAGGAAAAATCCCTCCGACTTAACTGTAAAGTTCATTCAATACGCAATTGACCAGGAGAGTATTTTATGGCAGTTTCATTAACAAAAGGACAACGAGTATCGCTAGAAAAAGTTGCTCCTGGATTATCAGAAGTATTTGTAGGATTGGGATGGGATGTCAAAGCCACTGACACTGGATCGGACTTCGATCTAGATTCGTCGGTGTTTTTGTTGGGAGCTAATGAAAAGCTAATCTCAGATAAACACTTTATCTTCTACAACAATCTTTTCAGCCCTGATCCAAACAAATCAGTCCAACATACTGGGGATAACTTAACAGGACTTGGTGAAGGGGATGATGAAGTTATTAAAATTGACCTCAAGAAAGTACCAGAAGAAGTTAAGAAGATTGTTATTACAGTAACGATTCACGAGGCACAGCAACGTCGCCAAAACTTTGGACAAGTACAAAACGCTTTTGTACGTATCGTTAATGCTCAGAACAAACAAGAGGCTGTACGCTACGACTTAGTAGAAGACTATTCTATTGAAACCGCCCTAATCATGGCAGAACTCTATCGCAAAGATGGGCAATGGTCACTCAACGCGGTGGGTTCTGGCTATCAAGGAGGGCTGCAAGCATTGCTAGATCGTTATAGTTAAGGAAAGTTCAAATTATGGCCATCAATTTACAGAAAGGGCAACGTATTTCCCTGACAAAAGAGGCACCTGGTCTGAAAAAAATTATTTGTGGACTAGGATGGGATGTAGTGGAACAAACTGGGGGTGGCTTGTTCGGCGCATTTAGCAACAGACCGAACTACGACCTAGATGCTTCAGTAATCTGCTTGGGCAGTAACGGAAAAGTTGGAGACAAGGACGATATAGTTTATTTTGGCAATCTCAAGCATCGATCGGGAGGAATCACTCACTTAGGAGATAACTTGACGGGGGCAGGAGAGGGAGATGATGAGCAAATCATTGTTGATCTTTCCTTAGTGCCATCACGAATTACCAAACTGGTTTTTACAGTCAATATTTATGACTGTATAGCCAGAAAACAAGACTTTTTCCAAGTAAAAAACGCATTTGTACGATTAGTAGATATGTCTAACAACAAAGAGCTTGCTCGCTACAATCTATCAGGAAATGAATACAAAGGTGCTACGGGAATGATTATGGCAGAGTTATACCAACATAACGACGAGTGGAAGTTAGCTGCAATTGGAAATGGAGTTAGTGTCAACGGATTAGGAGAAATTGTCGGTTCTTATGCTTAGTAAAGGAAAGCTATGTCATCTTTATTTGAACGACTGGACTTAACTAAATACAACCGCAAGCTAAAACAATCTCTATCTCAGCGTATAGATCTCACTAGACCAATTAAACTCAGGTGTCAATCTTGTAGATTGCGCCTTCAAGCAGAATGGGAATTTTGTCCTAACTGCGGTTTTCCCTTGCGAAATTTTTCAGAAAAAAGTCGCCATTGTATTTGGATAGATATTTCAAATATGGCAGTCTTACCCGAATATCAAGAAACCATGAGTGCAATTTTTATGGAAGCTTTTTCCAGACTGTATGGTGCATTCAGAGGTGTTCAGGTTTTTCTTACTACAGAACCACCTAACAGTCAGGAATGGCAAGATAAATTTACTCATGTTTATGTATTTGCTGACAGTCAGCCAGTAGATTATTTAGGAGTAGCGAGCTTCTTATTAGGTAAAGTTACTGGTCATGCAATTATCAGAATCGATCAAGTTTTTTATGCTTCTTGTAGAGGCAATCTTAGTATTAGTAGTCTATCTAATTTAATTGCCAACACGATTGCTCATGAGATTGGTCATACCTTAGGTTTAGATCACTCTGAATTACCAACAGATGTCATGCACGATGGATTAGACTACACGACTCATGGTGCCATGCCCCCTTCATTTCACGCAGAGCAGATTAACCTGATGAACAGTGCTATTCGCAGATATAAGACTGAAGAACAATGTTAGTGAGATCACTTATATATTACGATCGCTTTTTTGGTTATAATAGACATCTCCAAAAATTTATAAGTCAGTCACAGCAAAGAATAGCGGCAGATTAGACCAATAGTCAAAATTAGCTCTAAAAACCGATTAATCAGAGTTTCAAGAGAAAAAATCCAATTTTGACGGAAAACTATGGCTAATTATAACGTCAATTACTTCCCCTGATTGCTCCCTTTCTATTACTTCTGAAATTAGCCTACTAATTCTCAACCTTACTAAGCCACAAACAAGAAAGCTAGAAATTAATTCCACACAGAAACCAGAAAAGCAAAACGTGACGGGAAAGCTAACCTAGATTTCGCTTCCCCTTGTTCTATCGATCGCATCCCCTAGTTTTTTACCAGTCGAACCGGCGATCGAGCCTGTCACGGTTGAGGTGAGGGCATTTCTCAGAAAGATGCGGAAATTCTGTTAATCTTTCCCAAAGCACAGGTTATGGCTTTTTGTCAATCGAGAAAGTCCCGATCCATAGCTTGTTTCAGGGCATAAAAACAGCAAAAAGAGGGAATCCCTTACTCTAAAGATTAATTGCCATCAGGATAGCGATCGGTAAGAGTGGATTCTGGCCATGGAGCCATAGTTGCATCCATTGGAACCTCTCAGCCTATTTGTAAAAACATCTTGATGGTAATGCAACTGCATTGTCTCGTCAAGTGTGGAGTCGCTGGATATGTACATGACAATATCAACCCATTACCCAGTAGTTTCCCCAGTAGTTTCGATCCCCCCTGCCCCCCTTGATAAGGGGGGTGGGAAAACCCAGTCAGGGATAGAAGTTGTCGTTTAGCGGTTTCCCGTTCGAGACGGTAACGGTTCCACTGAATCTCTAACTGTTCTCGTTGGGCGATTCTTGTTAGATAGGTTTCGGTGGATGAACCGCCCAGACGGTAATCGATCTCGGTAATCCTGGTCAAGAGGTCGTGATTGGACAGTTGGGCTAATATCGCCTGTTCTCGATCGCCGGCGGTTTCGTAGGCGATCACCAGCGTTAAGACCTGTTCTCCCAGTTGGGAGCGTTTGGCAGCCCGTTGACGTTCCAATTCAGCCCTGGCCGCCTCTAGGTCGGCCGCCCTGATTTCGAGGTCGGTGATGGCCATCCTCTGTTGTTGTACCTGACCACCCCCAAACAGATTTTGCAGAATGGCGATCGGGTCGGTGGTGAGATAACCTGTCCATTGTCGGGCGTTGGCCTGGTCGATACGTTGTCCAGCCAACTGTAACCGGCGATCGATCAGGGCGATGCGCTCGTCGAGGGTCTGCAATTCAGGGGAACGTTCGATCGCCGCGTCGGTGAGGGTACGGAGACAATCGTTACCGCTATCGAGACAGGGAAGGGGAGCGGCCTGTAGGGGAGTCCACATCAACAGTAAGCTCGACAGTGAGAAGGCGATCATCCTGACCTTGCCATTTAAGCCGTTTGACCGTTCCGGGGTAGGGAGCCTTAACCGTAGCCAATTGAACCAGTGCATTGTCGATCTCCTGTATTCTCGTCCTGATCACCGCTTGGTTGTATTCCCGTTCCTGAAGTTGTGCGGCGCGAACTGCCCTCTGTTTCTCCACTTCTAGTTGTTGGTTCTGAAGGGTGATCGCCCGTCGGTTTTCTTCTAGAGCCAATTGGTATTCTTCCTGAAGACGCTTTTCCTTGGCGGTTGATAAAGCGGCACGGGCGATGTCCAGTTGTATTTTTGCCTGTTCCCGTTCCGTTTCCATTTGGGAGAGTTTCGCCCTTTCGTGTTCGATGATTGTCTCCACGGATCCCCCCTGGCCTCCTTGATAAGGGGGTAAAGGTTGAGAGTCGATAGTAACAAAAGTGGGTAGGGAAGCGACATTAACGGGATCCCCCCTTAATCCCCCCTTGATAAGGGGGGCTTGATCCCCCCTTAATCCCCCCTTGATAAGGGGGGCTTGATCCCCCCTTAATCCTCCCTTGATAAGGGGGGCAGAGGGAAGGGCTAGTAATTGAGAAATTTTCTGTTTTTGTTGAGTGATTTTAGTCTCTATCTGTTGTAATTCTCCCGTTTTTAGGGTAATATGAGCAATTTCTTGCCTGTAGGAAACGGGGGGAAGTTTATTTAATGTTGGGGGTGGTGAAGGTAAGGTGAGTTCGGGGAGGGGAATCTGCAACTTTTTTAGGGAGAGTTCCAACTGTTGACGTTGGGTTTGGAGTCGTTGTCTCTCGGTAATGCGATCGCTTAGTATCTGACCCGCAACGATCCGAGAACCCTGTTTGACCCGCAGATCTGCGGGGGTGGTAAGGGTCAATCGGATTTTGATCTCTCTCGGTACGGTGGAGTGGGTTTTTTTCGGAGAGGATCCCCCCTTAATCCCCCCTTGATAAGGGGGGTAAGAGGTAACAGGGGTAACAGGTGTAACAGGTGTAACGGTGGTGCTGGGGGTTTTTTGGGCTGTGGTGTAACTGCAACCGACTAGGGTGATGATGGTGGCGACGGCAAGGGTCAGGTAACGAAAGAAATCAGGACGGTGGGAATAGAAAGGTTCCGGGACAATGGGGGAAGTATCGGCTTCTTTCAGGGCAACACTCTCGCTTGTTTTCTCGCTGTGTTTCTCGATTATGGGGACAATGGGGGAAGTATCGGCTTCTCTCAGGGCAAGCCCTTCGGCTTCTCTCAGGGTAAACACTGAACTTTGTCTGAGTGTTTTTTGAGGAGCGATCGTTTCCAAAACGGTCGGGGTTTCCAAGACAGTTGGAATTTCTAAGACAGTCGGAATTTCTAAGACGGTTTCTCCCGTGCGTTCGCGTTTCCAGCGACTAATCAGCTTACGGGAACAACCCTTACCCGTTTTCTCCCGTACCAACGAGATCAGACCTTCGTAGGTCGTACCGGCTGGTGCGTCGTCAAGGATAGCGAAAACCGTCTCAGTGCGTCGCTGGTGGGGTTTTGACCTAGAAAGAGTGCTAACCATCTTTTACCCTCCGGTGATAGGGAAAGATACTGGTCATTTCTGCCTGTTTGCCGAAACGACATAGGGCGGTCAAGGGTACTAACTCGGCTACTTTCTTCTCGGCGAAACGGAATTTGGCGGCCACCCGCTTCACTTCCGATTGGTCCACTGGCAGAACGATCTTGGTAGAGGAGTTACCGATCACGTCGTCGCTGAGATGTCGTTCCGATTGGGATGCCAACACCAAACCCAACCCGTACTTACGACCGTCAGCGATGATGCGGTCACAGGCCCGACTTTTCCGCAATTCCTTGGCCTCATCGATGAATAGGTAGGTACGGGGTAACTTCCCTTCGATTTCTCCCAAGAGGCGGTGTCGGTTCATCAATTGCCAGGCCAAGGATTCGGCGGCGATCGCCCCGATCTCCGGCGGTAATTTCGAGAGATCGATGCGGATATGTTTCTCGGTGAAGTCGGGTTGGGGACGGCAGAAGACACCGTAGGTGAAGGTGGCTATCAGTTTCAGTTTCAGTTTTTGCGATTCCTTACAGCCGCTCTCCACCCGCGACTCGATCTCCTGCTGCAAATCGGTAAAATTGGGCGCTTCCCTTGTCCAACTTGTCGGTTGTTCTTGGCTGATACCCCGCCGGTCGTAACAAAATTGCAATATTTCTAACAGTAAACCTTCCTGATTTGGTCCCAACTGCAAAGAACGTTTTAGAGTGGTGGTAACGGCGATGGCCTGTAGATGGGGACCACCCCCTTCAGCATCGAGGTTGACAATCAGGGGATTGATGCCGTGAGAACTGGCCATGTGCAGGGGATAACAAGTTTCACCGATAATCTCCTGATCACCGTGGAAATCGATGATAAATAACTGAATATCGGGATAGGTCTGTCTGAGGGAATAGGCGATCGCTTTGAGGGTCTGGGTTTTGCCACTACCGGATGCACCGATGGCGACGATGTGACCGTTGGGGAGATGACCCGGATTCCAATAACAGTTATCCCCCAGAAGGATGCCAGACGGTGGCGATGATTCTGACAGGGGGGAATTAAGGGGCTTCGGAGCCTGTAAAACGGCGTTGGGTAGTGGTTTCTGCTGTTTATTGAACATTTATGATCCTAGCGATGAGATGACCTGAAACGCTGTATTCTCCCAACTTGTCGATCACATACTGGGGACTAGCGGCGGTGAGTCGGGCGTAGGCGACGTTACCCGGTTGTAGGGTAATAGTATCGAAACGGTCGGCATGACTGGGCAAACTCAGACCCGAACCATCGGCAATGGTCAGCGTTCCCGTTAAATATACCCTGTTACCCTGAGCTACGCCGAAGGGTTCCGTTAAATTAGCGAGCCTATCTAAATACTCATCTTCCAAGAAGATATTTTCGATCTTTACTTGGACTGGTGCGACCCTTTCCACGCGAAGGCGCGAGGCGATGATCTGAGATTCCTGACTCGAACCCAGTCGGTACACCGTTCCCCCTTCGTCCTTGACCAGCAGATCGCTAACGGTCAACGGTTCGATTACCTCATAAGTAGCGTCAATCGGCTGTTCGGTAATGGCATTTCTCCCTTGAACCCTAACCCGCAACAGATAACGGGAAGCATCCTCGTTCACCGTCTCGATCGCTCCCGACGGCAAACCCAATGCCTGATTGAACCCGCGAATCAGACCGCCACCACTATTGATAGAAATACTCAGAACCGAGACGACCACAAGAACAAACAGCAGAAACCACTCCGCATTACTGCCCGTGGCCAACCTCAAACGCGGATTTCTCGGGATGATCATCCTTCCCCGACCGGGATAAAACGCCTGCACTCCCGACTTAGTAAAAACATCGGCAAACCAGCCGAAAAAGTAACCGAGAATCAGACCGTACCAGAGTTGACTATAACCCAGTAGGGACAGGGGATAAGCCGCAAGGGTGACGACACCTGAAGCGAAGAAACTGTGGGTTATGCCCCGGTGAACCGTTCTCTTTTCTAGCCAACCACTGACGGGAAACAAGAGCCGTCCGAGCGAGCTTTTGCCCGTGTCGATATCTGGTAACAAGGCCGCCACTGCCGCTATGCCCAATATCTCCGGATTGGCGGTTCCCAACGTTATGCTCGTCAAAGCTACCGAAAAGGCTATATGAGTGACGCTCATCATTTGACACTCCCCGCTCTAAAGAGACGGGGATTCTTGGTTCACAGAGATTACTTGCTTAGACAGAATTGCTTCTGAAAAAGTAGAGGTATTCTCTCCCCAAGCGTTTATTGGATCGAGCCCAAAGGT
>Ga0315900_10001712_pt1 | contig 34744 bp, 52 predicted proteins | sample LakEriMetagenome_FD_203521 | JGI IMG/M metagenome (GOLD analysis project Ga0315900, IMG submission 203521) | Freshwater fungal communities from buoy surface, Lake Erie, Ohio, United States - Buoy 12 MA114 | ecosystem: Environmental > Aquatic > Freshwater > Lake > Lake biofilm | place: USA: Lake...
TGTGCGCGCGCACGCGCCCGTGCACGCGCGCCCGCGCGCGGGGGTATACCCCCGCGCGGGAACTGCGAGCGTTACGTCCACCTCCAACCGGCCAGCGTCTTCTCGGTACATGTCAACGGTGCGGGCATGAACGAGGCGTGTAAGTTGCTGGAGACGACGGGCACACCGACAGGAGGGGACATGCCATCGAGTCCGGGTTATGTACGGGATTACGCGCAGGAGTATGCGGGACAGAAGGCACGCGGCGAGAGCGGGACGGGGTCGCGGAGCGGGAATGCGAAGCGGAAGCGTTTGCGCCGGATGGTGCTGAAGCGGCGGAAAATCCGGGAGGGAGAGGAGGTGGATCATATCCGGCCTTTGGTGAAGGGCGGAAAAAACACACCGGGGAACGCGCGGGTTGTCCCCGCTTCAAAGAACCGGAGTTTTCCCCGGACGAAAACGGGAGGGATGCGATGACCGAGACGAAGGCGGGGCGGAAGGGGCGGGTAGTCTCCGAACGGCGCGCGGAAGAAGCGCCGGATCGGGTGACGACGATGCAGGAGGTGCTGGAGGGAATGGCGCGGGGAGAAACCGTGCAGGATCTGGCGACCGCGCGAGGGTTGGCTCCGGGCGCGGTGCGGAAGTGGTTTCAGGCCGACCCGGAGTGGGCAGAGGCGTACCGGCGCGCCCGCTTGCTGCAGGGGCAAGCGATGGCGGAAGAGGCGGTACGAATCGCGCGGGATAGCACGAACTACTCCAGCGCGTCGGATCGGCTGCTGATTGAGACGCTCAAGTGGGCGGCGTCCAAGGCCAACCCGTCCGAGTTTGGGGATCGGCAGACGGTGGAGCATCAGGGGAATCAGGCTCTGACCGTCAAAATTGTGGAGGATGACCTTCCGGTACGGCACGCCATCGCCGCCGACGCGGTACGCGCCGTGGAGCAAGGGGTACTCCATGCCCTGCACCTCCCCCCAGCCATCAAATCCTGATCCCAGCACAAAAAATCACACCCGCACACCCCTTCGGGGTGTATTTGGGGTGACACGCGTGTCAGGGGTGACACGTGTGTCACCCAAACGATAACGTGTGAAAGAGTAGAAACGAGGAACGAGAAACGTGAGAACGCGAGATCGCGGCATCGAGCGGACCCGGAGCGGACGGTGAGCCAGAAGAAGGCAGGGAAAGCGGGAGCAGGGCAGGTAGAGGTGCGGCTCAGTCGTCGGCACCCCGGACAGCAACGCGTCCACGATCATCCCGCCCGCTTCAAGGTGGTGATGTGTGGACGCCGGTTCGGGAAGACCGCGCTCGGCATTCGCGAGGTGTGCGATGACGCGCTGGCGGGGCACCCCGTGGGGTGGTTTGCGCCGACGTACAAGTACGTGCTGGAGGTCTGGCGCGAGTTGCTGCAGCGACTGGGGCCGGTGGTCAGCCGGTCGAATGATCAGGAGCGCCGGATTGAACTGGTGACGGGTGGCGTCATTGAGATGTGGACGCTGGACGGGCCAGATCCGGGACTGGGGCGCAAATACAAGCGCGTGGTCATCGATGAGGCCGGGATCGTCCCGGATTTGCTCCTGATCTGGCAGCAAGCGATTCGCCCCACGCTGGTCGATCTCAGCGGACACGCGTTGTTCTTGGGGACGCCACGCGGGCGGCGGCATGGGTTTGTGACGCTGTTCAATCGTGGGATGACCGATGACCCGGACTGGCAGAGTTTTCGCGCGTCAACGCTCGACAACCCGTATGTCCCGCCAGAGGAAGTGGCGATGGCGCGCAAAGAACTCCCCCCGGAAGTCTTTGCCCAAGAGTTTGAAGGCATCCCGACGGACGACGGCGCTAACCCGTTTGGGCTTGATGCGGTTCGTCGCGCCATTGCACCACCGGCCCCTCCAGCAGAACGCACGGACCCTGTAGTCTACGGGGTGGACCTCGCCCGCAGCCTTGACTTCACCGTGGTGGTAGGCCTCGACGCTTACCGGCGCGTGGTTTTTCTCGACCGCTGGCAAGCCCCGTGGGCGGTGACCAAGCAGAAGGTCCGGGACATCGTCGGGCAAACACCAATCGTGGCCGACGCGACCGGCGTGGGGGATGCCATCGTCTCGGATCTACAGGGGATGGGAGTGTCGGTGACCCCCCATGTCTTCACCCAGCCGTCCAAATTGCGCCTGATGCAGCGGTTGGTGGCCGCGTTTCAGGGGGATGAGCTGAAAATCCCCGACGGGTGGCTTGTTGGGGAGCTGGAAAGCTTTGAGTTCTTGTACACCGCCACTGGCGTGCGCTACGAGGCCCCGCCGGGATTGCATGACGACGGCGTGATGGCGCTGGCGCTGGCCCTGCACGGCTGGGATCGGGTGCAGGGGGTGGTGCCAGAGGCCCCGCCGGGGTTGGCAATTCGCTCGGATGATCCCTATGTTATGCCAGAAGATGGCCCCGGCAGCCCGCCTTGGGCGCTACAGGGCAATTTCACGGCACAACTGCCCGGAGAGGGTTGGTGAGATGAAAGAGCCGAAGCGTGGGATGGATGCGGTGATTGCCAAGAGCGCAGGGCACGGGCGTCGGAAGGCGGCGATGAAGCGGAAGGGCGCTCCGGGCATGGCGATCATGATCGCGCTGGGCAAGCCCAAGCCCCCGATGCCCATGCGGGACGATGAGTCGCGCGAGGACGAGGACGCACTCGACGCGAGCAAGGGCGAGGGCCTGTCCAAAGCCGAGAAGATTGCCGCGCTCGAAGAGAAGATCGGCTATCTCAAGGCCGAGTTGGCGCTGCTCAAGGGCGAATCGGAGCAGGACGACGAGGAAGACGCCGACGAGATGCCCGATGAGGACGAAGACGAAGACGAGGACGAGGCCTGATGCCCAAGTCCCCGGCGTGGCAGCGCAAGGAAGGCCAGAATCCAGAGGGTGGCCTCAACGAAAAGGGCCGCGCTTCGCTGCGGGCGCAGGGGAAGGACATCAAACCGCCTGTCAAAGCGTCGGAAGCAGCAGCTTCGCCCGAAAAAGCCAAGCGTCGGGTCGCGTTTTGTAAGCGCATGAAGGGGATGAAGCAGAAACTGACCAGTGCGAAGACGGCCAACGACCCGGATTCGCGCATTAACAAGAGTCTTCGCGCATGGGACTGCTAAGTTCGCTCTGGGCCGCACTGGTACGGCAGTGGCGCGTCCTGTGGTACACGCCAGACACGTATTTCCCACCGGGAATGCCGGTTGAGGTCGTCTCGGTCGTCAATATGCCGAGTGCGCCCGCTGCGCCCCGTGTAGAACCCCCTGCCGTCCCACGGCGGGTGCTGGAGTTCCGGGGATGGCAGTGGGTGGAAGAGCGCGAAGAGGGCAAACAGAACGAACTCGTCCGCTTTTCTCGCGAAATTGCGGTCAACGGGCGGGCGGTGAAGTCCGAGTTGACCGTGCTAAAGGCCGATCTGACGCGCAAGGACAACGGGCACTACACGCTCAACGGACGAGACTGACATGAGCTTCGTATACAACAAAGCGGCTGAGGAATTGAACAACGGCACCATTGATCTGCTTAACGACACGATCAAGACGATGCTGGTGACCTCGCAGTACACTGCCGCTCGCACCGATCTGGTGGTCGATGCGGGTGGCGCGAACGACCCGGTGGATGCCGAGATCAACGTCACGGGCTACACGCGGGGCTGGGGTGGCTCTGGGCGGAAAGATCTAACTGGCAAAGGCGTTGTGGTTGACCAAGCGGGGAACCGTGCCGAGTTCAGCGCGGGCAACCTCACATGGACCGCGCTGGGCACCGGAGCGACGATTGCGGCCATGTTGATCATCAAGGAGGGCGTGAGCAACGACACCACCTCGCGCCTGATCGCGTACCTCGACGTAACGAACACGCCGACGAACGGGGGCGATGTCTCGTTCACGTTCAACTCCGACGGCATCATCCAGTTCAGCACGGTGTAAGCCATGCCGAGCGAGATTCGCAGTACCTACAAAACGATCGTCACCCCGACGATTACGCTCGCGTCACTGGCGAACAACGCGGGCAGCTTGTCGGCCATCATCGACAACACGACCACCCGCGCCCCGATGGCGATGGTATTCGTGCGAATCACGACGGGTGGCACGGCCCCGACCGCGAACTCGCCGGTGCGCGTGTATTTGGTACGCCATAGCAACGACGGCACACTCGACCTGTCGGACAACGGACTGGGGTCCACGGCAACCTCGCCGCTGACGACGGAGCCAACGTCTGCCGAGGTACTGGGGTCGATTGTCGTCACGACCGCAACCAATACCACGTACACCAAGACGTTCTTGGCGTATGATCTGCCCCCCGACTACAACATCGCGGTGTGGAACGCGACGGGCCAAGCCCTGAACGCGACGGCGAGCAACTTCGCGCTACAGGTGCTGCCCATCGTGATGGAGGCGCAGTAACCGTGCCGAGCGTGTATCGCTTCGCGGCCAGCAGCAACGCCACGGCGACGAACGTGACGGGGCTGAATTATGCAGCGGGCGGGTACACCTTCGCGTTCTGGATGCGATGGCTGGGCGGCAACTCGGGCGGCGACATCATCCGGCAAGCGAGCACGGCGAACAGTCTGCGCGACGGGTACGCTATCGTGATTCAGGCCGCAGACATCAACGTGAGACACTACACGGCCAGTGCGGGCACCACGTACAGCGCCGTCGCCGGAGCGCAGCACGTTGACAACGTCTGGAAGCACATCGCCATTACGTACGACGGCTCGACGGTGCGAGGGTACGTCAACGGTGCGTTGCGGACCCGCACATCCGCCCCGAACGTGCCCACCGCGAACGCGGCGTGTACGACGACGCTGGTGCCCTCAATCAACGCCACGTTCGTTGGCAACCTCTTCGACCTGCAGCTGATCCTCGGGGCGTTTGTCCCTGAGCAGGAAGTGCCGCTGCTGATGGACCCGACCTACCGGCACCCGAGCCTCAAAGGCCGCTTCTTCGGGCGCGAGTTCGTCACCGTGCCGGTGAGCACCACGGTGCGCGACGAGTCGGGAAGTGGCAACAACCTCGCCACCGCATCGAACACCACCCTGCAGATGGGCGAAGAACCGCCGATCCAACCTACCCTCGCCTGACTACATTCATGGCTATCCTCATCACGCGCTACGTTGTCGATCCGGTCGCCAACACGGTGCAAGTGGACTACAGCTACACGATTCAAGACACGGTTGCCAACCAGCCAATCCCGCGCATTGCACAGGCCGCGCTGTCGCAGACCGTGCCGCCGCTCAACGCGCCGAACTGGTCCGACACCGACTTGTGCAACACGCTGGCGACCTTCCTCGGCCAGCCGCAGGGCAGCGTCGAGATGGCAACGCCGAGCTGATCTAGCGCATGGCGCGCAGTAAGCCGTGGCTGCGGGCACGTGGGCCGTATGGGCTGCATCGGTTCACGTATGCGGTTACCGCCGTCACGGTGGTCACCGTCCCGGTGGCGGCGGTCAGGATATTGGCGGTGGCCCCAACGGTCAGTGCTGGCACAGCCACGGTAACGGTCCCGGCGACAACGCTCAAGTTGGTAGCCGTCGCGCCCGCTGTGTCGGCAACGACACAGGTGGCCGTGCCCTCGTCGCGCCTCACGCTCAACGCCGTCGTCCCGGTTACCACAACGACCGTGACGGTGGCGGTTCCGGCGGTGGCAGTCCGAGACATCGCGATCGCCCCGACCGTCGTACCGGGGACGCTGGCGATCACGCCGACGCCCGTGGTGCTACGGCTGCTTGCGGTTGCGCCGGAAGTGCAGAACTTTATTCTGGTCCCCGCCGCCACATTGCGGTTGGGTGCCATTGCTCCGTCTGTCACTGGCGGTGGCGGTGGTGGCGGTGGCACAGTGACCCTACGAAAGTCTGGAGACTGAGATGGCAAGCATCGAACAGAAGGCGTGGGAGCCGACGCAGTGGAGTGTCGTGGACACGCAGACCAACGCCACGGCCACGGCGACCCGTGCCGGGGCCACGAACCGGCAGCATTTCGTGACTGGCGTGTCGATTAGCTTCAGTGGTCCCCCGGCTGCTGCCGTGGTGATCGAGGTGCGCGACGGCGCGACGGTGCTGGAGCGTTATCAGATCCCCGCTGCCAACACGGCCCCGATCATTACGAACTTCGTCCCGCCCATTGCCATCACGACGGGCAACGCGGCGACGGTGACGGTGGGTGCGGCTGGCGCTGGCGTGGTCGCCACGGTCGCGATTCGTGGCAAGACGTACCTGATGAACTGATGTCTACCGCCGCAGCCGTCAGTATCGCGGCGATCTGGGCGTTCGCGCTGTACTTGAGCGTAGCGCGTGTCAGTCGTGCGTGGGAGCGGGTGGCGCTCTCCCGTCGCCCTCCCGAGTCAGACGCGGAGGCGCTGAAGGACGAGGAGGTGCCGGAAGATCTGATGGCGCTGGCGATGCAGGAAAACGAGATGTGGGCGCAGGAAGAACTGATGCGCGTGATCCGAGAGCGGTACGAGATGTACCGTGACTGGAATCGGGTCCGCAGTGCGATGGGCCTTGGACAGCGAGCAGACGCATGACGATCCCGTTCGGCGCAGAAGACGATCCGGCGTTTGTTGGCGCGGTCGTAGACGATGAGATGGCCCGAATCTTGGCGGGGTTCTCCAACGACCCAAACGCGCCTAACGACGAAGTCGAGCCGAATCCGCCAGAAAACCCGCAGGGATCGTACACGGAGCAGCAGCAAGCCCTGATCCGGGCGCTCTATGGGCACGATTGCCCATTGGCTGACGAGACGGAGCCGACCGCAGCGGCGTGGGCCAGTTGGGTCCGGTCGTTGTGGGACTCGCGCCGGGAAGCCGTGCAGATGCATCTGCACTTGGTCGAGCGGAATCGCCTCTTCCGGGCGGGGCAGCAGTGGATCTCCGCGCAGGGGCTTGGCCCGTGGCGTGAGCCGTCCCGTCCCCGTGATGCGGCCCGTGTGGTCTACAACATGATTGACAAGGCGCTCGATCAGCGCCTCCAGATCATGATGGATCAGAGGCCGGGGTTCAGCGTCACCCCGATGACCCAAGACCCGGACGACAAGCGCAAGGCGCAGGCGCAGCATTTGTCGCTGGAGCACCAGTGGGATCAGCAAAAGATGTTGCGGGTGGCGCGGGAAGCCGCGTTTTGGGCACAGACCGATGGCGTCTCGTTCTGGCATTTGTACTGGGACGCGGATCGTGGTCCGTGGGATGAGCGCCTTGGCGAAGTACCGGGGCAGCGCAAGCCACTCGGTGACATCGGGTGTCAGACGCTGCGCGTGGAACAGGTGCGCGTCTCTCCCAACGCGACGGCAACGCAAGACCCGCATTGGGTCGTGGTACGCGAGGTAATCTCTCGCCAAGAAGCCGCGTATCGCTACGGCGCGTCTGGCGTAGACGCGGCAGACACTACGCTCTCGACTGGCAACGCTCCGACCTATGCCGGATCGGAAGGCATTGGCGCGTGGGTGCTGACGCAGACCACGATTGGCGAGGGCCAGCGGCTTCGCGATGAAGACGTAACCGAACGGTTCACGATCTACCTTGCGCCTCATGCAGATGTCCTGCCGGAAGGGCTGCAGATGGTGGTGGTGGGGAACGAGGTCGTGTTTGGCCCTTCCCCGCTGCTCTGGGGCGTGATCCCCGTGGTGCGGGTGCCGGATGGCAGCAGCGATCCGTCGTACTATCCGCGTCCGATCATGGAGCAGTGGATCGACCATCAAATGCGCGTCAATGCGCTGCTGTCCAAGTGGGTCGAGAACATCCGAGTCAACGCGGGTGGGCGGTTCCTGACGCGCCCTAACGCCATTGCGACCGAGACGTTCATGGGGGGTGTGACCTCCATGATCGAAATCCGTGGCGCAGGACCGATGTCGGACTCGATCCAGCCCGTGAGCGGGTTCTCTGTTGGCAACGATGTCAAGGAAGCGTTGGCGCTGGAGAAACAAGCGTTTGAGAATGCGTCTGGCTGGAATCAGATCAGCCGTGGTCAGGCCACGGGCGAATCTGGTCGAGCGATTATCGCAACTCGCGAGCAGTTGGAGCGCGTGTTCAGCCCTGTCGTCAGTGCGCTGGCCCATGCCTTTACGGACTGGTCGAGAGTGACACTGGCGGGCATGGCGTGGGGCTATGATGTGCCCCGTTCGTTGGGGGCAGTTGGGAAGGGGCGTCCTGATCTGGCGCGAGCCGTGAGTGCGTCAGATTTTGACGGACAGTCCGATGTCCGGGTTGAGCCGTCCACGATGATGCCCATGCCGATGGCGTTTCGGATGTACCTCTTGGACAACTGGCTTCAGTCGGGGGTGATCGATCTCAAGGAATACCGGCGTCGGCAGATGTTTGCGGTGGCCCGAGATATTGCCACGCCGGATGAGGACCAAGAGGCCCGCGCCAAGCGGGTGGCCGACGCCATTCGGATGGGCACGCTGCCGCCAGAGATTCGGTGGCAGGACAACGAAGCGATTCATCAGGATGTGCTGGAGCGCGAGATTCTGCTGCAGGACGATTTGTCGCCGGAAATCATTGCCATTGCCCAGCAGCGCTGGGTGGCACTGGCCAATCAGGCGGCACAGAAACAGGGCGGCATGATGCCGTCTGCTGGTCCTTCGGGAATGCCCGGAGGAGGCCAACCGGCTCGCGGCCCAGAGGCTGCGTCTGTCCCGGCCATTCCACCGAATCAGCTACCCCTTGCTGCCAGCAATCCGCCTATTGGCGTTGCCCCCCTCCTGCAGCAGCAGTTGGCGGGCATCCCGGACGAGGAGATGGCTGCACAGCAAGCGGATACACTGAGTCGCCAACAGTAAGGGTTTGTCATGACCGTACCCGCATTCGACATCCGAGACGCGATGTCAGACGCTGTCAGCGCTGCGCTCCCTGTTCCAGAGTCAGAGGCCCCCGCCGAAGACACTCCAGTCGCCTCTCCAGAGGCAGAAGAGTCGTCGGATGAAGGGGAGGTTTCTCCTGAGCAAGATGAGCCGACCGGCGAAGACAGCGATGAGGTCGTTGCTGCTAGTGATGTAGAATTGCCGGAAGGGTTTGTAGCGGTCCCGTCCGTTACGGAAGGGCTGGCTACGGACTTCGTCCTCCGAGACGAGCATGGGGAAGTCGAAGTCCCGGCGCTAATCGTGGAGTACAAGGCGAACGGAAAGGTTCGACAGGACCGGCTGGATCAAGTCGTCAAGCTGGCTCAGTGGGGCGTCTACTCTCAGGACCGAGAGCAGCGGCTCAAGGCTGATACGCAGCAGCAGGTCGAGCAGATGGAGCAGTTGCTGGTCGAGCGCGAGCAGCAGATGGAGCGACTGCTGAACGACGAGGCGTACCGTGAGGCCGTCTACGAGGCGTACCTCAACGAAAACTCGCCAGAGCGTCGAGCAGAACGGGCCGAACAGCAGATGGCGAACTTGCGGTTGTCCCAAGAGTTACAGAGTATTAGTCAGACGGGCGAACAGTTCTACGCAGCGGAAGTCGGTCCAGCCATCCAGTTGATTGCGGATGCACTGCCCACCGTGCCGGTTGAGGAACTGGAAGCCAAGTTGGAGATGGCGATGAGAGCGCATGTGGAAGTGGCCCCGAACGGGCTACCCTACGTCCCCCCATCACGCTACGAAGCCATTCGGCAGTACATCGTTGAGGACTTGGCCTTGTGGGCGCAAGCGGCCCACTCGCGTCGTTCCAAGCCAGTCACCGCCGCCAAGCAGAAGGCGAACGCTGAACTGGAACGGGCGCAGGTAGAAGCGCAGAAGGCCAAGCGTATGGTCGGTCAGAAGCTCAAGCCGGTTGGGCAAGTCGGCGCTACGCCGGATCGCCCGAAGGCGAGTGCCAAACCGTCCACCGTTGACGATGCGGTAAGTAGCGCACTGTCCGCAGTGCTTTCATCCATCAGATAATCAAGAGAGTGTATCATGGCTGCACCGACAGTTATTACGGATGCGGAACTGACTGGCCTTCTGAAGAACGTGTACGGCCAGTTCCGCGAAAAGGTCCAGAACCTTGTGACCCCGCTTCTGGCCCAGCTACAGAAGGGCAAGCAGGGTGGCCCGCGCAACATGCGCTGGGGTGGTAACGATGTGTTCTTTGATGTGGTGGTGGGTCGTCCCGCTGGTGCCACGTTCTCGTCCGCTGGCTACTTCCCGCCCGACACGGCGGCGACGGAAGTTCAGGCTCGCGTGAATGTCGTTCGTGCGTACACCACGCGACAGATCGACGGGCTGGCGTTCGTCGGAACGCAGAGCAAGGATGCGGCCTTCACGACCATCGCCACGAAGACGATGGAAGAAATCAAGGACGCCTCCACCCTGCTCATGCAGCAGGCGCTGCACAACAAGCCCGATGGCATCGTGGCGAACATCACTTCGTACACGGCTGGCCCGCCGACGACGATTGTGGTGAACAACCCGTACAACGTGGCAAACGCCGGTCAGGGTGCCCTGCTGGTGTCCGTTGGTGACTTTGTGGCGGTCGTGGACGGCACCACGCTTGGCGCAGCGACTCCGACTGTTCGTGGTCGGGCTTCGGTGACGGCGATCAGCACCAGCGGAGACAATTCGACGCTGACGCTGTCCACGACTGTGGCGGGGACGGTTAGTGGCGACAAGCTGGTCAAGGCGACGACGACGGACTCGTCCATTAACAACGCCATGAATGGGCTGATCAACATTACGAACCGCGCCAACGGGTACGCTTCGCTGCACAACATCAGCAACGCGACCTACAATATCTGGGACGCCACGCGCATGGTGGCGGGCACGGATACGCCGGATGCGACCCAGCCGACCGAGTCGGATCTTTGGGATCTGATCCAGCGCATTGCGGGTCGTAGCGGCAAGGACGCCATGACCCGTCCGAAGGAGTTCCTGATGATCACGACTCCGGGTATTGCCAAGAAGCTCATGGAGTCGATGGTCGGTCAGCGCCGGTTCACGGCGGGCGAGTTCTCGACCACGATCAAGGGTGGTTACAAGGCCATCGAAGTGTGTGGTATCCCGTGCGTGACGGACTACTACGTCCCGGCTGGCACGATCTACCTCCTGCACCTCCCGTCGCTTGCGTGGGTGGATGCCAAGGATTGGGGCTTCGTGGAGTTTGAGGGCGCGGGTCCGTGGCGCTGGATGCAGGGCCGCGATGCGTTCGAGACGACCTACGGCTGGTACGGCAATCTGGCTTGCCTTGCCCGCAACGCGCACGGCAGCATCACGGGCTACACGGACGCTGTCCGCTACAGCCACATCTAACGTCACTGCGGTGGGTGGTAGCACTTCCGCTGCCACCCACTGCTGGGATAACCACGGAGACTTAGATGGCGTTGAATCATTTTAGCCCGCGTCCGGGACGGTTTGGAACACATCCGAACATCGTGTCCAGCGACATGAACCCGACTGGTGGGACGCTGGCGGCTGGCACGGAGAACCACAACGTCTGCGCTTCCCCGGCTAAGGCGTACATCAACCGCGCTTCGCTGTGCGCGGCGGTGTACCCGACCGCTGCTACGTCTTGTGTCGCGACTCTGTTCAAGATGACGGGTGCGACGGCGGTGGCGTTGACCAGCGGGCTGGCAATTAGTGCTGCAGCGGCGAACGTGCCGCTTCAGTTCAGCTTCCTGACCACTACGACGGATGCCGAGCGGACGCTCAACCCCGGCGACAGTCTGCGCGTGGCGCTGGTGACGACGGGTGCGGTGTCGGTTCAGCCCGACGATCTGGCGGTGTACGTCGAACTGTTGGTGCTTGAGTGAGCGGGGTCGTCCTGCTCAACCACTTGGGTCGTCCTGAGCCGTCGCCAGAAGTCTCGCGGCGGCTCAAGGCGATTCATGCGGGGCTGCACCTCAAGTTTATCGAGGACAGCCAAGGCGAGTTCTGGGCCGTCTGTATGCACTGGGAGCCAGAAGACCGTCGCTGGGAAACCGTACAGTCTGGCGAAATTGCCCCGCACAGAGCCTACGACATCATCGGGTATTTGCCGATGTTGTGTAGCGCCGACGAAGCGCCGTCATACTTGGAGCGCATGTTCCGCACGTTCCCTCGCGACGATGTCCAGCGGATGTCCGACGAGATGAGCAACTGGAACACGGGCAATGTTCGTGAGGCATTTGAGTCTGCGCTGGGGGAAGTGCTGGATAGTCCTGACCCAACAGGAACTACCAAGAAGCGTATTTACGTCGCGTAGTCTTTTACCACAGAGTCGCCCATGCCCGCTGTCACACGCGCCCAACTGGTCGAGTTGACCCGTGAGTACATGGATGCGGTGGGGTCGTCGCGTTGGAGCGACGACATCATCAAGCGCGTCCTGAACGGCGTCTACGACGAGGAGTGGTCGAACATCCTCAACGCCGCGCCCCAGTACACGTTTCAGCAGTTGCAGTTGGCAACGGACGCGAACGGGCAGATCCCGTTTAGCAGTCTCAACACCGGGGCTGGGGACAACCGCAAAGAGTTCTACCGGATCTTGTCTGTCTCGGATGGCAACGTGTTGTACAGCCAGACCGAGTTCCAGAACGTCCCGGTTGCGACGACGGCGAACTATCTGCCAACCTATCCCCGCTTGTATTACTACGTCGGGGAGACCGTGCAGATCCTGCCACTTGGCACAGGGACGCCTGTTTACATCGCCGTCAACTACAAGCCGACCGCGCTGCTGGATTTGGCAACGGATGCGTCCGTTATCAACTTCCCAGCAAACAGCGAGACGTTGCTGGCGATTGGCGCAGCGTATCGCTTGCTGCTGAAGGGTGGCGCAGAAACGCAGTCAGCCATGAATTACAAGCGGTTGTCTGAAGAAGAGCGGGCCGATCTCCTAGACGATCTGCGCCGTCGCACGATCAACCCGACGCGCATGGCCTACCCGGACCAGAAGTATGACTGGAGCGGCGGCTGATGGCGGGCGAGCCGGGAGGGGCGCGACTGTTCGATCAGCAGTCGTCTATGGACGGGGGACTGAACAACGTCTCTGACGACATCCTCGTCCAGCCAAACCAGCTACGGAAAGCCATCAACTGTCGCCTGACGGACTACGGCGCGATCACCAAGCGTGGCGGAACGCAGCGCGTCTCTGGGGCGGTAGATAGCGCAGCCATCCTGAACGGCTATACGTGGCGCAAGGATGGCGGGACGCAGGAGTTGATGGTCATCACCAACGCCAAGCTCTACACCGCGACATACGGCAGCTTCCCGATTACGTGGACGGCTCGTACTGGGGCGGTATCGTCGTCCGTCTCTCCGGTGTTCGCCCAGTTCCGTGATGGCACGAACGATGTGGTGTACATCTCGGATGGCGGGCTGCTCAACAAGTGGAACGGAACCACGTTCTCCGTCAACCTCGCATCGACCGCGACGACTTCCTGCATTGCGGTCCACAACCAGCGGTTGTGGGGATGCGGTGATCCGGCTGCGCCTGATTCCATCTTCTACTCCTCGCTGAACAACGGAGACACGCTGGGGAACGGCGCGTCTGGTGGCGGGCAGATTGTCGTCCGCACGTTTGGCGACGAAACGGTAGTCGGGCTGGCGAGCATCAACACCTCGCTGATGATCTTCCATCGGCGCGGTATCTCGCGCCTGACAGGGTACGGGCAAGACGACATCACCGTGCAGCCAGCGGGTGTCACGGCAGACGTTGGGGTGATTGCCAAGCACAGCATCGTGTCTATCGGGAATCTGGGCTTCTTCATTTCCGAGCGCGGGCTGTACATGGTGAACGAAGCCGAAGTCATGCCGGTTGGCACAGTCGAGAAGCCAGACCCGCTGATCGCTCCGATCCGGGCGCTGACCTCGACGCAGTTCGATGCCATCCGCGCCGTGTTCAATCGCGCTACGCGAGAACTGTGGATCAGTGTGCCGGGGTATGGCGTGTACGTCTACCACACGGTGCTGCGGTCGTGGTCTGGCCCGTGGGATACCGGCTACCTCGCGCCCGCCACGACGGCGCTCTGGGAGACGCTGAATACGTCGGGCTTGCCGGTTGTGCTGCGTGGTGATGCGGATGGGTACGTCAGCCTCTGCGATGCGCCCGCTGTGTATCTGGACAACGTGGTAGCAAACGGAACGGGCGGCACCGTCTACAGCATGACGGCGCAGTTGCACCGTCTATACTCTGGCGACGATGCGCTAACTAAGTCGCTGCGGTATGGCTATCTCACGGCCCAGTTGAACGGTTCGTCCTCCTGCTCCGTCACATGGAAGACGGACATGGCAGCCGGGAACTACACGCTGCCAACGTCTTCTGCCGGATTGTGGGGATCTGGCACATGGGGCAGCGGCGTGTGGGGTGGCCCCGGCAGCAAAAACTACCGTGTCCAGATGGGCGGGACGGGATACTACACGGACATCACCATCATCGACTCTGGCAGTGCGTTGCCGGTCTTTAGTCGATTCCAGCTAGAAAGCTACGCGCTTGGGAGGCGCTAAATGGCGACAACAGTCGGACAGCACGGAGTCGCGGCATTCACCAACCCGTCGAACGGGGATGCGCTCGACGCCACGGTGGTCAAGGCGAACGACAACACGCTGCGTGATGCGTATGTCACGCACGACGACGACTCGGGTATCCATCTGCAGTCGTCCACGCTGGCAGCGCGTCCTTCGGCGGGGACGGCTGGGCGGAAGTGGCTGACGACGGATACGGGGAGCGTCAAGCTGTGGTACGACAACGGCTCGACATGGGAGGAGATCTCCTATATCCAGTCCACTGGCGCGGTCACCCTCCCAAGTGATCTCTCGGTGGGCGGTAATGCGTCGGTCACAGGCAATGCCACGATCACGGGCGACGGGACGATCAATGGCAACGTGGCGCTGGGCAATGCGACAACGGACACCGTGTCGGTGACGGGGCGCGTCAACACTAGCGTAGTGCCCAGCGTGACGGCAACGAACGATCTGGGGACGACTTCGCTGCGCTGGCGCGACTTGTATGTCGGAGGAATTACCGCCTCTGGCACAGTCACGGCGAACACGTTTAGCGGGTCTGGCGCATCGCTGACGGGGATCGCGGCGTCAGGCATTGCTGGCGGGACGTTTGGCGGAACATCGTACACGTTTACGAATAGCGTGACGTTTAACACCAGCATTACGCTTGGTGCTGGTACACGCATTATTGAAACCTATGGAGCGGTTTCAGCCTCTGGCACACAGACGGTCAATCTTACCAGTTCAATCACCAGAGTCACCCTGACGGGGAACGCAACGCTGACGCTTGGTTCTCTTAACGTCGGGTCTGTGATTTTGCAGATCGTGCAAGACGGAACTGGCGGGAGGACACTGACCATCACCAATGCGGTCTATGCTGGTGGCGTGGCTCCAACATGGACGACCACCGCTGGTCGCATGGATATCCTTCAGGTTGTTATTGGAGGAGTTGGCGCTGTCGGCCCGTACATCGCCGTGCTTGGTCAGAACTACGTGCCGTAACTAGCACATGGCCTCCGTCTCTTCGCATCAAGTCCGACCGTTCGTCAGTCCGTTCCCCGGCCCTGCGCCAGTGAACGCGAATGATGTGCGCGGCAATGACAACACGTTGCGCGAGCAGTTTAACGCGCATGATGCGGATGCGAGTGTTCATGTGCAGTCTGGCACGTTGGCGTCACGACCCGTCACCAGTGCGGATGGCTCGACGTACTACGCCACGGACACCGGGGACACCTACAGCATGGTGTCCGGGTCGTGGGTGTTGTCGGCATGGGCGCACTGGTACGGAGACTTCTACGACACGACGGACCAGCCCACCGCGACGATCAACACGCAGCAGTTGGTGACGCTGAACAGCACCGGGACGACCCGTGGCACCGCACTGATCAGTGGGTCGCAAATCCGCGTGACGTATGCGGGCGACTACAACATCATGTTCAGCGCTCAGGTCAAGAACACGGACTCGGCTGAACACAACATCTACTTCTGGTGGAAGAAGAACGGGACGAACATCCCAGATAGTGCAGGGCAGATCACCCTGCCCAAGAAGCACGGGTCTGGGGACGGGCACATGCTGGCGATGTGGAACATCTTCGTCCCGATGGCAGCGAACGACTACGTCCAGTTGTACTGGCAGTCGCCCAGTACGCTGGTGTCGCTGGAGACGATCCCGGCGGCGGGGAGCGTTCCCCGTGTCCCGTCCGTGATTGCGACGATCAACCGGATCTGACAATGCCCAAGAAGAAGATCGCCTTTTGGCGCAAGGACGCCCCGAAGGACGCGAAGCCCACCACGCTGTCGCCCAAGCAGAAGGCGGCAGCGAAGGCCAAGGCCAAGGCGGCGGGACGACCGTATCCGAATCTGGTGGACAATGCCGCCGTGGCTCGACAGGCCAAGGGGAACGACTGATGCCGATCAAGAGCAAGGCCCAGCAGCGGGCCATGTACGCTGCGGCTGGCGGGACGGGGAAGACGGGGATCTCCAAGGCGGTTGCCAAAGAGTTCATTGAGTCCACCCCGAAGAAGTCCTATACTGCACTACCAGAACGGGCGAAGCCCAAGGTCGCGCTCAAGCGCACAGGGAGGAAGTAACGATGGCACGGAAGCGTGGTGGGCTGGCGGGTCTGTACGACCGGAACAAGGGTGTGCTGCAGGCGCTGGCTCCTATGGCGGCTGGCGCTATCGGGGGTCCGTTGGCTGGCGCGGCGGTTGGCGCGGCCATGCGCGGGCTGGATCGTCCGGGGCAGTCTGGGATTGGCTTTGACCTTGTCGAGGGCCTCAAGGGTGGCGCGTCGGGGTACATGGCGGGCCAGACGGGTCAGGCGCTCAAGGGGGGCATCAAGAACCTCCTCACCGCCCGGAAGGTCAACGCCTTGGGCGACAAGATCAGCGCGGTTGGCGGTGGCGACTTTGCTGGGCTGGATATTCCAGACATCAACCTGCAGCGTTCAGTCTTTGATGGAATGTCCGGCGGCACTGGCGGGTTTGACGCGACCAGTTATCTGGCTGATAGCGCAGCGCAGGGGCCGTCTGCGGCCATGCGCTTGGGTCGGGGCGTGTCTACGGCGAACCCCACGGCAGCACGACAGGTGGCCGCATCGGTTCCTAACCGCATAGCGCCTCCTCAGCCAACCATGACGAACATGACGCCCTCGCTGTCTCAGGTAGGCAGCGGGACGTATGGCGGGACTCGCGTGGATCCGTCCGCGATGATCACCAACCAGCCCAATCAGCCGATGGGCCGATTTGCTGCGCCGACTTCTGCGCCCAATGCGGCCCCGCCGTCCTCGACTCCGTGGTGGAAGTCGAAGGAAGGGATGATGGCGATTGGGCAGGGCGCACAGGCAGCGGCTGGGCTTGCTGGCAGTCAGGGGCAGTTGGCGCTGGAGCGGGAGCAGATGGAACGCGCCCAGCAGGAAGCGGAAGCTCGCGCCCGACTGATGGCGATGTTTGCACCCAGCATCTTGGCGGGATTTAACGCGCCTTATGGTGGGCAGTACACTGGGCTGGGAGGCCGGTAATGGCCACATACAACACGGCGCTTGGCGTTCTCCCTAGCCCCCAGACGCAACTGTTCGGGGGGAACGCGGGCGGCGGGGTGGGTGGAGCCGCCCCACGGCAGCGGCCAGCCCAGCCTCGTCCTGCGGCTCGCCAGATGGGCGGGCAGCAGACGCAGACGTTCGCCCAGATGCAGCAGCAGGGACAGGCGCGACCGGCTCCCCCGCCGCGAGAGGTTGCGCCCGATGCGTTCATGACGGCAAAGGTTGCCCCTAGCAATGTCAAGCTAGAGGCTGGCAAGAACTTTATTGACATGAGCCGCCCCGAAGTCCCTGCCGGGGCTACGCCCACCCCGTGGGTGACATATGGAGGCAACAAGCAAGTCACCTCATGGCTTCGCCCTGCGGGGGTCGAGCAGTACCAGTACATCCGGGGCGTTGGTCGTGATGAGGTGGTCGAGAACCCGTGGTATGAGCCGAGCGGTGGCAACCTGCCGTCGCAGGTTTCTCAGGCGCTGGGTGGTGCGACATCCGCCCCTGCCGCTGGCGGGCAAGTCTCGCCCGACATGATGGCGTCCCTGCAAGCCCTCTTCGCACAGGGTGGCTTTGAAGGGATGCAGGGCGCTTTTGCCGGGGTGGGCGAGGGCGTGGAAGGCGGTGGCATGGACGAAGGTGGGATGGCCTTTGGCGACATGGGCTACGAGGACATGGGCGACGGCGGCATGGGCGGGATGGGCGCTGCCCCAGCAATGGGGTACGGCGCACCCTCTGCTGCCGCACCGTTTGCCTTGGGTCAGGCGTTCCAGCAGGGCACGACGACTCAGGCCCTCACCAGCCGTCTCCTGTCCCGCCTGACGGGCATGGAAGAGGAAGGGTCGGTCTATGACGATCCGGCCTTTGCCGCGCAGCGGGAAGCCGCGATGGCGAACTTGGAAGCCGAGCGTCAGGCCAGCCAGATGGCGCTGGACGAAGAGATGGCACGGCGTGGCATTGCCGCGTCCTCAATCGCAGCAGGGCGCATGGGCGACATCGCGGGCCAGTTCGCTCGCGCACAGGCCACGATGGAGGCGGATCTGCTCAAGGAGGCGATGGCGCGGGAGCAGCAGCGCCAGCAGTTCTTGGTGCAGCAGCTGGGCCAGACGCTGGGCACGGTGGGCGAACAGGAACTGGGCGTCTTCCGGGCGAACGTCGAGTCGTCCAAGGCGAAAGCCGACATCGAAGCCCGTGCGGCAGAACTGGCGCAGAACGAACGTCTCAAGGGACGCGAGTTGGATCTGCAGTCGGCGCGAGACATGGCGACGAAGGAGTATCAGTCGGGCCAGTTGGCGCTGGGGTACGCCGAGATGTCCAGCCGGGAGCGGGTGGCAGCGAACGAGTTGGCCGCACGGGAGCGGCTGCAGCAGCAGCAGCAGACGTTTCAGGCGGGGGAGAGCAGGTTGGATCGCGAGCAGCGCACGGCGCTGCAGTCCAGCGAACAGGCGTTTCAGGCATCACAGAACGCAAAGGAGCGGGCGCTTCGCGAAGCGATCCAGTTGTCGGAGACGACGGGTCGTCAGTATGTCGTGGATGCCGAAGGGAAGGTCGTTCCGAAGCTGGACCGGAATGGCAACCAGATTGAAACGAACGCCGCCGAACAGTCGCGTCTGAGTCGAGAGCAGAACCAGTCCCAGTTTGAGCGGGCACAGGCGTCTGCCGACAAGGATCGGCTGCTCCGAGAAGCGATTGCCATGTCGGAAACGACGGGGCAGCAGTACACGGTGGACGCGACGGGGAAGGTGGTCCCGAAGCTGGATGCCAACGGGAAGCCGATGGCAACGAGCGCCGTGGAGCAGAACCGTCTAAATCGCGAGGCGCAGTCGGCACAGGCGCAGTTGGACCGTGCGCTTCGGGAACGCTTGGGCATGACGGAAGCGACGGGTATTCTGTATGGAGCGGACGGCAAGCCGGTGCTGGACGCCAGCGGACAGCCGGTGCGGACGATTGCGGGACAGCAGTTCACGGCATCGCAGCAACAGGCGCGGAATGCGTTCCTCACGCAGCTGGCGGCGACACTGGCTCCGATGAAGCAGAAGGATCGCGATGCGTTTATCCGCAGTCTCCCGCCTGAGATCCGTGCGTTGTTTGGCACAAGCGGCGGGGTGACTGGGTCCACCAGTGCATCAGACGGATTCTGAGGATCGATCATGGCACCATTTATGAACGCACTGCGGTTGGCCTTGGGTGGCGTTGGCGCTGGCATGGCCAGCTACGGGCGCGGCATGATCGACCGCGAAGAGCGCCTGAAGCGGGAAGCGCAGCAGGAAGAGATGAATGCCATCAACACCCTGAACATGTATCGGGCAGCGGGTGGCGGGATTTCCGTGCTCCCAGAAGAGGAAGCTCCCGCTCAGGCCGGGACGTTCTCGATGCCACAGCCGACGCTCCCGGCGTCTTCCCTCTCACCGAGCGTGATGGGGAAGGCGCTGGCTAGTGCCACGCAGCAAAGCATGGGGGCGTCGGAGCGTCCCACGGGAACGCTGGATACCCCGATCCGCACGGCGCTTAACGCCGCCCCTGCCCAGCCGCCAGCCCGCCCTGCAACTCCCCCCGCCAAGGGCGTCACGGTAGGCGGGATACGGTTTGGCTTGGTGCCGCAAGATGTGGTGGCAAAGCGGGCCAGAGAGGCTGAACTGGAAGAGAAGGAAAGCACCTTCAAGCTGGAGCAGCGTCTGAAAGACGAGGCGCTGAATCAGCGTGCCAAGGAGTTGGCCCCGTTTGTCGGCAACGACATCAACAAGGCCAAGCAGCTTTTGTCTGGTATTTCGTCAGACCTGTTGGGCATTGACGCCATGTCGCCCATCGAAAAGCGTAAGGCTGAGGCGGCAATCGCACAGTCGTATGCGTCAGCCGCTGCATCGCGCGCTCAGGTGGCTCAGGCAAATCGTGAATACCAAGGCGAGCTTGACAAGGCTGAAGCGTGGTGGAACGAAAGCATGTCTGATCCCAAGGAGCGCGCCGAGAAGTCTGCAGAGTTTATGCGACTGCGAGGCTCAAAGGCTAACGCCAATAAGCCGCCGCAGGAGATCATGCTGGGGATGTACCGCAAGTCGCAGGAGACGGCAAAGACCGCGCCGAAGACATCGTCATCTGACGAGTTGCTGCGGCAGATTGGCTTGGGCGCTGCGATCCCCGGAAATGCGGCAACGGCACCCACATCAGCTCAGGCATTGTATCAAGAGGCGCTGGACCTCATTAAGGAAGGGACTGCGCCTCGCGAGGCGGTCATCCAGCGGTACGAGAACGTCACCAAGACCAAGTGGCCGGGAGGCTAAGTGGCATCTGGGATTTTTGACGACCTCAAGCCACGCCGATCCTCTGGCGTTTTTGACGACTTGCGCTCTCGCAAGTCGTCGGGCGTTTTTGACGACTTGCGGGTAGCGTCTCCGTCATCAGTTGGCATTGCGGAGGGCATTGGCGCGTCGGCGCTAGGTGCGCTCTCAGCGGTCAATACGGCGGTGTCTTCGACACTTGGCTCTTTGAGCCGTGTTCCGACGCTCGGGGAAGAGAATCCCGTGTCGCGCATGTTCCGCGACATTGAGCAGACCGGCAAAGCCTTGACGCGCCCTAAAGACGCGCGCCTTGTCCCGACGTATGAACTCAGCGAATCGGTGGGAATGATCCCCGCCACGCTGGGGAAATATGCAGCGGCGGGCTATTCCGGCGGGGCGCTGGCTCCCATACTGCTCGGCACGGCGGAAGCGGTTGGCGCACGCCCCGAAGAATCCGAAGCGGCGATGGTTGGCAAGCTGGCCGGGAAGGCCGGATTCCCAACGGTGCAGCGGACGCTTGAGGCGGCATCAACGTCTCCGATTGGACGCGCCTTGACCTCTGTCGGCCTTGCGAAGGGCACGGAGGCGCTACTCTCTGGTGGATCAAAGGCGCTCGGGGCACTGCGTCGAACGGAGGCGGTCCCGGCTCCAACCACACCACCGGCTTCCGGCGTTGCCACTGACGTTGCTGAGTCTACAGTGCCGCGCAGTGTCGCCCCGGTGAGCGAGGCCGATCAGCTGACGCTGGGGCTGGACGACGCAACGCAGACGACCGCGCGAACTGGGTCCACCATGCCGCCCGCCGCACGCCGCGAGCAGCCGTTGATGCAGCCGCAGGAGATCACCGGCTACGCAAACTGGGAGAAGTTCAGCGACGATCCACTGGTGCAAGAGCGCCTCAAGCGCACAGCCAGTCAGTTCGTGTCGGAGTTTGAGACGCCACTACGTGTGACGGTGGAGCACAAGCAATCGGGGCTGTACCCCGGCAAGAAGGTGGGCGATCTGATTGAGTCGGAGTCGCTCAGGGATGTGCAGAAGAAGGTGGCGTCGGAGTTGGGGGTTGATCCGTCAGAACTGGTGACACGCGCCAAGAACGGCGAGACGCTGGGTCGCTATGACCTCTTGCACGTGCGGACGGCGATCAACGATGTGCTGGCCGAGGAAGAGGCGTACTTCAAGATTCTCAACTCGGCTACAGCCTCTCCTGACGAAATCGCCAAAGCTCAACTGCGCCTTGCCGAGTTGAACAAGGAGCGCAACGCGCTGTTTGGCACGTTCACCACACAGCGCACAGAAACGGGCCGCAACCTGTCAGCGTTGCGAGCGACGGCGCTCCGCACGGCTGATCCCATTACGTGGATGGCGCGCGCCCAGCGGTTGGCCCAGCGTCCGCTGACGGAAGAAGAGCGTGCCGCCATCATCAAGGCGGCGGACATGAAGGACTTTGGCGAGTTGAACAAACTCGCCAACGACCTGACGAAGTTCTCGATGCGCGAGAAGTTTTTAACGCTAATCAAGACAAACGTCTTGACTTCGTTCAAGTCGCAGTTGAGTAACTTTGGCGGCAACCTCGTGTCGGCTGGGCTTGAGCAGGGGAAGGAATACCCGGCCTTTGTCTTTGACCGGCTGCTCATGCCATTCACTGGCGTTAGTTCCAAGTCGGCATCGGCACTGAACCCAAAGGCCGTTGCCGACGCCAGTTTGCGTGGCGCAGAAAATGGGGCAAAGGAGTTTATGCGGGTGATGCGCGGGGAACGCCCCATGAACGCCGCCGTTCTCGACAACATGCGCGAGGTCAAGTTCGACAACAAGGCGCTGAACTGGTACGTCGGTGCAGTCCGTCGCACGATGGGCGCGACTGACGAGCTGTTCAAAAACATCGCAATCTCTCGGTCGCTCGACGAGCAGGCGCGCGTGTTGGCGCAGGCTGAAGGCAAGACGGGCCAAGCGTTTGCAGACCGCGTACAGCAGTTGATCGCAAAGCCGACCGATGAAATGTCGATGCGCGCGATGGGCGATGCGGAGATCGCCACGTTCCAAGAGAACAGCAAGCTCGCCAGCGCGGCAGAAAAGATCAAAGATGTGATGAACATCGTGCCGGGGGCGGGCGACTTGCTCTTCCTCTTCCGCAGAACCCCGGCCAACATCGCCAAGCGCATTTACGAATACACGCCGCTCGGGATTCTCTCGCAGGGGCGTCGGCTGGTCGATGTCGTCTATCGCGGAAAGTCTGCCGAGCAGCGGGAACTGGCGAACGCTCTTGGCCGCATCACGACCGGATCGACGCTTGGCCTGACGCTGGGATACCACCTCGCCAAAGATGGTAAAATGACGGGGTTCTTCCCGTCGAATCAGCGCGAGCGTGATGCGTGGGAGGAGCAGGGCAAGCTGGAAGGCGCAATCAAGCTCACCGAGAAGTCGCCGTGGATTCAGATTGCCAAGTATTCCCCGTTTGGGAACCTGCTCCAGATTGGCGCGGCCATGTACAACATGGATCAGGATGTGAACGTCTCTCCGGGAGAATACGCGTTCGGCGCGCTCACGGCTCCCGTCCGCGCCGTGTCCGAGTTGCCGATGGTCGCCAGCCTGAGCGATGCGTTTGAGGTCGCCCAGAAGGCGGGCACCCCAGACGCCGCAGACGCAGCGATTGGGCTGGCTGGGCGTACCATTGGCGCAATGGTCCCCGGCTCCGGGATGCTACGCTCGATTGCCAGTGGCGTTGACCCAATCGCACGCGAGACGCGCGGGACGACGGTTGCCGAGGGCATCAAGAACCAAGTGCTGGCTGGTATCCCCGGCTTGTCGCAAACCCTGCCGGTGAAGGTCGATCCGCTCGGCAAGGTCACGCAGCGCCCGTTTGGACTGGCCGGTTCTATGTTCATCCCGTCTCAGGTCCGCGCCGACCTGACGCAGGAAGATTTTGTGCGGAAGGAGTTGGAGCGGACGGGCGCGGTCGTGGGCCGCGTGAAGCGGACCAAGGCCGAGACGGGTGACGAATATGCCGTGCGTGAACAACAGATCGGCACCGCGATCCGCAACGCGCTGGCGTCGGTGATCGCGACGGACCCGATCTATCAGACATACGGGCAAATCGACCCGACGATGGCGCGTCGTTTGCTTGCCTATGAAAACAGCCAGCGCCCCGCTGAAGAACAGGTAGACTTGTCCCGCATCAACGACGAGAGAATTCGCGCGAGACTACAGGGGTATTATCTTGAGAAGAAGGCGGATCAGGTAAAAAACGTCATTTCTCGCGCTCAATCCAAGGGACAGGCTCGCATCCCGACCAACATTCGCTCTGCGATGGAGGCCATTACTCGATGACGGTAGAGTCTGTTTCGCTTAAAATCAGTGCGCTTGTTGCCTCGGGGAGCATCGTGCTGCAAAACGCTGGAGTTCCGTCAAGCCCCGCATCGATCAACGCGTTGATCGTACCGATTATTTCGGCATTGGTTGGTGGAGTGATGTCGTATGCCATGCTGAAAGCCACGGTGCAGAAGATGGAGCGGGATGTGCGTGATATGCGGAGCGACATGGGCGAGATGTACACGCTCCTGCGCGAAGCCCTGACCAAGATCGCGCACATGGAAGGTCGGCTGGATCATCGTTCATAACACGTTTACACACAGGAGGCACTCCCCATGAAGATGTTTGCGCTCTCCCTGCTCCTCCCGACTCTTGTCGGGCCGGTCACGTTCCTCGTCATGCAGTCGCTCAAGAAGGTGAGTGCGTGGGTGGATATGCAGTCCCCGCTTATCAAGCGCATCGCGGTGGCGCTCATCGCGTTTGCGCTGACGTTCCTCGCCAAGCTGACGGGCGTGACGATCCCGTGTGAGCCAGAGGTGAACTGCCTCGCCGTGCTGGATCAGGATGCGGTGAAGGCGGCGGTGGGTGCGCTCCTCGCGTATGGGCTGCACTTCCTGAAGAACGCCAAGAAGCCCACGGAGTAGCTCATGCAGTTGGTGTTGCCCCCCAAGTGGCAGTCCCGCCCCTCTCCGAATCGCAATAAGCGCCCGGAGGGGGTGCGAATCACCGCCATCGTGTTGCACGCGGATGCGTCAGATCGGGTGGATACGTCCCTCGACTGGTGTCGCCGTCCAGAAAGCAAGGTCAGCTATCACTTCCTGCTAGGGCGCACCGGGAATGTCTTTCTTTTGGTGCATCCCGAGCAGCGAGCATGGCACTGTGGGGTGTCTGCACTCGACGGGGTGTCCGATGTCAACGACTTTGCCATTGGGGTCTGCCTCTCAAACAGGAACGACGGCGAGACGTACCCCAAGGCGCAGCTGTTTGAGGCCGCAATGGTGTGCGTCCAGCTGGTGAATCACTACGGTATCCCTCTGGAGCGGATCGTCACTCACGCGGAGGTAGCACTCCCTCCCGGAAGAAAGACCGACCCTCTTGGGTTAGACCTTGAGGCGTTCCGCGCGACAGTCCGCGCACTGCTTAACGGACGAAGGTAGACTGTCGCATCACATACCCCGGCACGCAGCAACGCGTGCCGGGGTTTTTTGCCCCCTTGCGTAATTCGTCAACAACACGTACACTTGACTTCACGCGTCAACAACAACGCTGGCGCGCACGATTGTACAGGGGGTCGTATGGCAGAGGCAGTCACAAACGAATTGGCTCCGCGCAGCACTGCAAACATGGCGGCGGAATTGGTAAGCGAGCGCGGCATGACGCGGACCCTCGCGATCCCTCCCGGCCTAACGCATGACGAGGCCGTTGCGTGGGTCATGCCGTGGCTTGGAAAGACTGAGCGTATTGCCCAGTTCGTGCAGTTTTCCTGATGATGCAGTATGGGTGGCAGCATACGGTTGCCACCCACTCTTTCCCGGTACGGAGGATGTATGGCGATTCATAAGCTTGCAAACGGCCCGCTGACGATCACGGTGGTTGGGGTAGAGCAGACCGAAGGGCAGTTCGGCCCTCAGGTGCTATTCACTGGCGATGATGGCACGATGGTGTACGTCTCGCTGTCGAGCGCGACCTCGCAGCTGGATCGCGCCAAGCTCACGTTTGAGACGGCGGTGGGACAGCGGCTGCATTTTGAGCAGGTCAAGAAGGACGGGAAGACGTTCACGAACATCAATCGCGTGACGGGTGGCGCTCCGCTTGCGCCAGCAGCAAGTGCGGCACCGGCCAGAGCGACTGCGCCGTCCACGCTGTCGTTTGATGAGATCGTGGCGCTCTACGCCAACTGCGTCAACGCGGCAATCGTGCACTTTGGGGCGCGTATCGAAGAGGCTGGGATCACCCCGGACGCGGCGTCGATTCAGGCGGCAGCTGCGACGATGTTCATCAAGGCGACACGATAATGGAGCAGGAGAACCCGACAAAAGCCACAGAGATGCAGGTCGATCTCTTGCCCGAAGAGATGATGGTCGTCCTTGTGCTGGCAACACTCGGAGAGTGTGTTATGGCTGGCGACGTAGAAGCGGCAAAGAAGATTCGTGGGTTTTTGATGGAAACCGAGAACGCTTCTTCTATGGCAAAGTCGGCTATGGACAAGCTGCACGCGGCGGCGAATCTGACGGCTGCGATGGCTGCGGATTTGGCGACATGACCACCATCACCAACATGCACGGCTTGCCACAGAGTATCGTGGCAGCTGTCACAAACGACCCATACACAGGCGGCGGCGACATTAGCGCCACTAAGCTGATCGACTCTCCGCGCGTGCGCGTGCTGTCGGCCATCCACCGAGACAAGCTCTCGGTGGATGTGTCGGAGCGGGTGTGGTCCCTACTTGGGCAAGCAGTACACACGATCTTGGAGCGTGCTGGCCTGAGGGAAGAGGGCATGATCGTAGAGCAGCGTCTCTACGCTGAGGTGAACGGATGGCAGGTATCCGGGCAGTTCGATGTGATGGATTTGGAGTCGGGGAAGATCAGCGACTACAAGGTCACCACCGTCTACAAGCAGCACGGGTCTGATAGCTGGACGCGACAGTTGAACATCTTGCGGTGGCTGGCGCACCAGAACGGCAATCCCGTGGAGCATCTGGAGGTGATCGCCATCTTCCGAGACTGGCGCAAAACGGAGGCACAGCGGAACCCGGATTACCCACAGGCCGCGATCAAGGTGATCTCCATCCCGGTGTGGTCGCTGGAGGAAGCGGAGGAGTATATCCGGGAGCGGGTGATCCTGCATCAGGAGGCGTCAGAAGGCGTCGAGATCGACTGCACAGACGAAGAGCGTTGGTATAGCGGGGACTCGTATGCGATCATCAAGCAGGACGGGAAGCGTGCGTTGAAGGTGCTTTCCTCGCCGCCAAACCCAGAGGATGTGCCTGACGGATACATCGTGCAGCGTCGAGTTGGCGAGTACAAGCGATGCAAGCATTACTGCGATGTCTCCCCATTCTGCGAACAGTGGAGGAGCGAGGATCATGCCGAGGAAGCGTAAGCCTTCTGCCACCCAGAACCACCACACCGGGAACCAACCCAACGAGATTCGGCGCGCGCGAGTGATTGCGCTGTATCGCAGCGGGTTGTCGATTCGTGCGGTGGCAGCACAAGTCGGGACGACGTTTCAAGCCGTGCATTCACTGCTTGAGCGCGTGGGGGAGCCACGACGGACCCGTGGGGGGAACATGGGTGGACACAGCCGTCACCGTCGATGAGTCGTACTATCAGAGGAGTCCATTCAATCGATGCCAGCCCTTTCCATTATCCCAGCAAGTGCTGTCGCAGATGCGGCCATCTCTGACACGCACTTACGCGTCTTGTGCGCGATTGGGACATTCACCAACCGGCTCGGTGGCAACGTATGGGCCAGCGTGACAACCTTGGCAAAAGCGTGCCATCTGTCAGACCGCACGATTCAGCGCGCGATCCCGGCGCTAGTTGCGGCTGGGTATCTCAGGCGCACCGAGCGCCCCGGACGCACCACGCTGTACGAAGTGGTGCTTGAGCCGGGAGTGTCAGGGGTGACTACTATGTCACCCACGGGTGACACGCCTGTCACCCCACCCCCGACAGAGGAGTCACCCAAACGATATAAGAGAACGATCAAGACTAACGATCTGCACGAACAGGCAAGGGAAGTCGCGCAAGTGATTTGGCCGGTGTACCCCAAACGAGACACAGATCATCTGTGGCACCCGGCGATTCGGGCGATCAGCGAGGTGCTGTCAGAAGGCGCTGCCCCAGCGCAGTTGGTCAACGCGGCACAGGAGTATGCGGAGTATTGCCGACGCACGGGCACAGACCCGCGCTACGTCAAAACCATCGCGCGGTTCTTTAGCGAAGGCGCGTGGCGGTCCTACGCTACCGTGCAGCGCGTATATGGACGCACCCGTGAGGAGTGGGCGCGCTCTGGGCAAGATGTTTCTGAGTTTGACCGTCTGGCGCACACTATGGAGCGCGCTTCATGAAGCACTTTACTGATCGCCTGTTCTACTGCGAAGGGACGGACACCCTCGCGCATGTGATGTACATCTCGCCAAAGGCGTGGGCGATGTCCACGTTGCGCCCAAGCCAAGCGACAGGGGAATGGCGCTGGGGGGTCGATGCCATCACGGGCAGCTACGAGGGGGCGTACTCGCTCATCCGTCGGGATAACCCGACCTTGCTGATGCAGGAAGAGAGGTGGGGGTAATGGCGCACAATCTTAGCTTGCCGCACCATCGGTATGTCTACGTCGTTCCGTCGTTTGTGTTGTCGGACCCGCTTCGGACCGCATTGGTCCCGGCGGTTTGGGTGGGGGTTAGCGTGCAGCCGGGGCGTTCGGTGGGGTGCCACGTGCTGCTGGAAAACGGGGCGCTGGTTGTAGACATCCCCCTCCATGCGCTGCGCTCCAAGTTTGTCGTTTGGGAGCCGGTGAGCCTGTCGGAGGTCGTGGCGTGGGACTGCTACGGGTTCGACGCGGAACTATGGCAACCGTCCTACCTGTCCGGGCTGGATTGCGCCATCCTGTCGGCCAATCACCGGGAGGCGGTGGACAGGGGCACCCTCTGGTTCGCCATCGACCACCTGACGGACGGGTTCGCGCTGGAACCGGCCCAGCACAAGCACCTCTGGGTCGTGGAGCGCCATCGGGATCATGCGCTGATGCTCCTCCCTCAGGATCGGGTGCTGGTCGAAGAGAAGAGCTTTACCGAGATCGATGGCATCCCGCCAATCAAACGGCAGTCTGTGATCTGGAGCGCGGAATGAACACGTTAGATGCACGCGGACTGCTCAAGGACGCCTTGCTCAGGGGGCGGTATGGGGCAAAGAAATCAGGACAGGCGGTGGCGTTTCGCTGCCCGCGCCACGCCGACACCACCGCCTCCGCATGGCTTGGAGATCACGCGTGGGGATGTGCCGCCTGTGGCTTTACCGAGGGGCTGGCAACGCTGGCCGAGGTGCTGGGTGTGGCGCTCCCTGTCGAGGCCAGCAACACCGGCCTCACCGTGGCCGAGTACGCTGAGCGAAAAGGACTCGCCATCGCCACGTTGACGGCGGCGGGGGTCGAGGATAGAATCGGGAAGTTTGGACAGTCTGTGGTGGCAATCCCGTATCGTGATGCGGCACAACGAGTTATCCGCACCAAATGCCGTACACGCAAAGGGACGTTTTGGCTCAACGACGGAGAGGGCACCCCGTTGTACGGGCAGGATGTGCTGGCGGCACGCCCCACCGCGCCCGTGGTGATCGTGGAGGGGGAGTCCGATTGCCACGCGGGGTGGCAGCGCGGGCTGTGTGTGGTGGGCCTCCCCGGCGCGAGTCAGTGGAAGCTGGAGTACGCCACGCTCTTTGCTGGCCGGGAGGTGCTGGTGTGGCAGGAGCCGGATGAGGGAGGGGCGACGATGGTGGCGGCGATTGCCAAGTCGCTCCCCAAGGCCAAGGTGATCCGGGAGGTGATGGTTGAGGGGCAGCGGGTGAAAGACCTGTGCGATCTCCATCAGGCCGTGCAGCAGCTTGGGCTGGACTGGACGCAGACATGGCAGTCGGTGGCAGACACGGCCACGCCGATTGGGGCCGAACCGCCCGCCGTCACGTTCGACTCCATCTCCGGGACCACGCTGGAGCAGATCCTCACCGAGAAGCTGGCCCCTATCGACGCCGTGCCCACGCCCATCCCGGCGTGGAATGCGCTGTGCCACGGTGGTGGTGGTGGCGTTGGGCTGGCGCGTGGGTGGCTGGTGACGATTGGCGCGAACACCGGGACAGGCAAGTCGCTGATCGGCATCAACATGGCAGCGACAGCGATTCGCGAGGGGGAGGTTGCCACCTTCATCTCGCTGGAGATGGGGCGCAGTGAGTTGGCGACCCGTTTGCTGTCGGTCGTGAGCGGGGAGTCGGTGGTGCAGTTAGAGCAGGGGCCATCGTTCGACCACGGGGCATATCGTCGGGCGGCGTCGGTGCTGGACGAGATTCGACAGACGACGGGCGGGCACGTGCTGGTCAACCGCAAGCCGATCAGCAAACTGGCGGACATTGCGGCCTGTATCCGGTATCACGTGGAGGTGCATGGATCGCGGTTCTTTGTGGTCGATTACCTCCAGCTGGCCTACACCAGCCCCAGCCACTCCGACTTTGAGCGGGTGACGCAGGTCGCGCACACCCTGCGCGAGCTGACGCAGACGCACGGGATCGCGATGGTCGCGCTCTCGCAGTTCAACCGCCAGACCAGCGGGAACCGCGCCGAGCGTCCGGTCGCGCAGGGGCTGATGGGCGGTAGTGCCATTGAAAACGACTCGCATCAGGTACTGTTGTTCGACCATTCACGGTTCACCCGGACAGGGAATCTGGCGGATACATGGCTGATCGTGGACAAAAACCGACACGGGGGCGTAGCCGATCTGCCCGTGCAGTGGGACTACCGGACGCTGCGTCTGGCGCCACGCACGTTGAGCATCGCGGAGCAGGAAGAGATTCACGGCCCAATGCTGCCGCGATGGAAGGAGCGCCGATAATGGCGCACCCCTTCCGTCGCGCCCGCAACCTTCCGCGCGCCAAGGGGAAGAAGCCACGCCCCAAAACCACCGGGATGAATAAGGGTGAGGCGCAATACGCGGCGGTGTTGGACGAGCAGCTGAAGCACGGAGTGATCGCGGGCTGGTGGTACGAACTCCTGTCGATTCGCCTCGCGGACAACACGCACTACCGCCCGGACTTCGTGGTGCTGCTGGATGATGGACACATCGAACTTCACGAAGTGAAGCCCCGCAAGAAGGGCAAGGATGGCAAGCCCGATTCGTTCTGGGCGGAAGAAGATGCATGGCTCAAAGCCAAGCTCGTTGCAGAACACGCGCCCTTCCCCCTGTTCATCGTCTGGCCCAAGCGAGACGGCGGATGGGAACGGCTCCCCGTATAACCCTCTCTCTTTCTCTCCCCATGCGTAGCACCGACGATTTCAGCGATGCCCGTGCAGACGATGCCGCGTATCGCCAGTGGCAGCAGGACCAGCGTGACGACACGCCCATCGAATACTGGTATCGACTCGACCTCAGCCGTCAGGCGTATGCAGCGTCGATGGCAGAGGAGGAGGACGCATGACGACAGAACAGCGAGACGCCGTGCTGCGCGATTTCCAAGTTGGGTTGCCACCAGACGAGACGCACGATGCTGTCGCACTTGCCGACGAGATCGTGCGGCTGCGCGAGCGGTTGGCAACCGCCGCCCCCGTGGTGCCGGTGGTGACGGAGGCGTGGGCGATGGATCGAGAGAACGCCGCCCTCACCGCCGCGAGCGACAACCGCCCCACCACGCCGACGCGGGGGAGTGACGATGCCAAGGCGTAAGTGGAAAGCCGATCCGCGCTTGCTCACGCCTGATGAACTTGACGTGCTGCGGCAGGAAGTGCTTGGCGGGTACTACGACTCCTGCGGCGGCTTTGGCTGCAACGGCGGCGAAGCACAAGACGAAATCAAGCGCCTACTGAATCACATCGACGCGCTACAGACCACCCCTTCCCCCGAGGCCGCGAGCCATGACGACGATTGATACCGACAAGCTGCACCAGATTACGACCTTGGCCCACGGCGCACACACGCCGAAAGAAGGCGCAATGTGCGCGATGGAAGCCGCCGCCTATATCGCAGGCGAACCGTGGAGCGATCACCCGAAGTGTGTGTCGCCCGTGATCGCGGCGTTCATGCGCTCGTGGAACGATGCGCTGCCGGACGCGGACCGGACGCGGCTGCTGCTACCGCTGATTCCCGACACCATCGGGACGCGCACGACCGGCGCCGACGAGCAAACCCGCGCATGGATGGCGACGGACTGGATTGTCCGCGTGCAAGCGCCAGCGTGGCTTCGGCTTGCTGGCCTGACCGAGCACGCGCAGGCGTTGGAGTCGTGCGCCCGCATCGTGGACGCGGTGACGGCGCAAGCGGGACAGCCGAAGATCGACGCAGCGTTGGCCGCAGCGAGGGCCGCAGCGGGGTCCGCAGCGTGGGACGCAGCGGGGTCCGCAGCGTGGGACGCAGCGTGGGACGCAGCGTGGGCCGCAGCGAGGGACGCAGCGTTGGCCGCAGCGAGGGCCGCAGCGGGGTCCGCAGCGTGGGCCGCAGCGAGGGACGCAGCGTTGGCCGCAGCGAGGGCCGCAGCGGGGTCCGCAGCGAGGGACGCAGCGGGGTCCGCAGCGTGGGACGCAGCGTTGGCCGCAGCGAGGGCCGCAGCGAGGGACGCACTCGCGCCCACCGTCGCCACCCTGCAAGCGTCTGCGTGTGACTTGGTACGCGCCATGTGCGCCGTGGGACGGGAGGCCGCGAGCCATGAGTGAAATCCGCACCTACTGGACGACACCAGTAACGACAGTGGACCTCACAACGTTGATCGCTGAACGTGATGCCCTCCGCGCCGAGCTGGCGGCGGTGCGGGAGCAGTACGCGATGAGCCTTGAAGAGCACGGAGAACTCATGCGGCAGCGCGAAGACACGTCGTCGCAGTTGTGGGACTGCATGAACGAGCGCGACGGGTGGAAGCACCGCGCCGAGCGCATTGAGCGAGCCGCCGTCAACGTCATCGAGTGTCACAGCGCGCTCACCGACTTCCTCGCCGCCGTCCGCGCCATCGACGCGGAGGCGCAGCCGTGAGCCGTCCATTAATCGCCATCGCTGTCGCGTGGATCACCGCCATCGTTTTTGCCGTGCTGACCAAGCCACTGGGGAAGTGGGAGGGGGAATGAACCGCTGGGAATATCACTGCGCTGCCGGTCACTACTACGACCGCTCGCTACTCGGACTTATCTGGGCTATCGTCTCGCACCGCTTCTGGCATTTCCGTCGTGGCGACGGGTGGGTGGACTGATGACCAAAGACGAATTGGACCGGCTGGATGCGCTGGCAAACGCGGCGACTGGCGGTCCGTGGGAAGTTGGAGACCCATACGACGGTCGCACCGCATCACTGGTGGCGGTGTATGGCCTTGGCATGGAGGTAGCCGATACACAGACCGAAAGAGACGCCGCGTTCATCGCCGCTGCTCGCAGCGCAGTGCCCGCTCTGGTGGCGGAAGTGAAGCGGCTTCGGCGGTTGGCGCGTGAAGCGTTTGACGAGGGGTTTGCCATCGGGTTGGACGATCCGGGGAACCGGGATTATTGGCCCGAGTCAGAAGTCCGCAAAAAGCTGGAGGACGCATGACCACACCTAACCCCGGCAGTGACGCCGCCGTCGCTATCGGCTGCACCTGTCCCGTCCTCGACAATGGACGGGGCAGAGGCGCATATCAGGTGGGTGGCGTGTGGCAGTTCTGGATTACGCAGGGCTGCCCATTGCACACCAAGACCGACGACAAGAACAGCGCATGAGCGACGGACTCCCGAAACACCTCCGCATCCTGCGTGACCGACTCCGCACCGCGATCAATGCGCTCGACACCTACGAGCGACTGGAGATTGCGTCGGCATGGGGCGCGGAGAGCAGCGACAAGAAGCGCCAGAACGCGCTCAAGCGCATCGAGTCGTCCGTCATCGACGCGGCGGATGCGATTGGGTGCCGCCCCTCAGAAGCGCAACTCCTGCAGGACATCATCGCCAAGCAACGCGCTGAACTGGCGCGACTCACCATGTCGATAGAGGATAACGCGGAGGCGATATGACCAACTGGGCAACTCGACATGAGCGCGGCGATCCACTCGCCATCTCGCATCAGGTGCTGGCCTTGGTGCGCGAGTACCCTGAGATCACCAACAAGCAACTCGCGCATCGCACGGGCGTACACATCCACACCATCGAAAGCACCGTGCGCCGATTGCAGTCACAGGGGCTGATCCGTGGCGAGAAGCGCCGAATCCCCAACGGGAATGGGGCACCCCTCACGTTCGTGTGGGTGGCGGCGGACCACGATGCGCCTCCCATCTGCCGCTACGATACGGACGCCCGTGTACTGGAGGCGCTGCAGCATGGGCCGTCCACCGTGAAGCGCCTCTCTGATGCGCTTCAGCGCAGCGAGAACACCGTCGCGTGGTCCGTCCGTCGTCTTATCAAGCACGGGAAAGCCATGCGAACCATCGAAAACGGGAAGCGGCTCATTGCCATCGTCTTGTCAGAGGACGACGACGAGGATAACTGGACGCCACCGACGCAGTATATCAGCGCCTCTCGCGCCTACGCCTTGGGAATCAAACGATGAGCGACAGTCATCTATTCTTGAAGATGGGAACGCTTTCTCGGGCCATCCTTGCGAGACGCCCAGAAGAAAGCGTTGCAACTCTCGCGCAAAGAGCGTTGCTGCTTTGGCCGTTTTTGCCAGTGACGCACGTGTATTGCGGAGAGATATCCCTGCAGTCCCTGCTGGTAGAGGTTGCCCCGCCACCAAAGCCATCTCCTCTTCCTCAAAAAGGAAAGAAGCGGAAGCAGGGATATGCGGAGCGGTATCGTCAGCACTGGATCGACAAAGACAACGGAAAGAAATCCCCGTAGCCTCACATGCACCCTCAAGGGGTATTCCCTTGAGGGTTTTGCGTTTTGTGAATGCGCTAGGGGAAATGCACAACGCCCCGGCACATCGTATTAGCGATGGCCGGGGCGCTGCTCAGAGGAGTCTCATCGGGTGGGGGAGTCCCGAAGGAGCGAGCGTATGCTCGCTTTGGTAAATATAGCGCCGAGTCAAACGTTGGCAACCACCACTACTATGCCGCAACCCCCAACAAACCCTGCGGGGTA
>Ga0315900_10001714_pt1 | contig 34735 bp, 29 predicted proteins | sample LakEriMetagenome_FD_203521 | JGI IMG/M metagenome (GOLD analysis project Ga0315900, IMG submission 203521) | Freshwater fungal communities from buoy surface, Lake Erie, Ohio, United States - Buoy 12 MA114 | ecosystem: Environmental > Aquatic > Freshwater > Lake > Lake biofilm | place: USA: Lake...
CGCGCAGCAGCGAGACGCGGTAGTCGATGCCCTGATGCTTCATCAACGGGTCGATCCACTTGACCGGGTCGGGCGCACCGGCGACCCGGTCCTCCGGCCGCAGGATGAGATAGAACCCGTGCCGCGGAATCGCCAAGCGCCGATAGTTGATCGCGCGCGTGATGGCCGCTGCCAATGCCGCCGGCTTCAGGCCGAGCGCCCCGACAACCTCGTCCCGGACGAAGTAGCCTCGGCCCTGGGCCAGAAGGTCATCGATGAAGGAGTCTAAGGAAGCCATGCCAAATCATACGCAAAAATTGACACAATGCGAAGAGTTTCGCGTATGACTTGGGGTGCGTGAACTCCTCCCGCCGCCGCCCTACGCTCTATGCCCTTAACAAGGAAATCGTTGTTAAAGGTAACCCGCCTATCCTTTAACAAGGTAGCGATGAATCTGGGCAAACCACCCCATTAAGCGCAGCCTTGCACCTACCGTGACCGCACCCCCCTCCCTCTACTCCCGCCTCCTGCTCCCCCGCCTGATCGACTGCGCCTGCGGTCTTGGGGTGGTGAGCCGCCAGCGAGCGCGGGTGGTGCCGCGCGCCCACGGCCGGGTGCTCGAGATCGGCATCGGCACGGGCCTGAACTTGGCGCACTACGACGCGGGTCGGGTCACGGGCATCGTCGGCGTGGACCCCGGCGTCGAGATGCACCCGCTCGCCCTGCGCCGCGCGCGCGAGGCGGGCCTCGCGGTCGAACTGATGCCGCTCTCGGCCGAGACGCTGCCCGCGCCCGATGCGAGCGCCTGACACCTTTGACGACCGAGCAGCTTAGACTAAGAATGATACCGAACACGCGCTCACCTGCGCGCGAACTCATCCTGTTGGAAACCCTATGAACACCGCATATCGTGACCTTCTCGTTGCGCGTGCTGCTTCCGCAGTTGCCGAGGCACAGGCACTAGCAAGTGTGCAACACAGTGGGTTGAAAGGTCAGTTGCGAGAGGTGGTTGTTCGGAATCTACTTCGACCTTTGCTACCAATTGAACTCGGCATTGGGCGTGGCGAAGTTATCTCCAGCTACGATCAACACTCTAGCGAATGCGATGTTATTGTTTACCGCAACTCAATAGTTCCGTCGCTTTTGCTCGATAGAACTGCCGGCATTTTTCCCCTAGAGGCGGTTCTTTTCACCATTGAAGTCAAGAGTACGCTGAACAACGTCGAACTAAATAAGACTCATGCGGCGGCGAAAAAAATGTCGACACTACTGCATCGGCCAGGCTCCGGTGAACCAGGGACGACACCGCCAGAGCATGTTATTCCATGCTTGCTCGCATTCAAGTCCGACCTTGATCAAGGACAAACCACCGAAATAGATCGCTATAAAAAACTATGTGGGAAGGAAGAACCGGCAATACGTGCGCTGTGTGTGGTCGATCGTGGATATTGGTATTACGCTAATGGTCAATGGAACGAGTACGGAAAACACTATCGATACGCCGAGTTGATGGGCCTGATTGACGGTATCCACCAGTCCCATGAGCGCGTGGCTAAAAGTCGAAGTAAACCAACGATAAGCGACTATCTGGTGTCACCGAACCAATAGCGAGAAGGTGGCGCCGAAATCGTTCCACCGTCGCTAGATTTTCAGGCCATTTTTTCAAGCCGAAGCCCTCTCTTACGGGGGGCAGAAGGCTTTAGAGTCTGGCCGCGGGCTGGGCCGTCAGTTTCTCGAGCGCGATCCCGAGCGCGCGGTCACCGAAAAGCCGATTTTTGCGATCTACCGCACCTTTTCCGCCGCGCCATTGGCGCAGCCCTTCACGGATCGCGGGTACGGTTGGGGCGATGTCTTCCCGCGTCAGGAGCCAATCCACAGTGGCGAGCAATTCCATACCGTAGGGTGACTCGAAGCCGTCGATCAGGGACGCGGTCGCTTCAAGCGCCGGGATGAAATCTTTGGCCTCGCTATTAATAAAAGTCTGGAGATAGTGACGACGATTCTCGTCGAACCAGATGACATCGAAGGGATTGGCGTCGCTGATCCGCTTGTCGCAATGTAGATAGCTCCCATCTAGATCGTGCAGAAGGTGATCGAGGCGATTGGCATACGGGCCGTATCGGTGGGCGACGAACTTCAGCTCGAGCGGATTGGTCTTCAGATCGAGACGCTCGATGTTGCGCTCAAGGAACCATGCCAGTTTCTGAATCTCCAGCAGGCTGCATTCCATTCCCAATACCCAGTAGCGACGGACCAACTCCGCAATCAGGGCCCGCGCCGGCGTCAGTTCTTCAACGCCTGTTCGCTTCGCTACGTTCTGGTACTTCTGTGTCGGTTCGAACACCACGACCTTGGTTTCGAGATCGCCCAGGATTGTCGCAATCTGGGCTCGTACTTCAGCCCACTCAAGCCCTCCATTACCGGCTCCCAGAGGCGGAATGGCGACGGACTTCACTTGGTTCTCAATCAGGAAGCGGCGCAGGTCGTGCAGACCCGCGACAATCCATTCCATACGTGAATTTCCTCGCCAGTGTTGCTTGGTAGGAAAGTTGATGATCCAGCGCGGGCCGTCCAGCTCCCCAGTTTCCGTGACGAACATCCTGCCCGTGCGAACATCGCCGACCTTGCAGGCTGTCGCATACCGCCGAAAGTTCTCGGCAAAACGTTCCTTGAACATGAGGGCGATGCCCTTCCCCATCACACCGACGGTATTGACGGTGTTGACAAGCGCCTCGGCGCGCTCTTCCAGCAGATTACCTTGCGTGAATGTCAGCATCAGAAGTACCACCCGCTGCGGGCGTGGACCTGCAACTGCAAGCAGCGGATCTCGACTTGGCGTTCTATGTTCTGCTTCATCTCTTCCGTGTAGCACACGATCCCGATTAGACCGGAGATGGGCAAGTGCCGATGGATCAAGGCCTCGGCTTGGTAACGCTCAAATTTCGCCGGATCGTCCTGGTCTCGCTTGAAATCGCGCGCCTGCAGAATGGGCCAGTCGATTTTATCCAGATCCGCTAAGTCCGTGTAGTAGTTTGACCACGCGTAATATGCGTGGCTATCCGTGAACAAAAATGGCCAGCCATTGGTTGCGATGTGGCGCAGGCTGGAGACGAGGATCACTATTTCCTCGTTGGTCCGTCTCCTGACCCCACCCCATCCCGTGTTGATATTCCGCAGCATCGGAGAGAAGGGTGTGAAGTAGAAAGGCACGTAGTCGTTCAGGTAACCGCCGGGTGGCTTGGGGACAGGATGCATGGCCCGTTTGTCGATCAAATCCTGGTTGCCGATGCTGACCCAGGCCGGACTTCGAAATCCTCCATTCGCGCAGTGCAGGCCATTGTCGAGAATCCAGGGGAGATTGTCTCTGTGGATGATGCGCCAGATCAGCGCCTTCTCGGCATTTAGGTTGGGATATGCGCGCGTGGCTGCCATACAGCGGATAGGCGGGAGAGGGTCAAGGGACAGAAGGCAGGATACCTGTTGCGCATGCCTTAGGGCGGGCAATCCATGCTGCCAATCCGGAGTGGCTCCTGATTCGGTACATCCCTCACTGAACGCCTGCGAGACTAGGATGCGACGACGGCTCGACACTCAGGAATACACAAAAGGCCCCTGAACATCGAGTAACTCACCGGGACGCACGGCGGCACTAGTTGCGCCGTCTGCACCCGCACGACAACATCTGCCGAGACGGTGCTCCCCCGCAGCCCACCGGGTCCCCCCCAATGCCCCCCTCCCTCTACTCCCGCCTCCTGCTCCCCCGCCTGATCGACTGCGCCTGCGGCCTTGGGGTGGTGAGCCGCCAGCGGGCGCGGGTGGTGCCGCGCGCCCACGGCCGGGTGCTCGAGATCGGCATCGGCACGGGCCTGAACCTCGCGCACTACGACGCCCGCCGGGTGACCCACATCGTGGGGGTGGACCCCGGCGTCGAGATGCACCCGCTCGCCCTACGCCGCGCGCGCGAGGCGGGCCTCGCGGTCGAACTGATGCCGCTTTCGGCCGAGACGCTGCCCGCGCCCGAGGCGAGCTTCGACAGCATCGTGTGCACCTACAGCCTCTGCACCATCCCCGACCCCGCCGCCGCGCTCGCCGAGATGCGCCGCGTGCTGAAGCCGGGCGGGGAGCTGCTGTTCTCCGAACACGGCCGCGCCCCCGACCCCCGCGTGCGCGCCTGGCAGCGGCGCCTGCAATCCGTCTGGACCCCACTCGCCGGCGGCTGCCAACTCGGCCGCGACATCCCGGCGCTGCTCGCCGCCGCGGGCTTCACCGCCGAACTGCACTCGCGCTACCTGCACCGCCCGCACTTCGCGGGGTACCACTATTGGGGGTGGGCGGGGAGGGGGTGAGGCTCAAAAAGTGAGCCGCTCACCCAATAGAAGGTAGATGCGCCCTAGAACCAAGGATGCCGAGGGCGGGCGTCGTCCCGTCTGCGGACACAATAATTGACGCGACCTCCCAAGAACATCAAAGTCCTATCATTGAACGGTGCTTCGGAGACTCGACACCGGCCAGCCCACGTTGATACCAACCGACTGACAAGTCGTACGGCGCCGCACGCAACCCTGAGGGCCGCGGCGGCTGATGACCCAAGGAGCTCGATACGTGAACCTTACCGCTCTCGCGACCGTCGATAACATCATCGCTTTTACGGTCATCACAGCATTCGCTGTCTTCTTCCATATACGGTGGACAAGACAGGCGATAAGCATCGGTCCCGCCCTCTTGACGACGTTAGGTATCTTTTTCTGCTTCTTGGGAATCGCGCTGGGTCTCCTCGATTTCAACCCGGCCGATATCAAAAACAGCGTCCCGCAATTACTGAACGGCATACGAACGGCCTTCTGGGCATCGGTATGCGGAATCTTTTGGGCGCTGACGATAAAAGCACGCCATGCGCTGCGCGGCGCACCGCCGATAAGCGAGACTCAAGTCTCCGGCGCGAACGTGAGTGATTTGATGGAACAACTGGTGCGCCTTAATCGGTCCATTGCGGGTGACGACGACTCCACACTGATCAACCAAGTAAAGCTATCTCGAAGCGATACGAACGAACGTCTCTCCAGACTCCAAACGTCCTTCGACAACTTCGTGAAGATCATGGCAGAGGCTAATAGCAAAGCGCTGATAGACGCGCTCCAAAAGATCGTCAGCGACTTCAACAACACGCTGAGGGAACAATTCGGCGAAAACTTCAAGCAATTGAATGCTGCGGTCGAAAAGCTCGTTGTTTGGCAAGATCAGTACAAACAGCAGCTGAACGACCTGATCGCTGCGGAAACCACGACACGTGACTCGATGAAGATCGCGTCCGAGAGCTTCAAGACCATCGTCACAGCGGCTGATCAATTCTCTAAAACGGCGACAGACCTACAACAGCTTCTGACGGCGATGGATCAACAGAAACAAACTCTGACCACCCAACTGACCTTATTGACAAATGTTGTAAAGGACGTCACCGGGAAGCTACCGCTTATTGAGCCCGAGATAACCAAACTCGTCGGGCAGGTTACGACAGGTGTAGACGCTGCACAGAAGCAACTCACCGAGGCATACACCAAGGTCATCCAAGCGACTACCGACAACGATCAGATCTACAAGAAACTCATGCGTGAGCAGGTGGAAGCCACGACGAAGGAACTCAATACACATATCCGTCAAGTGACGGAGGATACGAAGAAGACCGTTGTGCTGCTTGATAAGGCCCTTGAAGAAGAGCTGACGAAATCCATTGAAACGCTAGGGATGCAGCTCACCGCGCTATCCCGAAAGTTCGTTGAAGACTACACACCGTTGACAGATCAACTACGACGGATGGTCAACGAGCTCGGTCGGAGATAAGCCATGGCACTCGAGGAAGAGGGGACAACATCGCAAGACGCGCATTGGATTCCGCTCAGCGATTTGATGACCGGCCTGATGGTGATGTTTTTGCTGATCGCAGTGGTTTATATGATGCGGGTCGAAGCCGAATCATCAAGCATCAAGGAAGTCGCCATCGCCTATAACCAGGTTCGCGACGAGCTCTATGCGGACCTCGAGAGTGAGTTTCAGGCTGATCTGCCCAAGTGGAAAGCCGAGCTGAACAAGGCGGACTTGGCCGTCAAATTCACCGAACCAGAAGTGCTGTTTGCATCCGGCAGCAGTGAGCTTCGGCCGGAGTTCAAATCAATCCTTGATGACTTCTTCCCTCGCTACATCAAGATACTTACATCCGATAAGTACCGCGGCTCGGTAACAGAGGTGCGTATCGAAGGGCATACCTCATCGGAGTGGTACAACGGCGCTACAGATCGATTCGCTTACTTCCAGAACATGGCGCTATCGCAGGAACGAACACGGTCGACGCTGAAGTATGTGATGTCGCTACCACAATCGTCACCGCAGGAGGGGTGGCTACGCGAGCACCTGACCGCAAACGGCCTGTCATCGTCCAAACTTGTTCTTGACGCAGAAGGCCGCGAGGACTCTCCTCGGTCTCGCCGCGTTGAATTCAAGGTACGTACCGATGCGGAGACGCGGATAGCACGGATTTTGGAGGTGTCCGCGCAATGATTCGGCTGCCGAATTTCCACGAGAACCAGGAGATAAATGCCGTACGTGACGAGATGGGGGCGTATGAGCTGGGCACGCTCCGTCTGACGCGTCCCGCGAACTCATTGACCATGGAGGAGCTTAACGAGCTGTTAGGCGACGGCATCGACCTGCCGAACCTCGACGACGTGAAAATCGGTGCTGACGGCACCATAATCTATAAAAATCGTCGCGTTGTGCTCTACATCCGCGATGTCGCCTTATACGGAAACGGCAGGGCACGAGAACGGGAGCTTCCCCGATATCACGTGGCTAACTGTCGAACCCTGGATGACATGCGGGCACAGCGACGGTTCGGGCGGTATGTGGTTGCTGCGCGGTCCACCGGCTTGTTCGCCATCAATCAAATAGTCAAAGGCAGAGACCCGATACGCTCTGACGAGCGACTTAAGATCTGTCAGAACTGCCTGTCTCGGCTCCGATTCGACGGATTTGACTATGACATGCCGTCTCATCGCAAACAGGCCATCGTCGAACAGTTCACCCTCGATCGATTCTTCGAGCGCTATCCTCACGACGTGGTGTCGGACTCGAACGCCGACAGTGAACTCACGGCCAGATTGAACGAATACACCGGGGACTTCGGCCTACATGCGACGGCAACGAAAATCCGAGCGGGATACCGATGCGAGGCTTGCGGTGTGGCGTTGATGGAGAGGCAACTACAGCGCTACCTACATGCGCATCACATGAACGCCATCAAATACGATAACTCGGCAAACAACCTAAAGGCCCTGTGTATTCGTTGCCATGCAGAAGAGCCTGGTCATGCTCACATGAAGACTTTGCCCGAGTATCGTGACTTCATTACTCGGAGAGCCTAGTCCACTACCAATGCGACTTCCCCGATGTACTTATCAGACACCGTGCGTAGAGATGGTCCCAGAATCTGGGTTGGATACCACCTCCGTTTTGGACTGGTTGTCTATGATTCACGCATGCAGATTTGGCGGAATGACACTGACGTGTCTCTGTACATCGTGGAGGAAAAGAGTTTCAGATTGTTTAACAAGAGCGCAGTCCGACCGCGCTTGATGCCCCTGACTCGGCGAGTAAAACCTATCAAGCTAGTCGAGACTTTAAAGCAATATGGTGGCATTGCTGACATTGCGGTTCGCTACGCGGAAAACCTCGCAGAGAACAGGTCCGAATTGTCGTCACAGCCTTTAAGCGCTAACGATCTCGACAGTTCTGAAACCTACAGTCATGAGGTCGAATATGAACCATCCTACGATGAAGAGGAGGAGCGTCGACTGCTCACCGAAGAGATGATGGAGGCGCAGGAAGCGTGGGTTCGGAGCGAAGATGAGGGATGGTTTTACGAGGATTGAGTATGAATGCAGTGACCCAGACTATTATGGCGGAGCGACAGGAGTGGAACTGTCAGCAGCGTCTGCAACCGCTCAGGACCCCGCTCGCGGGTGGCCGCCAACTCGGCCGCGACATCCTGGCGCTGCTCGCCAGAGTTTTTAGATTCGGTCAATGAACGACCATTCAGAGCGCCAGATCGTCGCGTATTTTGAGGCCATCGACAACTGGCGCGCGGCTTACCGACTGGCGCGGCTCCATGTCCTGGGAATACGTACGGGCGACGCTCTGGAGCTGGTGGCTGCTCGGATTGTCCTCGATATCGGCAGCGACACCGTTTGCAAGGCGGCGTTTCGTGCCGGTCGCGTCGAAGCTCACCAGGTCCTGCTGGCTCAGGACGAGACCGACGTACAAGGTGTTGCCCGTGCGCTCGCATCGGCTGAGGAAGTTTATGTGGCCGGAATCGGGCGCATCAGGTTGCCGAACACAAAGCAGGTCGGCATCTACGTCGCGGCGCCAACATTACTGCACCCCGAAGGCCTCAGCGCAGGGAGTCGGCTGGCCGTGCTGTCCATCGGTGGGGGGCATATTGCGGAGGTACTGCCGCAACCAGCGACGGATTGGCTGCTGAAGGCGGCGGACTCCCCGTACGAGTCCGTGCAGGAACTGGCTATCGACTACAACGTAGGGACGCTGCGTGGCGATAGTGCGTTGCTCGAGGTTGTTGCGCGGACGGCCATTGAGGTACTTACTGAGTCTGCCGTCACCGGCAATCGCGCGAGTGTTGGTATTTGGATGGCGGGCTCTCTCGATCGGACGAAGGCAAAGCTAGGCTTTCGTGTCGTCCATCAAGGCAAGGTCGTGCAGCGCGGCGCCATTCAAGGTACCGACTTGGCTTGGAGTAAGCATGAGATTGCTTTAGTCGGTACAGGCGAGATCGAGGTTCCTGCTTGCTCTATAGTCCAGTGCATCGCTTCATACGCTGGCGAGGCCCATCACATCCAATGGCGCGCCGATCCGGCGACCTTTCTGAATCCCCGTGCCGCAATCCTGTCGTTGGTCGACCCGTCGAGTTCGGTGATCGAGGCCTGCTTACACCCTGATGTTCCGCCGAGGGGAAAGGCGGCTGACGACTTCGAGGCGGTAATCGCGTGGCTGCTATGGGCATTGGGATTCTCCATCGCGTCCTTCGGAACGCACCCCAAGACCCGGGACAGCTTTGATGTGATCGCAACCACACCGCGTGGGGACTTCCTGGTCGTCGAGTGCACGCTTGGGCTGCTGCGCGCTGACGGCAAGCTGTCCAAGCTCAACGCCCGTACGGTCAGCGTACGCGACTTACTGGCCGCCTCCAACATGAAGCATCTGCGAGTGTTGCCAGTAATCGTTACGGCGTTGACGCGGGAGCAAGTCGAAGCTGACGCCGGACCCGCGGCCGACCTTGGGGTACTTGTCGTCACGCGAGAAGATCTTGACGGAGTGCAGAATGAACTGATTCGGTTTCCTGATGCCGATGGGTTTTTTGAGCGTAGTCTTCGTGTGGTTCAGGATCGCCAGTCTGCTCGCAAGGCCGAAAGAGGCGCGGCGAGTTTAATCGACGTCCAGGGAGGAAAATAGATGGCCCTTTGGCTCATTCGTGCCGGCAAGTACGGCGAACACGAACCCCGATTCGTTGCCGACTCGGCGTGCTACCTCACTTGGGAACGCACAGAGGTTCACGACCTTCAGCAGGCCAAGGACTACGAAGGCATCAAGGCTCTGCTCGCCGAGCTTTATCCAGACGAGAAGCCGAAGACCCGAATCAACTGGGCGAGCCAGATCGCGCCGTTCGTGTTCGACATACAGCCCGGCGACTGGGTCGCAGTGCCTCAAAAGCACAAGCCTGCCATCGCGTTCGGTGAGGTGATCAAGGGCTATGCCTTCGATCCGAAAGCCCCCGAGACCTATCGACACAGCATCCGGGTGAAGTGGCTGAACACCGAAGTGCCGCGGACCGCCTTCGATCAGGATCTACTGTACTCGTTCGGCGCCTTCATGACTGTGTGCCGCCTGACGCGCAACGATGCCGAGGCACGCGTTCGCGCGATGGCTGGCGCGGGATGGAGTCCTTCGGCAGGTGGAGCTTCGGTTTCCGGGACCGTACAGAAGCCCAAGCCCGGTGCCAACGACCTGCCGCCGGTGATCGAGGAGCATTTCGACCTTGAACTGTCGGCACGTGACCAGATCACCAAACGGGTACTCGCCCGCTTTAAGGGCCACGGCATGGCCGAGCTGGTCGGCGCCATCCTGCGGGCGCAAGGCTTCAACACCCATATCAGCCCACCGGGGCCGGATGGAGGCGTCGACATCCTCGCGGCACCCGGTACGTTCGGTTTCGGGGAGCCACGCATCTGTGTACAGGTCAAGTCGCAGCAAAGTCCGATCGAGCGGGCGGTGCTGGACGCCCTCGGCGGCGTGATGAAAAAGGTCAACGCGACCCACGGACTGCTCGTCTGCTGGGGCGGATTCAAGAGCAGCATCGATCGCGACGAGACGCAGCAATTCTTTAACGTTCGTCTTTGGGACGCAGATGACCTTATCGACGAAATGTTAAAGGTCTACGACAATCTCGACGCAGACATCCGCGCCCAAATTCCTCTGAAGAGGGTATGGACACTTGCCGCAGCGGATGAGTAAACGTGATTCACTGTATGTAGCCAGTCAAAATATATTGTCGGTACCCGCGAGATCCGCTAAGGTCAAGGGAGAATTGCCGCGCAAGCGATGCCCGCTGAGTGGCTCCGACAGGGAATGACAATCAACGCTTTAGGCCGCTGTTGGTACGGCGACGCAATATCCGCTTTCTCGGCCGCGACGGTTGAGTCGGTGGTTGGCACCCTGTCGCTCGCCAATCCGCTTGATACCACGCCAGACCAGATCATCGCTTGGCGCGAGCAGGTCGAACTGCTGCGCCCCCAAGTGCAGGGTCTTAGCGGCGCCATTTACTTCGAGTTCGACATCCCCCGCATCGGTCGTCGCATCGACGTGGTGCTGGTCATCCGGTCCGTGGTCTTCGTCATCGAGTTCAAGGTGGGCGCCAAGACCTTCGACCGCTCGGCGATCAACCAAGTCTGGGACTACGCGCTCGACCTCAAGAACTTCCATGAGACGAGCCATGGTGTCTCTCTCGTTCCTGTTTTGGTGGCCACGGAGGCGCCGGTTGCCCCACCGATTCGACTTGAGTTCGCCGAGGATGGCGTCGCGGCGCCCATCGAGACGTCGTCGTCGAGGATCCGCTCTGTTATCGACCAGGTGCTAGGGGTCGCCACAGGCAGTGCCATCGACGCCGACCACTGGTCCCGCGGCAATTACCGACCCACCCCGACCATCATCGAGGCGGCCAAGGCGCTCTACGCGAACCATACGGTCGATGAGATCGCGCGAAATGACGCAGAGGCGGTCAATCTCCAAGTCACCTCTCGCCGCGTCGAGGAATTGATCGACGAGGCGAGGGCCCATGGCCGTAAGCTCATCTGCTTCGTGACCGGTGTCCCCGGTGCTGGCAAAACGTTGGTGGGCCTCAATGTCGCCACCCGTCGGGACGAGGCCTCACCAACGCATGCGGTCTTTCTGTCCGGAAACGGGCCGCTGGTGGCCGTACTGCGTGAGGCTCTGATCCGCGATGAGCGCGAGCGTCGGCGCCTGCGGGGTGAGAAGCGCACCAAGAACCGCGAGGCCAACCCGGTCAAGTCCTTCATTCAGAACGCCCACCACTTTCGCGATGCCGCGCTGGCTGATACGGAAGCGCCGCCCGTCGAACGTGTTGCGATTTTTGATGAGGCACAGCGTGCTTGGCACCTCGCGAAGACTCGGGACTTCATGACGCGCCGCAAGGGCCAGCCGGACTTCCAGTACTCAGAGCCCGCGTTCCTGATCTCCTACATGGACCGGCACCCGGACTGGGCGGTGATTGTCTGCTTGGTAGGCGGCGGCCAGGAGATCCACACCGGCGAGGGCGGCATCAGCGAGTGGCTCGATGCGGTGAACGATCAGTATCCGCACTGGGATCTCTACATCTCCGCGAAGCTGTCCGACACAGAGTACGCCGCGGGCCGCGCGCTGGAGGTCGCCACGCGGAACCCCAAGGCGCGGCTAGAGGACAGCCTGCACCTCGCGGTCTCCATGCGCTCGTTTCGCGCCGAGAACCTGTCGAGCTTCGTGAAGTTCCTGCTGGACCGCGAGGAGGCCGAGGCCCGCGCCCACCTCGAGCGGCTGCGCGGCCGCTACCCCATCTACATCACCCGCAACATCGAGCGCGCTAAGGCCTGGATTCGCGCCCGCGCGCGTGGCACCGAGCGCTTCGGTCTGCTGGCCTCATCCAAGGCCATGCGCCTCAAGCCCTACGCCATCGACGTGCGCATCGACACCAACCCCGTCCACTGGTTTCTGGGCGACCCGACCGATATCCGCTCCAGTCAGTACCTCGAGGACGTCGCTACCGAGTTCCAGGTACAGGGCCTCGAACTCGACTGGACCATCGTCAACTGGGACGGCGACCTGCGCGTGACCGGCGAAGACTGGGCGTACCACGACTTCCGCGGCCAAAAGTGGCAGCGCGTGAAGAAGACCGAGAACCAGCTGTTCCTGAAGAACGCCTACCGCGTGCTCCTGACCCGGGCTCGTCAAGGCATGGTCATCTTCGTCCCGCCAGGGGATGACACCGACCCCACCCGGCCGCCGAGCTACTACGACCCGACGTATCGGTATCTGAAGAGGTTGGGGTTATCGGAATTGTAGGGTAGGAAAACGCCCGTAATGAACGCTTATAGCCGTCATGGCTGATAGCAACTGCCGCTGAGGGATTATGAGTAGTGTGAAGCCAGCGCTAATTACCGAAGGTGTTTGGAGACGAATAACCAAACTCGCCAAGACAAAGGGACAGCACTATGCCGCCGTTCCGTATTTCGGCGCCTCTGCGGCCGAGCTACTCCCTCTGAAGAAAGGTGATCAACTTGTGGTTCGGTTTGATAAAGAGTCAATAAAAACAGGACAGGTTGATCCAAGAGAAATCGTTAAGCTCATAAAGCGCGGGGTAGATGTTCATGCCTGCAGCAATCTTCATGCCAAGGTGTTCGCATTCGGTCACACCGCAATAGTGGGTTCGGCAAATGTCTCGAGGAATTCCGCCTCTTCGTTGATAGAAGCGTGTGCCGAGGTGAATTCGGCAAGTTTTGCTCTTAAGTGTCGCCGATTTGTGAAGTCTCTATGCGGCGATCATATTCACCTAGAGCACGCTCAAAGCATGGTGAAATACTACCGGCCTCCGGCAATCACGGGTCGCCTGACGAAAAATCGTAAGCGTGTTGCCGTGCCGCTGCCCGCTCACTCCGGTCTTTGGTTTGTTTCTCTAGAAATAAAAGAGTGGAGCGAAGCCGATATCCAAGAGGCGAATCAGGGAAGAGACACCGCCAAATCGCGGATTGATGACATAAACAAGTCTCGAATCGAAGAGTTCGTTTGGTATGGGTCGGACTTGGTTTATGGGGTAACGCGCGGTGAGCGCGTTTTAATGAGTACGAGCCTGAATAATTCTAAAGTGTTAGTCTCACCACCCGGACGTGTACTCGATGTTCGGCGCTATCGGGAAAAGGGTCGTAAGCGCGCCATTATTTACGTGGAGGTGCCGATCAATAAGCGTCGGCGTGCTCTTCAGGTACTGAAGCGGCGTCTCGGATCACAAAAGAGCAAGCTCGGGAACATACATTCAACGAGGAGGATACGAGATCCACGTTTGGTCTATGCAATTGACCAAGCTTTCTTGTGAACCGAACCGCAGTCACTCGGCCCTGTGGTCTCCTACTACGACTCCAACGCCCCCCGCCTCGCCGCCACATACGAATCTCTCGAGGCGGCGCGCCTCAACGCCTGGTTTTATGATGTCCTCCCGGCCGCTCCCGCCAACGTCCTCGACATCGGCGCCGGGTCGGGGCGCGATGCGGCGTGGCTCGCCTCACTCGGCTTTGATGTGGTCGCGGTTGAGCCTTCCGCGGCGATGGTGCGCGAGGCGCAGCGCATCCACCCAGAGTCCGCCATCCATTGGATCGAGGGCGATGCGCTCCCCGGACTCGAGCGCACGCTACGTCGCGGTGAGGCCTTCGACTTCATCTTGCTGAGCGCGGTCTGGATGCATGTGCCGCCCGCCGAGCAGCGGCGGGCCTTCCGCAAGGTCGTCTCCTTGATGAAGCCGGGCGCACGTATGGCAATCACACTGCGCCACGGTCCAGCGGTGCCCGGGCAGGTGGTGTACGAGACGACGGCGGCGGACATCGAGTCGCTCTGCCGCGACCATGGCGCTTATGTCGAACGCTGCCATGATGCCGTCCCCGATCTCGCGGGCCGCGCCGGGGTGGCCTGGACGCAATTGTTGGTTCGGGTGCCGTAGGTCGCGATCAGACCTTGGCGGCGTTTTCGATGCTCCAAACCGCCGCCCCCGCCTGACGGGTCAGCCGCACCCTCGCTCTGGCCGGCACTGCACCACCGAACAGCCGGGTGAGTTCAGCCGTCAGCAGGTTCGGTTCGTTGCGCTCATCGACCGGGCGCTCCTTGAGTACGTTCAGGGCGACCTTCACGAACTTCCCATAGAGATGTCGCCCGTTGATGGCGACCAGATGCCAATTCGTCGGCAGTCCCTCGCGGCGGTTGCCGAACATGATGCAGAGGCTGGCGTCTCCCGTCGGGATCACCGAGAACACCATCCGCCCGGGCCCCGGTCGTTGTGCGTAGGCCTCGAGCCGGGCGGTCAAGCGGTCATGCACCGCCGAGGCGAAGGCCTCCTCGTCTTCGGTCGACGGCATCGGGCCGATGTATCGGAATTCTTGCTTGGTCGCATCCCATGTGAAGAACGCCGACCCCCTGTCCGTGTTCCGTCCGGTCCAGGCAGCGATCGGGTTCCGGTCGAGATACCGGAGCCATGTGGTGTCGTCGATCGCTGCGGCGTCCTCTACCTCCGTGCCGACGACATCCTCGCGGAACCGTTCGTGACCGAAGAAAGCCCGGAACTCGGCGATGATCTCGGTGCCCATGACGCTGCGCCGGAATCGACGACCATCGCATAGCGCCCGCAGCACCACCATCTTGAAAGACCGGGTCATCTGCGCCATCTCGATCTCGCGCAGGAACTCACCTGTCGTCTGCTCCAGTCGCTGCGTTACAGGATCGAGCAGCTCTGCCACCTCGAGCACGCGATTCCAGCGATCGACGCTCAAGGCCTTGCGTGCTGTGGCCAGCGAGTACCGCCCCTCGCGTTGCCAGTCCGTCAGCGTAGGCGTACGCCCGAGGCGCGCGGCGACATCGGCAACGTCATCGAGCACCAGTTGGCGTAGCGGGCTTGCGCGGTCGAGGGACGCCCGTAGCGTGCTGAGCGAAACTTCATCCAGCGTCACCTCCACGCCGTCGGGCAGCCCGTCGGGTCGGATGCCGTCCTTGATCCAGCGGGTCAGTGCCTTCAAGGCGCGGCTCGGGTCCTGATCCTGCGACAGATCCTGTCCCGCAAGCAGCGGCAGCTTCACGTGGGCTTGCCGGTAGTTGCCGATGAAATCGAGCACGGTGAGGAACGCCTTGCCGTCGCTCAACCGCAGGCCGCGCCCCAGCTGCTGCAGATAGATGGTCATGGACTCGGTCGGCCGCAGGAACATCACGAGGTCGACGACCGGGATGTCGACGCCTTCGTTGAAGAGATCCACGGTGAACAGCACCGCAAGCTGTCCGTTGGCGAGCTGCCGTACGGCCTCCACCCGGTCCATCGATCCGGCGCCCGAGTGCACAGCTGCTGCAGGGACCCCGGCCGCTCGGAACTGCGCCGCCATGAAGTCAGCATGCTCGATTGAGACGCAGAACCCGAGCGCAGCCCGCCCGGCGTGCGCGCGGTGATGCGTGAGCACCAGCGCGGCGCGCTCCGTGGTGTTGAAGCGAAGGGTCAGCTTGGCGGTGTCGTAGGTCTTGCGGCTGGTGAGCAGGTCGTCGGTGTAGGTCACGACATCCGCGATGCCGTGATAGCGGAACGGTACGAGCCACCCGAACGCGATGGCCTCGAGCAGCCCGATCTGATACGCCAGGTTGCCGTCGCAGAGCGACAGCAGGTCGCGCTGGTCACCACGGAAAGGCGTTGCCGTGAGTCCGAGCAGGAATCCTGGCTTCAACCGCTCGAGCACCCGTAGGTAGCTGTCGGCGGCGGCGTGGTGGAATTCATCGATGACGACGTAGTCGAACCGCGCAAGCTCGGGGCGCGAGAGGTGCTCCGCCCGCGACAGCGTCTGGATCGAGGCGAATACGATCTCGCGGTCGAGTTCGTCGCGCCCGTCACCGAGCCAGCCGCGCGTCCGGGTGGGGTAGACCTTGCTGAATGCGCTTTCCGCTTGTCGCAGCAGTTCTTCGCGGTGCGCGATGAAGAGCACGCGGTTGGCTTCGCGGGCATCGAAGGCGGCGAGGAAGGTCTTGCCGAGGCCCGTTGCGGCGACGACCAACGCACGGGTCTCGCCGTCTTGGCGCAGCCGGTCCAACTCGACGAGCGCGAGCGTCTGCACCTCCCGCGGCTGGATCTCCGGCTGCCCGCCGTCGACGTCGCTGACGGCAGGTTCCACCACGCCGACCGTGCGGCCTTGCACCACGCGACGTTGTGCATAGTCGCGGACCCAGCCCGGCGACAGCGGGACCGCGGCCTCGGCCGCGAACAATTCCTCGAAGCGCGTGGTCAGCTCGTACATCGGCTGCCCGGCGTCGACGTCGAGCACGGTCCAGGTCCACTCCACGCCTTCGGTCAACCCGGTACGGCTGAGGTTCGCAGAGCCGATAAACGCGCGGCCGCTGCCATCCGCCCGCTCGAAGAGATAGGCCTTGGGATGGAAGCTCCGTCGGCCGGCGCTATAGACCTTCGCTTCCAGCCGCCCGTGCCACCGGCACAGCCGCTCTAGAGCCTCCGGCTCCGTGACTCCCAGATAGTCCGTGGTGAGCAGCTTCATCTCGGCGCCGCGCAGCAAGGCGGCGAGCGCCGGTCCCTCGATGAGATCGAGACCGCTCTTCATGACGAAGGCCACCGCCAGCCGAGCGACCCGGCAGGCTTCGAACTCGTGCTTGAGCGCGTCGAGAAGGGTGGTACTGCCGCCCGAGTGCAGCCGCCCTGGCGCGGCGCCGGGCCCGGGTTCCTGGAGCACGAGCCCCTGCGAAAAGCCCCCGCGCTGGCCCAACTTCTCGGCGACCCGTCGGTCGATATCCGCCCGGCGCAACCCGTGCCGCGCCCCGATCGCCTCAATCACCGTCTGCAGGTCCGCGAGCTCGTCGAGCACCTCCGCTTGCCGCCCTGACTCGACCGCGCCCAGGACTTCCTGCGTCTCCTCGACCAGCTTCAGCCCGAGCAGCCGCGCCAACTCGTCCGGCGCTGCGGTGCGCACCGCCAACGACCGACCTTCGGCAGCGGCCAGCGCCGGGATGCCGTCGCGGATCAGCTTTTCGTGGGGAGTAGATGACATCTATAAGACCGTCAATTTCTGCGATTACACCGCCCAAACAGCTCTAAATGTGACAGCAGCGAATGAGCGGTTCAATGAGGTAATTCCGGACCGGCATCTCGCTTGAAGCGCCGACCGTCAATTGCAAGACATTGATTTATTTTCGAATTTTGCGGCTTCTATCTCCGGCCGCTGTCTCAAAAGTGATGGGGATAGCTGCCAAAAAGTTGGTGTTTAATCATTTTGAACCGTTGCGCGAGTTCGGCACATACTATTTTGCGTGTCGCTAAGATTAGACTAGACGGTGTCGAGAAACATGAGTGGAAGTTGAACATGGGATTTTGGGAAAGCATCGCGGACGCCAACCCGCACAAGTCGATACAGCGTGGTCGGGAGCTGGCAGCAACGGGGATTGAGTCGTGCCAGCCAATACCTCGGTTCATGTGGGATCGCGCTAAGGAATGTGCGGTGTGTAAAGTCCGCTTCGGTCAGGTTTTTGCCCGGAATGTAGCACCGTGCCTTGTGACGTTGGAGCAAGGTTATGGTGTAAGTTTTGGCGAAGGAAGATCTCATGTTGTGTGCGAAAAATGCGTCGGCACATTCGGTCTGGAATCTCTCGCCAGGCGTAAGTCGTAGTCAATGTTGAATCCGCCGATACCGTGAGGTTCGTAATGGCGCCTAGGTCCACTTGGATTGCTTTGCTATCGGTTGTATTGGTCGTAATGGGACTATCGGTCGATGCAAACGCTCAATCACCATGGCGCGTTGACAAAGCGGCAACAGCAGGGCCGCTCGCGCAGACCGGTCTTTCCCCAGCGAATGGTAGAACGCGGACCGTGTTCGTTTCTTTTGAGTACGCCAGAAAGTGCGATCCTGTGTTTTCAATTATAGAGTGGACAGGTGCTCGTCTCGGCACTCCGATACGACGAGAGTTGTTGCGGAATTCCAAGATAGGGTTGTACTTCAACGGGCAATTTCATACCTCGCATGCAGGACTGATAACTTATGACAACGGCTATGAGGCCGGCTTCTCCATCTCGAACGATCTACTGCTTGGCTTGCTGATAAATCTGAATTCCATGAGCTTCGTAACACCGACCGGTGAGCGCATACCCTTACCTTTAACTGGCTTTAGGGATGCGCTACACACGGCAATGGATATATGCCGTAGTCGAGCGCTTTAGTCGGGGAAGTTTTTGTGTCTGCGATGTCCCTCCTCTTTTGAGTGGCGGAGGGGTTGGAGTCTTTCCTCGGCCGGAACGCCGCGGAAGACGGCCCCTTCGCCGAGGCCGGCGACGACGACCCGCGCAACGGCATCGCGCTCACCCCCGACATGCACTGGGCGATGGACCGCCACCTGATCGCGCCCGGCCCCGACCTGCGCTGGCATGTGAGCGCGCGCCTCGACCGCCGCATCCCCGACTTCGAGCGCCTCTGCAGCCTCGACGGCCGCGAACTGCTGCTGCCCACCGAACCGCGCCTGTACCCCAAGCGCGAGGCACTGGCGTGGCGGGTGGAACGACTCGGTTCGCCGGCGGGGTAGACCCGCTTGCCGGCATTTCTCTGAAAAAGACCGGTTTATCGTATGGCGCAGCCGGCCGGAGTCGGTGCATCCTAGACATCAGCCCCGTCACCACCCGACCCCGATACCCGACCGATCCGATGTCCCGCCCCTACACCCAAGCACCGATCGCCGAGACCGCACCGGACGAACAGCAGGTTCGGGACTGGTCGGACCGTCTGCGGCCGATCGCTGCGCTCTCCGGCTGGGCCTGGCAATCACCCCACGTCTCCGTCGATGCCGACGGCGAGATGCTGTTCGAGTGGTGGCGGAAAGACCGGCAACTCAGTCTCTACTTCGGCGCAGCCGCGCCTGAGTACATCAAGGTATGGGGTACCCATCTCGACGAAGAGATGGCGAGTGGGTCTTTGCCTTCCTCCGCGGACTTCCGCGCCCTGTGGGATTGGTTGCACGCCGTCGACGGACGATGACTCCGACCCCGGTCGCAATCGTAGGCCATCCGTAGACCGTAGCGCGCTCCGCGCTCATCCCGCCGAAGCGCGCTTGGGTGCGGGTGATGGCGTGACCCGGTTCCTGACGGAGGATGTCCGGAGGATCGGCCACATCCGCGTCGATCCGAGTGACCCCCTCAGCGAGCGGTTCTACTCGGTCGATGTCGTCCATCGACCGACCTCGCTTGCGCAAGGTGACGCGCGGGATAACCCGGCGCATTGCCAGATCGAGTCGACGCCGCGCATCGACCGGGATCGCCACTATCGCAAGCTGCGCGAGGCCTTGGCGTCGCTAGCCACACGACAGGGTTGGGTGGTCGCCCCGACCGAGTGAATCCCGCAGCAGCGGCCGCGCGTATCTCGATGAACGCGCGAGATTCGGAGGTGGGAAGGCGGTAGCGATCGGCCGAGCATGGGCTCTCGCAATCTCCGCGATGAGCCCCAAAATAGTATCTTATATGATACACTCCACCGACTCGCCGATACCTCGCATCGAAGAGACCGAGGACTACGCTGCGTGGTTCGCAAGCCTTCGGGATCGGACGACACGGATGCGCATCGACATCCGGATCCGTCGGCTCGCGTATGGCAACGCGGGTGATGTGAAGCCGGTGGGCGCGGGCATCTCGGAGCTGCGTTTGGATCATGGTCCGGGATACCGGGTGTATTTCATCCGCCGCGCGCCGATGTGGATCGTACTGCTCGCGGGTGGCGACAAGTCGACGCAGGAACGGGACATCCGTATCGCGAAGCGCAACGCCGACGGCCTTTAGGAGAGGACCATGCCCAAGACCAAGACCCGCCCCTGGGATCCCGCCGAGCATCTCGCGGACGCCGAGGACATGGCCGCCTACCTCGAGGCTGCGCTCGAGGACGGCGATCCGCGTGTGGTCGCGGCGGCGCTCGGCGACATCGCGCGCGCCAAAGGTATGACACAGGTCGCGCGCGACACCGGCCTCGGCCGCGAGAGCCTCTACAAAGCCCTCTCGCCCGACGGCAATCCCGAACTTGCCACATTGCTCAAGGTCATCGCCGCGCTTGGACTGCAATTGCGCGCAGCCCCGAAAGTCGTCTGAAAACCACGCGCTGATCGCCGACCGATAGAGTTGCTGCTGCACACCGAACCGGGGGCTTCGATATGAACGCACCCGCTTCCCGAATCCGGCGACGTCATCCACGGATCCGACGGCATCCACACTCAGAAAGACCAAAGAGGAACTGGATGGCTCCCCCTAGGCACATCGGCATCGAGATCCTCGAGGGGCTGCGCGAACTGAAGCGCGGCGAGACCAGCCGCATCACTACGGTCCCGGCCATCTCCGCCATCCGGGAACGAACCGGTCTCTCGCAGTCGCAGTTCGCGCGTCTGCTCGGCGTCTCGGTACGCACGATCCAGGACTGGGAGCGAGGCCGCCGCGCACCGTCCGGTGCAGCGCGGACGCTGCTCCTCGTGGCGGTCAAGCATCCGTAGGTGCCGCTCGAGGTGGCATGGGGCCTCGGCCGCGCCCGTGCACCGCGTATGCACCAGGTACTAACCAAGTACTAACGCGATTTCACGTCGTCGCCGCACCCCCCTCGGCCCCGGCTTCTGGCCCTCAGCGTCCTCGGTTTGCTCAGCACGGGGTGCGCGCGACCATCACGCGCGGCGCGCTCGGCTAAGGACGCGGTGCGGCCGACGACGACCTTATTCGCTGCGCCCGCCCGATACTCCAGCGGTAGGCGACTTCGATCCGCGAAGCGCCCACGCTCGAAAGGAATTCGGCCGACGGCGTGATACCAACCCGCCCCAGGTCGAGCCGATCGGCATACCAGCAGCTCTGGATGGTGGCATCCGACGCGGACTCAACGGCCCTCCGGATCCTCATCCCGATATCGCGTCCGCCACTGATCGAGGATCCGGCAAACCAAGACATAAAGCAGCGGGATCGAGAGCATTCCGAGGATCATCCCCCCGGCCACATTGACCGGGCCGCCGCGCACGAGTCGTGCGATCGCCAGCACCGTCATGATCACAGCGACCGCGATGCCCAGCCCGTCGAAAAAATCCTCAACCGTGCGTTTCATTTATATCACCACACCTGTTGCGACTGCGACGATAGAAAAACGGCTAGAGCGGTCCGCCCCGCAGGCCTAGAACCTCTAGCGTCTCACCGACGCCTCACGCAAACCCACGATTGCGCAGCAGCGCCTGCACATCCGGCTCACGACCGCGGAACGCGACATACAGGTCCATCGGCTCACGCGTACCGCCCGCGGAATACACATGCTGGCGCAGGCGTGCCGCGGTCGCCTTGTCGAAGATGTCGCCGGTCTCCTTGAAGGCCTCGAAGCCGTCGGCATCGAGCACTTCCGACCACATGTACGAGTAGTACCCGGCCGAATATCCGCCCGAGAAGATGTGACCGAAGTGCGTCGGCCGGTGCCGGCAGACGATCTCGGCAGGCATCTGCAGCCGCGCCAGCGTGTCGCGTTCGGCGGCGTCGATGTCGAAGGTCGCGGCATCCACGCCGGTCATCATGTGCACATCGAGGTCGACGAACGCGCTCGAGAGGAACTCCACGGTCGCGAAGCCTTGGTTGAAGTTGCGCGCCGCCATCAGGCGATCGAGCAGCGCCTTGGGGATCGGCTCGCCGGTCTGGTGATGGACGGCGAAGCGCGTCAGGATCGCCGGCTGTCCGAGCCAGTGCTCGTAGATCTGCGCCGGCAGCTCCACGAAATCGGTCGGCACGGAGGTGCCGGCGACGCGCGGGAAGGTGACATCCGACAACAGGCCGTGCAGCGCGTGGCCGAACTCGTGGAACAGGGTCTCCGCGTCGTCGTAGGACAAGAGCGCCGGCTGGCCCGCGGCGGGCTTGTTGAAATTGCAGACGTTCAGCACGACCGGCGTACGCACACCGCCGAGCTTGCGCTGGTTGCGGAAGCTGCTCATCCACGCGCCCGACTGCTTCGAGGGGCGCGAGAAGAAATCACCGTAGAAAAGTCCGATCAGGCGACCGTCGCGCTCACGGACCTCCCAGATGCGCACATCCGGGTGATAGACCGGCAGGTCCTTGCGGGCCGCGAACTGCAGGCCCCAGAGCTGGTTGGCGACGAAGAACTGCGCCTCGATCATCTTGTCGAGCTGGAAGTAGGGCTTGAGCTGGTCCTGGTCGAGATCGAAGCGCGCCTTGCGCACCTTCTCGGCGTAGTAGCGCCAGTCCCAGCCCTCCAACTTGAACCCGCCGCCCTCGGCGTCGATCAGCGCCTGCATGTCGGCGCGTTCCTGGAGGGCGCGCTCGCGCGCCGGCTTCCAGACGCGCTCGATCAGGTCGCGCGCCGCCGTCGGCGTCTTCGCCATGCGGTCGGCGAGCACGAAGTCCGCATGGGTCGCGAAGCCGAGCAGCTTGGCCCGCTCGGCGCGCAGCGCAACCATCTCGCCGATGATCTTGCGGTTGTCCCACTGGTTGCCGTTGGCACCACGGGCGGCCCAGGCCTTGAAGGCCTTCTCGCGCAGCGCGCGGTTGTCGCCGAGCTGCAGGAAGGTCTCGACCGAGGAGCGGGACAGCGTGATGAGGTGCTTGCCCTCCTGCCCGGCGTCCTTGCCGGCCTGCAGCGCGGCTTCAAGCGCGAACGCGGGCAGCCCCGCGCGATCGGCATCGGTCTTCAGTTCGAGGCTGAACGCGTTCGAGTCGGCCAGCTGGTTCTGCTGGAACTGCACGGACAGCATCGACAGACGCTGGTCGATCTCGCGGACGCGCTGCTTCTGCTGCGCGTCGAGTTTCGCACCGGCGCGTACGAAGTCCTGATGGTACTTCTCGACGACCCGCCGTTGGTCCGGCGTCAGCGACGCGCGGTCGTCGTAGACCTTCTGGATGCGCGCGAACAGCGCGGCATCGAGATAGACATCGTTGCGCAGCGCGGTGAGCTTCGGGCTCACCTCGCGCTGGATGCGCTGGATGTCGGGGTTGGTGTGCGCCGAGGCCCGGTTCGAGAACACCGATTGCACACGGCTCAGCACCTCACCGCCGGTCTCCAAGCGCTCGAGGGTGTTGGCGAAGGTCGGCGCGGCGCGCTGCGCGGTGATCGCCTGGATCTCGGCGCGGCTCTCGGCGATGCCGGCGTCGAACGCCGGCATGAAGTGCGCTTCCTTGATCAGGTCGAACGGCGGGGCGCCATCCGGCAGCGTCCAGGCCTGCAGGAAAGGGTTACCCGAGGTGTCGGCGAGCGCGACACGGGGGGCGGTGACGGCGACCACGGTGGCCGCGCCTGCGGCGGCGAAGAAATCACGACGATCCACGGAACGCTCCGGACAAAAAAGGGGGAGGGACCCGATGGTAAGTGATATCGCGGGCGGGCGTGAAGCCGCTGCTGCCATGCCGCTGCTGCCATAATGACGCCGTTGTCCAGAGACCCCCCCATGACCCCCACGAAACCCGCCTTGAGAGGGCATTTCCACCAGGCGATGTTCTTCGTGGTCTTGGGCGCCGGCGTTCCCTTGATCTACAACAGCCAAGGCCTCACCGCCCGGGTGTCGGTGAGCCTCTATGTCGTCTGTGCGCTGCTGACTTTCGGGATCAGCGCGCTCTACCACCGCATCACCTGGTCGACCGGGACACGGGCGGTCTGGCGGCGGCTGGACCACGCCGGGATATATTTGATGATCGCGGGGACCTTCACCCCCGTCGCGATGCTGGGTCTGAGCGCCGCCTCGGCGCGCGCGTGCCTGACGACCATCTGGATCGTCGCGCTCGCCGGGATCCTCCAGTCCATCTTCTTCGTGAACATCCCGAAGATCTTCAGCGCCGTCCTCTACCTCGTCGCCGGCTATCTCATCGTGCCGTATATGGGGGAGCTGCAGCAGACCATCGGCTCAGCCAATGTCTGGATCCTCGTCGCGGGCGGCGTGGCCTACACGCTGGGCGCGCTCTGCTACGCGCTGAAACGCCCCGTCCTCGACCCCCGCTACTTCGGCTATCACGAGGTCTTCCATCTCCTCGTGAACGCGGGCGCGATCCTGCATTTCTTCGTGATCAACGATCTCGTCCCTCAAGTGGATTGACCACCGTGGGTATCGACGCCTACTATGTCTCACCGGTGAGACATAGTAAGGGCGACCCATGGCAACAGTCAGCGTCCGCGCGCTGCGCAACGAAGGAGGACAGGTGCTGGAACGCGTCGCCCGCGGTGAATCGCTGACCGTGACGATGGACGGTCGCCCCGTTGCCGAACTCCGGCCGCTGCCGTTGCCGCGGCGCTCCGCGTCCGAACTCATCCGGCGGCGTCAGCACCTCCCGACGGTCGACCCCCGCCGTCTGCGCGAGGACCTCGACCGCTTGCTCGACGCATCGCTGTGACCCAGGGCGCTGTGACCGCGAGCGCTGTGACCGCGAGCGCTGTGACCCAAGGGCTGCTCGACACTTCGACGCTCATCCTGCTCGGCCGTCTGACCGATCCCACCGCCTTGCCCGATGAACCGCTGATCAGCACCGTCACGCTGGCGGAACTCAGCGTCGGTCCTCTGGTTGCGGCGAGCGATGAAGAACGCGCCGCACGCCAAGCGCATCTGCAGCAGGCCGAGGCCGACTTCGAGCCCTTGCCTTTCGATGCCGATGCCGCCCGCGCGTTCGGTCAGGTCGCGGCCTCACTGCGCCGCAACGGGCGTAAGACCGCCGCGCGTGCCTACGATGCGATGATCGCCGCTGTGGCGCTATCGCGTCGGTTACCGCTGTACACCTGCGATCCCGACGACTTCGCCGGCATCGACGGCCTCGAGGTCATCGCGGTCGCGGTACCGCCGCCCGCTCGCGGCTGAAGCCCTCACCCCCACCGCAGCACGCAGTGGTGCTCGCTCATCGGATCTCCAAGGTCTTGTGCGTCTGCATCGACAGACGCCAGCGCGGGTGCGCTTGGCAGTAGGCGATCGCTGCGCGGGTGTTCGCGTTCTGCGCCGGCCCGTCCATCGGCTGCAGCAAGAAATGGTCGAAGCCCTCGGCAGGGATCGCCTCCGGCAGCAGCCCCGGCTGCGGATAGACGAGCTTGAGCTCATCGCCGCTGCGCTGCACCCAATCGCTCCCGGCCTTCGGGCTGACGCAGAGCCAGTCTATCCCGCGCGGTGCCGTGACGGTGCCGTTGGTCTCGACCGCGATCTCGAAGGCCTCGTCGTGCAGCGCGTCGATCAGCGCGGCGTCCACCTGCAACAGGGGTTCGCCCCCGGTCAGCACCACATAGCGGTGCGCTTCGCCCGCAGGCCATAGCGATGCGATCGCGGTGGCCAGGCTTTCGGCGGTCGTGAACCGCCCGCCCAGCGTCCCGTCCGTCCCGACGAAGTCGGTGTCGCAGAACCGGCAGACCGCCGTCGCCCTGTCCTCCTCACGGCCGGACCAGAGATTGCAGCCCGCGAACCGGCAGAACACCGCCGGTCGCCCGGCGCGGATCCCCTCGCCCTGCAAGGTGTAGAACAGCTCCTTGACGCTGTAAGCCATGATCGACGATCTCTTCCCTGTACCGACTCATCCGCTGAGCCTGCCGTTTGCTACTGTACCCGCGATGACTCTCTGGGCGTACCGCGATACCAAGGCCGAGCGGCTGGTCGGGAGGTTGGCCGCGACGCTCGCGGGCAACTGGCCCGCCGACGCCATGGCGCCGGTCACGGTCGTCATCGGCAGCCGCGGCATGCAGCGCTGGCTGAACCACGAGCTCGCCACCCTCCAAGGCAGCGTCGCGGCCGTCGATTTTCTCTTCCCCGGCAAGGCCTTCGGCCGTGCGATCGACGCCATCCACGCCGCCGCCGGCGTGCCCGCGCCCGTCGATGACGGGGCATGGACGGGCACGGCGCTCCACCGCCGCGTCATCCGCGCCGTCCGCGCCCGGCTGTCCGACCCCGCCTTCGAGCGGGTGCAGCGCTACCTCGGCGCCTGCGACGGCCCGGTCTCCGCGCGCGAGCTCGCCTTCACGCGCGGGATCGCCGAGGTCCTCGCGCGCCTGCTCTACGACCGGCCCGATGACGCCGCGGCCTGGATGGCCGACCCTGCGGCCGCGCCCGACGAGCATCGCTGGCTGGCGCAGCTGCTCGCCGACCTCAAAGAAACCACCACCACCCTCGACCCGCCGTCTCGTCTCGCGCGGTTGCGGGGCCTGCCGACGCAGCGCATCGACGCGCCGCTCTTCGTGTTCGGGCTCTCCTCGCTGCGCAACGGCGACAAGGTCCATCTCGCCGAGCTCGCGCGGCACATGGACATCCATCTCTTCATGCTCGTGCCCTCGACGGAGTGGTGGGCCGACATCCGGCTGCGCAGCCACGAGCGCGCCGCGCTGCGCGCGGCGAAGACGCCTGCCGAGACGATCGCCTTGCTGCAGCAGTTCGAGCGCAGCAACCAGATGCTCGCGGCCCACGGCGCGCCGAGCCGCGATCTGCAGCTGTGGCTGGAGGATCTTGGCTATCAGACCGTCGACGAAGACCCTGAACCGGATGAGCCGCGGCACCGTCTCGAGGCGCTGCAGCGCTGGATCGACGCTGCCGACGAAGCACCAGGCCTGCACGAACGCTTGCGAGCGAATGGGCTGCTCGCCGCCGATGCCGGCCCGCTGCCTTCCATCGAACTCAACGCCTGCCACGGCGCGCTGCGCCAATGCGAAGCGCTGCGCGACGACCTGCTGCGTCGCTTCGCTGCGGATCCCTCGCTCGAGCCGCGCCATGTGCTGGTGATGACGCCCGACCTCGCGACCTACGCGCCGCTCATCGCCGCGGTGTTCGGGCGCGAGCATCACAGCGCGAGCGCCGTCCCGGCGATCCCCGTGCACATCGCCGACCTCGGCCTCACCGACACCAACCCGGTCGCCGCCGTGCTGCTCGATGTCATCGGGCTCGTCGGTTCGCGCGTCACCGCGTCTGGATTGCTCGACCTGCTCGGTCGCGAGCCGCTGCGCACCCGGTTCCGCATCGACGACGACGATCTCGGTGCGCTCAAGGATCTCATCATCGCTTCCGGTCTGCGCTGGGCCTGGGATGCCGAGGACCGCGCGCGCCACGACCAGCCCGCCGTCGACCAGAACACGGTGCGCTTCGCGCTCGAGCGGCTCGCGCTCGGTGTGTTGATGCCGGATCCGGGCGGCGTCGCGGTCGTGCCTGCGGCGCACGGTCTCGGGCCCGCGGTGCCCGTCGACCTGCCGGGCCGTGACCAGGCGCTGCGCTTCGGTGTCCTGGCCGAGGTCTGCGACCATCTGCAGCGTCTGCAGCAGACACTTGCGACGCCCGCCACCGCCGAAGTCTGGCGGGAGCGCCTCGAGCGCGTGATGGATACGCTCTGTGCACTGCCCGAGTCCCGCGCATGGCAGCGCGTGCGCGTCTCGACCACGCTGCAGGAGCTGCTGCCCGCCGACGAGGCCGCGGACAGCGCGCTCGAGTTCGACCCCGCCAGCATCAGTGCGATGTTGCGCGACGCCTTCACGCTCCCGCGCGGCGGCGATCGCCCCAACACCGGCGCGGTCACCGTCTGCTCGATGGAACCGATGCGCTCCGTGCCGTTCCGCGTCGTCGCGATGATCGGCATGGACGATGACAGCTTCCCGCGGCCGTCCCGGCCCGCGGCCTGGGACCCCTTCGCGACCCCGAAGCCGCAGGAGCACGACCGCCGCAGCCTCGACCGGCACCTGTTCCTCGAATCCGTGCTCTGCGCGCGTGACGCACTCCTTATATATGGTCGCGGCTTCGAGGGCGCGCGCGGCGAGGAAGTTCCGCTCTCGGTCGTGGTCGAGGAGGTCGCCGACCTGCTCGCGCAGGCCCTCGGCATCGAGAAACCGCGTGATCTGCTGCGCGTCCACCCGCTGCAGCCCTGGAGCCTCAAGGCTTTCGAGGACGGGTCCCGCCTCCCTTACGACGCGACCTGGGCCGCGGCCGCGCTCGCGCGGCTCGGCGAACCCAAGCTCGCGGGACTCGCGGCGACGCCCACCGATGCCCGTTGGCCCGAAGAGGCCGAGCCGCCGACCACACTCACCGTGCGCGCGCTCGCCCGCGCGCTCGAAAACGCCCCGAAAGCCTTCCTCGAACAGACGCTCGGCATCTCGATGACGGACTGGGACGCCGATGTCCTCGACCGTGAGCCCATCGAGCTCGATAACCTTGCCGCTTGGCGGATCCGGGACAAGCTGATCGACATCGTGCGCGAAAGCGCCGATGGCGTGGCGCTCGCGCCGTTGTTGCAGCGCCAGCAAGGGCAGGGGGTGATCCCGTTCGAAGCGGGCGGCGTGGTGGTTCTGCAGGAAGAGCTTGCCGCCGCTCAAGAGATCGTCGGAGTCGCCGCAGGGATCGCGGGTGAGAGCATCAAACCCGCTCCGTACCAGTACACCGTGACCGCCGACGGATGCGCACCGCTGATGCTCACTGCGGCGATCCCGGATGTCCGTCAGACCGCGGACGGTATGCACACGCATGTGTGGACCATCGCGGGATCGAAACCTCGTGGATGGCACCTGCTCGAATCATTCTTCTCGATGGCGGTCGCGATCGCAGCGGGGGCCCCCGTGGGCGGTGTTCTGATCGTCAGCGGTGACGGCGTCACACCGCTTGCCCCGCCCTCGATCGAGGTGGTGCGTGCCGTTCTTGCGGATGTGGTGGCGGTATGGTGGCGGGTCAGACGGCAGCCTGTGATGCTCGTACCCGCATTCAGCCGCGAGATCGCGACCTATGCTGCGCAGGATCCCGCAGCGACGCCCGTCGAGGTCGTCCAGGCCTGTACGGAGCATTGGTTCGAGAAGGAAGACAGCAAGGGTGCGATGGACGATCGGGCGTCGCGGTCGTTGTTCGGCTCGCTGACGGAGCGTGATCTCGACGCACGGGCGGACGAGCTTCTGGAGGTCGCGACGGCGGCGTGGAAGCCGATGTTGGTCGCCCTGGGGAAAGTGACGTGAGCCTGCTCCCGTGGCAAGGTTCAGAGCCGCTGCCCGAGGGCGCCGCGTGGCTGCTTGAGGCGAGCGCGGGGACCGGCAAGACCTACCAGATCGCGGGACTCGTGCTGCGGCTCGTCGCCGAGTATGGGCTGCCGATCGACCGCATCCTCACCATCACCTTCACCAACGCGGCGACCGCCGAACTGCGCGACCGCGTCCGCCGGCGCCTCTCCGGCGCGCTGCTCGCGCTCGAGCGCGGTGTCGCCGAATCCGACGACAGGTTCGTCGAGCACCTGCTCGGCCTACATGCGCCTTCGCGCGAAACGCTCACTGCACGCCTGCGCATCGCCCTGCGCGATTTCGATCTCGCCGCCATCTCCACCATCCACGGATTCTCGCAGCGCATGCTCTCTGAGCTTGCGTTCGAGTCCGGGCAGGACCCTGACCTCGAGCTGCTCTCCGACCCGACGGAGATCCTCGAGGAGATCGTCGATGACGAGCTCGCGCGTTTCTTCCACGGCGTGAGCGCCGACGAAGTCCCGCTTTATCAGGCAGCGGGGATGGATCGGACGACGCTCATGCGGGTCGCATGGGCGATGTGCGGCGCTGTCGAGCCGCGGCTCACGCCACCACGAGGACCGGGGGCGGCGGCCGACACCCTGAAGCGGCTGCGTGGCTTCCGCGCGAAAGCGGTCGCCCTACAATTGCAGCTCACCGCACCGGCAGGGGTCGCGGCGCTTGAACGGCTGCGCGAGACCACCGAGCGGTTCAACAATGGTCATCTGCTCGCGGGGCGTCTCGACAAGGTGCTCTCGTGGCTGGAACAGAGCGCGGTGCTTCCGGCTGCGGACACGACAGCCAACGCCATCGATGCCGTGCGCGCCCCCGCGTTGCGCGCCGCTTTCGAGAAGAAGCTTCCCAAGGGCGGCGATAAGGATGAAGTCATCCGCGAGCCGTATTGGCCGCTGATTCTTGCCTTGGATGCGTTCATCGATGACGCGAGCGCCTTCTGGAGCGACTTCGCACCGCTCGCCGACTTCGCCGCGGAGGTACGGACGCGGTTCGACGATGCCATCCGCCGTCGGCGCGTGCTGACCTTCGACACCATGCTCTCCCGGCTCGCCGAGCGGGTGGAGGGAGAGGGCGGTGCGGACAGTCCCGTCGCGCAGCGCATCCGTGCACGCTATGACGCGGCACTGGTCGATGAATTCCAGGACACCGACGCGACCCAGTGGTCCGTTCTTCGGGCGACCTTCCTCGGTCACCGGCGCTTGATCCTCATCGGCGATCCGAAGCAGGCGATCTATGCGTTCCGGGGTGCGGATGTGCATGTGTACACCCAAGCCGCCGACACGGTCGATCCGACCCGCCGTCGCACCATGAGCGTCAACTACCGTTCTGACCAGAAGGTGCTCGATGCCTTGAACACCCTTTGGCGCGCGGATTCAGGCGCGTTCGACGCGGTGGGATTCGACTATGTGAAGGTGTCGCCCCCTGCCACGGCCGCGCCCGCCGGTGCCTCCGCCGCCCCTGGACTCGAGATCCGGTGGCTCGATGCGCGTGCGTTCCGCGGTGCGGTAGACGAGCCGATCACCAAGAAACGTCCGACGGACCTCGCGCGGCTCGCCGCCGCTGAGGCCGTCGATTCGCTCTCGCCCGCCGATGTGGACGGCGCTGCCCGTGTCGTTGAGGCCAGCGACCTCGCGGTGCTGGTCAACAGTCACCGGCAGGCGTCGGCGGTATTGCGGGCGCTGCGCGACGCCAAGGTCCCTGCAGTCGCACCGACCCGCACGACAGTGTTCGCCACCGATGTCGCCGGATGGCTCGCCACCTGGCTTGAGGCCGTCGCTGCAGGAGGTCGGACCCGCGAGGCGAGGGCTGCGGTGGTGACCCCGCTCTTCGGCTGGACCGCGGCGGATCTCGCATGGGCGCTCGCTGCGGCCGAAGAGGGGGGCGAATCTTGGCAGGCGTGGACCGCTCGTCTTCACGATGCCGCGGCGAAGTGGCCGCGGTGGGGTTTCGCCCGCGTATTCGATCGTGAGGCGCTCGAACTGGGCGTGATCCCGCGCATCCTCGCGATGCCCGGCGGTGAGCGCCACGCGACGGACCTGCGGCATCTCTTCGAGCTCGTGCACGCCGAGGAGCGCGGTACTCGGAAGGGGCCCGCGGCTTTGGCAGCGTGGATCCGCGCAGAGGCTGAAGTGGAGGACCAGGCAAGGGCGCAGCGTCTCGAGAGCGATGCGCAGGCCGTCCGGATCGAGACCATCCACGCCAGCAAGGGACTGCAGTACGGCCATGTGCTGCTCCCTTACACATGGGATGTACATCAACCCAATGCGGACAATGGTCCGATCGTCATCCGCGAGACCGGTGTCACCCGTGTCGACCTATCGCCGGAATCGGCACCGGGCCGTGTGGCTGCACGCATCGCGGCGAGCGACGAAAGACGACGTGAGGATCTGCGCAAACTCTATGTCGCGCTGACCCGCGCGGAACATCGCAATGTCGCGTGGTACGGTCCGATGGGCTCGAACGGCCAGCAGGCCGCGGCGACGGCGATGGGCAGGCTGCTGTTCCGCGATCCGGACCAGCACGGCCATGTCGACGCGGCGCTCCCGGACTTCAAGAAACCTCCCAAGTCGAAGGGGGCCGCGAAGCCTGATGCTACGGGTACCGGTCCGTGGACCCGCGCGCGCACCCGCCTTGATTCTTTGTCGATGCGCAGCGGTGGTGCGGCGGTCTGGTCACCCGTCGAGGCCGTCCCAAGAGGTGTGATCTGGCACCCTGCGGATGCTGCGGCACCGGCCGATCCGCAGGTGGTCGCGTGGGACGCCGCGCGGCCGTCGCTGCGCGGCGAGTGGATGGTGACGAGCTACACCGGCCTCGCGGCGCGCAGCGCCGTCGCAACACCCGATGGCGCCGAAGGCAACGCCACTACCGAAGGCGAGCTCGAGCGCGATGACCTGAGTGCGGGTCGGGACGAGCGGCCGAGCGTCGCCGCATCGGCTTCGACGCCGTCGCTGCTCGAGGTTTCGATGCCCCGTGACGATCGCGACCGGCTCAAGCGTGGCGGCGGCACGGTCTACGGCACCTTCGTCCACGAAGTCTTCGAGGCCGTCGATTTCACCAGCGCCCAGGGCAAGGACGGCCGCGCGCTCCGCGATCTGGTCGGCGCCTGCGCCGAGCGCAACGGTCTGCAAGCCGATCCACAGGTCGCCGCGGAACTCGTCGAGAAGATGCCGGGCCTCCTCGCGACCCCGCTCGATCATCAAGGCGGCACGCTCGCCGACCCGCTCCGCGGTCTGCCGAAAGGCTTCACGCTGGCGCACATCGATGCACGCGATCGGCTCGACGAGCTCGCGTTCAACCTGCGGCTCGGTGCGGGTGCGCGCTACACGCGCACGGCCGCGCCGACGACCCCGCGCACGGGCACGCTCGTCATCGACCCGTCGCGCATCCAGACCGCCTTGGCGGCTGCGCTCGACGACGCGCGCGTGCCAGCGCAGGAGATCGCGCCGGTGCGTGCGTGGCTCACCTACCATCTCGAGCGTGCGCGGCTCGAAGGTGGGCAGATCTTCGAGGAGATCGCCGGCATCCTCACCGGTTCCATCGACCTCGTGTTCCGCGCGCATCCGGATGCGGCACAGCGCGCAGCCGGCGATACGGACCCGCGTTGGTTCGTCGTCGACTACAAGACCAATGTCATCGAGACCTCGACCCCGGGGCATTTCGCTGGACCCTGGCTCGCCTGGAAGATGGCGACCACCGGTTATCCGCTGCAGGCGCTGCTCTACACCGTCGCGCTGCACCGCCACCTGCAGTTGCGTCTGCGCGGCTACGACTACGACCGGCATATGGGCGGCTATCTCTATCTCTTCGTACGCGGCATGGCCGGACCCGACACCCCGCGCTGCGCCGAGACCGGGCGTTGCCTCGGCGTGTTCGCGCATCGCTGGCGCCGCGAGACCATCGAAGCGGTGGACGACGCGCTGGGTGCCGCGTTCGGCGCCGCGCTCGGCGGGGAGGGCGCATGACCACCATCGCTCCCGCGCCGGACACCGGCACCGACACCCCCAGCGCGTTCCTCAAGAGCGCACAGCCTTTTTTGAAGGCGGGCGTGCTCGACGCCTCGGATGTGCACGCGATCGCGCTCACCGCGCCGCGTTTCGGCGAGGATGATGTCGAGCGCATGCTGGGCCTCGCTTTCGCGGCGCGTGCGCCGCGCGTCAGCCATCCCGGCGTGGATCTGCGCACGCTGCGCCACCATATCGATGTCGAGGCCGACGAGGAGCTGCCTTGGCCCGCCGACCCGGAGGCCTGGGCCGCGTATACGCTCGGGTCGCCGATGGTCGGCGGTCCGGACGATGAGTTGAAGCCGTTCGTCGCACAGCCGCGCGCCCGGCAGACCGACGCGCCTCTCCTGCTGACGCGGCGCATGTATGTCGAGCAGCAGCGCGTCGCGCGCGCCGTCATCGCACGCGCTGCGCACGAGGTGCCGGAGGCGGCGCGGGTCGCGGATCTCGATGCGACGCTCGCCCGGCTCTTCCCCGTCGCGGCGACCGGCGGGACGGGCGGCACCGATGGCCCGGACGGCGAGGCAGCGCGTGCCGTGCGGCTCGCTGCGACGCGGCGTCTGGCGTTGATCGTCGGGGGTCCCGGCACCGGCAAGACCTTCTCGGTGACGCGTCTGCTTGCGGCGTTGATGCAGGGCAGCGCGATCTCCGTCGCGCTCGCCGCACCGACCGGCAAAGCCGCGGCGCGCATGCGCGAGGCGATCCGCGAAGCGACCGACGCGGCGGCGCGGCCTCTGCTCGATGTATCGGACGATGTCCGCGCGCGGCTGCAGTCGCTGCCGGCCACCACGCTGCATCGCCTCGTTGGGGTCCGTCCGGATGGCAGCGCCCGCCACACCGCCGTCAACCCGATCCCGGCGCAGCTCGTCATCGTCGACGAGGTGTCGATGGTCGACCTCACGATGATGCGGCGCCTGCTCGAGGCCGTGCATCCGGATGCACGGCTGGTGCTGCTCGGCGATCGTGATCAGCTCGCGAGCGTCGAGGCGGGCTGCGTGCTCGCCGATCTTGTGCCGCCGGCCGTGGGGCCCGTGGCCGGCGTGGCAGTCAGGTCAGCGCCCGATGCCGCCGCCACGGCGCTCGCCGCCGTCACGCAGATGTTCACGCGCTCGCGGCGCTTCGAGAGCGCTCCAGACATCGCGCTCATCGCCGCCTGTCTGCAGAGCTATCCGACGCGCCACCCGGATGTGCCGGCGGGCGACCCGCAGGCGATCCGCGCGCGGGCGCTCGAGGTCTTCAACGGCACGCGCCACGCGAGCCAGGAGACACAGCCCGATTGGCGTATCGAGCGCTTGGGTGCGCCGGTGTTGCAGCGGGTCGGTACGGGTGTCTCGAAGCCCGTGGCGAAGCCCACCGAACAGCAGCTCGCACAGCTCGTCGAACCCTATCTGCATGGCTACGCGACCGTGCTGCGCGCCGGCATCG